>Ga0233383_1000243_pt1 | contig 22868 bp, 23 predicted proteins | sample ElkDunMinimDraft_14_FD_191542 | JGI IMG/M metagenome (GOLD analysis project Ga0233383, IMG submission 191542) | Fecal eukaryotic communites from dung pellets of Tule Elk in California, USA - Elk Dung G16 | ecosystem: Host-associated > Mammals > Digestive system > Large intestine > Fecal | place...
TCTCCTGGGAGCAGGCCAGCGGCTTTCCCCGGCGCATCGAATGGCAGGCGACCCGGGACTACACCCCCTGGCTGGCGGCACCGGCCGGCACGTACACGCTGCGCAGCCTCGGGCCGGAGCGGGTCCGACGGCACAACGCCGCGCTGGCCGCATACGGGCAGCGGGTTGTCGCCGACGCGCTCGGTGTGCCACCGGCACAGCTGCCGTCCCCGGGCGGGCCGGAGGTCGCGATGCGGATCATTCCCCTGCCGCCGGGAATCGCGACGACCCGGGCCGACGCTACCGAGCTACGGACGATGATCTCCGACCGACTCGCCACCGAGGTTGCCGTGAACGCCTGGGGCGGTCAGGGTTGGCTGCGGCTGAGCGCACAGGTCTACAACACGGCCGAGGAGTACGAACGCTTCGCGCTGCGCCTGTCGCCGCTGCTGGCCCGCTTGCGGCGCCGCTGAGCCACCGCCGCCGCCCCGGTGCCGGCAGCGCCGGGCGACGCAGTGATCGGCAGCAGCCGCACCCGGCCCAACCCCAGCAGGGCGAGCGGGTCGAGATACTCCGCGCCACGACGCAGCCCCCAGTGCAGACAGGCATCGACCGGGCAGCCGGTGTGGCCGGGCTCCAGCTCGCCGATGGGATCGCCGGTGACGACGCTCGCGCCCGCCACCAGCGCCGAGGTGACGGGCTCGTAGGTGCTCCGCAGGCCGCCGGCGTGAGCGATGCTGACGACCGGCCGGCCGGCCACCTGCCCGGCGAAGTGCACGACACCGGCTCCGGCACTGCGGATCGTTGCCCCCACGGGGGCGGCCAGATCGACGCCGCGGTGCCCGGCCAGCCACGGCCGGGGTGGCGGGTCGAAGCGGCGGGTCACCTGCGGTGGCGCCGGCCGCAGCGGCCAGTCGTACCGGCTGGTGGGTGCGGTGGGACGGACCGGCGAACCGCCCGGATCAGCGGCCGCCCGGGCCACCGGCTCCGGCGGCAGGACGATGCTGATCAGCAAGGCCAGGACGAGTGCCCGGCGACAGAGGGCTACGCACATGCGGCCCAGCGTCGGCCACTTGCCACCGCCGTGGTCGCCGCCTCAGCCGGCCCTGTGGACAAGAGCCGGGCTGTGGAGAACGCGACGACATGCGGCAAAGCGTGGTAGGCCGCTCAGCCAGGGAGTCCTGGCCGGCGGCCGGGTCGGCGCCGACGCGTACGCGTCGGGCCGGCGCGATCAGTTGGCGAAACCGGTGTCCGTCGGCAGCGAGATGTCGGGCTTCTCAAGCTCCTCGACGTTGACGTCCTTGAAGGTCATCACGCGGACATTCTTCACAAAGCGCGCGGGGCGGTACATGTCCCAGACCCAGGCGTCGTGCATCTCGACCTCGAAGTAGACCTCGCCGTCGGAGTTGCGCACGTGCAGGTCGACCTGGTTGGCCAGGTAGAAACGGCGCTCGGTCTCCACCACGTAGGAGAACTGGCGGACGATGTCGCGGTACTCCCGGTAGAGCTGCAGCTCCATCTCGGTCTCGTACTTTTCGAGGTCTTCGGCGCTCATCGCACTCCGCCTTCCATGAACACATCTTCCCCCACGGGCAGCGACTGCCGGGCAGGCTCGCCCAACGCCACGCCGACGGTACCCTCTGACGGGCGAGAGCGCTCCACTGGCTCTCGTCCGACCTGCTCCGGGGCCGGGCGGCGCTCGCGCGGCGGAAGCCCGGCCCGACCCGACACCTGCGCCACGTTGACGTACGAGAAGCGGTGCTCCTCACACGGTCCGCGCTCCCGCAGCGCGGCGCTGTGGTCGGCGGTGATGTAGCCCTTGTGCTCGGCGAAACCGTAGCCGGGGAACCGGCCGTCCAGCTCCACCATCAGCCGGTCCCGGGTGACCTTGGCCAGCACGCTCGCCGCCGCCACACAGGCCGCCACCTGGTCACCCTTCCAGACCGCCAGCCCCGGCACACCCAATCCGTCGACCCCGAAGCCGTCGGTGAGCACGTAGTCCGGTCCGGGCGTGAGCGAGGCCAGCGCCCGGCGCATCGCGGTCAGGTTGCACACGTGCAGCCCCCGGCCGTCGACCTCCTCGGCGCCGATCACCACCACCGCGTACGCCAGGGCCCGTTCCCGGACCGCGTCGTAGACACGGTCCCGGGCCGCCGGGGTGAGCAGCTTCGAGTCGGCCAGCTCCTCGATCTCGCCGCGCCGCCCTTCGGGCAGGATCGCGGCCGCGGCGACCAGCGGACCGGCGCAGGCGCCGCGGCCGGCCTCGTCGGCGCCGGCGACATGCCGGAAACCGCGGCGCTGCAGGGCGCGCTCCAGCGCGTAGAGACCGCCCTCCCGGCGGACGACGGTCCGCGGCGGGGTCAGCATCCGCTCTCACCTCCGTCGACGCGCGCCAACAGGTCGGGCAGCCCGGCCGGGTAGTACCGCTCGGTCGTCACGGCCAGTTCCCCCAGCGGCCACCAGCGGTGGCCCTCGATGCCGGCCCGCTCGACAGCGGTGAAACCGGCGGTGTCGACCTCCCAGGCTCCCACCCGCAGCAGGAAGTAGCTCTGCTCCTGCCGGTACCAGCGGCCGTCATAGGGGAACTCGGTCGACTCGTGCCAGACCGGCTCGCCCAACGCCGGCGGCTCGATCACCAGGCCGGTCTCCTCCGCCAGCTCCCGCGCCGCCGCCGACACCTCGGTCTCCCCCGGTTCCACGCCGCCGCCGGGGGTGAACCAGTAACGGTGCTCGGGCCGCCCCGGGTCCCGGCCGGCGAAGAGCAGGACCCGGCCGGCCCTGTCACGCAGCAGCACCCGTGCCGCCCGGCGTGAGATGAAGGAGGTCACCGGTCAAGCTAGGAGAGGGCCGGTACCGCGCCCACGGCGCCGACCATCACGAGTTGGGGATCGCCGAGTAGCCGTCGGGCACCGAGAGCCAGGTCGCCCGGTCGAACGGCCAGAAGATGGTGAAGGCCCGCCCCACCACGTCGTCGGTGGGGATCGTCGCGATGTTGATGTCCTCGTCGTACTGGGTCCACTGCTGAAGCGAGTCGCCCGAAGCCGAACGGTGGTCACCCATCACCCAGAGCCGGCCCGGCGGCACGGTGATGTCGAACTCGCTCTTGGCGGGGGCGTCACCCGGGTAGACGTACGGCTCGTCGAGCGGCTTGCCGTTGACGATGAGCCGGCCCTGGTCGTCGCAGCAGACGACGTGGTCGCCGGGGACACCGATGACCCGCTTGATGAAGTCCTCACCCTCGACGCTGTGGCTCCAGGTGTAGGGGGCCTTGAAGACGACGATCTCGCCCCGCTGCGGCTCACGGAAGTTGTAGACGAGTTTGTTGACCAGCACCCGGTCCCAGCGCTCCAGGGTCTGCTCCATCGACCCGGAGGGGATGTAGAAGGTCTGGACCACGAACGCGCGTACCAGCCACGCCACCAGGACCGCGACCACGATCAGGATCGGGAGTTCCCGCCAGAAGGATCCGCGGGGCTTGTCGGTCTTCTCGTCAATCACGACAGGAGCCTACGTTGCCGCGATGAACGGCACTGCACCGTACGCGCGGCCACGCCCGCCAGGACGGCCCCGGCGACCCCGCCGGGGGTCGGCTCCGGCGCCGGCGGGGCGGCCGTTGACTGTGCGACGGCGGCGTCCGGCACCTGGTCGAAGGTCTCCGGGACCGGCAGCCGACTCCAGCTCGCCGAGGGCCAGATGACGGCGAAGGCGTGGCCGACGACGTTCTCCACCGGGACGGTGCCGTTGCAGCGGGAGTCCTGCGAGACCAGACGGTGATCGCCCATCACGAAGAGCTCGCCCTCGCCGACCAGCACCTCGTCGAAGCGGCGCGACAGGCACTCCATGCCGTTGGACGGGATCTCCAGCGGCGAGTTCGCCGGCACGTACGGCTCCTCCAGCGGCACCCCGTTGACGGTGATGCGGCCCTGCTCGTCGCAGCATTTCACCCGGTCACCGCCGACCGCGATGATCCGCTTGATGAAGTCCTTGTCGCCGGGGCGGCTGATGCCGATCAGGTCTCCGAGGGAGCGGCCGAGGTTGCTGACGAAACCGGCGTCCGGGTCCGGGCCGAACTGCGGCGCCCAGGCCGGCGGGCCGCGGAAGACGACGATCTCGCCGCGGCGCGGTTCCCGGAAGTCGTAGACGAATTTGTTGACCGCCACCCGGTCGCCGACCAGCAGCGTCTGCTCCATCGAGCCGGAGGGGATGAAGAAGGGCTGCACGACGAAGGTGCGGATCAGGGCGGCGGCGCAGAACGCGATGACCAGCAGGATGGGCAGCTCCTGCCAGAGCGGCATCGGCCGGCGCCCGGACCGGCGAGGGCTCGCGGTGTCGTCGTCGGAGCGCTCCGCCGGCTCGTGGCCGGGTCGCTGCGTCGCGGGCATCGCCGGCTCGTCGTCGGACCGCTCGTGCGTCACCGCGTACTCCGATCCCACAGACGACACCACCGCCCGCGGACCACGGTGGTGGTCCGACGGGCGGTGGCTTGTGACGTCGTGCCGCCACCCGGACCGGCGGATCGCCGGGTACGCCGCACTGGTGCGCCGAGCCGGGCAGGCCGGGCAGACACCGTCAGCTCACGGGTGGCTGAGAATGCGCGGTTCAGCTGGGCTGCTTCTCGCGCTTCTCCTTGATCTTGGCCTTCTTGCCCCGCAGCTCGCGCAGGTAGTAGAGCTTGGCGCGACGCACGTCACCGCGGACGGCGACCTCGATGCGGTCGATCGCCGGGCTGTTCACCGGGTAGGTCCGCTCGACACCGACGCCGAAGCTGACCTTGCGGACCGTGAAGGTCTCCCGCAGGCCGGAGCCCTGGCGACGGATGACGACGCCCTGGAAGATCTGAACGCGGGAACGGTTGCCCTCGATGACTCGCGCGTGAACCTTGACGGTGTCACCGGCGCGGAAATCGGGGAGGTCGGTGCGCTGCGACTGGGCGTCAAGTGCGTCCAGGGTGTTCATCGCTGCATCCTTGGAGGCTAACGGCGTACCGGTGGTCGGTACGCGGATGGGTGATTCTGATCCCCGAGTGCGGCCGCTGGCGGCCCCGGCCGGAGATCCTCGCGCCCTCTCGCGGTGCAAGCGGGCGCGGCAACCCCTCTACTCTGCCATACCCTGCGACGACTGCGGAAATCCGGTCCCCTGCAGCGCCGCCAGGTCGTGCTTGTCGAAGGTCTCCGCCGGCATCGCGGCCAGCATGTCGGGACGGCGTCCGGCCGTCCGGCGCAGCGACTCGTCCCGGCGCCAGCGGGCGATGCGGCCGTGGTCGCCGGAGCGCAGCACGGCGGGCACCTCGTGTCCGCGCCAGAGCGGCGGCTTGGTGTAGACCGGCGCCTCCAGCAGCCCGTGGGCGTGGGACTCCTCGTCCAGGGAGCCGGCGTTGCCGAGCACCCCGGGCAGGAGCCGGGTCACCGCCTCCATGATCACCAGTACGGCCACCTCGCCGCCGAAGAGCACGTAGTCGCCGAGCGAGACCTCGGTGACGGGCATCCGTTCGGCCGCGTGGTCCAGCACCCGCTGGTCGATCCCCTCGTACCGGCCGCAGGCGAAGAGCAGATGCGGCTCGGCGGCGAGTTCGTGGGCCAGCGCCTGGGTGAAGGGCGCCCCGGTCGGGGTCGGCACCAGCAGCCGGGGCGCAGGGCCGTCGGCGGGGACGAGGGCGTCCAGCGCCTGCCCCCACGGTTCGGGCCGCATCACCATGCCGGGCCCACCGCCGTACGGGGTGTCGTCGACGGTGCGGTGCACGTCGTGCGTCCAGGTCCGCAGGTCGTGCACGTCCAGCTGCAGTGTGCCGCGGGCACGCGCCCGGCCGATGAGCGACAGCTCCAGCGGGGCGAAGTACTCCGGGAAGATCGACACGATGTCGACGCGCATGTCAGCCTCCACGCCAGGGGTCAACCGCGGATCAGCCGAGGCGGACCGGGGTCCGGCCGGCCGCGAGCCGGCCGGCGTCAGAGATCGAAGAGCCCCGGCGGCGGATCGGCGACGATCCGGCCCGCGGCGAGATCAACCTCGGTGACGATCGCGCTGACGAAGGGCACCAGCCCGGTCGCGCCGTCGGGACGGCGCACGACCAGCAGGTCCGAGGCGGGCGAGTGGTCGATCCGGGTGACCTCGCCGAGCACCTCACCGGCCGGGTCGACCAGGGTGAGCCCGACCAGCTGGTGGTCGTGGAACTCGTCCGGGTCCTCCGGATCGTCGATCTCGGAGCTGTCGACCCAGAGCAGGGTGCCGCGCAGCGCCTCGGCGACGTTGCGGTCGAAGACGTCGGCGAAGACGACGAGCATCCGGCCCTGGTGCCAGCGGGCGGACTCGATCTTCAGCTGCTCCGGGACGCGGAACGGCACACCGTCATCGGCGGCCTCCCCGGCGGGAACGGGGCGCGTCCCCGGCTCGGTGCGCAGCACCGAGCCGGGGACGAAACGTGCTTCAGGCTCATCGGTCCGCACTTCCACGGTTACCTCACCGCGGATCCCGTGCGGTTTGCCGATCCGGCCGACGACCAGGAGCATCAGTACGAATCAACAATGTCGACGCGCACGCCCCGGCCACCGATGGAGCCGACGACCTGACGCAGTGCCTTGGCGGTCCGTCCGGACCGCCCGATCACCGTGCCGAGATCCTCGGGGTGCACCCGCACCTCGAGCCGCTTACCCCGGCGGGAGTCGACCATCCGGACGCGCACGTCGTCCGGGTTGTCGACGATTCCCTTGACCAGGTGCTCCAACGCCGGCCGCAGCGCCATGTCAGGCCTGCTCGCCGGCGTTCTCGGCCGGAGCGGCCTCGGCGGCGGGGGCCTCGGCAGCGGGGGCCTCGGTCTTCTCGACCTTGTCGGCCTTCTCCGCCTTGGCAGCCTTCTTCGCCGGCTTGGCCGGAGCCTCGGTCAGGCCGGCAGCGGCCTTCGCCTCGGCCTCGTAGACCGCCTTGCGGTCGGCCCGCTCCGCCTTCATCAGCAGCGGCGGCGGGGCCGGCAGGCCCTTGAACTTCTGCCAGTCACCGGTCTTCTCCAGCAGACGCTGCACCGCCTCGCTCGGCTGAGCGCCGACGGAGAGCCAGTACTGGACCCGGTCCGACTTGACCTCGATAACCGAAGGGTCTTCCTTCGGCTGGTAGATCCCGACGAACTCGATCGCCCGGCCGTCACGCTTGGTGCGCGAGTCGGCGACGACGATGCGGTATTGCGGGTTGCGGATCTTACCCATCCGCAGGAGCCGGATCTTTACGGCCACAGTCTCTTCGCTCCTGTTGCGATTTCCATCAACCCGTACGGGTTGGTGGGCGGGTGAGCGCCGCACAGCGCAGTGGGGTTTGCGCCGACGACAACTCGGTGGACTGGCGACGTGCCCGGGTTAGAGGGCGCCGGTCACGTGCCGGATACCAGCTAGCCATTCTGCCAGACCAGCACCCGATCCTTCACACCGGCTCGGGAACCGCCCCCGAAAGTCGGTCAGCGGACCGGCGGCCGGTCCCAGCCCGGCGGCAGCGACGGCGGGTCCAGCCAGCCGGGGTCCGGGGTGAAGTCGCACCAGGTGCCGTCGAAGGGGAAGACTCCCGCCTCGACCTCTTTGATCACCCGTTCGCCCTCGGCGCGTACCGCGTCAGGGTCGGGGACCCAGTAGTCCCCGGGCCGGGCGAGCCGCTCGGCGAACTCGTCCTCGTCCTTCCAGCTCCAGCTCCGGTCGGCGTGCACGAACACGTCGAGGTCCTGGTCGACGATGTCGATCCCGGCCACCGGACCGTCGTCCCAGCGCACGCCCGGCTCCTCGAGGTTGACGTACCAGGAGGCGAAGCGGTCGGTCAGCGGGTCCCGGAAGAACCAGACGGAGTGGGCGGCGCCGGCGGGCAGGAACTTGAGCAGCGGTGGCCCGTGCCAGGCGCCGGCCTTGAGACCGAACCCGCCGCTGCCGGCCCAGTCGGTGAAGGGGACAGAGCGGATTCCCCGGCCGAAGGCGTCCACCTCGTTGACGATCGGGGTGTCCCGGGCCAGCCAGAGCAGCAGTCCCCGCTCGTCGTCGGCGACCACCCGGACCGGCCGTACCCAGCCGATCCGCCCGCGCCGCACATTGCGGTGCATGATCAACCGCCCACGGGCAAAACGCATGGTCGCCACGATAACAACGCCGCGGATGCTCGCCCGGTGCGGTCGCGGGCGAGCGCGGATACGCGGACGGCTCCCGTCCCCGGGTCGGGGCGGGAGCCGTCCGCGGTGGATCAGTAGGCGCGGGCCAGGATGGCGATCAGGTCGGGCTCGTCCTCGGACTGCGGCACGGAGCCGTCGGCGCGGACCAGGCAGCGCACCGTCACGCCCTGGCCGTTGGCCTCGGCCTCACCCTGCGGGCCGACCGCCGACCACGGCAGCCGGGCCCAGCCGGTGGCGGCCGCCTCGATCGCCTCGGCGAGCGTCGACACCTCGACGGTGCGCGAGGTGCGCAGCGCCAGCGCCTCGTCGTGCAGCGCCCGCTGGTCGGCGTCGAGCGCGGCGAGCACGTTCGCCACCACGTCGTCGACGGCGACCGGGGTCTTCGAGCCGTCGACCCGCCGGACCACGACGGCGTTGCCGGCGGCCAGGTCGCGGGGACCGACCTCGACGCGTACCGGGTAGCCCTTGAGCTCGGCGTCGACGGCCCGGCGGCCGAACGGGGTGTCGGTGCGGTCGTCCAGCGCCACCCGCACGCCGGCGTCGCGCAGCGCGTCCCGGAGCTTGCCGGCCGCCTCGCCGACTCCCTCGCCGTCCTTGACGACCATGACGTACGCCTGGATCGGGGCGATGCGCGGCGGCACCCGCAGCCCGTTGTCGTCGCCGTGGGTCATGATCAGACCGCCGAGCATCCGGGTGGAGACACCCCAGGAGGTGGTCCAGGCGTGCGCGACACCGCCGGTCTTGGCGGAGTAGGTGATGTCGAAGGCCTTGGCGAAGTTCTGACCCAGCTCGTGGCTGGTGCCCAGCTGCAGCGCCTTGCCGTCGCCCATCATGCCTTCGCAGGTGTAGGTGGCGGTGGCGCCGGCGAAACGCTCCCGGCTGGTCTTGAGCCCGACCACCACGGGGATCGCCAGCTCGCCGACCATGAAGTCCTGGTAGACGTCGTGCAGGATCCGCCGGGCGTACGCGCGGGCGTCGGCCTCGTCGATGTGGGCGGTGTGCCCCTCCTGCCAGAGGAACTCGCTGGTGCGCAGGAACAGCCGCGGGCGCAGCTCCCAGCGGACCACGTTGGCCCACTGGTTGAGCAGCAGCGGCAGGTCCCGGTACGAGTCGACCCACTTGGCCATGAACTCGCCGATGACGGTCTCGCTGGTGGGGCGCACCACCACCGGCTCGGCGAGCTGCTTGCCGCCACCGTGGGTGACGACCGCCAGCTCCGGCGAGAAGCCCTCGACGTGCTCGGCCTCACGCTTGAGGTAGCTCTCCGGGATGAAGAGCGGGAAGTAGGCGTTCTCGGCGCCGGTGGCCTTGATCCGGGCGTCCATCTCGGCCTGCATGCGCTCCCAGATGGCGTAGCCGGCCGGTCGGATGACCATCGACCCCCGCACTGGGCCGTTGTCGGCCAGCTGTGCCTTGGCGATCAGGTCCTGGTACCAGCGGGGGAAGTCCTCCGCGCGGGGAGTGAGCACACGTGCCATGACCGCACATCCTATGCGCCCGCTTCGGGCCTGCCGCCATCGGCCGGGAAACGCCACGCGCGCCGGCCGCGAAACGCCGCGCGCAGCACGCACCGAGGGCTCAGCGCAGGACGCGGCCCTTGAGGACGATGCGCGACGGGCTGCGGACCACCCGCAGGTCGGCGCGGGGGTCACTGTCGTAGACGACCAGGTCGGCCAGGCCGCCTTCGACCAGGCCGGGGAAGCCGAGCCATTCCCGGCCGCGCCAGGAGGCGGCGGCGAGCACGTCGACCGCGGACATCCCGGCCTGCTCGTGCAGCAGCAGCATCTCGTCGGCGGCCAGGCCGTGGTCGATCCCCCCGCCCGCGTCGGTGCCGACATAGATCGGCACCCCCGCCTCGTACGCCGCGCGGACCACCTCGGGGAAGCGGTCGCGCAGGGCGAGCATGTGGGCGGCGTACCCGGGGAACTTCGCCTCGGCCTGGGCGGCGATGCCACCGAAGGTGGCGATGTTGATCATCGTGGGGACCAGGGCGGTGCCGCGCCGGGCCATCTCGTCGATCAGGTCGAGGCTCAGGCCGGTGCCGTGCTCCACCGAGTCGACCCCGGCACGGACCATGATCTCCACGCCCGCTTCGGAGAATGTGTGCACCGCCGCGCGTACGCCGGCCGCGTGTGCCGCTGCGACGGCGGCGGTCATGGTGTCGGCGTCCCAGGCGGGGGCGAGGTCACCGGCGTCGCGTTCGATCCAGTCACCGACGATCTTGACCCAGCCGTTGCCGGCGGCCGCCTGCGCGGTGACGGCGGCGGTCACGTCGGCGGCGGGCACCTCGACGCCGATGTCGCGCAGGTAGCGCTTCGGCGGGGCGATGTGCCGCCCGGCCCGCGCCAGCCGCGGCATCTCCGGGTCGTCGTCGAGCTGCGGATACGGGTACGGCGAGCCGGCGTCGCGCAGCGCGAGCACGCCCGCGTCCCGGTCGGCGCGGGCCAGCGTCCGGGCCTGCTCCAGCGACTCGATCGGCCGGCCACCGCGGGCGATGCCCAGGTGGCAGTGGGCGTCGATCAGGCCGGGCAGGACGTACCCGCCGTCGGAGATCGTCTCGGCGCCGGGGACCGGCTCGAAGGTCACCCGGTCGCCGATGAGCCAGAGGTCGCGGACCTCGTCGTCGGGCAGGACCACACCGCGCAGATGCATCGCCATGTGCACAGTCCTACCGGATCACCGCGACGCGGCGCGATGGAGGTCGGGTTCTCCGGCGGACGCGCCGGGGCTCAGCCCTTCTTGTCCTTCTTGCCCAGCTTGTTGAAGTCGATGTTCGGCAGCTTGAAGCCGGGGGGCAGTCCCTGGGCGCCGCCGAGGGCGTTCGGGTCCATCCCCGGGGGCAGCTGCGGCATGCCGCCGGGGAAGCCGCCGGGCATCGCGCCCTGGCCGCCGCGGGGCCGGTTGCCACCCTTGGTGCCCTTGCGCTTGTTCTTCGGCGACTTGGTCGCCTTGCGCCGGCCACCGGGCAGCCCCATCATGCCGCCCATCTGCTTCATCATCTTCTGCGCTTCGGTGAAGCGGTTCAGCAGCTGGTTGACGTCCATCACGGTGACTCCGGAGCCGGTGGCGATCCGGGCCCGGCGGGAGCCATTGATGATCTTCGGGTTGGTCCGCTCGCCCGGCGTCATCGACCGGATGATCGCGGTGATCCTGTCGAAGTGCTTGTCGTCGACCTCGGCGATCTGGTCCTTCATCTGCCCCATGCCCGGCATCATCGCCAGCACGTTGGCGATCGGGCCCATCCGCCGGACCGCGATCAGCTGGTCGAGGAAGTCCTCCAGCGTGAAGGACTCCCCGCCCATCAGCTTGGCGGTCATCCGGTCCTTCTGATCGGCGTCGAAGGCCTGCTCGGCCTGCTCGATCAGGGTCAGGACGTCGCCCATGCCCAGGATCCGGCTCGCCATCCGGTCGGGGTGGAAGACGTCGAAGTCCTCCAGCTTCTCGCCGGTGGAGGCGAAGAGGATCGGCTGACCGGTGACCTCCCGCACCGACAGGGCCGCGCCACCGCGGGCGTCACCGTCGAGCTTGGCGAGCACCACACCGGTGATGCCGACGCCGTCGCGGAACGCCTCGGCGGTGCGGACCGCGTCCTGGCCGACCATGGCGTCGATGACGAAGATGACCTCGTCGGGGTTGACCGCGTCGCGGATCGCCGCCGCCTGCGCCATCATCTCGACGTCGACACCGAGCCGGCCGGCGGTATCGACGATGACGATGTCGCGGGCCTGCCGCTTGGCGTGCTCGAGAGCCGCCCGCGCCACCTCGACCGGGTCGCCCACGCCGTTGCCGGGCTCCGGGGCGTATACCTCGACCCCGGCCCGGCCGCCGAGCACCTGGAGCTGGCCGACGGCGTTGGGGCGCTGCAGGTCGGCGGCGACCAGCATCGGCTGGTGTCCCTGGGCCTTGAGCCACTTGGCGAGCTTGCCGGCGAGGGTGGTCTTACCGGAACCCTGCAGACCGGCGAGCATGATCACCGTGGGCGGGTTCTTGGCGAACTGCAGACGCCGGCTCTCGCCACCGAGGACCCCGACGAGCTCCTCGTTGACGATCTTGATGATCTGCTGGGCCGGGTTGAGCGCCTGCGAGACCTCCGCGCCGCGGGCCCGCTCCTTGACCCGGCCGATGAAGCCCTTCACCACCGGCAGGGCGACGTCCGCCTCGAGCAGGGCCAGGCGAATCTCGCGCGCGGTCGCGTCGATGTCGGCGTCGGTGAGCCGCCCCTTGCCGCGGAGCTTGGTGAAGATCCCGGAGAGGCGGTCACTCAAGGTGTCAAACACTACGCAACATCCCGTTTAGTCAGGTTCCGGCGAGCAGAGTCCGGGGCGGAGCGGGAAGCGCCGTCCACGGTTAGGGTAACCGGAGCGTAGACGGGCCGCCGGTGCGCTGCCCGCTCCTGCCGCGCCGCCGTCACCGCGGCACCCCCGGAGCCGGTCACACCGCGGCCAGGACCGCGTCGGCGACCTGATCCCGCCGCTGCGCGTCGGACCACTGCCCCACCAGGTAGAAGGCGTCGACCACGTCGGCGCCGAGGGTGGAGATCCGCGCGGCGCGCACCTGTGCCCCCGCCTCGTCCAGGGCCCGGGTCACCCGGTAGAGCAGCCCGGCCGCGTCGGCGGCCCGCAACTCCAGCACGACCGCGTCCGTGGCAACCTCGCGGTGCCAGACCACCTTCGGCGCCGCCACCGGCTCCCGGCGGGCCAGCACCCGCGCCGACCGCAGCCGCTGGTTGACCGAGACATCCCCGCCGACGGCACGGCGCAGGTCGGTACGGAGCGCCACCTCGTCGACCTCGGAGCCGTAACGGGACCGCACCCGGCACTCCACCACCGCGCGTCCGTCCACCGTCATCGCATCCGCCGCGAGCACCTCCAGCCGGTGCAGCGCCAGCGCGCCCGCCACCGTCGCCAGCAGCCCCCGCCGGTCCGCGGCGACAACCGTCACCCGCTCGTCGGTCAGGTGCACCAGCGGCAACTCCCCCGTCAGCAGGCTCGGATCAGGGGTCGGCAGCGCGGGCAGCACACCGGTGTCGAGCGCGGTGTGCACCCGGCGTACCAGTTCGGCGATCAGCCGGCCCTTCCAGTCCGACCAGGCGGCCGGCCCGGTGGCCTGGGCGTCGGCGCGGGCCAGGGCGTGCAGCAGGTCCAGAGTGGTCGTGTCGCCGACGGCCTCGGCGACCGCCGAGATGGTGACCGGATCGCTGAGGTCCCGCCGGGTCGCCACCTCCGGCAGCAGCAGGTGCAGCTCCACCAGCCGGCCGATCAGCGCCGCCTCGTCCGGGGGCAGACCGATCCGGGTGGCGATGCCGGCGGCGATCGGCGCGCCGACCACGCTGTGGTCACCGGGCAGCCCCTTGCCCACGTCGTGCAGGAAGGCCGCCAGCAGCAACAGGTCCGGCCGCTCCACCTCCCGGGTGTACGCCGCGGCGGCCCCGGCCGCGGTGACCAGGTGCCGGTCCAGGGTGTAGCGGTGCACCGGGTTGTGCTGCGGCAGGCTGCGCATCCGCGGCCACTGCGGAAGCCAGCCGTCGACCAGCCCGTACCGGTCGGCGGTCTCCCAGGCCGGGATCAGGCCGGGACCGGCGCCGAGCAGGGTGATCAGGGCGTCGCGTGCCTGCGGCGGCCAGGGCAGGGGCAGCGGCGGGCAGTACGCGGCGAGCCACTCGCAGGTGGCGCGGGCGATCGGCAGCCCGGTGACGGCCGCGGCGGCCACCACCCGCAGCGAGAGGCTCGCGTCGGGCCGGGCCCCGATGGCGGTACGCGCCAGCACCAGCTCACCGTCGTGCTCGACGACGTCGCGCGCCACCGGGCGGCGGATGCTCGTGCGACCGGTGCCGCAGCGCCGCCGGCCGCGGAACCGGTCGGCGGCCCGCCAGGCGTCGTCGAGGGCATGGCTGATCGTGCGGGCGTCACCGGCGACCCGGCGCAGCAGGGCGTCGCCGTTGTCGAGTTCGCAGAGTTCGGCGACCCGGTCGCGTTCCTGGGCCACCAGCCGGTCGACCCGCCGTCCGGTCGCGGTGTGCAGGGCGTCGCGCACGTCGAGCAGCCGCCGGTGCGCCGCCTGTACCGCCGGGCGCAGCGCATCGGTGAGGCCGGCGGTGGCGATGCCGCGCAGGATGCCGAGGTCACGCAGTCCGCCGCGGGCCTCCTTGAGGTCGCCCTCCAGCAGGAAGGCGAGTTCGCCGTGGGCCGACCAGCGCGCGTCGGTGATCTCACGCAACGCGGTGAGCTGCCGCAGCGCTGTCCGTCTCCAGTGGTCGGCCGCGGCGTCGATGAGCGTGCCGGAGAGTGCGGCGTCACCGGCGATGTGGCGGGCGTCGAGCAGCCCCAGGGCGACCTTCACGTCGTCCTGGGCCACCGAGAGCGCCTCGCCGACGGTGCGCACCGAGTGGTCGAGGCCGATACGGGCGTCCCAGATCGGATACCAGCAGCCGGCGGCGATCTCGCCCACCCCGGCCACCCCGTCGTGCAGCAGGACCAGATCCAGATCCCCGTACGGCGCGCACTGACGCCGCCCGAGCCCGCCGACGGCCAGCAGAGCCAGCCCGCTGTCGCGGTGCGGCAGCAGGCCGCGAAGCCAGACGTCGAGCGCCGCCGCACGCTCCTCGCGTGCGGCGGCGCCCATTCCGGCGATGGCCGGGGGGCCGGTCACCTCGGTGACCGGCACGCTCCCCCGGGGCATCGTCATCTCACTCAGACCGCGTCGAGACCGCGCTCGCCGGTGCGGACCCGCACGACGTCCTCGACGGCGGTGACCCAGACCTTGCCGTCACCGATCTTGCCGGTACGGGCGGCCGCGACGACCGCGTCCACGATCTTGTCGACCTCCATCTCGTCGGTCAGTACCTCGACCTTGATCTTCGGGAGGAACTCCACCGTGTACTCGGCGCCCCGGTAGACCTCGGTGTGGCCCTTCTGCCGGCCGTAGCCCTGGACCTCGCTGACCGTCAGGCCGGTCACGCCGAGCGCCGCGAGGCTCTCCTTGACCGCGTCGAGCTGGTGCGGCTTGATGACCGCAGTCACCAGTTTCATGTCCAAACCCTCCATCACTCGAACGTTAACCGGCGACCTTGTCGCTGACCGGGGTGCTCTCTTCCGCCGTGCTGTCCGCGCCGGTCGTGGTGCCGGCCGGCGTGCTCGGGGTGATACCCGCCATCGCGAAGGCGCCACCGCTGCTGCCCGAGGTGGGCGAGAGGTCGTACGCGCTCTCGGCGTGCTCGGCGCCGTCGATGCCCTCGATCTCGGCCTCGGCCTTGACCCGGAAGCCGATGGTCTTCTCGATCGCGAAACCGATCAGGTAGGCGACCACGAAGGAGTAGACCATGACCGCGACGACCCCGACGGCCTGCTTGCCCAGCAGCGCGATGCCACCGCCGTAGAGGAGTCCGGCGTTGCCCTCACCGGCGAGCACCTCGACGGCGAGGAAGCCGATGAGCAGCGAGCCGATGATGCCGCCGACCATGTGCACGGCGACAACGTCGAGCGAGTCGTCGTAGCCGAACTTGTACTTCAGGCCGACGCAGAGGGCGCAGATCAGACCGGTGACGAAGCCCAGGCCGATGGCGCCCAGCGGCTCCAGGAAGGCACAGGCCGGGGTGATGCCGACCAGGCCGGCGATTGCGCCGGAGGCGGCGCCGAGGGTGGTCGCCTTGCCGTCGCGCAGCCGCTCGATGAGCAGCCAGCCGAGGACGGCGGCAGCAGTCGCAACCTGGGTGTTGATGAAGGAGACAGCGGCGGTGCCGTTGGCCGCGCCGGCGGAGCCGGCGTTGAAGCCGAACCAGCCGAACCAGAGCAGGCCGGCGCCGAGCAGCACCATCGGCAGGTTGTGCGGCTTGAACTTGTCCTTCGGCCATCCGATGCGCTTGCCGAGGACCAGGGCCAGGGCCAGAGCCGCCGCACCGGCGTTGATGTGCACCGCGGTGCCGCCGGCGAAGTCGAGCGCGCCCATCTCCATGATCCAGCCGCCGCCCCAGACCCAGTGCGCGACCGGGAAGTAGACCAGGGTGGCCCAGGCGCCGGCGAAGAGCAGCCACGGGCCGAAGCGGGCCCGGTCGGCGATCGCGCCGCTGATCAGCGCCACGGTGATGACCGCGAACATCAGCTGGAATCCGGCGAAGAGCAGGTCGGGGATGCCGCCCTCGGTGCCCGACTCGAGCATGCCGCGCAGGCCGAGCGACGAGAGGTCGCCGATCACGCCGGCGTTGTCATCACCGAAGGTGAGGCTGTAGCCGTAGAAGACCCACAGCAGGCTGACGACGCCGATGGCCCCGAAGCTCATCATCATCATGTTGAGCACGGACTTGGAACGCGTCATGCCGCCGTAGAAGAGCGCCAGCCCCGGTGTCATGAGCAACACCAGTGCGGCAGAAGTCAGAATCCAGGCGGTGGCACCAGAATCGAGCTCCGGCACGCTGCCCTCCCCTCGGTTGAAATCCATGGGCCGGCGGTGTGGAGCGGCGTTGCCCGATGCCGGTTGCTGAGACTTTGCTGTCCGCCTGTTTCAGGAAAAGGGCACGCCGCGTTTCGGACACGTCACCATTTGTTTCCGACGTGTGACGCCGCGCGGCCGCTCGGTCACTCGACCCAGGGCCGGTCGGACGAACGGCGGCACACCCGGCCCGTTCAGCGGACGAGCACCGGCCTTGCCGCAACCACCCACACTGCGATACATGCAGAAATCTGGATCATGGCGCGGATGCCCGGCACAGTCCTCGTTGGCGCAGCCCCAGGAGAGGAGGTGCGAGCCGTGACGGGAGAGTCAGTGGCAGCCGACCCGGACCGGTTCGAGTGGGATTCGGATGCTTCGATCGCCTACGAGGTCGCCGTCGAGGCGGTCAGCCAGGCGGTGGCCGCGATCACGCCGCTGGGCGTCACCGCCCGGCGGCAGGGCGACGACGTTGCGGTGGCGGAGTTGACCGCCCTGCGCATGCGGTGCATCGCCGCTCGCGACCAGCTGCGACCCGCCGATCACGCAGCAGTCGCGCACGCCACCCGGCGCTACCGGGCGCTGGCCGAGCAGTTCGATCGGCAGGCGGGACCGCCGGGGCCGGTCGACGCGGATTCCTCCCTGCTCGCCGACGAGCAGTCGCGCCGCATCTTCCGCGACGAGATCACCCCGGAGGAGCTCGCGCACGGGGTCCCTCAGGAGAGTCCGGTGGTGGTCTTCGTGGCCGGGCAACCGGGCGCGGGCAAGACCATGACGACTGAGTCGGTCAAGCGGGCCGTGGACCGGCGCGGGGGCGCGATCGTGGTCAACTCCGACTTCTACAAGCCGTACCACCCGCGGTACCGCCGGCTGCTGCGCACCGACGACCGCAACGCCGCGCCGTACACCAGCGCGGACGGGCGCCGGTGGATGGCCGCCGCCGAGCGGTACCTCATCGACCGGCGCGTCGACACCATCGTCGAGACGACGATGCGCGATCCCGGGGACTTCCTGGAGCCCGCCGCGCTGTTCCGGACGGCCGGCTACCGCGTCGAGGCCGTGATCCTCGCGGTGCCCGAGGCGCTGAGCCGCCTCGGCATCATCCACCGCTACCACTGCCAGCTACGCGAGCTCGGGCAGGGCCGGCTCACCGCACAGAGCAACCACGACACCTCGTACGCAGGGGTGCGCCAGGCCGCCGAGGTGATCGACCGGGACGGGATCGTCGACGTGGTCGGCGTCCACCGGCGCGGCAACCACCGGCTGCACGTCAACCGTCTCGACGGCCCCGGCGGCCGGAGCCCGGCCGGCACCGCGGCCACGATCGACGCCGAGCGGCGACGGCCCTGGACCCCGGCGGAGACCCGCGCGTTCGCGGCCACCGTCAGCCGGCTCACCGCCGAGATCGACCCCGACTGGTACGCCGAACTCCGCGAGATCGTCCGACTGGCCGACCCGCTCGCCGATCCGCGGACACCCCTACCTCGGATATGACCCGGCCGGGCCGCGTGCCCCGGACATGACCCGGCCGACGGCCGGGCCGCGTCAGTGCAGGGCGTACTCCAGGAGGTTGCGCTCGTAGTCGAGGACCCGCAGGTCGCGCATCGGGCGACGCAGGTGGCCGCGGTGCACGATCCGCACGAACGCCGGCTCCCCCGCCGCCGCCATCCGCCGGATCCCCTCGACGTGGTCGACGATGCGCTTGCGGATGGTGCGTACCAGCCGCCGCCGGTCGCGCGGGATCAGCCCGTACGCGTCGGCGAAGAGCCGCAGCCGCCGGGCCCGGTCCGGCCGGGTCCAGCCCAGGGTGTACGAGTCCCGGTCGGAGAAGATCGGCACCCAGGTCCAGGCCGCGTACGCCACGTCGTAGATGCGCGCGCCCGGCGAGGCGAGGTCGAAGTCGATCAGGCCGAGGGTGCCGTCGGGGCGCCAGATGACGTTGTGCGGGGCGGCGTCGTGGTGACAGATGACCTCGGCGTCCGGCGGCGGCGGCCCGAAGGAACGCCAGACCGCGTTCGGCGGGGGCGTGAAGCCGTACTGCGCGTCGTGGAACATGCGCAGCATGGTGGCGACGGTGACCAGCGCCTCGTCGGTGACCCAGTGCGGGGCGAGCGGGTAGTCGCCGCACTCCCCCTCCAGGTACGACAGCACCTCGCGGTTGCGCTCGTCCATGCCGAACGCCCGGGGCGAACCGGTGAAACCGACGTACTCCAGGTGGCGCAGCAGCGCGTGCACCGACGGCGTCCACGGCCCGGCGTTGCGCCGGACGGTGTCGCCGACCCGCACCACGGTGCTGACGTTGCCGCCGTGCAGCGGGATCTCCTGTGTGCTCACGCGATGCCTCCCCGGACGTGCCGGCTCAAGGTCGGTCACCTCGGTCAGGCCGTCGGGTCCGAGCCGACGAGCGCCTCGGCGAACTGGGCCGGGTCGAAGGGCGCCAGGTCGTCCGGGCCCTCGCCGAGGCCGACCAGCTTGACCGGGATGCCGAGCTTGCGCTGTACGGCGATGACGATGCCACCCTTGGCGGTGCCGTCGAGCTTGGTGAGCACCACGCCGGTGACGTCGACGACCTCGGTGAAGACCCGGGCCTGCTCCAGGCCGTTCTGCCCGGTGGTGGCGTCCAGGATCAGCAGCGTCTCGTCGACCGGGCCGTGCTTCTCGACGACCCGCTTGACCTTGCCCAGCTCGTCCATCAGGCCGATCTTGTTCTGCAGCCGGCCGGCGGTGTCGATCAGCACGGTGTCCACCCCGGCATCGATACCCCGTTTGACGGCGTCGAACGCCACGCTGGCCGGGTCGGCGCCCTCCAGCCCGCGGACGACCTCGGCACCGACCCGGCCGCCCCAGGTGGCGAGCTGGTCGGCCGCGGCGGCGCGGAACGTGTCGGCGGCGCCGAGCACGACGCTGCGCCCGTCGGCGACCAGCACCCGCGCGACCTTGCCGCAGGTGGTGGTCTTGCCGGCGCCGTTGACACCGACGACGAGCATCACCGCGGGCTTGCCGGTGGTGGTGGAGGTGTTCAGCGACCGGTCCAGCTCCGGGTCGAGGGCGGCGACGAGTTCGGCGGTGAGCAGGGCGCGCAGATCCGCCGGGGACCGGGTGCCGAGCACGCGGACCCGCTCGCGCAGGTTGTCGACGATCTCCCGGGTGGCGTCGACGCCGACGTCGGCGGTGATCAGGCTGTCTTCGATCTCCTCCCAGGCGTCCTCGTCGAGGTGGTCGCGGGAGAGCAGGCCGAGCAGCCCCTTGCCGAAGACGTTCTGCGACCTCGACAGCCGGGAGCGCAGCCGGACCAGCCGGCCGGCGGTCGGCTCCGGGGTCTCCAGCACCGGCTCGGGCGCGACGACCGGCGGTTCCTCGACGATGACGCCGGTGGTGATCTCCTCGGCCGGTGGCGCCTGCGTCCCGGGCTCGGTGACCTCGCGCGGCGGCGGGGTCACGACCTCGCCGGGCGACGGGGGTTCCCAGCGCCGCTTGAGCCGGGGCGCGAGCAGCCCGAGGGCGGTCAGGATCAGCACGCCCAGCAGGACCAAACCGATGACGAGGAAGTCAGCCATGACGAAATCCTGTCAGACGATCGCCCGGCCGTCCCAGGCACCGCGCCCCGCGCCCGCTGTAATGATCATGGCCACGGCCCGGCGAGGAGTGCTCCGATCGCGGGCAGGGTAGAAATGTTGGGGTCCCCTCCCCCGCGAAAGGCCCCTCATGTCGTCTGCACGGTTGCTCGTCGGTCCCCTGCTGCGACGCATCGTGGGCACCAGCGCGACCGTCTGGGTCGAGACGAGCGCCCCGACGGTGGTGCACGTGCGCACCGCGGACGGCGCGGCCGGCAGCGCCCGCACCTTCACCGCCTTCGACCACCACTACGCCATCGTGGTGGTGAGAGGTCTCACAGCGGGCAGCGCCACGACGTACGAGGTCTTCCTCGACGAGGAGCGGGTCTGGCCGCTGCCCGGCGACGAGTTCCCGCCGAGCGTGATCCGCACCCGCCTCGCCGACGACCGCGACCAACCGGTCCGGCTGGTCTTCGGCTCCTGCCGGGAGGCGACCCCGCAGGCCCCGGCCCGCAAGCTCCCGCCGGACGCGCTCGACGCCTACTCGCGCCGGCTGATGCGAGACGGCTCGGCCGACGAGGCGCCGGATCTGCTGGTGCTCCTCGGCGACCAGGTCTACGCCGACGTGACCTCCCCGCAGGTGCGCAAGCTGCTGCGCCGGCGCCGGCGGCGCCCCAAGGACTCGCCGAGCACCCAGGTCGTCACCTACGACGAGTACACCAAGCTCTACCTCGAGTCCTGGCGGGACCCGGAGGTGCGCTGGCTGCTCTCCACCTGCCCCTCGGTGATGATCTTCGACGATCACGAGATCATCGACGACTGGAACACCTCGGCCTCCTGGCGCGCCGACATGCGCGAGCAGCCCTGGTGGGCCGAGCGGATCGCCAGTGGCCTCGCCTCGTACTGGGTCTACCAACACCTGGGCAATCTCTCCCCGGACGAGATCGAAGCGGATCCGGTCTACGCGAAAGTGATGGCCGAACAGGACGCCACCAGCGTGCTGCGCGAGTTCGGTGCCCGGGTCGACACCGAATCCGACCACGCCCACGACACCGAACGCTGGCGCGCCGTGCAGTACCAGTGGAGCTACTCCCTCGACGTCGGCGCGACCCGGCTGGTGATGCTGGACAACCGGTGCAGCCGCGTCCTCGAGCCGGCCCACCGGGCGATGCTGCCGCCGGGCGAGTGGTCCTGGTTCCTGGACCGGGCCCACGGCGAGTACACGCACCTGGTGATCGGCTCGTCGCTGCCGTGGCTGATGCCACCGGGAATCCACCACACCGAAGCCTGGAACGAGCGACTGGCCGCCTCCCCGCACCGGATCACCGCCGACCTCTCCGAGCGGCTGCGCCGGCTGCTGGACCTGGAGCACTGGGCGGCGTTCAACCGCTCCTTCGAGGCGCTGGCGGCCCTGCTGCGCCGCATCGGCAGCGGCCCGAGGAGTGTGTCCGGCGACCGGATCGGGGCCGGGCCCGCGTACCCGGCGCCCGCGTCGATCAGCGTGCTCTCCGGCGACGTGCACCACTCGTACGTCGCCCGCGCCCGGTTCCTCGACGGCCAGGTGCAGACCCCGGTGCACCAGCTGACCTGCTCCCCCATCCACAACCAGGTGCCGCCGGGCCTGCGGCCGGTGATGCGGCTGGGCTGGGCCCGGCTGCCGAGCGCGGCGGTGCGCGGACTGGCCCGGTCGGCCGGCGTGCCCCGCACCTCGGTGCGCTGGCGCAAGCTGGGCGGGCCGTACTTCGGCAACGCGGTCGGCACGCTGCTGCACACCGGCGCCAGCGCCCAGGTGACGATCGAGGGGACGACCTCCGACGGCACGCTCCACAAGGTGGTGCAGACGCCGTTGACCGGGACGAGCCGCTGAGGTCGCGTACCCTTGATCAAATGGACGACGACTTCCGTGAACTGCTCAGGACCGTCGACCATGAGCTGATGGCGATGCTGCGGCTGGGCCGCACGGTCTCCTGGGAGATCGCCCGCGACGTACATCCGAACCTGGAGCCGAACAGCTACGGCCTGCTCCTCTGGCTGCGCCGGCGCGGCTCGACCCGGCTCACCGACCTGGCCGAGCTGACCGGCATCAGCAAGGGCACGCTCAGCCGGCAGGTCCAGGCGCTGGAGCAGCTCGGACTGGTGGACCGGCAACCGGACCCGAGCGACCGGCGGGCCGCCCTGCTCAGTCTCAGCCCGGAGGGGCAGCGCCGCTTCGACGCGGCCCGGGCGGCGCGGCTGGCGCCCTTCCAGCAGACCATGGCGAGCTGGGCCCGCGAGGACCTCGCCGTCTTCGCCCGGCTGCTGAGCAGGCTGAACGCCACCGAACGCTGAACGCGGCGGCGAGAGCGGCGGGCAAATCCCGTTGCCGCGACCGAGGGGATCGACAACGATGCCCGCATGACCTGGATCGCACCCCCGGCTCCTCGCGAGCCTGAACCCTTCACCGGCGACGAACGCGCCATGCTGCAGGGCTGGCTCGACTGGCACCGGAACACGCTGCTCGGCATCTGCGCCGGGCTCACCGCCGATCAGCTCAGGACCGCCGCCGTGGAACCCTCGCCGCTGACCCTGCTCGGCCTGGTCCGGCACATGGCCGAGGTCGAGCGCTGGTGGTTCCGGGAGAACGCCGCCCGCCAGGAACTCCCGGAGCTCTACTGCACCGAGGAGAACCCGGACGGCGAGTTCGACGTCACTCAGGCCGACGCCGAGGCGGACTTCGCGACCTTCGCCGACGAGGTCGCGAAGGCCGATGCGGCGGTGGCCGGACTGCCGCTGGAGGCGAC
>Ga0233383_1000245_pt1 | contig 22807 bp, 22 predicted proteins | sample ElkDunMinimDraft_14_FD_191542 | JGI IMG/M metagenome (GOLD analysis project Ga0233383, IMG submission 191542) | Fecal eukaryotic communites from dung pellets of Tule Elk in California, USA - Elk Dung G16 | ecosystem: Host-associated > Mammals > Digestive system > Large intestine > Fecal | place...
AGACCACCTGCACGTCCACGCCGTCGGTGTCCATGTCGGCCAGGCGCAGCCCCGGCTCCCAGCACTGCGCGCCGATCGGCCGGAACTCCGATTCCCCCACCATGATCATCGCGTCGCGTTCGGAGTCCAGGCGCAGCCAGGGCCAGTCGGAGCCACCGCAGGCGACGCCGAGCTCCGGCCAGCCACGGGGCACCAGGTGGGTGTGCACGTCGACGACGGGCGCGCCGCCGGACGGCACGCCCACGGCAGCGGCCATCAGCCCTTCCCGGGGTGCAGCGTGCCGCACCGGTCACAGGTGCGGGCCGCCTCGTCGTCGTAGAAGCTCTGGAAGACCGGCGGCAGGTCGGCGGCGATGTCGCGGACCTGCAACTCCACCTCGTGGACCAGGTTGCCGCAGTCGGCGCAGTACCACTGGAACTTCTCCAGCGTCCCCTCCTCACGGATGCGCTCGACCACCAGCCCGATCGAGCCGGCCTCCGGGCGCTGCGGGGAGTGCGGGGTGTCGCGGGGCAGCATCCACATCTCCCCCTCGCGCACGTGCACCGTACGCGGCCCGTCCGGGGTCATCAGGTTGATGTGCATGTTCCCCTTGACCTGGTAGAAGAACTCCTCGTACGGGTCGATGTGGAAGTCGGTGCGCTGGTTCGGCCCGCCCACCACCATCACGATGAAGTCCTTGCCGCCGGGGAACATCTCCCGGTTTCCCACCGGCGGCTTGAGCAGGTGCCGGTTCTCCTCGATCCAGCCGGTGAAGCTGAACGGCTCACTGATCTCGCTCACTGGGCTCCTCCTTCGGGAAGTACGGCCACGGCCTGGATCTCGATCAACAGGTGCGGGTGGGGCAGCTGGTGCACGGCGACCGTGGTGCGGGTCGGTCCGTCGGTGTCGAAGAACTCGGCGTAGACCTCGTTGTAGCCGCCGAAGTCGTTCATGTTGACCAGGTAGGCGGTGACCTGTACCAGGTCGGCCAGGTCCGCGCCGGCCGCGCGCAGCAGGTCGCGGATGTTCTCGATCACCGCCCGGGTCTGCACCCGGATGTCGAGGCTGGTGGTGCCGAACTCGTCGACCTCGGCGCCGGCGATGCTGTTGTCCGGCCGGCGACTGGAGGTCCCGGAGACGAAGACCATCCCGCCGGCGACCTTCACGTGCGGAAAGCGCCCGCGCGGCGTGGCCTTGCCCGCCACCACCTGCGCGCCGCCCCCCGCGAACCCGCCGCCCGCGGACCCGCCAGCCGCGTGCCCGCCAGTCGCCGGAACACCGGTGGCCGGGCCGGCCGGGGCGCTCACGCCGCCGCCTTCAGCGACGCCGATCCGAGCCCCTGGACGGTGGCGCGCACGTGCGCGCCGGGGGCCAGCGGGACGGCCGCGGTGGCCGCGCCGGCCAGGAAGACCCAGCCCTCGGCGAGACGCACCCCGTGCCGTCCGGCGAGCCGGACCCCCTCGGTGAACGCCCGCCGCGGGTCACCGAGGATCGCCGCCGTCGAACCGATCTGGGCCACCCGGCCGTCGATCTCCAGCAGCACCCCGAGGTTCGCCAGCCCCGCCGGCACCGGCGACCAGGCGCCCACGACGAAACCGGCGGCCGAGGTGTTGTCGGCGATCACATCGGGCAGCGAGAAGCTGAAGTCCGCGTACCGGGAGTCGATCAGCTCGATCGCCGGGGCGACCGCCCGCACCGAAGCGGCGAAGTCGGCGACCGTCGCCCCCGGCTCCGGAACCCGGTCCACCAGGAAAGCCACCTCCGGCTCGACCCGGGGATGGATGTAGGCGCCGGCGTCGACCGTGGCGCCGTCGGCGATCCACATCGCGTCGGTGAGCCGACCCCAGATCACCTCGTCGACGCCCATCTGCGCCATCTTGGCCCGGCTGGTCAGCCCCATCTTGAGCCCGACCAGCCGCTCACCGCGGTCCAGCCGCCGCCGCAGCACCTCGGCCTGCACGCCGTACGCGGCCTCGGCGTCCAGCCCCGCCTCGGCGGCGAGCTGCGGGATCGCCCGGCGCTGCCGCACCGCCGTGTCCAACCGGTCGGCCAGCGCCGACACCTCCACCGCCGTCATCGGGCCGCCTCCTCACGCCGCCGCGCCAGATCCAGCGCGACGTCAACGATCATGTCCTCCTGGCCACCGACCATCCGGCGCTCCCCCAGCTCCACCAGGATCGAGCGCACGTCCACGCCGTACCGCTCGGCCGCCCGCTCGGCGTGGCGCAGGAAGCTGGAGTAGACCCCGGCGAAGCCGAGCGAGAGCGTCTCCCGGTCGACGCGCACCGGCCGGTCCTGCAACGGCCGGACCAGGTCATCGGCGGCGTCCATCAACGCGAAGACGTCGCAGCCGTGCGCCCAGCCCTGCAGCTCGGCGACCGCGGCGAAGACCTCCAGTGGGGCGTTGCCGGCCCCGGCGCCCTGCCCGGCCAGCGAGGCGTCCACCCGGACCACCCGCTCGTGCGGAGCGTCCGCGTCACGGGGCCCCGGACCGGCCAGCCGCCCGTGTTCGACGGCGACGACGCTGTTGGCAACACCGAGGGAGAGGTTGTGGTGGGCGTGGATGCCGATCTCGGTGGTCGGCTCCAGCACCTGCCGGTAGGCGTCGACCCGCTCGGCGACGTCGGCCATCAGCAGCCGGCCGCCGGAGTCGGTGACGTAGACGCAGTGCGCGCCGTAGGACTCCATCAGCTTCGCCTGCTTGGCCAGCCGAGCCGGATCGGCCATGTGCGACATCATCAGGAAGCCGGAGACGTCCATGCCCTGCTCCCGCGCCCAGGCGATGTGCTGGGCGGAGATGTCGGCCTCGGTGCAGTGCGTGGCGATGCGCACGCTGGTCACCCCGAGGTCCCGGGCGGCCTTCAGGTCGGCAATGGTGCCGATGCCCGGCAGCAGCAGCGTGGTCAGCCGGGCGGTGGTGACGACCTCCGCGGCGGCGGCGATCCACTCCGCGTCGGTCGCCGCGCCGTGGCCGTAGTTGACGCTGGAACCGGCGAGCCCATCGCCGTGCGCCACCTCGATGGCGGCCACCCCGGCGGCGTCCAGCGCCGCGGCGATGCGCCGCACCTGGTCCACCGTGTACCGGTGGGCGATGGCGTGCATGCCGTCGCGCAGAGTGACGTCCTGGACATAGAGCCGGGTCATGCCGACACCTCCGCGTCCTCGGCGGCGCCGGGTTGCGCGGGCAGCGCCGCGCCCCGGCGGGCCACCAGCCGCTCGGCGGTCCGCAGCGCCGCCGAGGTCATGATGTCGAGATTGCCGGCGTACGCGGGCAGGTAGTGCCCGGCGCCGGCGACCTCCAGGAAAACCGAGACCTGCAGGCCGTCGAAGTCGCCGCCGAGCGCCGGCACGTACGCCCGTACCCGGGTGAACTGCACGTCCTGCTTGAGCCGGTAGCCCGGGACGTACTCCTGCACCCGCGCCACCATCGCCGCCACGGAGGCGGCGATCGCGGCGGTGTCGGCGTCGGGATCGGGGCAGAGGCAGTAGACGGTGTCGCGCATCAGCAGCGGCGGCTCGGCCGGATTCAGCACGATGATCGCCTTGCCGTGCCCGGCCCCGCCGACCTGCTCGATCGCACGGGCGGTGGTCTCGGTGAACTCGTCGATGTTGGCGCGGGTGCCCGGACCGGCCGACCGCGACGCGATCGAGGCGACGATCTCGCCGTACGCCACCGGGGTGACCGCGCCGACCGCGGCGACGATCGGCACGGTCGCCTGCCCACCGCAGGTGACCATGTTGACGTTGCGCTCGTGCAGGTGCGCGTCGAGGTTGACCGGCGGGACGACGTACGGCCCGACCGCCGCCGGAGTCAGGTCGATCACCGTACGGCCGCGGGCGCGCAGGACCGCGTCGTTGTGCCGGTGCGCCCCGGCGGACGTGGCGTCGAAGACCACCTCGACCCGGCCGAACTCCGGCATCGCCACCAGCCCTTCGACCCCGTCGGAGGTGGTCGCCACGCCGAGGCGGGCAGCCCGCGCCAGGCCGTCGGAGTCGGGGTCGATGCCGGCCATCGCCACCATCTCCAGCCGCTCCGACAGGCGCAGCACCTTGATCATGAGGTCGGTGCCGATGTTGCCGGAGCCGATCACCGCCACACCGGTCCGTGTGCCGCTCATGCGCGTACCCCCGGGTTCGAGAAGGCGGTGCGGACCGAGCCGAGCCCGGCGATCCGCGCCTCGTACGCCGCGCCCGGGGTGACCGGGACCATCGGTCCGAGCGCCCCGGAGAGCACCACGTCCCCGGCGCGCAGCGGGTCGCCGGCACGGGCCATGGTCTGCGCCAGCCAGGCCACCGCGTGCAGCGGGTTGCCCAGACAGGCCGCTCCCGCCCCCACCGACACCGGCTCGCCGCCGGACTCCAGCACCATGCCGCAGAGCCGCAGGTCCACGTCGGCCAGCCGGCGCGGGCTGTTGCCCAGCACATAGAGACCGCTGGAGGCGTTGTCGGCGATGGTGTCGACGATGGAGATCTGCCAGTCGGCGATCCGCGAGTCGACGATCTCGATCGCCGGCAGCAGGTGATCGGTCGCCCGGATCACGTCGACGGTTGTCACCTGCTCCTGCGGCAGGTCCGCGCCGAGGACGAAGGCCACCTCGGCCTCCACCCGCGGCTGGCTGAGCAGCTCGATGTCGACCTCGGCGCCGTCGGCGACGGCCATGTCGGCGAAGAGCACCCCGAAGTCCGGCTGGAAGACGCCGAAGCTCTCCTGCACCGCCCGCGAGGTCAGCCCGATCTTCGCGCCCACCCGGCGCCGTCCCTGCTTGACCCACCACCGCACCTGGGTGCGCTGCACCTCGTACGCGGCGTCGGTGTCCCCGACCGGCAGCAGATCACCGGCGAGCGGCGGCACCGGCTTGCCGCTGTCGTACGCGGTGCGCAGCGTCTTGGCCGCGCGTTCGATGTCGGTCATGTCAGATCCACACAGACGTTGGTGAGTTCGGAGTAGAAGTGCAGCGAGTGCAGCCCGCCCTCGCGGCCGATGCCGGAGGCCTTCACGCCGCCGAAGGGGGTGCGCAGGTCCCGCAGGAACCAGGTGTTGACCCAGACGATGCCGGTGTCCAGCCGCGCGCCGGCCCGGTGCGCCCGTCCCACGTCGCGGGTCCAGACTGTCGCCGCCAGCCCGTAGTCGCTGTCGTTGGCGAGCGCGAACGCCTCCTCCTCGTCGTCGAAGGGGGCGAGGTGGACCACCGGGCCGAAGATCTCCTCCCGGTTGGTCCGGGCGTCGGGCCCGAGGCCGGCCAGGACCGTCGGCTGGACGTACGCGCCGCCGTCGCGGGCGTCACCGAAGGACGGCACCCCACCACCGGCGAGCACCTGCGCCCCCTCGGTGCGGGCCAGGTCGTAGTAGCCGAGCACCTTGTCGCGGTGCCCGGCGGAGATCAGCGGCATGTTCGCCGTCGCCGGGTCCGAGGGCCAGCCGTACGCCAGCTCCCCGGCCGCGTTCGCCAGCCGCGCCGCGAACTCGTCGAAGACCGGGCGCTGCACGTAGAGGCGCTCGGTGCAGAGGCAGACCTGACCGCCGTTGGTGAAGCTCGACCGCACGGAGCCGGCCACCGCGGCGTCCAGGTCGGCGTCGGCGAAGACCAGCCCGGCGTTCTTGCCGCCGAGTTCGAAGCTGACCGCCTTCACCCCGTCCGCGGCGGCCTTCATGATGGTGCTGCCGGTCGCCGACTCGCCGGTGAAGGTGATCGCGTCGACGTCCGGGTGCCGGGTGAGGAACTCCCCGGCGGAGTCCGGGCCGAAGCCGTGCACCAGGTTGAAGACCCCGGCGGGCACACCGGCGGCGGCCATCACCTCGGCCAGCAGGGTCGCCGAGGCGGGTGTCTCCTCGCTCGGCTTGACCACCACCGTGTTGCCGCAGGCCAGCGCCGGGGCGACCTTCCAGGTGAGCAGCAGCAGCGGCAGGTTCCACGGCACCACGATCGCCACCACGCCGACCGGCTTGCGCAGCGCGTAGTTCAGCGCCCGCCCGCCGGCCGGGGTCACCGTGGTGAAGGACTCCGTCGGCGCGGTGGCCACGATCTCGGCGAAGGCGCGGAAGTTCGCCGCCCCGCGCGGAATGTCCAGGCTCCGGGCCTGCGAGATCGACTTGCCGGTGTCGGCGACCTCGGCGGTGACCAGGTCGTCGAAGCGGCGCTCCAGTTCGGCGGCGACCCGCAGCAGCACGTCGGCACGTTCCCGCTCGGACATCCGCCCCCACGGTCCGCGCCGCGCCGCCCGGGCCGCGCCGACGGCGGCGTCGACGGTGGCGCGGTCGGCCTCGGCGACGGTGAAGACCGCCTCGCCGGTGACCGGGCTGGACTTGACGAAGTGGCCGGCGCCCTCGACGAACTCCCCGTCGACGAAGTTGCGCAGCAGCGGCGGGCCGCCCGGGGCGTGCCCGGACATCAGTGCCGGGTCCCAGGCGGTCATCGCCGCGCCCGCCGTACCAGGGCCGCCACCCCGGCCACCGCGAGCGTGGCGACGGCGGCGGCCGTCGCCGCGAGCACCTGGTGCTGACGGCGCACCCGCTGACGGACCTGCGCGTACGGGGTGGTGGTGAACGAGACCAGCTCGTAGCGGGAGACGTAGCGCCCGGGCAGCGCCCGCTCCAGGGCGTGCTCGATCTTCTTGCCGGCCTGGAAGAGCGGCGAGGCGACCTTGTCACGCATCTCGACGAAGTTCGCCAGCGCCATCTCGGCGATCGCCTCGGCGTTGGCCTGCCGGCGCCGCTGGTACAGCGGCAGCGCCACGGCGAAGTCGTCGTCGCACTCGTCCAGGCAACGGTCGAGTTCGACGACGTCCTCGAAGGCGCAGTTGGCGCCCTGGCCGTAGAAGGGGACGATCGCGTGCGCCGCGTCGCCGAGCAGCGCCACCCGCCCGTACGCCTGCCACGGGTCGCAGTGGACGGTGCCGAGCACGCCGACCGGGTTCTCCTGGTACTCGCGGATCAGCTCCGGGGCGAGCGGCGGCAGGTCCGGGTAGACGGCGGCGAAGTGCGCGGCGATGGCGTGCGGGTTGTCCAGCGAATCGAAGCTGCCCGCGCCGGCCAGCGGCCAGAAGAGGGTGCAGGTGAAGGAGCGGTCCGGGTTCGGCAGGGCGATCATCATGGAGGTGCCGCGGGGCCAGATGTGCAGCGCCTGCGGGTCCAGCGCGAACTCGCCGTCGCGCGCCGGAACGGTCAGCTCCTTGTAGCCGTAGTCGAGGCGGTCGACGTGCTCGCTCACCTCGCCCCGGGCCAGCAGCTGTGCGCGGACCGCCGATCCGGCGCCGTCGGCGCCGAGCACCACGGCCGCCTCCGCGGCGACCTCGCCGTCGGGGGTCTCGAAGCGCATCCGGCCGGTGAACGGGTCCAGCCCGGTCAACCGGTGGGAGAAGGCGATCCGGATCCGCGGCTCGTCGGCGGCGGCGTCGAGCAGTGCGTTGTTGAGCGCACCCCGGCTGATCGAGTTGATCGCCCGGTCGGCGGTGGCGCTGTACGCCTGGAACTCGGTCTCCCCCTCGACCGGGTGGATCATCCGGCCCCGCATCGGCAGCGCCTCGGCCATCACCCGCTTCTCCAGGTCGATGCGGCGCAGCGCGTCCAGCCCCCGCTCGGAGAGCGCCAGGTTGATCGAACGCCCGCGCTCCACGGTGGCCGTACGCGGGTCGGGGCGACGCTCGTAGAGCGCCACCCGGTGACCGCGCCGGGCCAGGAAACAGGCGAGCAGGCAACCCGCCAGGCCCGCGCCGACGACGGCGATCTCGCCGTCGGTCTGCTCGATCCGCTCGATACTCACCGGAGCTCCTCGTTGATGGTCGCGGCGAGCGCCTCGGCGGCCCGCCAGCAGTCGTGGTACGACGAGTAGAGCGGCACCGGCGCCAGCCGGATGATGTCCGGCTCCCGGGCGTCGGCGATCACCCCGTAGTCGTGGCGCAGCCGCTTGGCCAGCGTCGATGCGCTGCCGGTGCCGACGCGCACCGAGAGCTGGCAGCCGCGCCGCTGCGGGTCGCGCGGGGTCACCACGGTCAGCGGACGGGACTCGGTGACCTCGTCGAGCAGCCGCTCCAGGTAGGCGGTCAGCCGCAGACTGCGGGCCCGCAGCGTCTCCATGCCGACCGAGTCGAAGAGTTCCAGTGAGGTGCGGACCGGTCCCATCGCGAAGATCGGCGGGTTGGAGATCTGCCAGGCCTCGGCGGTGGCCGGCGGCCGGGAGACCGGCGCCATCTCGAAGCGGGTCTGCGCTTCGGTGCTCCACCAGCCCTCGAAGCGGGGCAGGTCGGCGCGGCCGAGGTGGCGGCTGTGGACGAAGACGCCGGCGAGCGCGCCCGGCCCGGAGTTGAGGTACTTGTAGGAGCACCAGGCGGCGAAGTCGACGTCCCAGTCGTGCAACCGCAGCGGCACGTTCCCCGCCGCGTGCGCCAGATCCCAGCCGACGACCGCGCCGGCGGCCCGGCCGGCGGCGGTGATCGCCGGAATGTCCATCAGCTCGCCGGTGAGGTAGTTGACCCCCCCGAAGAGCACCAGGGCCACCTTGTCGCCCTCGCGGGCGAGGTAGTCCAGCACGTCGGCGGTGCGCAGGTTCTCCTCGCCGGAGCGGGGCCGCATCCGGACGACGGTGGTCTCCGGGTCCAGGCCGTGGAAGCGGACCTGGCTGCGGACGGCGTAACTGTCCGACGGGAAGGCGCTGTCCTCGATGACGATCCGGGTGCGCTCGCCGTGTGGCCGGTAGAACGACACCATCAGCAGGTGCAGGTTGACCGTCAGCGAGTTCATCACCACCGTCTCGGCCGGCTCGGCGCCGACCAGGCGGGCGGCCGGGGCGGTGAGCAGTTCGTGGTACGGCAGCCACGGGCGCTCCCCCTCGACGTGCCCCTCGACGGCCCGGGTGTGCCAGGCGTCGAGGTCGGCGAGGAGTTCGTCGCGGGTGGCCCGCGGCGCCAGGCCGAGGGAGTTGCCGGCCAGGTAGGCCGCCTCGGGGTGACGGCCGCCGTCGGCGGGCGGGACGTGGAAGAGCCGGCGGTGGCCGGGGTCGGCTTCGTCGAGCCGGCGGGCCTCGGCTTCGGGCGCGTTCATGTTCTCTCGCTTCTTCGTCACATGCTCGTACGGGCGGACCAGAGCTCCGGGAAGACCACCCGGGCCATGGCGCGTTGCAGCCAGGCCAGCCCGGCGGAGCCGCCACTGCCGACCTTGGCCCCCATCGTGCGCTGCACCGCCTTGAGATGGTGGTGACGCCAGTCACCGAACTGCTCGGAGAGCTCGGTCAGCGACTCCCCGAGCAGCCAGAGCTGGTTGGCCGGTCCCGGATCTGCGTAGATGCGGATCCATGCCTGCTCCACCTCGGCCGACGGGGTGTGCTCCTCGCTGAAGTCACGATGCAGGATCTCGTCCGGGATGCGGAAGCCCCGGCGGGCCAGCAGCGCGAGCACGTCGTCCCAGAGGCTCGGCGCGTCCAGGGTGGCGCGCAGCTCGGCGTGGACCTCCGGTTGCCGGCGGAACGGCCGGATCAGCGCGGGGTCGCGGGGTCCGAAGAGGAACTCCATGTGCCGGTACATCGCCGACTGGAAGCCCGAGCCCTCACCGAGCAGGTCCCGGAAGCGGTTGAAGTCCGCCGGGGTCATCCAGCGCAGCCCGCGCCAGGCGGCGTTGAGCCCTTCCATGTGCAGGCCGGCGCGGCGCAGCGGGGCGAGCGCGCCCCAGACGTCGTCGGCGCGCAGCAGCCGCTGCGCGTTGCGCAGCTCGAAGCAGGTGAGGTTGAAGTAGAGCTCCATGATCTGGCTGACCACCAGGAACGACATCTCGCCGGGGTCGTCGCTCAGCGGCTGCTGGAGCTGGTGCAGGGTGCTTGCCCGCACGTAGGTGTCGTAGGGCACCCGCTCGGTGAACTCCAGGGCCGGCTTGCCCCCGGTCCGCGCGGCCGTGGCCGCACGCTCGCGGGCGCTGACCGGGCGCACCACGGCCTGGGTGGGCGTCTGCAGGTCCATGCTCTCCACCTGTTCGTCTCCGTCCTCGATCCGGGTAACGTCATGATCCCGTGGTGACGGGGCCCGACGGAATGCCGCACCGACGGCAGACGGGCCGACCGCATGCCGAACATGTAGCTCTTTGCGGAAATCACTTAACAAAGAAAAGGTGAGCCCGTGGACGAGATGGACTGGGCGCTGCTGCGCGAACTCCAGGCCGACGCGCGGCTGTCGTACAGCGAACTCTCCCGCCGGGTGCACCTCTCGCCGCCGGCCGTCGCCGAACGGGTCCGGCGGCTGGAGGAGTCGGGCGTCATCTCCGGCTACCACGCCCACGTGGACCTGACCCGCGCCGACCGGGCGGTGATCGCGCTGATCCGGATGTCCTGCTACGGCCCGCGCTGCATCCTGCACGACACCGAGGTGCCGCAGTGGCCCGAGATCCTGGAGATCCATCGGATCACCGGGGACGCCTGCAGCATGCTCAAGGTGGCCGCCGAGTCGATCACCGGATTCGAACGGGTCATCGACCGGCTCGCGCCGTACGGGCAGCCCTCCAGCACGATGGTCCTCTCCACGCCGCTGAGCTGGCGTCCGATCACCCCGCTGCCGCACAACCCGCCGGCCCCCGGCCGCCGCCGCTGAACCTGCCGCCCGCGGCCGGCCACATCGTGAGCCCGCCGACGGGCGGTGCCCCTGGCCGCCGCGCCGGTGGACGATGCCCCGCCGCCGCGCCGGTGGACAGGTCGCGGGCGCGGTTTGCCACCGGACCAGCGGGAAAGCAGTCCCCGCACCCGGTGCCGAGATCGCACCGGGTACGGGGAGGAGATCGTGATGTCTCGCTGTTCAGCTCTGCCGCGCCGCCTCGGCGGCGCCGCCGCCGCGGCCACCATGACCGGGGCGCTCTGCGTGCTCACGGCCGGGCCCGCGCTCGCCGCCGACACCTTCGTGGAGGTGAACCCGAGCACCGCGCAGGCCGGCAGCCGGGTGAACCTGCGCGCCAGTTGCGGCGACAACAACAACCGCCAGGCCGACGTGCAGTCCGAGGCCTTCGGCCGGATGATGCTGCGCCCGGACAACGGCTTTCTGACCGGTTCGGTCACCATTCCCGGCAGCAAAGCCGCCGGTGACTACCCGGTCAACCTGACCTGCCAGAACAACAACACCGCCAGCACCACCCTCACCGTGGTGACCATGAGCCAGCCCGCGAAGGGCCCCGCCACCGGTGGCGGGGGCACCGCCGACGGCAGCAACACGCTCCTGCTCGCCGGGGGCATCACCGCCACCGCGCTGGTTGTCGCCTTCGGCGCGTACCGGGCGCAGCGCCGTCGTACGGACGGCTGATCGCGCGGCCGATGGGACCGCAGCGGGCGCGCGGCGGGCGGCACCGCGCGCGGCCGATCCGGTCGGCGCTGCGCGGGTCGCTGACCCGCGGCGGGCGCATTCTCCGGCAGGCCTCGGCCGCCAGCGTGGTGCAGCCGGCACCGCCACCACCGCGGCCGATCGGCGGCGGGGGACGGAGCCGGCGGCTGATCCACCGGCCCCGGCCGGGCGCGGCGGTCGTCGCGATCATCACGGTGATGGTGCTGATCGTCTCGGCGCTGGCCATCGAACGGGTGGCCGGGGTGACACTGCTGCCCAGCGGCCTGACCGCGGGCCTGCGGCCGCCACCGAAGAAGTTCCCGGTGCTGCCGGCGAGCCCACCGGTGTCGATCGCGGCGAAGCGCATCGACCTGAACGCGCAGATCCATCCGGTCGGGCTGGCCGCCGACGGCAGCATCGGCGTGCCCGGCGAGGACCAGGCGCACGAGGCCGCCTGGTACGAACAGAGCCCGACCCCCGGCCAGTACGGCCCGTCGGTGATCGTCGGGCACGTCGACAACCGGTCCGGCCCGGCGGTCTTCCACGGGCTCAAGGAGCTGCGCGCCGGGGACGAGGTGGACGTCTCGCGGGCCGACGGCTCGACGGCGGTCTTCGCCGTGGACGCGGTGAAGCGCTACGACAAGGAACGCATCCCACCCGACGAGGTCTACGGCGACTTCAGCCGCCCCAACCTGCGCCTGATCACCTGTGGCGGCCGGTGGGTCGGCGGGCAGACCGGCTACAGCGACAACGTGGTGGTCTTCGCCACCCTGGTGCGGTCGCGGTGAGCGCGGCGGCTCAGACCGGCTCCGGCTCGCGCGGGTCCAGCCAGTACGACCAGCGCGGGTCCGCGGGGCGGTGGCCGAGCACCCGCCAGGCGGCACCCTTGGGGGCGGCCGGCGGGACCGCCAGGCGCCAGCCCAGCTCGGCGGTGGTCCGGTCGCCCTTGCTGTGGTTGCAGCGGGCACAGGCGGCGACGACGTTCTCCCAGCTGTGCGGGCCGCCGCGGCTGCGCGGCATGACGTGGTCGATGGTCTCGGCGGGCCCCTGGCAGTAGGCGCAGCGCCAGCCGTCGCGGGCGAAGATCGCCCGCCGGGAAAGCCCCACGTGGGTGCGGTAGGGAACCCGGACGAAGCGGGTCAGGCGGACCACCGAGGGGACGGGCAGCGCGTCGTGGGCGCTGTGCAGGTATCCGTCGCCGTCGGCGACACAGACCGCTTTGGCGGTGAGGACGAGGATCGCGGCGCGGCGTACCGACACGACACAGAGCGGCTCGTAGGTGGCGTTGAGGACCAGCGCCGCAGAGCCCCGTCCGGGTCGTATGTCAGGCATCGCTCGCACCCTTCACGCCGCGTTGTCCGCTTCCCGTGGATCCCCTTCGTCGACGACCGGCTGATGTGGGATCCGGCGCCGGCCGACACCGGTGCGGTCACCCGCACAGGTGCGTCAATCGTCCCCGATCGAGGGGCGCATTGCACGCGGTAATCACGCCAATTCTCTGTGTCCGACGGCAGTCGGGCGACGGGACACGCCCCACCCGGTGCCGGGGTGAGCGCCGGGCATCCGGCGAGATGCGGTACGAAGACACAGTGAGCGCCTTGACTGATCCGACCCCGAGCCCTTCGCTCGCCCCCAGCGCCGTTCCGGTGCCCTCCGAGTCACCGAGCACCCTCTGCCTCGACGACCCGTCCTGCCAGTGGCTCTACGACCTGACCGGCGTGGCCTGGCTGGCCGAGAGCAGCTACTGGGTCGTGATCAAGCCACTGCGCATCCTGATGATCATCGCCATCGCCGCGCTCCTGCGCTACCTGCTGCAACGGGCGATCAGCCGGCTGGTCCGCACCACCTCCGACACCACCGTCCCGGCTCTGCTCAAGCCGCTGCGGGAGCGCACCCCCACCGCCGCGGTCCGCGATCCGGCCACCTTCGTGCCCGAGCGACGCCGCCAGCGCGCCGCCGCGATCGGGTCGGTGCTGCGCAGCGGGGTGACAGCGATCGTCTTCTCGGTGGCGGTCCTGCTGGTGCTCTCCGAGCTGAACTTCAACCTGGCGCCGCTGCTGGCCAGCGCCGGCATCGCCGGCGTGGCGATCGGCTTCGGCGCGCAGACCCTGGTCAAGGACCTGATAACCGGCCTGTTCATGCTCCTGGAGGACCAGTACGGCGTCGGCGACACCGTCGACCTCGGCGAGGCGACCGGTGTGGTGGAGTCGGTCGGGTTGCGCACCACCACGGTGCGCGACGGCCGGGGCGTGCTCTGGTACATCCGCAACGGCGAGATCACCCGGGTCGGGAACAAGAGCCAGGGCTGGGCCCTGGTCGTGGTCGACCTGCCGATCGGCTTCGCCGGCGTGGAGGAGGCGAACGCCGTGCTGCGTACCGCGGCCGCTTCGGTGGCGCTGGATCCGGAGCTCTCCTCGCTCATCGTCGAAGGCCCTGACGTGCTCGGCATCGAACAGATGACCGTCGACGGCGCCACGATCCGGACCACCGTCAAGACCACCTCGGAAGGGCAGGGCGCGGTCGCCCGGGAGCTGCGCCGCCGGCTGGCCGACGCCCTGGAGAACTCCGGCATCACCCAGCAGCTCGCGGTGGGCCGGATGCTGCCGCGCCCCGCCACCCCGGCCGGCAACGAGACCGCCGGCCCGACCTGACAGCGGTGCCGGTGTGGGCCGCCACACCCGCCGCGCGGCGGCCCGCCCGGACGGCACCTGGCAGGATTGACGTGTGACTGCTTCAAGCGAGCGCGAGCAGAGCCGGGAATCGACGGCCGAGCCGCAGACGATGTTCGAGGCGATCGGCGGCGAGCCGACCTTCCGTCGGCTGGTCGGCGAGTTCTACATCGGGGTGGCGGGTGATCCGCTGCTGCGGCCGATGTACCCCGAGGAGGACCTCGGCCCGGCGGCGGACCGGCTCTCGCTCTTCCTGATGCAGTACTGGGGCGGGCCGCACACCTACTCGCAGCGCCGGGGACATCCCCGGCTGCGGATGCGGCACGCCGACTACCGGGTCGGGCTCGCCGAGCGGGACGCGTGGCTGCGTCACATGCGCCACGCAGTCGACCAGTTGGAGCTGCCCGCCGAGCACGAGCAGGCGCTCTGGGAGTACCTGGAGCGGGCCGCCAACTTCCTGGTCAACACCGACGAGGCGGGCTGAGCGCCGGCGCCAGCCGGCAGCCGGCGGTTAGAGCAGGCCGCCCTCGTCGTAGAGCCAGTCGACGAAGCCCGACGAGGCGGCGGCGCCAGTGGTGAGCAGCTCCATCAGGAGCGCCTCGTGCACCCCGGCGCCGAGGGGCACCTGGACCTCGGCGTAGATGGGCAGCTGACCGCGCTCGGTGGGGTCTCCCATGTACGCCTTGCAGAAGCGCCGGGTGTGGTTCCACTCGTTGACAACCCGGTAGGCGCGGTCGGCCCAGTCCGGCGGGACGGTCGCGTGTGGACGTGCCCGCATGACCAGGATCTCGTCGTCAGGGCCCTCCAGGGCGAACAGCACCGCGTGCCGCTCCCACATCGCCATCAGGTTACCGGCGCCGTCGCTGAGGTAGCGCACGTCGAGCAGGTCCAGCACCGCGCCGATGCGCTGCAGCGTCACGGGCGCGACCACCGCCGGCAGGCTCCGCATCTCGGCCCGGTCGGCGCCGAGGCAGCCCTCCTCGGACTCCCGCTGGGCGGGGGCTCCGATGCGGACGGCCGCCTCCTGCACGGTCCGGCTGCGGGTATCCGAATCCCCGCCGCCATGACCCGGGCGCCAAGACCACCAAGGCATCATCTGCGCACCTCACTCCCGAGCGGATCCGGTTGCCTACGATGCGTTGATTGGATCCGCGGGACGACGGTACCCGTACAGCCGGTTCAAAGCAGCCCCCCAACGGCCGCACCAAACTGGACAGCCGAGGAGGTATCCTCCGAACGGCTAGCTGCCCATCGGTCGAATGGTCAGGTTGTTGACGCTCTGCCACCATGCCGCGCCGAAGGGTGCGCAAAGGCCGGTCCATCGCCCGGCGATTCGCACCTGCGCCACGCCGGTCGCCTCCACCGGACCGGTGAACCCCATCCGGACGACCGCCTGCACCAACCGCTGGGAGACCTCGACCCGCTCCGGCCCGTCGGCGCCGGTCACCACCAGCGCGACGTGGTCCAGCAGCGCCTCCCGCAGCGCCCGCTGACCCACCGCCCGGCCGGCGACCCCCTCCCGCTCCGCCGTCCGCAACGTCCCCGCTGCAGCGGCCGCAAGCCGGCGTACCTGCTCCACCGGAATGCTCTCCACCGCCTGCGCCGCCGCCGGCGGCAACGGCCAGCGCCACTGCTCGTCGCGGCGCGCCGGCAGCTCGGCACCACCGGCGGCGAGCACGGCGAGCAGCTGCGCCGCGGCCACCGTCACGTCGCCGGGACCGGCCCCGGCGACCGTGCGGGTGACGAGCACACCCCACGGCAGCCGGGCCGCCAGCGTCGTTCGCGCACCGTCGGACAGCGACCGCAGCCGCACCGGGGCGGCCGGCTCCAGCCGGGTCAGCCGGGCCAGGAAGGCCCCGGCGTCCCCGATGCCGGTCAGCCCGTGCCCCGGCGCCGGACTCATCGCCGGCACCGGCGCCACGTCACGCCTGGGCCCCGGAGATCAGCTGCGGCGGGGCGTACGGCGTCATGAACTGCCACTCCCGCTCCGTCAGCCGCCGAGGCGACTGGCTGCGCAGGTCGAAGGGGACCAGCACCGAACGGGCCCGGCTCGCCAGCACGTCACCGCTGTACAGCTCATAGGCGAGGGTGACCCGCGACGGGCGCAGCTCCTCGATCCAGAGCTCGATGCGCACCGACGGCGGGGCGCCGGTGGCGAACTGGCCGAAGTCGTAGCCGACCGGGCGCAGATAATCCACCTCGTTGCGGCGGATCACCATGCCGTCGGCGAACGAATCGGCCCCCGCCTCCTGACCGGCCATGCAGATCAGCGCCACCCGCGCCTCCTCGTAGAGGGTGAGGAAGCGCGAGTTGTTCAGGTGCCCGTAGGCGTCCAGGTCCGACCAGCGCAGCGCGACCTGGTGGACGAAGCGCCGCGGCTCGACGACGGGCTCAGTCACGGGTCAGCTTCCGGTAGGTGATCCGGTGCGGACGAGCGGCCTCCGCCCCCATCCGGTCGATCTTGTTCTTCTCGTACGCGTCGAAGTTGCCCTCGAACCAGAACCACTTCGCCGGGTTCTGGTCGTCGCCCTCCCAGGCCAGGATGTGGGTGGCGACCCGGTCCAGGAACATCCGGTCGTGGGAGATCACCACGGCGCAGCCGGGGAAGTCCAGCAGCGCGTTCTCCAGGCTGGAGAGGGTCTCGACGTCGAGGTCGTTGGTCGGCTCGTCGAGCAGGATCACGTTGCCGCCGATCTTCAGCGTCAGCGCCAGGTTCAGCCGGTTGCGCTCACCGCCGGAGAGGACCTTGGTCGGCTTCTGCTGGTCCGGGCCCTTGAACCCGAAGGCCGCCACGTACGCCCGCGACGGCATTTCGACCTTGCCGACCATCAGGTGGTCGAGCCCGTCGGAGACGATCTCCCAGACCGTCTTGTCCCCGTCGAGACCCTCACGGTTCTGGTCGACGTAGGACAGCTGGACGGTCTCACCGATCTTCACCGAACCCGACGTCGGCTGCTCCAGCCCGACGATGGTCTTGAAGAGCGTGGTCTTGCCGACACCGTTCGGGCCGATGATGCCGACGATGCCGTTGCGCGGCAGCGAGAAGCTCAGGTTGTCGATCAGCACCCGGTCGCCGAAGCCCTTGGTCAGCTCGTGCGCCTCGATCACCGTGTTGCCCAGGCGCGGACCCGGCGGAATCTGGATCTCCTCGAAGTCCAGCTTGCGGGTCTTCTCCGCCTCGGCTGCCATCTCCTCGTACCGGTCGAGACGGGCCTTGGACTTGGTCTGGCGCGCCTTGGCGTTGGAGCGGACCCAGTCCAGCTCGTCGGCGAGACGCTTCTTCATCTTGGCGTCCTTGCGCCCCTCGATCGCCAGGCGGGCGGCCTTCTTCTCCAGGTAGGTGGAGTAGTTGCCCTCGTAGCCCACGGCGCGGCCGCGGTCGAGTTCCAGGATCCAGCCGGCCACGTTGTCGAGGAAGTACCGGTCGTGGGTGATGGCGATGACGGTGCCGGCGTACTTGGCCAGGTGCTGCTCCAGCCACTGCACGCTCTCGGCGTCCAGGTGGTTGGTGGGCTCGTCGAGCAGGAGCAGGTCCGGCGCCTCCAGCAGCAGCTTGCAGAGGGCCACACGGCGGCGCTCACCACCGGAGAGCTTGGTGACGTCGGCGTCCGGCGCCGGGCAGCGCAGCGCGTCCATCGCCAGCTCCAGCTTGGAGTCGATGTCCCACGCGTCGGCGTGGTCCAGCTCCTCCTGCAGGCGCCCCATCTCCTCCATCAGCTCGTCGGTGTAGTTGGTCGCCATCTCCTCGGCGATGGCGTTGAACCGGTCGAGCTTGGCCTTGGTCTCGGCGACGGCCTCCTCGATGTTGCCGAGGACCGTCTTCTCCTCGTTCAGCGGCGGCTCCTGCGACAGCATGCCGACGGTGTAGCCGGGCATCAGCCGGGCCTCGCCGTTGCTGGGGCGGTCCATCCCCGCCATGATCTTGAGCAGGCTCGACTTACCGGCGCCGTTCGGACCGACCACGCCGATCTTCGCGCCCGGCAGGAAGCTCAAGGTCACGTTGTCCAGCACGACCTTGTCGCCGTGGGCCTTACGAGCCTTTTCCAGGACATAGATGTACTGGGCCACGATGTGCGCCTACCTCCGTAGTAATTCCATTGGGCGGTGGGACTGCTGCCGCCGAGCCGCGTCAATCCTGGCAGGTGACGGGTGTGCCGCCAACTTCACCCCTGGTCCGGCCCGCCGGCGGCGAGGCGCGCCGCGAGATTCCCGGCAATCGGGGCACTTTGTTGGCATGATCACCAGGAGCCTTACCCTCAAGGAAGCCCGGGCAACAAGCAACAAACGGGTACGCGGCCCCGCAGCTACTGTCGGTATGTCCAGCGGCCGAACCCGTAATCACCGGAGGTGGCGATTGTGACGGTCCGAAGCCAATTTGTCGTCGTGGCGAACCGTCTTCCCGTGGACGAGGTGAACACGCCGCAGGGGCGGCAGTGGCGCCGCAGTCCCGGCGGACTCGTCACCGCGCTGCATCCGGTGCTCGCCGAGCACCAGGGAACCTGGGTCGGCTGGGCCGGCGGCACCGGCGCCGCCCCCGAACCGTTCGAGCTGGAGGGCATCCGGCTGCACCCGGTGCCGCTGAGCGCCGAGGAGCTCGAGCGCTACTACGAGGGGCAGTCCAACGCCACCATCTGGCCGCTGTACCACGACGCGGTGGAGACCCCGGCCTACAAGCGCCGCTGGCGGGAGGCGTACCGGCTGGTCAACGCCCGGTTCGCCGAGGCCGCGGCGGACGTCGCCGGCGAGGGCGCCACGGTCTGGGTGCAGGACTACCAGCTGCAGCTGGTCCCGGCGATGCTGCGGGAGCTGCGGCCGGACCTGCGGATCGGGTTCTTCCTGCACATCCCGTTCCCGCCGATCGAGCTGTTCATGCAGATGCCGCTGCGCGCCGAGGTGCTGCGCGGCCTGCTCGGCGCCGACCTGGTCGGCTTCCAGCAGCGGCTCGCGGCGCAGAACTTCGTCCGCCTCGCCCGGCACCTGCTCGGTCTGCGCTACGAGGGGCAGATGATCCAGGTCGACGGCCGGCAGGTGAAGGCCGGCGCGTTCCCGATCTCCATCGACGTGGCCGAGATGGAGCGGATGGCCGCCGACCCCGCCGTGCAGGCCCGGGCCAAGGAGATCCGCGCCGAGCTGGGCAACCCGGAGACTGTCATCCTCGGCGTCGACCGGCTCGACTACACCAAGGGCATCGAGCAGCGCCTCAAGGCGTTCCGGGAGCTGCTCTCCGACGGAAAGCTGACAGTTCCCGAGGCGGTGATGATCCAGGTCGCCACCCCCAGCCGCGAGCGGGTGGAGCACTACCAGACGCTGCGGGTGAAGGTCGAACGCGAGGTCGGGCGCATCAACGGCGAGTACGGCCGCGTCGGCGTGCCGGCCGTGCACTACCTGCACCAGTCCTACAGCCGCACCGAACTCGCGGCGTTGTATTGTGCCGCCGACGTGATGATGGTGACCCCGCTGCGAGACGGAATGAACCTGGTGGCGAAGGAATACGTGGCGTCGCGCGCCAACAACGGCGGCGCGCTGGTGCTCAGCGAGTTCGCGGGGGCCGCGACGGAGCTGCGGCAGGCGTTCCTGTGCAACCCGCACGACCCGGACGGGGTCAAGGACGCACTGCTGCGCGCGGTCCACGTGGACCGCACCGAGGCCCGGCGCCGGATGCGGCTGATGCAGCGGCATCTGCGCAGCCACGACGTCGGCCACTGGGCCCGGTCGTTCCTGACCGAGCTGGGAGTTCCGGACACCGAGGAGACGGCGTGAGCCAGACCGCCACCGACGAGTCGCCGGCTTCCGCCGACGACCTGGACCCGGAGCTGCGGGCGGCCATCGGCCGCATCGCCCGGGTGCCGCAGCTCCTGGTCGCCTGCGACTACGACGGCACCCTCGCCCCGATCGTCGAGGACCCGAGCCGGGCGGTGCCGCTGCGCGAGTCGGTCGCCGCCGTCCGCGCGCTCGCCGCGCTGCCGCAGACGACCGTCGCGGTGGTCTCCGGCCGGGCGCTGCGCGACCTGGCGGCGCTCTCCCGCCTCCCCGGCGAGGTCCACCTGGTCGGCAGCCACGGCTCCGAGTTCGACATCGGCTTCGTGGAACGGCTGCCGCCGGACCTGATCGCGCTGCGCACCCGGCTGCGCAACGAACTGCGCGAGCTCACCGCCGGCAAGCCGGGCATCCGGATGGAACGCAAGCCCGCCAGCATGGCGGTGCACACCCGCGGCGCCGACCCGCAGCTCGCCGACGAGGTGATCGAGGCGATCCTGGCCGGGCCGGCGACCTGGGACGGCATCACCGTCACCCGGGGCAAGGCCGTCGTCGAGCTGTCGGTGGTCACCACCCACAAGGGCACCGCCCTGGATCAGCTGCGCACCCAGCTCTCGGCCAGCGCGGTGCTCTTCATCGGCGACGACGTCACCGACGAGAACGCCTTCGGCAACCTGCACGGCCCCGACATCGGCATCAAGATCGGACCGGGCGAGACCCGCGCCGGCTACCGGGTCGCCGAGCCGATCGAGGCCGCCCGCGCCCTCGGCCTGCTGCTGGAGACCCGCCGCAACTGGCTCTTCGGCGAGCGCGCCGTGCCGATCGAGCGGCACTCGATGCTCGCCAACGGGCGTACGGTGGCGCTGCTGACCCCCGACGCCCGGGTGACCTGGCTCTGCCACCCGAAGCCCGACTCGGCGGCGATCTTCGCCGACCTGGTCGGCGGCAACCCGGCCGGGCACTTCAGCGTCACCCCGCTGCGCGGCGGTATCCCCCTCGGGCAGCGCTACCGGCGCAACACGATGACCGTGGAGACCCGCTGGTCCGGGCTGACCGTCACCGACTGGCTGGACCTGCCGACCATCGACACCGCCGACACGGACTCCCCCGGCGTCGGCGACTCGGTGCTGGTCCGGATGCTCACCGGGCACGCCCCGGTCCGGTTGGAGTTCGCGCCGCGCCCGGAGTTCGGGCAGATCACCGTGCAGCTGCAGCCACTCGGCGACGGCCTGCTGGTGCTCGGCTCCAGCGAACCGGTCTCGCTCTACTCCCCCGGCGTGCAGTGGCAGGTCGACAGCGACGGCGGCTTCCAGACCGCCCGGGCCACCGTCGATCTCGCCGCGCTCGGCGGCTCGCTCACCCTGGAGCTGCGCTTCGGTTCGCACAGCCTCGACCACCCGCGGCTGCCGGTGCTGGAACGGCAGAGCCGCGCCGAGCGGCCCTGGCGGGACTGGGTGGCCGACCTCGAGCTGCCCACCAGCGCCCGGGACCTGGTCGCACGCAGCGCGCTGACGCTGCGCGGGCTCTGCCACCAGCCGACCGGCTCCATCCTCGCCGCCGCCACCACCTCCCTGCCGGAAGAGCTCGGGGGCGTGCGCAACTGGGACTACCGCTACTGCTGGCTGCGCGACGCGGCGATGACCGCCCGCGCTCTGGTCGACCTCGGTTCACTGGCCGAGGCCGAAGCGTTCCTGCGCTGGGTGGACGGCATCGTCGAGCGCACCGGCGGGCACCCGGAGCGGCTGCACCCCCTCTACACCGTCGAGGGGCACGAACTCGGTGCCGAGGCGGTCATCGACACCCTCCCCGGCTACGCCGGCTCCCGCCCGGTGCGGGTCGGCAACCTCGCCAACCACCAGCTCCAGCTCGACGTCTTCGGCCCGATCGCCGACCTGCTGGCGGCGGTCGCCGACCGGCGCGGCTCGGTACGCGACAGCGAGTGGCGCGTCCTGGAGGCGATGGTCGAGGCGGTCCGGCGGCGCTGGCACGAACCGGACCACGGCCTGTGGGAGGCGCGCCTGCCACCCCGGCACCACGTCTTCTCCAAGGTGATGTGCTGGATGACCGTCGACCGGGCTCTGCAGGTCGTCCGCCGCCACGGTGGCGAGGACCGGCCCGAGTGGGTGGAGCTGCGCGACCGCATCGGCGAGAACGTCCTGGAGTACGGCTGGCACCCGGAGGCCGAGGCGTACAGCGTCGCCTACGGCGATCCGGAGATGGACGCCTCATCGCTCTGGATCGGCCTGTCGGGGCTGCTGCCGGACGACGATCCGCGCTTCCTCTCCACGGTGCTGCAGATCGAGGCGGACCTGCGCAGCGGCCCGGTCGTCTACCGCTACCACTGGGACGACGGCCTGCCCGGCCGCGAGGGCGGCTTCCACATCTGCACGGCGTGGCTGATCGAGGCGTACCTGCGCACCGGCCGGCGCGCCGACGCCGAGGAGCTGTTCCGGCAGATGATCGACACCGCCGGCCCGACGGGGCTGCTGCCGGAGCAGTACGACCCGATGGCCGAACGGGGCCTGGGCAACCACCCGCAGGCCTACAGCCACCTGGGTCTGATCCGCTGCGCCCTGATGCTCGACGGCATGATCACCCCCAGCGACGGCGGGGTGCTCACCCCGTCCGCCTGACATCGGGCCCCGGCGCCCGTATCCGCCGCGCTATCAAGGGCGCGGCGGATACGGGCGTCGTGCGCATCCAGGCGCAGGGACGCCGGTGCTCCCGCCCCGGCGGAGATCCGGTGCTCAGGCCGCGTCGAGGGCGCTGACCACGTCGCCGATCACCACGATCGCGGGAGGCCGGATCCCGGCCTCGGCCACGGCGTCGGCGACGGTGCCGAGCGTGGCGCGCAGCGTCCGCTGGTCGCCGGTGGTCCCCTCCTGCACGACCGCCACCGCCACGTCGGCGTCCCGGCCGCCGGCCAGCAGGGCGGCGGTGATGGCGGGCAGGTTCTTCAGCCCCATCAGCAGCACCAGGGTCCCGCGCAGCGCCGCCAGCGCCGGCCAGTTCACCAGCGAGTCGGGGTGGCCGGGCGGCAGGTGCCCGGAGACCACCGTGAACTCGTGCGCCACCTGGCGGTGGGTCACCGGCACCCCGGCGGCGGCGGGCACCGA
>Ga0233383_1000256_pt1 | contig 22271 bp, 15 predicted proteins | sample ElkDunMinimDraft_14_FD_191542 | JGI IMG/M metagenome (GOLD analysis project Ga0233383, IMG submission 191542) | Fecal eukaryotic communites from dung pellets of Tule Elk in California, USA - Elk Dung G16 | ecosystem: Host-associated > Mammals > Digestive system > Large intestine > Fecal | place...
GGTCCATCACCCGCAGGGTGCCGGAGGCGACCGCCTCGCTGGGGATGACGTTGTAGCGGGTGCCGGCGGAGGCGTGGCCGAAGACGAGCAGCAGGCCGCTGTTGGCGGGCACTCGCCGGTTGACCAGCGCCGGCACCTCGGTGACGACCCGGCCGAGCGCGTCGACCAGGTCGACGGTGAGGTGCGGGCGGGCGGTGTGGCCGCCCGGTCCGGTCAGGCGCACCGTGACGTTGTCGGCGGCGGCGGTGATCGGGCCGACGCGCAGACCGACCTTGCCGACCGGCAGGTTCGGATCGCAGTGCAGCGCGAAGATCTGGGTGACGTCGTCGAGCCCGCCGGCCTCGATGACCTCGAGCGCGCCGCAGGGCAGGATCTCCTCGGCGGGCTGGAAGATCAGCCGTACCCGGCCGGGCAGTTCGTCCTGCTCGGCGAGGCGGGCCAGCAGCTGCCCGACGCCGAGCAGGACGGTGGTGTGCACGTCGTGCCCGCAGGCGTGGCAGACGCCTTCCACGGTGGACCGGTACGGGACGTCCTTGACGTCGGCCAGCGGCAGCGCGTCGATGTCGGCCCGCAGCGCCACGACGGGGCCCTCAGCGCGGCCGTTGACGTCGCAGATCACGCCGTTGCCCTTCGGCAGCAGCCGGGGCTGGAGCCCGGCGCGGGTGAGCTCGGCGGCGATCAGGGCCGCGGTGGCGAACTCGTGCCCGGAGAGCTCCGGGTTGGCGTGCAGGTGCCGACGGGTCGCAATCAGGGCCGGCAGTCGCACCTGGAGCAGCTCTTCCAGCCCGTGCGGAAGATCCGGGGTCACCAGGGGCGCGTCCCGCCGGGACGCCGGCTGCCCGTCGGGGGGCGCGGTGAGCGCACTCGTCACGTCGACATCTCGATCAGTAGAGGTTGATGATCCTTCTGGCACAACAGCAGACAGCCTAGACCGACGGCGGTGACGCTGCGCAACATCATTGCGGTAGTAATCGGACCGCGCAGCGTCACGGATTCCGAGGTGGGCGCGCTCCGCAGCGGGCGGATTCGCACAGGCATCGCCATCAGAAACGGACACTTGTACGCCACCCCCCACCGTGAGTAATCAGCGGCCGACCCGTCCGCCGCGCCTGCCCCCACCCCGTACAGCAATCCGGATTGTCGCATTTGCCGCCGGGCGGTCCGCCGCTGTGTCGCGAACTCATCCGTTCGGGCAACGAGACGATTTCTCACAGTGGCATGTCGGACCGAGGCCCGACCGCACACCATGTCCGTCATGACCATCGCGGTGCGATCAATGACGGGCACCGGCCCGTCCCGGCCCGTTTCCTAGATCAGTTCTTACCCGAACGCCGACGCCGCACACCCCCGGCGGCGGGGTGCGCGGCGTCGGCGCAGGCGATCAGCGGCGGACCGGGTCAGCCGGTGGCCGCACCCGGAACCTTAGAAGCGGTCGCTGGGCCGGTAGACGCCCCACACCTCGCGCAGCGTCCCGCAGACCTCACCGATCGTCGCGCGGGCGCGCAGCGCCTCCTTCATCGGGTAGAGCACGTTCTCGTCGCCCTCCGCCGCCGCCCGCAGCTGCCCGAGGGCCCGGGTGACCGCGTCGTTGTCCCGGCTGCGCCGCAGCTCGGCCAGGCGCTCCGCCTGGGCCGCCTCGATCGTCGGGTCCACCCGCAGCGGCTCGTACGGCTCCTCGGTGTCGACGGTGAAGCGGTTGAGCCCGACCACCACCCGCTCGCCCGAGTCGATCTCCTGGGCGATCCGGTACGCCGAGGACTCGATCTCGCGCTTCTGGAAACCGGCCTCGATCGCCTCGACCGCCGAACCGTGCTCGGCGACCCGCTCCATCAGCGCGGTCGCCTCCGCCTCGATCTCGTCGGTCATCGCCTCCACCACGTAGGAGCCCGCGAACGGGTCCACGGTGGCCGTCAGGTCCGTCTCGTACGCCAGCACCTGCTGGGTGCGCAGCGCCAGGCGGGCGGCCTTCTCCGTCGGCAGCGCGATCGCCTCGTCGAAGCTGTTGGTGTGCAGCGACTGGGTTCCGCCGAGCACCGCGCCGAGCCCCTGCACCGCGACGCGGATCAGGTTGACCTCCGGCTGCTGGGCGGTGAGCTGCACGCCCGCGGTCTGGGTGTGGAAGCGCAGCATCATCGACTTCGGATTCTTCGCCCCGAACTCGTCGCGCATCACCCGGGCCCAGATCCGCCGGGCCGCGCGGAACTTGGCGACCTCCTCCAGCAGCGTGGTGCGGGCGACGAAGAAGAACGACAGCCGCGGCGCGAAGTCGTCGACCTCGAGCCCGGCGGCGATGGCGGCACGGACGTAGGCGATGCCGTTGGCGAGGGTGAAGGCGATCTCCTGTGTGGGCGAGGCGCCCGCCTCGGCCATGTGATAGCCGGAGATGGAGATCGTGTTCCACTTCGGCACCTCGCTACGGCAGTACGCGAAGGTGTCGGCGACCAGCCGCAGCGACGGCTTCGGCGGGAAGATGTACGTCCCGCGGGCGATGTACTCCTTGAGGATGTCGTTCTGGATGGTGCCCGACAGCGCCGAGCCCGGTACGCCGTTCTCCTCGGCGACGAGCTGGTAGAGCAGCAGCAGCACCGAGCCGGGGGCGTTGATCGTCATCGACGTGGAGACCTTGTCCAGCGGGATGTCGTTGAAGAGCACCCGCATGTCGTCGATCGAGTCGATGGCGACACCGACCTTGCCGACCTCGCCGTGAGCGATCGGTTCGTCGGAGTCGTACCCCATCTGGGTGGGCAGGTCGAAGGCCACGGAGAGGCCCATGGTGCCGGCGGCCAGCAGCTGGTGGTAGCGGGCGTTGGATTCCGTGGCGGTGCCGAAACCGGCGTACTGGCGCATCGTCCAGGGGCGTGAGGTGTACATCGTGGGATAGACGCCACGGGTGTACGGGTATTCACCGGGGCCGCCGAGGCGGGCGTCCAGATCGGCGGGGAGGTCCGCCGAGGTGTAGACGCTCTTGATCGGGAAACCGGATTCGCTTGTCCGCCGTTCGCTCATTACCGGATCGTAAGTTGCGCCCTTCCATCGGCGGGTGAGGGATTCCGCACACTCGGTGGATTGCAGCTCACGTGAAGTAGTAATCCGCGCACGGTGAGTGGAGTTTTACCCACCGGGCCGCGTCGGGTTTCGCATCCGCTGTCGCAACAAGCAAGATAGGGGTGTTGTGTCCCAGCCCCCTCGAACTCCCCCGGTGGCTTTTCTGTGACTCAGATCCCGACCTGGAGCACTGGTCCCGTCACTCCCCCGAGCGGCCGCGCCGTGGCCGGCACCGTCATCGGTGGCCGGTATTCCCTGCGCTCGGCGGTGGGCAACGGCGGCATGGGCACCGTGTGGCGTGCGGCCGACACCCTGCTCCGACGTGACGTGGCGGTCAAAGAGGTCGTCCTCCCCCCAGGACTGGCCCCCAGCGACCGCGATGCGATGTACGAACGCACCCTGCGCGAGGCCCGGGCCGCCGCGGCCCTGCAGCATCCCGCGGTGGTGCAGGTCTACGACGTGGTGACCGAGGGCGGCCGCCCGTGGATCGTCATGGAGCTGCTCGAGGCCCGCAGCCTCGCGGAGATGGTGATCGAGGACGGTCCGCTCGCGCCGCGCGCGGTCGCCAAGATCGGCATCGCGCTGCTCGGTGCGCTCGAGGTCGCCCACGCCAACGGCGTGCTGCACCGCGACGTCAAGCCGGCCAACGTGCTGATCTGCACCGACGGCCGCTGCGTGCTCACCGACTTCGGTGTGGCCCGGATGCCGACCGACGTGCAGCTCACCACGCCCGGCATGGTCCTCGGCTCACCGCACTTCATCTCCCCCGAGCGGGCGATGGGGCAGAACTTCGGGCCGCCCAGCGACCTCTTCTCCCTCGGGGTGACGCTCTACACCGCCATCGAGGGGCGGCCGCCCTTCGACAAGGGCGACCCGATCGAGACGATGCACTCGGTCGTCGAGGACCCGCCGGCCACACCGGTGCGCAGCGGCCCGCTGCTGACGGTGCTGATGGGGCTGCTGGAGAAGGACCCCGCCCGCCGGATGGACGTGCCGACCGCCCGCGGCCTGCTCCGCGAGCTGCTCGCCGGGCCGCTGGCCAACAACGCCACGATCAACAACATGACCGACCCGTACGCGGTGGTCCGGGTCGCGCAGCCGCCGGCGCCCCCGCCCCCGCCGCCGGCTCCGGCCGCGGCGCCCGGGCAGATCGGCGGGCGGGCCATGCTCGCCCCCGGCGAGTCCCTGACCGACCGGCTCGCCAAGCTGCGGGCGGGTGAACGCCCCGCGCCGACCACGTCCTCGGCGCCGCTGGACCAGACCAGCCCGAACGCCCTCGGCGGACTGGACACCCCGACGGGCGCGATGAGCCCACCGGCGGGCGGGCATGAGCAGACCCAGGTCATCGGTGGCTACCAGCCCGCCGCGGGCCAGCGGCCGGGCCAGCAGTACGGCACGCCCGCCGGCGGGCAGTACGGCACCCCCGCCCAGCCCGGCCAGACCTACGGCAGCCCCGCCGGCGGGCAGTACGGCAGCCCGGCAGGTCAGCAGTACGGCAACTCCGCCGGCCAGCAGTACGGCGCTCCCGCCCAGTCGTACGGCACGCCGGAGCAGCAGTGGGGTGCGCCCGGGCAGCAGTGGGTGACTCCCCCCGGCCGGCCCGACGCCGACCGGGCCGGCGGCCTGGCCGGCGTGGTGGCGGCGGTCAAGCAGTTGCCGGCCAAGACCCGCTACGCGCTCGCCGGCGGACTGGTGGTCCTGCTGCTGATCGTCGGCGTGCTCGTGATCCCCGGCGGTGACGACCAGGTCCCGACGCCGCAGGCGGGCACCGAGACCACCGCGCCGCCGCAGCCGGCCATCCCGATGCAGGAGCACCGCGCCAAGGGCGTCACCGTGCTGGTGCCCGAGGGCTGGGAGCGCAGCAGCGGCGGGGGCTACTTCGTCGACTTCTTCGACCCCGACGACGACGGCCGCAAGGTCCGCATCATCAGCGAGCCCTTCGCCGGCACCAGCGCGCTGCGCTGGGCGGAGATCGCCGAGAGCTACCTCAAGAAGAACAAGACCTGCCCGGCGCCGTACAAGCGGGTGGAGATGACCGACGAGGTGGAGCTGGCGGGCCGGCCGGGCGCGCAGTTCGAGTACACCTGCGGCTCCGGCGACACCATGCGCCACGGCATCTGGCGTGCGGTGATCTTCGACGGCAAGGCGTACTCGTTCTACCTCACCTCCACCGACGCCCGCTTCGAGGAGAGCCGTCCGATCTTCGACGAGATGACGACGACCTTCAAACTGAACGCCGCGAGCTGACCTTCGGCCCCGCAGGCCACCGCACGAACCGCTCCGACGCCCTCGGCGGCCACAGTCGCCGAGGGCGCTCGCGTTGCGGGTTCAGGACCCGTGCTATCAAAGGGGCATGGCGGCGAAATCTCTCGAAACTGACACCCTGCGCGAACTCGCCGAAAGGTGGATCGCCGACGACCCCGATCCGGTCAGCCGGGCCGAACTGCAGGCCGTACTCGACCGGCTTCCGGCCGGCGCCGACGACCTGGCGGACCGGTTCGCCGGTCCACTGACCTTCGGTACCGCCGGGCTGCGCGGTCCGCTGCGCGCCGGCCCCAACGGCATGAACCTCGCGGTGGTCACCCAGGCCGCGGCCGGCCTGGTCCGCTGGCTGGCCGACGGCGGCGCCACCGGCCCGCTGGTGATCGGCTACGACGCGCGGCACGGCTCGCACGCCTTCGCCGAGCAGACCGCCCGGGTCGCGACCGGCGCGGGCCGACCCGCGCTGCTGCTGCCCGGCCCGCTGCCCACCCCGGTGCTCGCGTACGCGGTGCGGCGGCTGGACGCGGCGGCCGGCGTGATGGTCACCGCCAGCCACAACCCGCCCCAGGACAACGGCTACAAGGTCTATCTGGGCGCCGAACTCGGTGGCGAACTCGGCGCCGGTGCGCAGATCGTGCCGCCGGCCGACGCCGGGATCTCGGCGGCGATCGCCGCCGTCGGCCCGCTGCGTGACGTGCCGCTCGGCCCGCCCGGCGAGGTGCTCGGCACCGACCTGGTCAGCGCGTACGTCGCCGACGCCGCTGCGGTCCTGCCCGCCGGCGGCCCACGGGACCTCTCGGTGGCGTACACGCCGATGCACGGCGTCGGCGCGGCGGTGCTCGGTGCGGCCTTCGCGGCGGCCGGCTTCGAGATGCCGGGTGTGGTGCCGGAGCAGGCCCAGCCGGACCCGGACTTCCCCACCGTCGCCTTCCCCAACCCGGAGGAACCCGGCGCGATCGATCTGCTCGCCGGTCTCGCCGCCCGCACCGGGGCCGACATCGCGATCGCCAACGACCCGGACGCCGACCGCTGCGCCGTCGCGGTGCCCGAGCCGGACGGGACCTGGCGCATGCTCCGCGGCGACGAGGTGGGCACGCTCCTGGCCGACCACCTGATGCGCCGCGGGGTGGCCGGGCTCTACGCCACCACCATCGTCTCGTCGTCGATGCTGCGCGCCATGTGTGAGGCCCGGGGAGTGCCGTACGACGAGACCCTCACCGGCTTCAAGTGGATCGTGCGCGGTGGCGGCGGACGCGAGCCGCTGGTCTTCGGCTACGAGGAGGCGCTCGGCTACTGCGTCGCCCCGGAGCACGTCCGGGACAAGGACGGCATCACCGCCGCGCTGACCGTCGCCGAACTGGCGGCCGAACTGAAGGCCCAGGGCCGTACGCTGCGCGACCGGCTCGACGAGCTGGCGACCGAGTTCGGGCTGCACGTCACCGACCAGTACTCGGTGCGTGTCGACGACCTGTCCGAGATCACCGCGGCGATGGCCCGGATCCGCGCCGCCGTCCCGGTCACCCTCGTCGGCGCGCCGGTGACCGAGGTACGTGACCTGCTCCCCACCGCCGACGTGGTGATCCTGCACAGCGGGGCGGCCCGGGTCGTCATCCGCCCCTCCGGCACCGAGCCGAAGCTCAAGGCGTACCTGGAGGTGGTGGAGCCGGTGACCGACGGCGACGTCGCCGCGGCCCGGCTGCGGGCCGGCGAGGCGGTTGCCGCCCTGCGGACGGAGATCGCCGCAGCGCTGGGAATGTGAGCGCCCCCGACGCCGGGGGCACGTTCCTCCCCGGCGTCGGGGCAGCACCCCGGAAGGTGACTGCGCCCTCGTCCCGGTGGCCGGGCTACCCGGTCGCCGGGACGACGTTCGGCAGGATCGCCAGGCCGAGCGCCGCGACCGTGCGGGCCGGCTGTGGCCGCACCACGTCGCCGGGGAGCCCGCCCAGCAGGCCGGGCGACTCGGCGATCGCGGTGAGCCGTTCACCGGCTGCGGCGGCGGACGCACCGCTCAACGGCAGTGGCGGTGCCATGCCGACGGCGGCGACCAGCGTCGCCAGCACGGCGGTCTGCTCGTCGGGCAGTTCGGCGCCGGCCAGCGCGGCGGCGAGCCGGTTGCGCACGTCCGGGTGCGCGTTCTCCACCCGGACGGGGACGAAGCCGAGACCCGCCGACTGTTCGTCTCCGACAGGGCCGGGTTCCTCCCGGATCACCCCGCGCACGATCAGCTCGGCCAGGAACCGGTCGCGCAGCCGGGTGCGCAGCCGCTGCAGCCACGACTCGGGGCTGTGCGCGGTATCGGCCCGGAGCCGGTCCAGCACCGCGTCGGGCACGGGCGCACCGGTCGCTGACGGGTCGACGACCTGTAGCGCGCCGTCGGCGTACGCGATCCGGTCGGCCAGGGCCAGCTCGGCGAGGACCGCGGCGGCGAGACCGAGGTCGAGCCCGTCGCGGGAGACGGTCGGCCGTCCCGAGTCGTCGTGGGCCAGCAGGAGCAGCTCCTCGGCGAGCGCGGCACCAGTCATAGCCGGCGCTTAGCCGCTGCACCGCGAGTTACGCCCGCCGCGGCGGGCGAAGTTGCGCGACCGCGCCGAAGGGCGGGTGCGTGACCGCGGCGAACGCGACCGCGCCGAACGCCTGGCGAGAGGCGTTCGGCCGCGGACGCTCAGAAGCGGGGCATGCCGCCGAACTGGCGGTCCCCGGCGTCGCCGAGGCCGGGAACGATGAACATGTCGTCGTTGAGGCGCTCGTCGATCGAGGCGGTGACCAGCCGCAGCGGCAGCCCGCTGCGCTCCAGCCGTTCGATGCCGACCGGCGCGGCGAGCACGCAGACCACAGTGATCTCGGTGGCGCCCCGGTCGGCGATGGTCCGGCAGCAGTGCTCCAGCGAGCCGCCGGTGGCGAGCATCGGGTCGAGCACCAGCACCGGCAGGCCGGTCAGGTCGCGGGGCAGCGACTCCATGTACGCCCGCGGCTCGTAGGAGTCCTCGTCGCGGGCGAGGCCGACGAAGCCCATCGAGGACTCGGGGAGCAGCCCGAGCGCGGAGTCGGCCATGCCGAGCCCGGCGCGCAGCACCGGCACCAGCAGCGGCGGGTTGGCCAGCCGGGTGCCCTCGGTCTCGGTGACGGGCGTCCGCATGGGGAAGTGCTCCACCGGGAAGGGACGTGCGGCCTCGTACACCAGCATCGTGGTGAGTTCGTGCAGCGCCGCCCGGAAGTTCGCGGAATCGGTCCCTTCGTCCCGCATGACGGTGAGTCGGGATTGGGCAAGCGGGTGATCAACAACGAGTACGTCCACGATTGTGAACCTACGTCCGTGAGCAAGATCACGTAGCGTCGGGGGTGCGTAGACTACAAATCATGACGGCGACAACGACGTCGGACCGGTCGGACCTGTCCGAACTGGGACGATCTGAGGCGAGCTTGCGGGCCTTCCTCCACGGCCTGCCCGGCGTGGACCAGGTTGGCGCCGAGCAACGCGCCGCGATGCTCGGCACCCGCTCCATCAAGACCACCGCCAAGGCGTGGGCGATCGACCTCGCGATCCGCATGGTCGACCTCACCACGCTGGAGGGCGCGGACACCCCCGGCAAGGTCCGGGCACTCGCCGCCAAGGCGCTGCGCCCCGACCCCGCCGACCCGGGCTGCCCGAGCGTGGCGGCCGTCTGCGTCTATCCGGCGATGGTCGAGCACGTGGCCGAGGTGCTGCGCGGCTCCGACGTGCACCTGGCGAGCGTGGCCACCGCCTTCCCCTCGGGGCAGGCGCCGCTGGCCGTGCGGCTCGCCGACACCGAGGCGGCCGTCGCCGCCGGCGCCGACGAGATCGACATGGTGATCAACCGGGGCGCCTTCCTGGCCGGCCGCTACGGCGAGGTCCACGACGAGATCGTGGCCGTGAAGGCCGCCTGCGGTGACGCGCATCTCAAGGTGATCCTGGAGACCGGCGAGCTCGGCACGTACGACAACGTCCGCCGCGCCTCCTGGCTGGCCATGATCGCCGGCGGCGACTTCATCAAGACCTCCACCGGCAAGGTGCCGGTCGCGGCGACCCCGCCGGTGACGCTGGTGATGCTCGAGGCGGTCCGCGACTTCCGCGCGCTGACCGGGCGCCAGATCGGCGTCAAGCCCGCCGGTGGCATCCGCAACACCAAGGAAGCCATCAAGTACCTGGTCATGGTCAACGAGACCGCCGGCGCCGACTGGCTGGACCCGGACTGGTTCCGCTTCGGCGCCTCCAGCCTCCTGAACGACCTGCTGATGCAGCGCACCAAGCTGCGCACCGGCAGCTACCCCGGCCCCGACTACTTCACCCTGGACTGAGCTGATGTTCGAGTACGCACCCGCTCCCGAGTCCCGCTCGGTGGTGGAGATCAGAGCCTCGTACGGCCTCTTCATCGACGGACGGTTCGTCGACGCCGCTGACGGCGCCGCCTTCAAGTCGGTCAACCCGGCCACCGAGGAGGTGCTCGCCTCCGTCGCCGAGGCCGGCGCCGCCGACGTCGATGCCGCGGTCGCCGCCGCCCGTACGGCGTACGAGCGGGTCTGGGGTCCGATGCCGGGCCGGGACCGGGCCAAGTACCTGTTCCGCATCGCGCGGCTGATCCAGGAGCGCGGCCGGGAACTGGCGGTGCTGGAGACGCTGGACAACGGCAAGCCGATCCGCGAGGCACGCGACACCGACATCCCGCTGGCCGCCGCGCACTTCTTCTACTACGCGGGCTGGGCCGACAAGCTCACCCACGCCGGCTTCGGCGCCGACCCCCGGCCGCTCGGCGTGGCCGCCCAGGTCATCCCCTGGAACTTCCCGCTGCTGATGCTGGCGTGGAAGATCGCCCCGGCGCTGGCCGCCGGCAACACGGTCGTGCTCAAGCCCGCCGAGACCACCCCGCTGACCGCGCTGCTCTTCGCCGAGATCTGCGCCCAGGCGGACCTGCCCGCCGGCGTGGTGAACATCGTCACCGGCGCCGGCGAGACCGGCCGCGCTCTGGTGGAGCACCCGGGGGTCGACAAGGTCGCCTTCACCGGCTCGACCGAGGTCGGCCGGGCCATCGCCCGCTCGGTGGCCGGCACCCGCAAGAAGCTCACCCTGGAGCTGGGCGGCAAGGCCGCGAACATCGTCTACGACGACGCCCCGATCGACCAGGCCGTCGAGGGGATCGTCAACGGCATCTTCTTCAACCAGGGGCACGTCTGCTGCGCGGGCTCCCGGCTGCTGGTGCAGGAGTCGGTCGCCGAGCCGGTGCTGGCGGCGCTCAAGCGCCGGATGGCGCAGCTGCGCGTCGGCGACCCGCTGGACAAGAACACCGACGTCGGTGCGATCAACTCGGCGGCGCAGCTGGAGCGCATCCGCGAGCTGAGCGACGCCGGCGACGCCGAGGGCGCGCAGCGCTGGTCGCCCGAGTGCGAACTGCCCGAACGCGGCTTCTGGTTCGCCCCGACGATCTTCACCGGGGTCACCCAGGCGCACCGCATCGCGCGGGAGGAGATCTTCGGGCCGGTGCTGTCGGTGCTGACCTTCCGCACCCCCGCCGAGGCGATCGAGAAGGCGAACAACACGCCGTACGGGCTCTCGGCCGGGGTCTGGAGCGAGAAGGGCTCCCGGATCCTCTGGACCGCCGACCGGCTGCGCGCCGGGGTGGTCTGGGCGAACACGTTCAACAAGTTCGACCCCACCTCGCCCTTCGGCGGCTACAAGGAGTCGGGCTACGGTCGCGAGGGCGGCCGGCACGGACTGGAGGCGTACCTCGATGTCTGAGCGGGTGGCGGTACGCAAGACGTACAAGCTCTTCATTGGCGGGAAGTTCCCGCGCAGCGAGTCAGGGCGGTCGTATCCGGTGGAGTCCGGCAGTGGCGAGACGGTGAACGTGGCGCTGGCGTCCCGCAAGGACGTCCGCGACGCCGTGGTGACGGCCCGCGCGGCGGTCAAGGGCTGGTCGGGGGCGACCGCGTACAACCGCGGGCAGATCCTCTACCGGGTGGCGGAGATGCTGGAGGGGCGACGTGAGCAGTTCACCGCCCTCGGCGTGCCCGCCGACGAGGTGGACGCCGCGATCGACCGCTGGGTCTGGTACGCGGGCTGGTCCGACAAGATCGCCCAGGTGTACGGCGGCGCCAACCCGGTCGCCGGGCCGTACTTCAACCTCTCTGCTCCGGAACCGACGGGCGTGGTGGGCGTGGTGGCCCCGTCCGAGCCGGCCCTGCTCGGCCTGGTCAGCGTGATCGCCCCGGCGATCGTCACCGGCAACACCGTGGTGGTGCTCGCCTCGCCGGCGCAGCCGCTGCCCGCGGTGACGCTGACCGAGGTGCTCGCCACCTCGGATCTGCCCGGCGGGGTGGTGAACCTGCTCACCGGCCGGATCACCGAGACGGCACCGACGCTGGCCGCGCACGCCGACGTCAACGCGATCGACCTGACCGGCGTCACCGACCCGGAGCTGGCGACGGCGCTGGAGGTGGCCGCCGCGGAGAACCTCAAGCGGGTGCTGCGCCCGCCGCTGACCGCCCCGGACTGGTTCGCCGACCCGGGGTTGGAGCCGATGACGGCGCTGCTGGAGACGAAGACGGTCTGGCACCCCAAGGGCATGTGAGCCCCGCGCCGGTGATCATCGACGTGGCGCGACGGCTGCTACTACAACCGGTAGGCTACCGGCGTGACGCGACTGGGTGATCTTGAACGTGCGGTGATGGACGTCCTCTGGGACGCCGATCCGGGCCCGGGCGGCGGCAGAACCGTCCGGGAGGTCGCCGACGCCCTCGACGGCCGGGAGCTGGCCTACACCACCGTGATGACGGTGCTGGACCGGCTCGCCGGCAAGGGGATGGTGCAGCGGGAGCGCTCCGGCCGGGCCTGGAGCTACCGCCCCGCGGCCAGCCGGGAGGCCCACATCGCCCAGCTGATGCTCGAAGCGCTGGACCTCGGCGGCAGCCGTGACGCCGCGCTGGTGCGCTTCGCCCGCTCGGTGACCGGCACCGAGGCCGAGGTGCTCCGCGCGGCGCTGGCCGACTCCGCGGCGCCCGCCGACCGCACGGTGCCGGCGAACTTTGTGGCGGACCGGCAGGACTGAGCCGATGGCCTACGCGGTGCACTTCGGCGCGACGATGCTCGCGTGCTACCTCGCCGCGCAGGTGCTGATCCGGTCCGACTGGACCTGGCACAGCCCCCGGGTGGCGATCCTCTGCTGGCAGGCGGTCGGTCTGGCGATGGGACTCTGCGCCATCGGACTGCCCCTGGCCCTGGGTGTTGCCCCGTACGCCCGGCCGGTCGCCGCGTCCCTGGTGGCGCTCGGCCGTGATCTCGCCACCCGCACGCTGCCGGCCGGAATCGGCGGCGCGCAGCTGCTGGCGGTCGCCCTCGGCGTCGTCATCACCGGCGCGCTCTGCGCCTCGACCCTGCGCAGCCTCCTGCTGGCCGTACGGGCCCAGCGCCGCCACCGGGACCTGCTGGCCCTGGTCGCCCGCGCCGATCCGGCCGCCCCCGGCGCGCTGGTCCTGGACCACCCGAGCGCGGCCGCGTACTGCCTGCCGGGCGTCCGCCCCCAGGTGGTGGTCAGCGCCGGCACGCTCGACCTCCTCGACAGCGCCGAACTCGCCGCCGTGCTCAGCCACGAGCGGGCGCACGCCCAGGAGCGACACGACCTGGTGATCCTGCCCTTCACCGCGCTGCGGCACGCGCTGCCCTGGATCGGCTGGATCCGCCGCGCCAACGACCGGGTGGCGCTGCTGGTCGAGATGCGCGCCGACGACAAGGCCCGCGACCAGCACACCGACGTGCAGCTGGCCCGGGCACTGCGCCGCTTCGCCGCCGCCGGCCACGTCACCCCCGCCGGCACCCTCGGCGCCGCCGACCAGGACATCGAGATGCGGGTACACCGGCTGCTCACCCGGCGGCGGTCGTCGCCGGTGCTGGGCCCGGCCGCGCTGACCGTGGCCGCCTGCCTGGTGGCGATGCCGGTCTCGCTCTTCCTCGCCTGAGCCGGCACTCGTCTCCCGGCCGGCAGCGCGAGGAGCACATCGACGCCGAAGCCCCGCACCGGCCTGGCGGAGTCACCGCCGCAGGCCGGACTACGCTTTTATCTCATGAGCTGGTGGCTGTCGCGGGCACACATCAACGGCCGGGCACCGGTGGTCCGGTGAACCGTCGCCCCTTCGATCCACGTCTGCTCCGCCACGTCCCCGCCGTCCGAGGGCCGCTCGCGCTGCTCGTCGGACTCGGTGTGGTCACCGCGCTGCTCATCCTCGCCCAGGCGACCGCCCTGGCGACGCTGCTCGCCGCCGCCAACACCCACCGGTTCGACAGTGCGGCGCTGGCCGGCTTCGTGGTCGCCGTCGGCGCGCGCGCCGTGGTCAGCTGGGCCCAGGGCGTCGTGGCCGCCCGGATCGCCGCCACCGTCAAGGCGACCCTGCGTACCGACCTGCTGACCGCTGTCAGCAGGCGCGGCCCCGGCTGGCTCGCCGGGCAGCGGGCCGGGCAGATCGCCACCCTCGGGGGCCGCGGACTCGACGCCCTCGACGCGTACTTCACCGGCTACCTGCCGCAGCTCATCCTCAGCGTCACGGTGCCCGCGGCGGTCCTCGCCCGGGTGCTCTTCGCCGACTGGAGCTCGGCGCTGATCATCGCGCTGACCCTGCCGCTGATGCCGATCTTCGGCGCGCTCGTCGGGTGGCAGGCCCAGACCGCCACCGAACGGCAGTGGCGCCGCCTCTCCCGCCTCGGCGGGCACTTCCTGGACATGGTCGCGGGCCTGCCGACACTGCGCGCCTTCGGCCGCGACAAGGGCCAGGTCACCGTCGTACAGCGGATGGCCGACGGACACCGCTCGGCGACCATGAAGACGCTGCGCATCGCCTTCCTCTCCGCGCTGGTGCTGGAGCTGGTCGCCACCCTCTCGGTGGCGCTGGTCGCCGTCCCGATCGGGGTCCGGCTGCTCAGCGGCGGCCTGCTGCTGCAGACCGCCCTGCTGGTGCTCTTCCTCACCCCGGAGGCGTACCTTCCCCTGCGCGCCGCCGGCAGCCAGTTCCACGCCAGCATGGAGGGGCTGACCGCGATGGACGAGGCGCTGACCATCCGCGGTGACGAGCCGGTACGCCGCGAGCAGGCCCCCACCGCGGCCACCCCGCCGCCCGCCGGGCCGGGCGTGATCCGCTTCGAGTCCGTCACCGTCGCCTACGAACGCACCACCGCGCTGCGCGACGTCAACCTCACCCTGCACCCCGGCGAGCGCATCGCGATCATCGGACCGAGCGGCGCCGGCAAGACCACCCTGCTCGGGCTCCTGCTGGGCTTCGTCACCCCGACCAGCGGCCGGATCACCGTCGACGGCGTCGACCTGGCCGAGCTCGACATCGACGGGTGGCGGCGGCAGCTCGGCTGGGTGCCGCAGCGGGCCCACCTCTTCGCCGGCAGCGTCGCCGACAACATCACCCTCGGCCGCCCCGACGCCCCGCCCGCCCAGATCGACGCCGCGATCCGCGCCGCCGCGCTCGACGAGGTGATCGCCGGCCTCCCCGACGGCCTCGCCACCCAGCTCGGCGAGCGGGGCTACGGCCTCTCCAGCGGGCAGCGCCAGCGTGTCGCGCTCGCCCGGGCCTTCCTGCGCGACGCCCGCATCGTGCTGCTCGACGAACCCACCGCCCGCCTCGACGCCGCCAGCGAGGCCGCCGTGCTCGACGCCACCCGCAAGCTCGTCGCCGGACGTACGGCGCTGCTGGTCGCCCACCGGCCCGCCCTGCTCGACGAGGCCGACCGGATCCTGCGCATCGAGGACGGCCGGGTCACCGAACTGACGGCCGCTGACAGCGAGGTGACGGCATGAGCGACGACCGGCGCACCCGGCACCACGGCCCCGGCCGGCTGGCCCCGGAGCGGCAGGTGCTGCGCCTGGCCCGGCCGTACCTGAAGCGGCTCACCGGCGCGGCGCTGCTCGCCGCCGCCACCGACTTCGCGGCGCTGGCCCTGATGGCCACCTCCACCTGGCTGCTGATCAGCGCGGCCGGCCGGCCCCCGCTGGACGCCCTCACCGTCGCCATCGTCTCGGTCCGCGGCCTGGCGATCAGCCGGGGCGTGCTGCGCTACACCGAGCGGCTCGCCGGGCACGATGCCGTGCTGCGCTACATCACCGACGTACGGACCCGGATCTTCGCGGGTCTGGTCGGCCGGCGCGCCGACGTCTCGCACCGCTCCGGCGACGCGCTGAGCCGACTCGTCTCCGACGTCGAGGACGTACAGAACCTGCTGCTGCGGGTTGTCGTGCCGGCCGCCGGCGCGGCGCTTGTCAGCATCACCGCCGTCGGCTGCGCGCTGCTGGTCTCCCCCGCCGCCGCGCTGGTGCTCGCCGCCGGGCTGCTCCTCGCCGGGGTGGTCCTGCCGCTGATCGCCATGCGTCTCACCCGGCACACCGCCGACCGGGTGGCACCGCTGCGGGCCGCGCTCACCGTCGACTCCATCGACCTGACCCACGGCGCCGCCGACCTGGCCGCGTTCGGCGCCACCGACGCCGCGCTGCGTGCCGCGGACGGCCGCGCCCAGGCCCTGGCCCGGATCGAACGCCGCCTCGCCGCAGCCGGCTTCGCCGTCGACGGCGCCGGGGTGCTGCTCGCCGGCGGCACCGCCGCCGCCGTGGTCGTGGTCGCCCTCAACTCCGGCGTCTCCGGCGTCTGGATCGGCGTGCTCGGCGTCGCGACGCTCTCCGCGGTGGAAATCGCCCTGGTCCTCGTCGGCGCGGCCCGGCACTGGGTCCAGGTCCGCGGCGGCGTCGCGCGCGTCGCCGAGCTTGTCGCCGACGTCCCGGCACCGGAGCCCGGCGGCCCGCTCCCCGGCGGGCGCTCCGCCCCGGCGCCGGACCTGGGGCGCTGCACGATCGAGGACGTCACGGTCCGCTACCGCGCCGGCGCCGCCCCCGCTCTCGACCGGGTGAGCGTGGATCTCACCGCCGGGCGGCGGGTCGCGGTGGTAGGACCCAGCGGGGCCGGCAAGAGCACCCTGCTGGCGGTGCTGACCGGCGCCGTGCACCCGGACTCCGGCCGGGTCAGCATCGACGGCGTCGACCTTGATCACCTCCCCTCGCAGGAGCGCTCCCGTCTCGTCACCGGGCTGCTGGCCGAGGCCCATGTCTTCCACGCCACCGTCCGGGAGAACCTGCTGCTCGGCCGGGCCGGCGCCGGCGACGACGAACTCGCCGCCGCGACCGCTGCCGCCGGCCTGCTCGACTGGGTCCGGGACCAGCCCGACGGCTGGTCGACCGTCGTCGGGGAAGAGGGCGCACAGCTCTCCGGCGGCCAGCGGCAGCGCCTCGCCCTGGCCCGGGCGCTGCTCGCCGCGCCACCGGTGCTGCTCCTCGACGAACCGACCGAAGGACTCGACCCCGCCGCGGCCGATGCGGTGCTCGCCTCGGCGCTGGCGGCGACGCCGGCGGAGCACACGGTGCTGCTCGTCACCCACCGGCTGCGCGGCCTGGACGAGTTCGACGAAATCGTGGTGCTCGATGCCGGCCGGGTCCTGCAGCGCGGCCGGCACGCGGAGCTCGCGCAGGCACCCGGTTGGTACCGGGAGCAGTGGCTGCTCCAGGAGGCGGCCGAGCGCGGCTACCTGGCGCTGGGCCGCTAGGCGGAAGGCCTGCGCCGACGCCCTGCCGCGCCGCCGGTACGGGGTGCGGGCACCGGCCGTCGCGAGTCGCCCACTAGGGTATGTGCGCAGAGTCACTCGCCGATCGAGACCCTCCGGCGGGTGCGCAACCTTGAACGCACACGGAGGTCAACGTGGCCCGCCAGTCGTCTTCCCGACCCGACGAGCCCGGCAACGAGCCCGAGGAGACCAGCGGCTCGGACGACCCCGGGCAGGACGTCGACCGTTCGCTCTGGGAAGAGCTGCGGATCGACCCCGTCGAGATCGCCCTGCCCGCCGGCGCCGGCTACACGCTGCGCGCGTACCGGTCGACGGCCGAGGTCACCGGCACCGACACCACCGAGCGCGACGAGGACGACCCCTTCGTCGCCCGCAGCCGCCCGGCCACCGACGAGGACGACACCGACAGCGACGTCGTGATCCTCGACGAGGAGGTCGCCGCGCAGTTCGCCGACGACGACGAGGCCACCACCGGCAAGGACGGCGAGCAGGACGAGGCGGAGGAGGACGAGGCCGCCGACGAGGAGGTGCCGGTCTTCCTCACCCACCGCGGCAAGCTGCTGCTCTTCAAGAGCCCCGAAGGGCTGGTTTCCTTCGTCCGCTCCGGCGCTGCCAACGACATGGCGCAGCTGGACACCTGGGACGAGCTGGTGGAGCGGCTGGAGCCCGAGGCGATCGCCCCGCTGCCCGAGGACTCCTACGAACTGGACCTGGTCGTGGAGAACCTGCGCGGCGGGCACGACGCCTGGGACCCGCCGCTGCTGATCACCTCCGGCGAGGTCGCCCGCGACCTGGCGTACGCGCTGCGGCTGCCCAGCGTGCTCGACATGCTCTCCCCCGGCTCGTCGCTGGACGACCTGGACGAAGCGCTGCGCGCCTCCGCCAAGGGCGGCCTCGGCGGCATGCTCGGCCGGCGGCGGACGAAAAAGATCGGAGCGCAGACCGCCAGCCTGGGGTGGCGCACCATTGTCGGCAAGATCTCTGCTGTCGTGGACTGGCGCGACTGATCTCGGCAGGGGACCATCAGTCGTTGGCACATCACCGATTCCGGGAGGAGGACGACGCCGTGGCGCTTGTGCGCGTGTACTGCGGTCTTGCCTCAGCTGACTCGGCCGTCCGGCCGGCGTCAGCCGGCCCGACGCTGACCTCCGCTGTGGTCGACGACTCGGGCCGGCTGCTCCATGTCGGCGAGATCGGCGACGACCCGGAAGGCTACGCCCGGCTGGTCACCGTCCTCGTTGAACGCTCCGGCGGCCCCAGCGGCGCCGCGATCGCGACGGACAGCGACGACCACCTGGTCACGTCGCTGCTGGGCACCTCCGGGCGCCCGATCGCCCTTGCCGACGACGACAGCGTCGACGAGTTCGCCGAGGAGTTCGCCGACGACGAGTCCGTCGAGGAGATCCAGGCCGGACCGGCGCAGCGACGCGCGGTCGGGCTGGCCCGCGCGCTCCAGGCCGGCGCGCTCTCCGCCGTCACCCTGCCCACCCCCCGCGACCTGATGGGCTACAAGCCGGTCCTCGCCGCGCACGCGGCCCTCGCCGGCGGCCGGCACGCCGCGGCCGGTGTGCTGCGCGAGGTGCTGCGCGAGCTCTACCCGGCCGCGCTGCGGGCGTACGCCGATCCGGCCGCACCGGTCGCGCTGGCCGTGCTGGACGCGCTGCCCGAACCGGGCATGCTCGCCGCCGGCAACGGCACCGGCCGCAGCATCCCCCTGGCTGTCGACGCCGTCGCGGCGCATCTGGCCGGCGACGGTGTCGCCCCGGCCGAGGTGGTCGGCGAGGCGGTGACGGCGCTGCGGATCGCGGTCGCCGAGACCCCCCGCCGCGCGGGTGTCAACCGCAGCCTCACCTCGGCGGTGGCCGAGACGATCCGCCAGGCGGTCGCCGCGGTACGCGCCTGTGACGCCGGCTGCGACGCGCTCGTCGCCACCCTCTCGGCGCGGATGACCGCGCCACTGAGTCCTTCCGCGCCGCTGAGCACGTCCGGGCCGCTGAGCCCTTCCGCGGCGCTGAGCACGTCCGCGCCGCTGGATCCGTCCGCGCCGAGTGCCCAGCGTGCGGGCCTCGGCACCGCTGCCCTGCCGTCCCGCCCGCGGGACGAGTCCGCTCCGCAGCCGTCGGCTCGTCCGGAACCGGCCCGAACCGTCGGCCGACGCAGCCGTCCCGAGCCGGTCTCCGCGGCGCTGCCCGGCACCACGGCGCCAATGAGCGCGCCGCCGGCCCCGACTCCGGTCAGCGGGCCGCCGCAGGTGCCGGGCCCTCGCAGTGCGCCGCCGGATCTGTTGCCGTCCCGTTTCGACGGCACACCGCCGCCGGCCTTCTCGCCCGCCGAGCGCAGTCGCGGCGAGAACCGCCCGGTCTCCGCGCCGACGCCGATGATTCCGACCCAGCGCGGCAAGGTGCCACCCGCCGAGGCCGGCGAGCCGTTCCGTCCCACCCTGACCACCGCCGCGCTGCAGAGCGCCCGGGCCGAACGGCAACGGGCCGCCGGTACCCGCAGCGCCGCCCCCGTCGACACGGAGCCGACGACCGGCGGGTTCAGCATCACCGACCACGAACTGCAGGTCCCGCCGAGCCGGCGGCCGGAGCCCACCGAGGCCCCGGCCGCGCCGCCCGGCTCCCGCGCCAACTGGCCGTTGGTCACCCCGGAGGACGACGACGAAGCGGCGGCCCCTCCGCCCGTGCAACCCCGGGCCCCCGAGCCGCCGGCCGGCCGCGAGGCCCCCGTCGAGCGGGTCACCCCGCCGTGGCTCGCCGACGACCTGCCGCCGGAGCCTCCCGTGCTGCGGCTGGTGGAGGCGCCCGGCGAACGGAGCCGGCGGGCGCCGGAGCCGGACGCCCCGCTGCGCCTGGTCGACCGGCAGGACGCCCCCCGCGAACACGGCCCGGAACGCCTGGACGCCCCACGTCCCGAGCGCGACCTCGGCCGGCTCGAGCGCCTCGACCTGACCCGGCCCGAACGCGATCCCGCACGGGCTGAACGGCTCGACACGCCCCGTCCGGAACGACGCGACACCGAGCGTGCCGACACCCGACGGCCGGAGCGGCGCGATCCCGACCGCATTGAACGCCGGGACACCATCCGCACGGAAGGCCTCGACGCTCCGCGCCCGGAACGCGGCGACGCCCCCCGGCTGGAGCGCCGCGAGGCCCCTCGACTGGAGCGCCGCGAGGCACCCCGACTGGAGCGCCGCGAGGCACCCCGGCCCGAACACCACGACGTCAACCGCCGGGAACGGCTCGACGCACACCGGCCGGAACGCCTCGACGAGCACGCCGAACGCGGTCCCGCACCGATGGGCGGCGAGGAGGACGGCGACCTGCTGATCTTCGCGGCGGCACGGTCGGCGTGGTTCACCGGGCAGCCGGAGGAAGAGGACGCCGAATGGTCGTCCACTGCCGACACCGGCTGGCGTGCGGCGGAACAGGCCGCCCGCCCCGCCATCGGTGACTCGACCAGGGCCGGGCTCCCCAAGCGGGTGCCCCAGGCCAACCTGGTGCCGGGTTCCCCGCTGCGCGAGGAGCGTCCACTGCGGATCGTCCGTAACCCGCAGCGGCTGGCGGAGAGCACCACCGGCTACTTCCAGGGCTGGCGGCGCGGGCAGGAGATCGGCGGTTTCGCCGTCGGCGGCCGGCCCGGCCGGGAGGCGGCCGGCGGTTGGGACTTCACCCGCGACGGCGACGAACGCGACGACGAACGCGAGTACGAGTACCGCTCGGCCGGCTACCGCTCCTGAACCGCCGACGCACTGCCGGAAACCGCACCTGAGCTGGGTGTTCCTGCCCACACCCTGTCGAGTTGACGGCGTGACTCGCGGGCCGGGAGCATACCCGCGGGACTGCCGGCGCCTGGCCGGCGCAGCGGGAAGGCGGCGCGGATGGGGGCTGGGACGATCGTTTCGGAGGGCTGCACCCGCCGGGGTCTGCTCACGGCGACAGGCGGCGCGCTGCTACTGGCCGGCTGCGGACGCGACGACACGAGCGGCCCCGAGGAGGCCGGCGGCGACCCGGTGCTCCTCGTCGGCGCGGTCCTCGAACTGAGCGGCCCGCGGGCGCACCTCGGAATCCAGCAGGAACGCGCGCTGCGCATCGCCGCCGAGTCGCTCAACGTCAGCGGCATCCAGGTCGGCAACCTGCGGCGTACGGTGCGGCTGGTGGTCCGCGACAACGGCGGCGACCCGAAGACCTCGGCGGCGCAGGCCCGTGAACTCATCGAGGAGCAGAACGTCTCGGCGCTGGTCGGCGGCGTCATCGCCGAGAACTCCATGGCGATCATCGGGGTGGCGCAGGAACTCCAGGTGCCCTTCATCTCGCTCGCCGCCGGCGACGACCTGGTCCTCCCGCTGTCCCGGCGCACCTACATCTACAAGCTCACCCCGGAGGCCCGCGACGTGGCCCGCCGTCTGGCCCAGCTCATCCGGTCGCAGAAGCACCAACGGGTCGCGGTCCTGGCTGCGGCCGGGCTGCACGGCGATTCGGGCGTACGGGCGCTGGAGAACGCCCTGGGCAACGCCGGACGGACACTGGTGCAGGTGGTCCGGCTGCCGAGGTCCGGCTATTCGTACGGCGAGCCCGCCGGGCGGATCGCCGCCACCGGCGCCGATGCGGTCGTGGTCTGGAGCACCGCCCCGGAGTCCGGTGCGGCGGCCGTGGCCCTGCGCCGGGCCGGCTACCCGGGCCCGCTCTTCTTCGACGCCGGGGCAGTCGCCGCCGACACCATCTCCGGGACGGCCGCGGCCGCCGTGGAGGGCGCGTACGTGGTGCACCCGGGTTCGCTGGTGACCTCCACCCTCACCGGCACCAGCGTTGCGGCGCTGGCGCGGCGGGACTTCGTCAGCCGGTACCGGCAGCGCTACGGCAACTACAGCCCCTTCGCGCCGTACGCCTTCGACGCGCTGAGCCTGATCGCCGACGCGGCCCGGCGCGCGATCAGCGTCGACAGGGGACGGCTGCGCGCCTACCTGCAGTCGCAGGTGACCGAGGGGATCGCGGGCGGCTACTCGTTCACCCCGATCCACCATGGCGGGATGGACCGGGACTCGCTCGGCGTCTTCTCGGTCAGCCGCGGCGACTGGGTCCGCGTCTCCTGAGCCCCGGTGGCCTCGTTCAGGCCGCCGTCTCTCCTGACGCCCCGGCGGCCTCGTTCAGGCCGCCGTCTCTCCTGACGCCCCGGCGAGACCTCGTTCAGGTCAGCGCCGGGACGCGCACGCGCCGCCGGGGATCAGGCGGGCGTGACGGCGCGCGAGCGCCGCATGGAGAGGACGTACTCCACCAGCGAGATCAGCACGTGCTTGGTCGACTCCCGGTTCCGGGCGTCGCAGGCCACCACCGGCACGTCACTGGAG
>Ga0233383_1000257_pt1 | contig 22217 bp, 20 predicted proteins | sample ElkDunMinimDraft_14_FD_191542 | JGI IMG/M metagenome (GOLD analysis project Ga0233383, IMG submission 191542) | Fecal eukaryotic communites from dung pellets of Tule Elk in California, USA - Elk Dung G16 | ecosystem: Host-associated > Mammals > Digestive system > Large intestine > Fecal | place...
GTGACGGCGGCCGACGGCTACCTCGCGCAGCTTGCCGCCAGGGGCTATGCGATCGAGGCGCCGGAGCCATCAGCAGCGACGCAGGAACCTGCCGCAGCGCAGGAGACCGCGGCGCACGGGTCCGGCGGCCGGCGCTGACCGGGGGCTGGCAGTCCGCCCGCGGGCGGCATCTCAGCCCGCGGCGGCGGCCGGGCGCGGCGGCTGCCCCAGCGTCGGCCAGCGGCGGAGCAGAGCGCTGCGGATGCCGGCCACGTCCAGTCCTGCCTCGGCCAGCAGGTCCTCGCGACTGGCATGGTGCTGGAAGGCATCGGGCAGGCCCAGTTGCAGCACGGGCAGGGTGATGCCCTCTGCCTGCAGCAGCTCCAGGACTGCCGAACCGGCGCCACCCATCACCACGTTGTCTTCGAGCGTGACGAAGCCCTCGTGGCTCCTGGCCAGTTCGAGCAGCAGCGCGCGGTCGACCGGCTTGATGAAGCGCATGTTGACCACGGTCAGGCCGAGGTCGGCGGCCACCGCTTCGGCCGCCGGGACCAGCGCGCCGAAGGCGAGCAGGGCCAGGTGCGCGCCGCGTCGGCGCAGCTCCGCCTTGCCGATGGGCAGCGTGTCCAGGGCCTCGCCGGCGGCCACGCCCGGGCCGGTGCCGCGTGGATACCGCACCGCGGCCGGACCCTCGTGCTGGAAGCCGGTGCTCAGCATCTGCCGGCACTCGCGCTCGTCGGCCGGCGCCATCACCACCATGTTGGGCACGCAGCGCAGGTAGCTCAGGTCCAGGTTGCCAGCGTGGGTGGCGCCGTCCGGGCCGACCACGCCGCCGCGATCGATCGCGAACAGCACGTCCAGGTTCTGGATCGCCACGTCGTGCACGAGCTGGTCGTAGCCGCGCTGCAGGAAGGTCGAATAGATCGCGACCACCGGCTTGGCGCCCTCGCAGGCCATGCCCGCGGCGAGCGTCACCGCGTGCTGCTCGGCGATGGCGACATCGAAGTAGCGCGCGGGGTGTTCCCTGGAAAAGCGCACCAGGCCCGAACCCTCGCGCATGGCCGGGGTAATGCCCATCAGGCGCTGGTCGGCCACGGCCATATCGCACAGCCAGTCGCCGAACACGTCCGTGTAGGTGGGCTTCTTCGCACCGGCCTTGGCGACGATGCCCTTGGACGGGTCGAACGGCGAGACGGCGTGGTAACCGATCTGGTCACCCTCGGCCAGTTCGTAGCCCTTGCCCTTGGTGGTAATGACGTGCAGCAGCTGCGGACCCTTGAGGCCCTTGAGCGTCTTCAGCGCAGCCACCAGCGCCTTCACGTCGTGGCCGTCGATGGGGCCGGTGTAGTGGAAGCCCATCTCCTCGAACAGCGTGGAAGGCACGAACATGCCCTTCCAGTGCTCTTCCCAGCGGCGCACGAACCTGGCCGGCGGCTTGTTCTTGTCGCCGAGCAGCTTCTTGCCGCCCTCGCGCAGCGCGTTGAGCGTGCGGCTGCCGGTCATTCGCCCGAGCATCCGGGTCATGCCGCCGACCGCCTCGCTGATGGACATGCGGTTGTCGTTGAGGATCACCAGGATGTCCGGCTCCGGATCCATGCCGCCGGCGTGGTTGAGCGCCTCGTAGGCCATGCCCGCGGTCATCGCGCCATCGCCGATCACCGCCACCACCTTGCGGTCGAGGCCGGCGCGCGCATTGGCGATCGCCATCCCCAGCGCGGCCGAGATCGAGGTGCTGGAATGGCCGACGCCGAAGGTGTCGTACGGGCTTTCCTCGCGCTTGGGGAACGGCGCCACGCCGTCCTTCTGCTTGACGGTGTGGATGCTGTCGCGGCGGCCGGTCAGGATCTTGTGCGGATAGCACTGGTGGCCGACGTCCCAGACGATGCGGTCCTCGGGCGTATCGTAGCTCCAGTGCAGGGCGGTGGTCAGTTCGACCACTCCCAGGCCCGCGCCGAAATGGCCGCCGGACTTGCCGACGGACTCGATCAGGTAGTTGCGCAGCTCATCGGCGATGGCGGGCAGTTCCGCCTCGTCGAAGGTGCGCAGGTCGGCCGGGCTGCCGACGCGCGCAAGGCGCGGATAGCGCAGGGAATCGATCATCCGCACATTGTAATCCCGCGCCGCCCGGGCGACGTGCAGGCGGCGCGAGCGCTCAGCGGCCCCGCAGGCGCCCGAGCAGGCCGCCGCGGGCCTGGGCGGCCGGTTCCGGGGCCGCTTCCACGACCGCCTCGGCCACGCCGGTGGCGAGGTTGGCGTTCACGAAATCGACGATTTCCTCCAGCGCGATACCGCTGGCGGCCGCCACCTCGGGCAGGGTGGCCGGCGCCTTCATCATCGCCGTGGCGATGCGGAAATGGCGCGGGAACTCGCGCTCGGTCTGCGGCCAGCGGTTGAGCCGGTACTTCGCCTCCGGATCGTGGCCGGGCAGCAGGCTGCCCTGGCCGCTGACCAGGCCGCCCAGCCAGATCAGGCGCGCGAGCGGCTGCGCCGGCCCGGCCGCGGCGGCCTCGCGCTGGAAGGTCTCCGTGTCCACCGCTTCCAGGGCGTCCTCGGGCAACTCGCCCTCGAAGTAGGGCATCAGTGGCTTGAGCGCGCTCGGTCCGTGGTAGCTGCGCGCGGGCATGTCGATGAGCAGGGTCGGCCCGCTGGGACGGCGGTAGCGGCGCAGGCCGCCGAGCTGGCCGGAGGCCAGCCAGGCCAGCAGGGTGTCGGGCGCGGATGCGAGGCCGGGCACCGGCGCGGGGCGCGGTGCGGGGTCGGGCGAGGACTCCACCACGGGCGCGGTCGGAACGGCGACGGCCGCCGCCTCGGGCGCTGCGCCCGCCTCCTCAAGCTTCGCCGTGGTCGCTGGTGCAGGCTCGGCTGCGGGCCCGGGGACCGCCGCGACAGCCGCGGCGTCGCCCGCGATCTCCTGCAGCAGCGCGGTCAGGGAGTCGGCGCTGAAGGGGCGCCCCAGGCGGAAGTCGGTCTGCGCGCGCGCCGCCGAGGTCAGCCCGACCACGCGCTTGCCCGCCGCATGCAGCCGCAGCCAGCTCATCGGGCCGTACATGCTGTCCATGTCGACCACGATGTGGTCGGCCTGGGTTTCGGGCAGCAGTTGCCAGCGCTCGCCGAGGCGCTCGTTGGCTTCCAGGAAGGCCGCCTTCAGGGCGGTCTCAGTGGCAGGGTCCATCCCGGCCAGGCCGATCGTCAGGGACATTGCGTTGGGTTCGTGGCCAAGGACCGGCCGAAGTGTAGCCGACCCGGAGGCGCGCGCCGCTGCGCGCCCCGCGCGGTGGCACCGCGAGTGGCCCGATCGGCCGACCCGGGCCCGACCCGCCTACTGCCGCCGGCGCTTGGGCAGGTGCGAGCGCAGGAAGGCCATCTGGTCGGCCAGGATGTTGCGGTTGGACAGGATCAGGTGTTCGATCCAGCTGGGCCGGTAGGGAATGGCCAGCAGCGGCATCGCCGCCTGCTGCGGCGTGCGCCCGCCCTTGCGCGAGTTGCAGTGGAAGCAGGCGCAGACCACGTTTTCCCAGGTATCGCGTCCGCCACGCGACAGCGGCACCACGTGGTCGCGGGTGAGCAGCTGGCGGGCGAAGCCCTTGCCGCAGTACATGCACAGGTGCTGGTCTCGCGCGAACAGCGAGGCATTGGTGAGCGCCGGCGTCGGGTCGAGCGCATGCGGCCGCACCTGTCCGCGCGCAGCGATGATCGGATGCAGGTCCAGGCTGCTGCGTTCGCCGGTTTCGCGGCTGGTGCCGCCACGCACGTTCAGGCACGGATCGCCCAGCGTCCACGCCACCGCATCGCGCGCATACAGGCAGGCCGCATCCTGCCAGCTGATCCAGTTCAGCGCGCGGCCGTGGGCATCGAGCGAGAGCAGCCGCACCGAATCGAGGCGGTGCGGCAGGGCGTGCGGGATCGGATCGGACGAAGTAGCGGCGCCGTCCGGAATCGCAGGGATGCCGGCCCGAACCACACGAAGCTGCGCTCTGTCAGACTCCATCGAAGCCGAGCATAACGCGATTCGGCCACGGTTGCGCACACGTGGTCGGCGATGGCAAGGGGGCGTCCTGGTTGCGGACGGGCGCCCCGTCTGCGCGTCCGGTGCGCCCGCGGCCGGTGTGCCGCCCGGCTGGCTGCGACGGCGCCGGGCGCAGGCGCCGCCCGGCTGCGCGGTCAGGCGTCGAAGGCCGCCTCGTCCAGCGCCAGCAGCGGCGCCGGACCGCTGTCGATCGCCGCCTTGTGCACGAGCGTGCGCGGCAGCAGGCGCGCATAGTAGAAGCGCGCGGTCTCGCGTTTGGCGTCCTTGAACGCCTGCGGCTGCGAGGACGCATCGGCCGCGGCCACGCTGCGCGCCCACCAGTAGGCCAGTGCCACGTAGCCCGAGTAGAACAGGTAGTCGTGGGCCGCCGCGCCGATCTCTTCCGGATCGCCCGCCGCGCGCCGGGCGATCGCCATCGTCAGGGCCTGCCACTCCTGCGCCTTCTCCATGAGCGGGCCGATGAACTCGGCCAGCGCCGGGTTGTCCAGCTGCTGCTCGCAGAAGGTCTGCACCATGCCCAGGAAGGCCTTGAGCCCGGCGCCCTTGAGCTGCATGGTCTTGCGGCCCATCAGGTCCAGCGCCTGGATGCCGGTGGTGCCTTCGTACAGCGTCGTGATGCGCGCATCGCGGGCCAGCTGCTCCATGCCGTGCTCGGCGATGTAGCCGTGGCCGCCGAAGCACTGCAGCGCGTGGTAGGTGCATTCCACGCCCCACTCGGTGAGGCAGCCCTTGACGATCGGCGTGAGGAAACCGAGCAGCTCGTCCGCCTGCCTGCGCTCGTCCTCGCTCGCGGCGTGGGTGGAAACGTCCACCTGCAGGCCGGCGTGATAGGCCAGCGCACGCCCGCCTTCGACCAGTGCCTTGCAGGTGAGCAGCATGCGCCGCACGTCCGGCTGCACGATGATCGGATCGGCAGGCCTGTCCGGGAACCTGGGGCCCGACAGTGCGCGCGACTGCAGCCGTTCGCGCGCGTAGCGCAGCGCGTTCTGCATGGCGCGCTCGGCCAGCCCCAGGCCCTGCAGGCCGACACCGAGGCGCGCAGTGTTCATCATGGTGAACATGGCCATCAGGCCGCGATGCGGTTGCCCGACCAGCCAGCCCTGCGCACCGTCGAAATTCATCACGCAGGTAGCCGAACCGTGGATGCCCATCTTGTGTTCGACCGCGCCGCAGCGCACTGCATTGCGTTCGCCGACGTTGCCGTCGCGGTCGACCTTGAACTTCGGCACCACGAACAGCGAGATGCCCTTGCTGCCCGCGGGCGCATCGGGCAGGCGCGCAAGCACCAGGTGGACGATGTTGGGGGTGAGGTCGTGTTCGCCGGCGGTGATGAAGATCTTGGTGCCGGTGATCGCGTACGAGCCATCGGCGGCCGGCTCGGCGCGGGTCTTGAGCAGGCCCAGGTCGGTGCCGCAATGCGGCTCGGTCAGGCACATGGTCCCGGTCCATTCGCCGGTCACCAGCTTCTCCAGGAACACCTGGCGCTGCCAGTCCTCGCCATGGTGCTGCAGCGCGCTCGCCGCGCCGTGCGAGAGCAGCGGGAAATTGCCCCAGGCCAGGTTGGCCGAATTGATCATCTCCTCCAGCGGCATGCCCACAACATGCGGAAGGCCCATGCCGCCGGCCTCGGCCGGCGCCGACAGGCCGCTCCAGCCACCCTCGGTGAACTGGCGGTAGGCCTCGGCGAAGCCCGGCGCGGTGGTCACGCTGCCGCTGTCCTTGTCGTAGACCACGCCATGCTCGTCGCCCGCCCTGTTCAGTGGCGCCAGGACGGTGGCGCTGAAGCGCGCGGCCTCGTCCAGCATCGGATCGATGATGTCGTGGCCGGCGTCGCCGAAACCGAGGCGGGTGAACTGGGATTCGACGTCCAGCAGGTCGAACAGGGTGAAGCGGATGTCGCGCAAGGGCGCGGAATAGGTGCTCATCGGAATGCTCTGTATGCGAAGGACAGGACGATCAGCGCAATACGCCGGGCAGGCCCGGCACCGGGCTCAGCCCGCTATCGCGCTTGATCTCGTAGTCGCGGGCCTTGGTCCGGTCGGCGGGGGCCGCGCCGACGGTGCCCTCGAGCAGGTATTGCACGCCGCGGCCATCGGCCAGCTTGCCGGCCAGCAGCAGCCGCGCGTCGGCGGACGGATCGAAGGCGATGGTGATGACGTCGGCAGATTCTGGACCGATGGTCAGCGCCGGCTGCGCGGCGACGGTACCGGCCGCCTGCCCGTCGATGCTGAAGGCCAGGGACACGGTCTCGAAGCGCATCGCGATGCTGCTGTAGTTCTGCAGCCGGAGTTCGATCGACCAGCGGCCATCGGCCTGGACGGTGAGCTGCTGCAGGCTGGCGCTGGGTTCGGACACGCGCCGCGGCACGCCGCTGCTCGAACAGGCCACGAGGAACAGCGCCACAAGCAATGTCGACACACGCCACCCAAGCTTCATCGGAGCCTGCCTCGTCATGGACTGGGCTGAGGATACTACGACGTACGGTGCTGGCCTTGAGGCTGGGAGGGCGCGACACACGGCGTCGGGCAGCGTCCCGGCGAGCCCATGGCTTGCCCGATGCGGCCGCCACCCGTATCATGCGCGGCTCGCACGGCCCCAGCGCCGTAGCGCGTGGCCGGGTAGCTCAGTTGGTAGAGCAGGGGATTGAAAATCCCCGTGTCGGGGGTTCGATTCCCTCCCCGGCCACCATTGTTTCAAGGGCTTGCAGAGATGCAGGCCTTTTTTTATGCGCCTTCCGGTGCGCCTCCGCAGGCGCGTCTCCGCTTCGCCGGCCTCGTCCGTCGCCGGGGGCGCCATCTGCCGGCGATGCGCCGCCCCGCGGCGCCAGACGGCGTCAGCGCCTCCCACTTGCGATCCGATCGCCCAGCGCAGCTCGCGAACGCAGCGTCGGCTGCGCGAGTTTTTTTGTCCGCCATGCTCGCTGCGAGCGGTGAGCCGATCCGTGATCGGGCCGGCGATTCGGATTTTTCCTACATGACGACGAGCAGGACGCTGACAGCGGAACCGCACGATCAGGCCCAGACTTTGCCCTCTGCCCCGGCAGTGCGCATCGGAGAATGCCGCTGCACGGACGCGGGCACTGCCTCCGGAGGTGGCAGCGCCAGCCGGGGCGCCTTTGTACATTGAAGGTGCCCGCACCATGGTTCGCGAACTGTTCGAGATCGAGGCCTCCCCGCAGGGTTGGCTGGTGCGCGGTCAGGACAGGGTCGAGGCCGCGTTCCGGCCCACCAAGCTGCAGGCGATCGAGGAAGCCCATCTCCTGGCCTCGCGCCACCACGCGCAGACCGGCCGCCCGACGGCGGTGCTGGTGCCGATGGGTGGCGGAACCTCGGTGGTCATCGCCACCTGCGGCTGATCGCGGCGGACGCGCAAGCAGGCTGCCGCGGCAGCACTCTCCGCTGGGCGGGCCGGTACCGGCCAGGCCACGGCACCGTATTCCACTGCCGCGCCACGGGTCCGAGCGGATGTCCTTGCCGGCGCGGCCGCGCAGCCGCGTCGCAATGCATGCCGCGGATGGGGCGCGCAGCAACGCAAGGCCATGGCGCGCCATTGCGTTCGCGGACGCTGGTCCACCGCATCGGGGCGGGTCGGGCGATTCGCCGCGACTCAGCCCCGGTTGACGGGCGCCGCGGCCAGGATGTCGGCGGCGATCTGCTTGGCCTGTTCGCGCAGCTCGGGGATCGCGATGCTTTCCCAGAGCTCGCCGATGCGCAGCGCGCCCAGCACGTACAGGGCGGGATCGACCTGCCCGCGTCGGTTGAACACGTGGCCGGTCCCGTCGCTGGCTACCCCCAGGCCCTGCGGGCCGGGCAGGACCAGGCCGCGCTCGCGCAGGGCCTGCAGCAGTACGCCGGGGCGCAGGTCGATGCGGGTTTCCACGCCGGTGGCGTTGACGATCCAGTCGGCGCGCAGACTCTCGCAGCGCAATGAATGGCGGGCCACCAGCTGGACCTCGCTGCCACCGCTGGGCGCGGGCGCGATCGACTGCAGCCGCCCCGCGTGCAGCCGCAGCTGCCCGCTGCTGCGCAGCGCGTCCAGCGTCGCCGCCACCTGCGGCGCGATGCGGTGGCGGTGGATGTCCCAGTAGCGCACGGCATGGCGCAGGAAGCGGCGACGCTGGACGTCGTCCAGCGATTGCCACAGCGCCTGGCCGTGGTGACGCAGGCGGTCGAAGCTCCATTGCCAGGGCTCGCCTGCGGCTACTGCCGCCTGGACCCGGCGGCGCAGCACGCGCCAGCGCTCGCGGAGGCCCAGCGGCAGCAGGTCGTCGACGCCATGGCCGTGCTGCGGCCCGGTGGCAGCGTGCGGAAGCGGCATCAGGCCGTGACGGGAGAGGACGTGGATCGGGCCGCGATGCCCGTTCGCCTCCAGGCTCAGGGCCGCATCCACCATGCTCAGCCCCGAGCCGATGATGCAGACGCTGGCGTCGGCGTCGATCTGCCTGGCGGCATCGTAGTGCCAGGCCTCGACCAGGCGCATGCCCGGATGGCGCAGGTATTCGGGCAGCGGGCGCGGGGCGTTGCCCAGCGCGAGGACCACCTCGCGCGCGCCGACCTGGCCACCGGAGGCCAGGCGCAGCACGAACCCGTGCGCGCCGCGCTCGATGTCCACCACGCGCTCGCGCAGGTGGACCAGTGCGTCGCGCGCGGGCACGCCGTCGAGCGTGGACTGGAGGTAGCGGGCGTAGTCGCGGCGCGCGGCGAAGCGGTCGGCCAGCGCCGCCATCCGCCCCTCGTCGCCATCGGCGAGGAAGCGCAGGAAATGCTCCGGCTGCTCGGGCAGGGCACTCATGCGCGAGGCCACGACGTTGAGCAGGTGCTCGGGCCGGGTGGTGGAGTAGGCCGCGCCGCGGCCCAGCCGCTCGTCCGGCTCGACCACCGTCACCGGGCCAACGCGACGCGGATCCATCAGCAGCCGGATCGCCACCAGGCACCCGGCCGCCCCGCCGCCAACGATCACCGTCCCGGGGGCAGTCTCAACGGCCGCGGGCGACATGCGGTTTTCGCAAGGAATTCATGGACGGTATTGTGTCATCCACGTGGCAGTGACGAAGCCGGCCCGACCCTGAATCCCGCCATCAGTCCTACCGCGGCCTCTGGCACCGGGCGCACGACCCGCCATTCACCCCGGCGCAACCCGCGCCACGGAGGTTCAAGATGAACATGAGGAAGATGCGGTTGCTGGCCCTGCCGCTGCTGCTGGCGCTGGGCGGGTGCGGAACGGGCACCGGCCTGACCACGACCGAGAAGTACGCCCTGTACCAGGCCAATGCCGGTGCGCCGGTGCAGAGCTTCAGCCTGTTTGGCGGACTGGACGGCTGGACGCCGCTGGGCGACAGCGCGCTGGCGGTCTGGACCCGTCCGTCGCAGGGCTACCTGCTGACCTTGCAGGGTCCCTGCCAGGACCTGGAGTTCGCGATGTCGATCGCGCTGACCAGCCAGATGAGCCAGGTCTACTCGCGCTTCGACAAGGTCATCCCGCTGGAGCTGGGCGGCCCGACCATGCCGCCGATTCCCTGCTGGATCAAGGAGATCCGCCCGCTGGACGTCAAGACGCTGCGTGCGCAGGAGCAGGAACTGCGGGCGATCCGCGCGCAGGAGCGCGAAGCGGGTTCGGGCAACAACTCCGGCAGCGGCGGCTGAGCTGGCGCGGGCGGCGGGGTCGTCCCCGCGTCCGTCCCATCGCGGGTCTTTGAGCAATCCTGACGGGGCTGGATCAGGGGCCTCGTTCGGGCGCCACGTAGCCTGGCGGCTGCTCGGCGCCGCCGCCGAACAGGAACTTCTCCATCTGCTCCTCCAGGTAGGCGCGGTGCGCCGGATCCAGCGGCGACAGGCGGTTCTCGTTGATCAGCATGGTCTGGTGCGCCAGCCAGGCCGCCCAGGCCGGCTTGCCGATGTGGGCGAAGACGCGCTTGCCCAGTTCCCCGGGCCACGGCACGAAGTCCAGGCCCTCGGTCTCGCGTTGTTCGTAGCTGCAGAAGACGGTGCGGGCCATCAGGCTCCCCGGGTTCGATTGGCGAGGGCCATTGTAGGCCGCCAGCAGGGGCACGACCGCACGGCGAAGCCTCCGCGTTCCATCGGCTCGCGCGATCGGCGAAGAGGCCTCATGGCCGGGCGGGGAGCGTGGTTTCGAGCAGTGCGCGGATCGGGGCGGGGATGCCGAGCGAGGCCAGTTCGTCGTGCGCAAGCCAGCGCAGGTCGGCGTGGTCGCCCACGCTTGCCCGCAGCGCCACGTCGTCCCAGGCAAGCGGCCGCAGATTGAGCCGGAAATGGGTGAAGCCGTGCGCGATCGATGGCAGCACCCGGGCGCCGTCGAATCCATCGCCCACGTGGCGTTCGAACCAGGCGCGCGCATCGTCCGTGGCGGCGTATTCGGGCAGCGACCACAGGGCCGCCCAGATCCCCGCCGGCGGGCGCCGCTGCAGCAGCACGCGGCCCTGGCTGTCGCGCAGGAGCAGGGCGAAGGCCTCGCGCTCCGGCAGCGGCTTGCCCGGCCTGGAGGTGGGCAGGTCCTCGACCCGCCCTTCGCGCAGCGCGACGCAGGTCTCCTGCAGCGGACACAGCACGCAGGCCGGCGCATGGCGGGTGCACAGGGTGGCACCGAAATCCATCTGCGCCTGCGTGTAGTCGGCCATGCGGCCGTCCGGGACGCCCGCGACGTGGCCGCCCGCCACCGCCCACAGCTGCTTCTCGACGGCGGGCAGGCCGGGCCAGCCGGCAATGCCGTGCACGCGGCACAGCACGCGTTTGACGTTGCCGTCGAGGATGGGAAAGCGGTCGCCCCAGGCCTGCGACAGGATCGCGCCCGCGGTGCTGCGGCCGATTCCGGGCAGCGCGAGCAGGTCATCGAAATCGCGCGGCAGCTCGCCGCCATGCAGTTGCGCGCAGCGCACGGCGGCCGCGTGCAGGTTCCGCGCCCGGGCGTAGTAACCCAGCCCCGACCACAGCGCGAGCACCTCGTCGAGCGGTGCGGCCGCAAGCGCGCGCACGTCCGGCAGGGCACGGACGAAGCGCTCGAAATAGGGAACGACCACGCGTACCTGGGTCTGCTGCAGCATGATCTCCGACAGCCACACCCGGTAGGGCGTGCGTGGATGCTGCCAGGGCAGGTCGTGGCGTCCGCTCACGTCGAACCAGCGCAGCAGGGTGTCGGCGTAGCGGTCCACGGGCGGCGCGCCGCTCATGGCGCGGCCGCCTGTTCGTCCTCGAACTCGATGGCCACGCCTTCGAGCCTTGCGCCGGAGATCTCCAGCGCGGTGGCGTGCAGCCGTCCTTCCAGCGGCGGCAGCGGCGAGCCGGCCCACGGATCCGCGGACCAGGCGGCCACTGCGGGCAGGTCGAGCATGCCGTCGAAGCGCAGCCCGTCGCGGGCAACGCGCAGGGCGAGCGGCGCGCCCAGGTCGAGCGGGCCGCGATAGCCGGCCGACAGCGCCAGGGGCGCGCGCGAGGCGCCCAGCGGAGGCGGCAGTGCCGGCCAGCCGGCCGGCCATTGCGCGATGCGGCCCTCCAGATCCAGCAGCAGGCTTTGCCCCAGCGCCAGCCTGCCGCGGGCGTCGAGCTCGGGCACCAGGCCGCCGCCACGCAGCGCCAGGCCCGCAGGCAGCAGGGTCCATGCGCCCGGGTGCGAACGCAGCGGCCCGTGCAGGCCGAGCGAGAACGGCACGGCGGTGGTGTCGGAGAGGAAGCGCCCGCTCGCGCCGAGGGTGGCCGGCAGCAGCGCCAGCGTCGGCTCCCAGTGCAGTGCCCCGGACAGCTTGATCCACAGTGGCAGCCGCCAGTCGGCCCGCGCCGGGGCGACCCGCCCGGCCACCGCGAAGCCCCGGCCGCTGGCCGGCCGCTGCAGCGTCGCGGCCAGGTCGAAGGGCGCGCGCGTCGCGGCATCGACATAGCGGCCCGATGCGCGCGCGCGCAGGGGTGCATCCTCGCGCAGGGTCGGCATGGCCAGCGCCAGCGCCTCGATCGTCCAGCCTCCGCCGAGCACGCGTCCGTCGCGCACGTGCAGGCCGTCGTCGAGCGTGGGCAGCGGGCTGTCGCCGGACGGGCGCGCGGCCAGCCAGCGCTGCAGCGCCTGGACATCGAGTTGTGGCGCATCGAGCTCGATGCGCACAAGGTGCAGCGGATCGCCCAGGCCGCGGATGGTCCTCCAGGGCAGGGCCACCAGCACGCGCCCCGCGCGCAGCACGGGGCGCTCGGCGCCCGGTTCTCGCGCCACCAGGTCGCGGACCACGAAGCTGGGGTGACGGCCCAGCCGCGTGGCGCTGTCGCCGCGCGCGCTGATCTCCAGGCCCATCGATGCGCCCAGGCGCGCCAGCACCAGCGGGATCGCGCGCTCGACCGGCACGATCCACCACAACAGCGCCAGCAGGACGAACACGCCGGCGCCCAGCAACGCCAGCACAACGGGCCAGCGCCTGCGCGCCGGGGCCGGCGCGTCCGCGCGCGGCGCCGCGCTCACCCGAGGTTTTCGGGAAGCAGCGCGTCGACGAAGGCTTCGGCGTCGAAGACGCGCAGGTCTTCCGGCCGCTCGCCGATGCCGGCATAGCGGATCGGGATGCCGAATTCGCGCGCCAGCGCGAACACCACGCCGCCCTTGGCGGTGCCGTCGAGCTTGGTGACGACCAGGCCGGTGACCTTGACCGCCGCATGGAACTGGCGCAGCTGCGAGAGCGCGTTCTGGCCGGTGGTGCCGTCGATCACCATCAGCACCTCGTGCGGGGCCGTGGCGTCGATCTTGCCGAGGACGCGACGGATCTTGCCCAGTTCGGCCATCAGGCCCTGCTGGGTATGCAGGCGCCCGGCGGTATCGGCGATCAGCACCTCGGTGCCGCGCGACCTGGCCGCCTGCAGGGCGTCGAAGGCGACCGAGGCCGGATCGGCGTCCTGCCCCTGCGCGATCACGGCCACGCCGTTGCGTTCGCCCCAGGCCTGCAACTGCGCCACCGCGGCCGCGCGGAAAGTGTCGCCGGCCGCCAGCATCAGGCTGCGGCCCTCGTCGCGGTAACGGCGCGCGAGCTTGCCGATGGTCGTGGTCTTGCCGACGCCGTTGACGCCGACGGTGAGGATGACGAAGGGCCTGGCCGACGTGTCGATCTCGAGCGGGCGCGCGATCGGCTGCAACATCGCGACCAGGTCGGCGCGCAGCGCCGCCAGCAGCGCGCGGGCATCGGCGAACTCGCGCGCCTTGATGCGCCGGCGCAGCTGTTCGACCAGTTGCGTGGTGGCGGTCACGCCGACGTCCGCGGTGAGCAGTGCCGTCTCGATCTCGTCGAGCAGGTCCTCGTCGAGTTTCGGGTTGCGCGAGAACAGGCCGCCGAAGCTGCGTGCGAAGCCGCTGCCGCGCAGGCGCTCGCGCCAGCCGGACCTGCCAGGGGCGGCCGCCGGCGTGGCCGGCGCCGGGTCCGCGCCCAGCTCCGGTCCTGCGGTGGGGGCCGGTGCCGCGGGGATCGCCTCGGCAACGGGCGCGCGCGGCATGGACGACGCGGCGGCCGGGCCTTCAGGCGGGCGCGGCTGCGCGGGCGGCGGCGCCGTGTCGGCAATGGGCAGCGGCGATGCCGGCGCCTCGGCGGCAGGCGCGGGCGCGATGTCCTCGACTGGCGGCGGCCCGACCTCGGAGGCCTGCGCCTGCCCAGCCACGGCCTCGGCAGGGGCGGGCGTCGCCGCGGGCGCCGGCGCTGGCGCCGGTGGCGGCGCGGCAGCCGGCTCCGGCGCCGCGTCCTCCTGCGCAGGTGCCGCATCCGGGAACGCCGCGGCCAGTTCCTCGATGCTGAAGCCCCTGCGCTCGCCTTGCCCGGCTCGGCCGCTGTCGTCGCTGGCGGTCTGGGAATCTGGCTTCTTGCGGCCGAACAGTCGGATCATCGGGCGGTCTGCGGACCGGGCGGGGGCAGTCCAAGGGCCGGACATGCTACCACCCGGGGTCATGGCGCCCCCGTGACCGCAGGCCCTTGGCATCGCGTGGCGGATGCGGTTCCATCGCCGGCCTGCCGTCCGTTTTACCGGGGAACATCCGCATGCCGCTGTCCAGCCGCCTCCATCCGATCGCGCTCGCCCTGTCGCTGGCGCTGTCGCTCCCGTCCGTCCATGCCGCAGGGGCGCAGGAGGTGGGCCGGGAAACCGCCCAGGCGCCGGCGCCGGCCGCCAGCCCCGCCGACCAGGCGCTGCGCACGCTGTACGGCGAGGAATGGACCTGGCGCCAGCAGGAGTTCGCCCGCGAGAAGATCGATGGGCGCTGGCAGGCCTCCGACCGCATGCCGTCGATCGCGCCGGCGGACTGGGAGCGCCGTGCCGCCTACTGGAAGCAGGTCCTCGACGCACTGGATGGCATCCCGGCCGACCAGCTGTCGCCGCCGGAGCGGGTCAATGCCGCAGTGTTCCGCAGCATGGTCGAGGCCGACTACAACTCGGCGGTGTGGCGGACCTGGGAGGCGCCGTTCAACAGCGATTCGTTCTTCTGGGGCTACCTGGTCCCGCGCCAGCCCTATGCGCGCGAGGCCGACTGGGAGCGGCTGTTCGGGCGCCTGCGCGCGCTGCCCGGCCACTTCGACCAGCACATCGCCAACATGGAGCGCGGGCTGGCGCGCGGCTGGAGCGTGCCGCGCGTGAGCATCGAGGGCCGCGACCGCACCATCGAGCCCTATACCCGCACCGATGCCGACAACCCCTTCCTGGCCGCGATCGAGGCGATGCCGGCCTCGATCCCCGAGCCGCGCCGCAGCCAGCTGCAGGCCGAGGGGCGCAGGCTGGTGCTCGCGAACGTGGTCCCGGCCTACACGCGCCTGCTCGCCTACATCCGCGACGACTACATGCCGCGCACGCGCACCACGATCGCCGCCAGCGACCTGCCCGACGGCCGCGCCTTCTACCGCACCCAGGTGCGCGAGTACGTCACCCGCGACATGGAACCGCGCGAGATCCACGAGATCGGCCTGGCCGAGGTGGCGCGCATTTCGGCCGAGATGCGCGAGGTGATGGCGCGCGCCGGTTTCGAGGGCAGCTTCGAGGAATTCCTGCAGTACCTGCGCACGGATCCGAAGTTCTACGCCCGCACCCCGCGCGAGCTGCTCGCCACCGCCGCCTACATCGCCAAGAAGGTCGACGGCCAGCTCAAGCACATCTTCAACACGCTGCCGCGCTACCGCTTCACCATCCTGCCGGTGCCCGACGACATCGCCCCGATCTACACCTCCGGCCGCGGCGGCCTCGACGCCTGCCTGTTCAACACCTACGACCTGGCGTCGCGCCCGCTGTACAACCTGCCGGCGCTGGTGGTGCACGAATGCGCGCCGGGACACAGCTTCCAGGCCGCCCTCGCGCTGGAGGCGCCGGCGCGGCCCGAGTTCCGCCAGAACATCTATTTCTCCGGCTACGGCGAGGGCTGGGGCCTGTACACCGAGTGGCTGGGCACGCAGATGGGCATCTACGAGACCCCCTACGACGAGTTCGGGCGGCTCACCTTCGAGATGTGGCGGGCGGCGCGACTGGTGATCGACACCGGCATCCACGAGTTCGGCTGGAGCCGCCAGCAGGCGATCGACTACCTGTCCAGCCACACCGCGCTGGCGCAGCACGACGTGGTCACCGAGGTCGACCGCTATATTTCCTGGCCGGGGCAGGCGCTGGCCTATTACCTGGGCTACCGCACCATCCTGGACCTGCGCGCGGAAGCCGAGCGCGAGCTGGGCGCGCGCTTCGATCCGCGGCCCTTCCACGACACGGTGCTGAACCTGGGTTCCGTGCCGCTGCCCGTGCTCGAGGACCAGGTCCGTGTCTTCATCGCCGGCGGCAAGGCGGCCGCGGCCCCGTGAGCCGCGCCTCAGGCAGCGTGCGCATCATCGGCGGCCGCTGGCGCAACACGCGCCTGCCGGTCGCCGACATGGCCGGGCTGCGCCCGACCTCCGACCGCACCCGCGAGACGCTGTTCAACTGGCTGCAGCCGGTGCTGGCCGGCGCGCGCGTGCTGGACCTGTTCGCCGGCAGCGGCGCGCTGGGGCTGGAAGCGGTCTCGCGCGGCGCGCGCGAGGCGCTGCTGGTGGAGCGCGACACGCGGCTGTGCGAATCGCTGCGCGCCATCACCGCCCGTCTCGAGGGCGGGCAGGCGGCCACCGTCATGCAGGCCGACGCGCTGGCCCTGCTGCGCGCTCCCCTGTACGGACGCTTCGACGTGGTGTTCCTCGATCCGCCGTTCGAGGCGGACCTGTGGCAGCCGGCGCTTGCCCAGCTCGATCCCTGGGTCGCGGCCGAGGCCTGGCTCTATGTCGAGGCGCCATTGCAGCGCGGCATCCAGCCCGGCCCGGAGTGGCGCCTGCACCGCGAGGGCCAGACCCGCGAGACGCGGCACGCGCTGTACCGCCGCGGCCCCTGAGCGCGCTGCTACACTTGCCCGCGATTCCGGCCACCCGACTGCGCTGCCCATCCATGAGCCCGGCCCGCACCCGCACCGCGGTCTATCCCGGTACCTTCGACCCGATCACCAACGGCCACATCGACCTGGTCGACCGGGCCGCGCCGCTGTTCGAGCGGCTGGTGGTGGGCGTGGCGGCCAGCCCTTCCAAGCGGCCCACCCTGTCGCTGGATCTGCGCGTGCGGCTGGCGCGCGAGGCCCTGGCCCGCCATCCCAACGTGGAAGTGATGGGCTTCGATTCGCTGCTGGCGCATTTCGTGCGCGAGATCGGCGCCGGCATCCTGCTGCGGGGGCTGCGCGCGGTGTCGGATTTCGAGTACGAATTCCAGATGGCGTCCATGAACCGCCACCTGATTCCCGAGGTCGAGACCCTGTTCCTGACCCCGGCCGAGCAGCACGGCTTCATTTCCTCGTCGCTGGTGCGCGAGATCTCGCGCCTGGGCGGCGACGTCAGCGGCTTCGTGACGGCCGCGGTGGCCGAGGCGCTGCAGGCCGAGTGGCGCCGCGTCGCCGACTGAATATCGTCATCCCCACACCAAACCCGGAGTATCCGTAATGAAACTGTTGAACAGCATCGCGCTGGCCGCCTGCCTGCTGCTGCCGCTCGCGGCATGCAAGAAGGAAGAGGCCGCGCCGGTCGAGCGCGCGCCCGTCGCGGTGCCGACCACCGACGACAAGGCCGCCTGGCAGGAATACCTGAACGACCAGGTGCCGCGCCACATGGAAGGCATCACCGCCCAGCCGTATGTGTACCGCGTGCCGGCCAGCGACAACGCGAACGATCCGGAGGAGTACAACCGCCTCCTGGACAAGGCCAAGATGGACGTGGCCCGCGGCATCGTGAAGGGCAACATCCTGGCCTATGCCGGCCTGGATCCGAACAAGACCGCCGACCTGGTCGTCGCCGCGTTCGAGGGCGTGTCCCCGAACACGATGAAGGGCGTGCGCGTGGTGTACATCGGCGACGCCGCCAACAACGACCGCGTCCGCGCGGCCGTCGAGCCGGCTGGCGTGGAATACGTCTTCGTCGAAGCGAAGTGATGCACCGGTCGCGCCCGCAAGGGCGCGGCTGCGGAAAAAATCCGCGGGCGGCCCAGGCCGCCCGTTTTTTTCCCTGAATCCGGACACGCGGCCACGCCGCGCGCCCGGGCACGCACCCGGCTTCGGGCCCGGCCTTCGGCCCGGTCTGGCTCGCGCAGGCGCCCGCCGCGCACCGCCGCGCACCGCCGCCGCACCGATCCGCGCCGCTGTCCCACCGCTGGAACGGCCGTGCCCGCGACAGGGCTTACAATGCGCGCATGGCCCTGAAAATCAACGAGCTCTGCGTCAACTGCGACGTCTGCGAGCCGGCCTGTCCCAACAGCGCGATCACGCAGGGCGAAACCGTCTACGTGATCGATCCGGCCCTGTGCACCGAATGCGTCGGTCACTTCGACGAGCCGCAGTGCGTGATGGTGTGTCCGGTCGAATGCATCGACCCGGATCCCGCGCATCCCGAGAGCGAGTCGCAGCTGCTCGCCAAGCTGCTGCGCCTGCAGGGCGGGCAATCCGACACCCACGGCCCGGAGGCCAGTCCTTGAGCATCGTGTTGCGCACCGTCCTGGTGCTGGTTTTCCTTGCCGGATCCTTCCCGTCCCAGGCCTCGACCAGGCCCGCGCAGCCGCCCGGAGCGGCCATCGCCTCGGCGCATGCGCTGGCCACCGATGCCGGCTTCGAGACGCTGCGCGCGGGCGGCAATGCCTTCGATGCGGCGGTCACGGTCTCGGCGGTGCTGTCCGTGGTCGAGCCGATCTCCTCGGGCCTGGGCGGCGGCGGCTTCTTCCTGCTGCATGACGCGCGAAGCGGGCGCGAGGTGTTCGTCGATGCGCGCGAGACCTCGCCCGCATCCGCCACGCCCGAGCGCTACCTCAAGGCCGACGGCGAGTTCGACCGCGACCGCGCGGTCAACGGCGCCTGGTCGGCGGGCATTCCCGGCCTGCCAGCCGCGTTCGTGCACGTGGCCGGGAAGTACGGGAACCTGCCGCTGTCGACCTCGCTGGCACCGGCGATCCGCATCGCGCGCGAAGGCTTTCCGGTCTATGCGCGCCTGGCCCGCGGCTACCAGCAGCGGCGCGAGGTGATGGAGCGCTACCCGGGCACGCGCGAGGTGTTCCTGGCCGGCGGCGGTCCGCCCAGGGAAGGCGAGCTGTTCCGCCAGCCCGACCTGGCGCGCACCCTGGAGCTGCTGGCCGAACGCGGCTTCGACGGCTTCTACCGCGGCGAGGTCGGCGAGAAGCTCGTCGCCGGCGTCAACGCCGAGGGCGGGCAGTGGACGGCCGCGGAGCTGGCCGCGTACCGGGTCAAGGAGCGCGAGCCGCTGCGCCTGCGCTACCGCGGCTGGGACATCACCACCGCGCCGCCGCCGTCCTCGGGCGGCATCGCGCTCGCGCAGATGCTGCAGATCCTGGAAGGCTGGGACCTGCAGCAACTCGACGAAACCACCCGCACCCACCTTGTGGTCGAATCGATGCGCCGCGCGTTCCGCGACCGCACCTTCTACCTGGGCGATCCGGACTTCGTGAACGTGCCGCAGCGCCTGCTGACCAGCCGCGACTACGCCGCCGGCCTGCGCGCCACGATCAACCCGGCCAGGGCGACGCCCAGCGACATGCTCTCGGGCGAGCAGACGCCGCTGGAGGACGAGGAAACCACGCATTTTTCCATCATCGACGCCCAGGGCAACCGCGCCGCGGTGACCCAGACGGTCAACCTGCTGTTCGGTTCGGGCCTGGTGCCGCCGGGCACCGGCGTGCTGCTCAACAACGAGATGGACGATTTCGCGCTCAAGCCCGGCACGCCCAATGCCTTCGGCGTGATGGGCTACGACGCCAACGCGCCGGCGCCGGGCAAGCGCATGCTCAGCTCGATGACGCCCACCTTCATGCAGTCCGACGAGCGCGTCGTCGCCCTCGGTACGCCCGGCGGCAGCCGCATCATCACCATGGTGCTGCTGGGCATCCTCGGCTACGACGCGGGACTGGACGCGCAGGCGGTGAGCGCGCTGCCGCGCTACCACCACCAGTGGATGCCCGATGTCATCGAGGCCGAGGGCGGGGCGTTCGCGCCCACGGTCGTGCAGGGGCTGCGCGCGCTCGGCCACACGCTCGAGCTGCCCGGCGACGAGGCCGCCGGCGGGCGCGGCTCCAGCCACGTCTGGGGCAACCTGCAGACGGTGGAATGGAACCTGCGCGACAACACCCTGCGCGGCGGCAGCGACCCGCGCAATCCGGTGGGCAAGGCGCAGGTCCAGGCGACGGGCGCGGGCGCACCATGAGGGCCGGCGCCAGCGGCGCGACGGCAACGGCGGTATGCGGCGCCGGCCCTGCGGCATGTCCGCGCGGCACGGCGCCCAATACGGGATTCCAGCGATGAAACTCTGGTCGATCGAAGGCAATTCGCAGCGGCTCGACGGCGGTTCCATGTTCGGCAACGCGCCGCGCACCATGTGGACGAAGTGGGCGGAGCCCGACGGGCTCAACCGCATCCGCCTGGCCACGCGCGCATTGCTGGCCACGCCGCTCAATGGCAGGACGGTGCTGTTCGAAACCGGGATCGGGGCCTTCCTCGATCCCAACCTGCGCCAGCGCTATGGCGTGGACGAGAGCCGCCACGTGCTGCTCGACTCGCTGCGCGAGGCCGGCTTCGACCACACCGACATCGACGTGGTCGTTCTGAGCCATCTGCATTTCGACCACGCCGGCGGCCTGCTCGCGCCCTGGGCGCCGGATCGCGCGCCGGAACTGCTGTTCCCCAACGCCAGGTTCGTGCTCGGCCGCCGGCACTGGCAGCGTGCACGCGATCCGCATCCGCGCGACCGCGCCAGTTTCATTCCCGAACTGCCCGGCCTGCTGGAGGCCAGCGGTCGCGTCGAGTTCGTCGACGGCGACCACGCACCCTCGCTGGGCGATGCGGTGCGTTTCCATTACAGCGATGGCCACACGCCCGGCATGATGCTGGCCGAGATCCTCGGGCCGGACCTGCGCGACGGCGTGCCGCACGGCGGCGTGGTGTTCTGCGCCGACCTCGTCCCCGGCCTGCCGTGGGTGCACGTGCCGATCACCATGGGCTACGACCGCTGCGCGGAACTGCTCATCGACGAGAAGCAGGCCTTCCTCGAGGACAAGCTCGCGCGCGACGTGCACCTGTTCCTGACCCACGATCCGGATGTGGCCCTGGTGCAGCTGGCGCGCGGCGAGCGGGGCCGCTTCGCCGCGGTCCATCAGCATGCGCGGCTGTCGGCGCGGGCGCTGTCGGACTCCTCGGCGCGCTGATCGCGCGTCCCGGCGCGCCCGCCACGCGCGCCGCCGCGGCCTGTCGCAAGCCGCACGTCCAGCGTCGCGTCCGCGGCGACGCCTGGTCGGTCGCGCGGCTCAGCCTGCGCGTGGACGCCGCGCCCGCAGGGCCGGCAATTGCGCCTCCACGAGGACCAGGATCGCCTGCTTGAGCGGTTCGCCGCAGGCCCGGAAGCCCTGCAGCAGGCGCCGCTCCACGAGGTCGTCCACGAACTCGGCGTCGGCGGCGGGGATGCCGTCGCTGGGGGTCATCGGCGTGCCGCGACCGGTCGCGAGCCATTCGTAGGACACGCCGGTGGCCAGCGCCAGTTCCGAGAGCCGCTCGCTGGACGGGTGCACGCTGCCGCGGGCGCTTTCCCAGTTTCCGACCGCGCTGCGACTGACGCCCAGCGCCTCGGCAAGTTCGGCCTGCGAGAGGCCTGCGCGCACCCGCGAGGTCCGGATGCGAGTACTCAGCTTCATGCCAGTGTCCGCTCTGTGGGGAAGACGATATTGCACGATCCGCGGCGTTGTGTCAGCGATACTGTCTGGTCAGCAAGACTGGCAACGCTTGTCCAGCTTCGTTGTCACTATTTCATAACATCATGATTCTATTGTGCCAAATTCTGGACTGTCAGCGATACTGTCTGCATTTCCGGCACTTGGCCCATTGCTTGCGAGGCCGCTTTGGCCGAGGGTTGCATCGTGGTCGCGTCGGCTCCAGGGACGGAAGCCATCAGGAGCGGTGTCGCAGGGAGATGCTGGATGCAAGCGCAGGTTCGGCTGGGTCGACGGGATGTCGGCCCAGCCGGATCGGTCTGCGCCCCACCAGCCCCCATCCGCTCCGCCACGCTTGCATGGCGCCGCCATGCCGGACAGCATCGGGCCATGCCCAGGCCATCGTTCCTCCTCCCCGCGCTCGCCCTGCTTCTGCTGCCGGTCGGCCAGACCTCCGCTGCCGGTCCGGGGCAGGCAACCACGGCCGCCGCGCCGCAGGTCCGGTTCAACCAGCTCGGTTTCCCTCCCGCTGCGGCGAAGGTTGCGGTCGTCGAAGGGGCGGCCGCCCGCCTGGAGGTGCTCACCGGGACCGGTGCCGTAGCGTTGCGGGCGCAGGTGCCCGATCCGGTCGAATGGGCGCCCGCGGGCGTTGGCGCGGCCCTGGTGGACCTGGGCGCGCTGCCCGCCGGTCATTACCGGCTGCGCGTCGACGGGATCGAGCTGGCCGATCCGCTGCTGGTGCGCGAGCGCGCGTATGCGGACCTGGCCGACGCCGCGCTCAAGGGCTATTACTTCAATCGCGCCGGCACCGCGCTGGCGCCGGTGCATGCCGGGCCGTATGCACGCGCGGCCGGCCACCCGGACACGCAGGTGCGCGTGCACGCCTCCGCGGCCAGCGCCGCACGGCCGGCAGGGGCGGTGTTTTCCGCGACCGCGGGCTGGTACGACGCGGGCGACTACAACAAGTACGTGGTCAACTCGGGCATCACCCTCTACACCCTGCTGGC
>Ga0233383_1000258_pt1 | contig 22183 bp, 25 predicted proteins | sample ElkDunMinimDraft_14_FD_191542 | JGI IMG/M metagenome (GOLD analysis project Ga0233383, IMG submission 191542) | Fecal eukaryotic communites from dung pellets of Tule Elk in California, USA - Elk Dung G16 | ecosystem: Host-associated > Mammals > Digestive system > Large intestine > Fecal | place...
CGGCTTTCCACCCGAAAGCCTTGCCCCCTGCTGTAATAACCAGCTCGCCCGTGTTGTGCTGGTCGGTCCAGTCTACACATTCAAGCGCCGTCCCAAAAGCGGACTCTTCGTCCCGGCAGTCCACACAGACAGACAGCGGGAAGCTCCCGCCCGCATTACCAAACGACCTAATCAATGGCGCAGCTGCGTCAACTAGCTCCGTTGCCTCCGTGCTGTACTGCCTTGAAATACTCCAAAACTCGGCCAAGCTCTGCGTCTCGTCCTCCCCTGAAAATAGCACTCGTCCCGCATACTCAACCCGTGTTACATAGCTAGTATACCTGCTCATGTTGTTTCCTTTCTAAACTCTACGTATTGCTTCATTCTTTCGTATGCCGTTATGGCGTCTTGCTCCCAGTATTCCGGTCTGCTGTTCCACCGGCACGCCTTAAAGTCAACCGCGTAGGACTTCATTAACTCGCGCGGCTCCTTTCGTTCCGTTGCCAGCCAATCATGGTACAAACTCCCGTCAAGCTCGTTCCTGTCATTTCTAAAGGCATGCACATTCAAGCCGGAAAGACGGCTCATGTGGAAAAGCACTTTGTCTTCACAGTACCCCCTCGCCGCTTTCCCCTGCCAGCTCGGGCATTGAAGTCGGGCATGCAATACCTCCACTCCCTCGCGGCTCACAGCATAGCACGCGCCGGAACAGTGCTCGTTCACGTGAATTGTCCCCGCAAAAGCCGTCTCTCGCGGCCTCAGCCCACGCAACCAGTCCAAGTTATTCACAAACGTGTCACAGTCAACTTTTAAAAGCCAATCGTGCGCGCCCCCTCGCATAATAGCCTCGAACTCGTCCACCATGCCCATTATGCAGGGCAGTCCGTTAAGGTTTCCCCCTCGGTCAAAACTCGTCCGCCAGTATCTCGCTCCATGCGGAGGCATGTCAAGCGGAGCGCTCGCATCATCTAAAACGTAGGGAACTACCTTGTCGCCCGCCGCCCTTAAAAACGGCACCGCTTCAAGCGCCAACTTTAAAAGTTCCTCATCCTTTGCGTATGAGAAAAAACACAACGCCACATTCATGCAGAATATCCCCCCTTCGTAGTCAACTCAAAAACCAGCGTATCACCGTTTCTTTTTGTGTGCAACCTCAAAAACAACGGAGTCCCGTCCGGCAGAGCACAACTCGCCACTGTTGCCGCCTGCCAGCCACCAAGATTCCCGTCCTCGCAAAGCTCCGAAAGCGGAACAATGTTTCCGTTCACGTCCTGCACGCACTTCGCGTACACGGGCAAGGGAAGCTCGCCATTGTCGGGAAGTTCCGAGCCGTCATAGTCCCGCAGCCCGGTAACAAGACCGGCTCGGTCATGGTTTGCCAGCGGAGCAAAAGGCATAGCCTCGTCGCCGTCCTCCGTACTCAACTCGTATTCGTCTATTATCATGTTTTATTGGTCTTTCGGTTGAAAAATACTCCAAGTCAGCGCGCCGTTCACCAACTCCCACTTAATGCGCGGAGCCGTCCCGTCAATGTCCCATTCCTCGCCGTTTTGCTCCTCGCGGGTGAATTGCTCGGAGCTGTCAGGCACGTTCCAATGTTGCCCGGCTCGGTATAGGTTGCCTCCGGCCATGTAGGTGGTCACATTGCCCTCGTTGTCTTCAAATTCGTACAGTGTCCAAGGCTTGCGGGCCTTGCCGCTCGTCCCGGCGCTCACGCTCGCGCTTATGTTCGGGCTCACGCTCAAGCTTTGCTCGTTCTCGTCCTGAGCATCCGCGTCCAGCGCGTCAAACGGCAAAACAAGCCGCTGCGTTGCGCTCTGGCGGTCGAACTTCTCCATCAAAATGCGGCGCAGCTCTTCCTCAAACCCTAACACCTCACGCGGTCCAACACTCAGCGTCACCTCCCTCTCCCCATAGGCCCAGCTTACAGAACGAATAACGGCCTCAAGGGTCTCCCATTCTTCTCTCTTGTTGTAAATACTCAAATTGAGCCCAAGCATGTTCACTGGATGAAGCTCTCTTCTGTCCTCTAAAAGCAGGGTCACGTCGCCCTCCATCTGCGGGCGCTGCGCGTTGTTGTAGTATGTCAAGAGCGCTTTTTTATAGTCGCTTTCGGTCGGCTCGTCCGCGTCGCTCTCCTCCCATTCAGGGTCACTGCGGAAAGGCTTGTTTGTTGCCGGATCATAAATTCTCTTGCTGTGGTTAATCAAAACGCAGTCAAGGCTGAGCCTTGCGTAAAGACGCGTTTCCCATTTCTCGTCTTTATTCGTCCCCCGCAACTTGCCCGGAAACAACTCGCCAGCCAGCACACGCAGCTCTTTTGACATTTTTCGCACGTCCGACAGCGTAATATAAAGCTGCATTTCCAGCTTCGCCTTGCACCAGCGCAACCCCTTCAGGTTTTTTCTCTCGTCGGTAGATGCGGTGAAGCTCCCGTCTGTCAGCACAAACACACCGGAGCCAAGCGGCGTTGTATACTCGCCTGTCGGTGCCCAGTTCTCCGGCGTCTCGGAGTAATTCGCCGGGGCCTTGTATTCCTCTCCGTCCTCAAGATCTGGCTCGGCTTCTTCCTTCATGTCCTGCTCCGTCACGACTGACGCCACCAACGCGCCCGCTTTGCAGCTCGGCAAGAATTTATTGTACTGGGGGAAGAAACGCCGTAAAAAGCGCATGGTTTTACTTTCTTCGGGTATGTCTACCTCCCTGTATTCCTCAGCAGTTCGCTCTCGGTAACTGCGCTCGGGCAAGGCAACGCCGCGCACCTCCATTTTTTGTGAAGCCTCAGCACTCCCCGCCGGTGCATTTTCCCGCTCGCGCAGCGGCACCGCGTACACAAAAGCACCCGGCTCGCGTATGTCTCCGCCCTTCGGCAAAACGTAATGCTCCCCTCCGACCAATGCGCAGACAGTTGGAACAAGGTCTTTTCTTTCCGTCAGGTTAATGCTCGTTACCGGGCTGTTCTCGTCTAGTACTATAGTCTCCTCTGCCAGCGATTGAGAGAACCAAAATTCAGTGCCTTGCGACGTATAAATGTGCTTCATATAAATATGCGGCGCCCATGCAAGAGCCTCGCTAATGATGTCCGCGCAACTCGTCAAACCTCCACCCTCCGGCACCGGCACCAACGCTGAGCGGCCAAAAAAGCGCCGCGCCTCCAGCGGTGTGCCCTCCCAGTCTGTCGCCCAGTCAAGCACCCCCTGCGAAAGCTCATCTAACTGCATGAAAGACCGCTTGGACTTTCCACCCGGGTATATAAACTCACCGCTTGGCAGCTGCTTCGCATAGACCGTTTTCTCCAGCAACGCCCAGTCAGACGCAGCAGAAACACTCACCACCTCGCCGTCACCCGCCTGAACAGAACAACTCGGCTCATTTTGCACCGTGCCAGAGAACACCCAGCGTGTCGAGTCCGTTAAAATAACTCGGTCCCCAGCATGCAGCTGAAGCTCTGCGTAAGCCTCGGGCCTCAGCGTCAGCTCCAGAGTGTCGGCGGCGTTGAGGTTATAGTTCAGCACAACACTCTGCGCACAAAGCGCCTGAAGCTCGGCTATTTCTAAAGTATGCGTGGCCATGGTTATTTAAGTGTTGTTTTAAGTTTCTTCTGCATGCGCTGTGCTTGTTTTTCCATTTTTTTCCTTGTAGTATTGATTGCTCCGACAATAGCCTCGTCTTGTCTCTTGCTTTCCGCGGCGTCCTGAATTAGCTTTTGAATGAAAGCCATGGCAGTTGCATTGCGTGCCTTCACAGCGTCAACCCACTCTCGCTGCAACAATTTAAGTTCTGGCTCCGAAATGCTGCCGTCATCAAGCACGCCGGAAAGTTCTTTAAAGTCAACCTTGTTCAGCAGCTTTGAGTATTTCGCGAGGGCTTTATTTGAGCCGGCTCGACTTTGAACCTCGGCTTGAGATTCTTGTTTTATCCTGCCTGCGATTTCCTTGCGCTCGTAAATAATATCGTCAAGTTGCTGAATAAAAGATTTGTACGGCCTGTACTGATAAGCTTTCTCGTCTGTGCCTTGTGCTTTAATTGCCTTTGTTTTGAGTTTCTCTAATTCTTCGAGGCTTTTTTCCTTAAAGCGCCGAGCTTCTCGCTCGAGTTTTTTTGAAAGCTTTTCAGCTTTTCTGTCGGCCTCCTTGTCTTGTTTACTTTTCTCTATTTGAGCATCTAAGTTTTTCTGTTTTGCTCTAAGCAACTCTCCCTCTCGTTTTTGTACATCTGAGAGGTTTTTATCGGCCTTTTTTTTGCGTTCTTCTGCGTCCTTAGCTGCCTTTTGGGTCTTTTTATCTTCTTCTTCTACCCTGTCAAGCTCAGCTTTGGCAGCGTCGCGTTTGGCATTTGCCTTTGCCTGTTCGGCAAGATATTGTTCCTCCGTCTTGCCTTTCAAAAGTTTTCTGGATTCTTCATCAAAATCAAAAAGTTCCTGCTGAGCCCGGGAGCTTTCCCTGCTCGCCTCCTCCAGTTCTTTTAAAAAGCGCTCGGATTCCATTGTTATGTTCAAGTCGAACTTTTTTGAAATCTCCGCAAAACCAAGGCCCCGCTGATAAAGAGCGGCAATGTTTTCGGCGCCTTCTCCCAGCTTGGAAAAAAACGATTTGTTTTTATTTCTTTTTATAATATCTTGAGTTGCTTTTTGTGCTTTTTCAACATTGCTTAAAAGAGCGGCTCGGTATTCCTCTCGCGCTTTTATAGTTTCTGCCGAAGTGCCATAAACAGAAGCATCCATCGTGTAATTTTGGAAATAAGCCTTGGCCAACTCTAACGCGTCCGAGCTTTTTTCTGCCTTTAAGCGAGAAGATTCTAAATCTTTTTTTGCGTTTTCTTGTTCTTGTCGGGCGGCGTTAATTACGGCAGCCGAGTCAATGTTAAGCATCTCGCTATCGTAGGACTCCTGCGTTATTTCGCCACTTATAAGCCTGCGTTTAAGCTCTAGTTTTTGAAGCTCTACTAAATGCTTTTGTTCCCCTTGTATGACAAGGCTTTTATCTTTTTCTGCTTGCAGCGATTTTTCGATAATATTAAATCCGTTTTGTAGCTCAGTATTGAGTTCTTTATATTTGTCTTTTACTTCGGCAACGGATTTTTTTAACAATTCTTGCTGGTTTGCTCTTCGGATTGAGGCTCCCAACTTTTCATAAGCGGTGATTTCTTCCGTGATAGAGTTGTTGCTTTCCTCACGAATTTTTTTTAAATTTTGCTCGTGCAGAGCGGTATTGTTAAGCATTCGTTGTACTGCTTCCAGTCCCATCGTAAGCCACCCAATAGGCCCCATGCCTGCCTTCATGGTGAACCACAAATCCATCATGGAGCTAGCCATTCCGGTGAGGTTTATCTGGCCATTTTTCGCCCCCTCGGAAAGCGCTCCGAACCCATCCGCTAGCGTGGAAACGTTGTTGCTTAAGCGCCCGGCTGTCGCTGCTTGCTGCATGAACGTCATGCGAGTGATATTTGCCTGCATAGAGGCATTGCGCATGGCTGAGCGGGCAATGCTCATTTTTTGTTTCAGCACGTCCAGCTGTTGCCAATCCTCAGCCTTACCGGCCGCCACCATTTCAGCATTCAGCTGTTTTATTATAGCCGCAAGCTCAAGTTTTGTTTTGCCTAACAACTCGGTTCGGTATGCGTCCGCTTCCTGCCGCTGCTGCTGCGCCAGCGCAGCTTTTCTCTCCTGTTCTTCCTTGCGTTTGCTTAACTCTATCTCTCTTTCGGTCTCAATTTCCTTTTTCGCAAGTCTCTGCTGCTCTCGGTTCGCCGCGTCCGCCTGCAATCCTTGCAGCTTTCGCTCTTGGCTCTCCATTTGCCCCAGGCGGTTTTGAATATCAGCCATGAGCTTGGCTGTCTCTTCTGTTCCACCTGCGTACCCTTGAAAAGACTCTTTTGCTTTGCGGAAAGACTTTTCTGCATTCGCCCCCAAATCAAGCGCTGCGGCGCTTGCTTTGCGCAGCTCGTTCTCCTGCTTGCTTAAAGCCGCAGCCATCTGCTCGTAACCCGGAGCGGACGTATCGAGCGATTCTCGCTGCTCCGCTAATGCGTTTGCTTGGTTCGTCAGGTTGTCGGAAAGACTTTTCGCGCCACCGCTAACGTCTTTCATTTTTATTCGCAGCGCATCAAACGCGCCCAGCACGTCATCCATCTGACCAAGCTCGCGCAAGTCGCCATCCACCGTGTGCAAATTATACACAAGCGAACTTGTTGCCACGTTAGCTTTTTGGGCCACGCGTACAAAATACTCCATCTTTTTGGCCGCCGCGTCCTCGCTAATGAGCCCTGCCTCATACGCTTGTTTCAAAGCATAAACTTTATCCTCTAATTTGCCGAAATTGACGCGTATTTTCTCGGCCTGTTTGTCCATGTTAGCAGCCTCGTCAAGCTCGGTCTGAGAGAACCCGGCAGCAACAACGCGCTGCACGCTCTCGCTCCCTGTTGCTGCGGCGCGGTCCTTCAAAATGCGAACCGACTCGGAAACATCTTTTACTTTTTCCCCGAAGTCTCGCATAGAGTCACGCACGCCCGTGGAAAGCTTCTCAAACGCATGCAACGTCTGCTCGAAGCTCCTCGGCGGAGGCATGTTTACTTTTAACGAAATTTCTGCATCACTCTTAGACATAACTTAAAAAAGATTTTTGAAAAATTTTACAAACGCTTTGGCGGCCCATTCACCAAGCTCTTCGTTTGAAGGCAATGCATCATGCCCTCGTCTCTGTTTCAAACTCGGCACTTTTGAACTCTTGCGCAACACGTACGCAGCATGCAACTTGCCGCCCTCGTCCTCCCATGCCAAAGTCCCCAGCTTCTCGCCGTCCTCTTTTCCCACCACAAACAAATTAAACCCTGTCGCCGCCTGAAACTCCTTCACCGTGCGCCCGTGTGCCTCCTGCGTCACGGGAATAGTTAGCGCACGCTTGCGAGTCGGTTTAATCACGCCACCCGGCAACCCGGCAGACCCGTATTGCTGCACCCTCAAGCCCCAGTTGCTGCCATCCGCTCGGCCTTTTTTGAAAGAAAGCACAAAGCCGGCGGCCTCCACCTCATCCTCCCAGCTGTTCCCCAGCGGAAACATGAAGGTCCTCTTGCTCCCCCTGCGGCTTGTCCCGTCCGGGTACGGGGCAGGGTTGTCAAACCAATCTTCCGGCAAATCCGTATACCAACGCTGCAAACTTTGCTTCGTTAGCCTGCTCACAAACTTTACTGCCCCCTCGGTAAAATCTGCCGAGCGAACGCGCTTCGTGAACTCTGAAAGGTCAAACTCCCTGTCCATTGCCGGTCTTATAAGCAGAGCCCGACTCCTCGCCGGGCTCCGCTATGTTTTCATGACTACAAAAAACACCAAGATTAGGCGTCACCCTTTGCCACAGCCTCGGTGAAAATAGTCTTGTTGTGAACAGACGCCTGCACCTCAATGGTCAGCTGCGGACGCTGCAATTTGCCGTTGTACTGCTTCTCTCCATCGGCTCGCACGGAGCCGTAGAAATACGTAGTCTGAACAAGCCCTTTCTTCTTGTCATACACCTTCAGGCAGAACCCGGCGTCGATGTACGGGTTATTGTTCGCAAAGGCATCAATCTCAACGCCGGCGGTCAAGTCAGCCGTCAATGCATTGGGAACGCCTGCGGCAATAGCCTCCAAGCGAGCATTCGTGCTTTCCAAACTCAAAGAGTAAGTGCGCCCTGTCACCGTAGTATTTTGGCGCTGCACTCGGGTTAGAGCCAAGTCGTCAAAATGGTTCTCCGGGTCATCCTCTGTCTGTTGGCTGAACGTCGCCTCTATAATGTCGGGCAAACCGCGCACCCACTTGTCTTCCGGAGCATCCTTCAAAGAGGCTGCTGCGTCCGTGTTATCGTGGCGATAAGTCTCGTCGCATGGAATCATGCGCAGAGTTATGTCGCCTGTCAACTGTACTGCTTCAAATCCTGTCATAATAACTCGTTGTAGCTAAGTGTGAAATAATGTGTTTGTTTTGTTCCGTTTACCTCGTGCCGCAAATTGTCCGCCTTTATATTCGGTCTCAAATACCCATTAGGCAGGTCAAACTTAACCCCGGCAAACTGACGGAACAAATGCTCCGTCAGCTTGACAGAATCAAAGTCCGGGCTCAGCCCCTTATTGTGGAACACCCACACATCGGCGCTCACGCTATACAGCGTTTCCCCCGGCTCATTGCCGACCATATTTAAATCAGGAAGAGACAAAACAACGGCAACGCCTAACCCCTTCATGACTGAAAGCTTTATGCTGTTCCCTAAGTCCTGCTCTCGCTCGTCAAATACAGAGTCCACAGCCAAAACGCCCTCACTCTGCTCAACAATGCGCTGCTTCGCCCAGTCTAAAAAACGATACGTTATAGCCTCCATTTTCAGAAAACCCAATCGCTCGCTTTTTCACCAAAACGCACCGTCATGCCGCATTCTCCTCCGGTTGCAAGCTCTTCCTCCGTCAACTTGTAATCCGGTATCAAATGGCAACTAGCCAACGCGTTCAACTCCTGCACAGCCGTGCTATACTCTGCGCTTCTTGTCCCTCCCTCAAGCGTCTCAGCCATACCCGGAACGGCGGCTAAAACGTCTTGTCTGGCCAACACTAGCGCAGTTTTCACACATGCCGCAGGAACCCGACACATTCCCGATTTAATGGCCGTATTGTGGCTGCACGTGTTAAGTGCAGCCACAACTCGGTCACATGCCTGACGCACTCTTTCCTGCAACCAAGCTTCTGCGTAGCTCTCCCCTCCATCCTCCGAGGAAAAAGCAGGCAGTTGTCTCTGCTCCGCAAGAGTCAAACTCTCGCGCAACATTGCTACCGTCACATGTCTGAGCCCGTCATTCATTTAGGTAAACTTCCCCTTGCTTTTTTTTAAGCACGCACGCTCAATTTTGCGCCGCTTTCCTTAGCCAGTCGAATATACTTCGGCATGTCCACAGGAATGCGGGAACGGTAGAAACCGGCAGCCGGCACAGTCACCGTGTGAGTGTACTTGAACTCGCCGTCCTCCTTCTCGCTGCCTTCAATGGTCACAGAACCACCGCCTACCAGCTCTACGCAGAAATCTGCGCGGTCAAACCCCTTCTCGCCAATGTCCACAATTTCAAGCGGACCAGTTGAAACAAGAGCCAAATCGATTCGATTGCGAATAATAGCCATAATCTTTACTTAACCTTGTCAATGTTTTTAAGAGTTGCTCCCTTGTTGAAGAAGTCCTCGGCGTCAATAACCTTGGCGTCTTTCAACTTGGCAATGTTCTCGGCTGTCTCGTCCTCAAGCAAATTGTCGGTAACGATAAGCTTGAGACCACGGAAACCATCGGGCTCATCAGCCAGCACAGCACCGTTAGCATTCTTGCCGCCCTTAACAAAGGTCAGAGACTTAGTACGGGTCTCCTCCCAACGGGCAAGCGTTGCCTGGTTCATAACCAAATGCGTGGGCTTGTGGCCGGTCGGGAAGCAGCGCAGCAACTTAGCAAGCAATGCGTCTGTCAGAGGGTTAGCAGCACTCTCGTTAATGAGACGTGCAGCACCAAAAGCGCTCTTCATAGCATAGCCCATCCAGGCCTCACAGTGGCGAGAATGAGCGCGCATCAGCCCCATTTCCTCGCTGCCGTCCTTGTTCAGCTTGCCGGTCGGGCGTACCATCTCGCCTGTTACTTCAGGCGTGAAGCCCAGAGTCTTATCATTGCCATACACGATGTGCATGTAGGGCTCAGACAAATTGAGCATCCATACGGAAGCGCCACCCTGCTTGCGGGTCTCCTCAGTGTTAGCGCTAGGATCGGCGGAAATAGTCATGTAGTCGGCAATGAGGTTAACAAGCCCATACATGCCGTACTCGTCCTTTGCCTTGCCGTAAATAAGACCCTGTTCAAAACCAACAAGAGCGCCGCGCAAAGTCTCGCGCATCTCGTCGGCCATCAACGCGTCCTTGCCCTCGGGGTGGGCCTTAGCAATCATAGCGTCAACAGAAACCACGCCATCGTAGGCGAAAGCCTGCGCATTGCGCGTCTCATACTTGCTCTTCAGCATGGTTGCACCGGCATTGAGCGGACGAGCGCCAATGGTCGGAATGCCCGTTCGGACCATGTAAGAATAATCGGTGCCCTTAATAACCTTGGCGGGCATAGCCTGCCAAAGCGGAGCGCTGGCAATAACCTCGTCAACCACCTTGCGGTCAACAGGGCTCGCGCCTGCGCGCTGCATAACATCAACTAATGTTAAAGTAGCCATCTTTATTTAGTTCCTTTCGTTTGTTGTTAAAAACTTTACTTCTCGGCAGCCAAAAGCTCTGCAAGACTCAAGTTCTCGTAGCTCTTCTGTGCGGCAGCCTGCACCTGCTCCGCCGTATCAACCTTGCCGTCCTCGCGCACGTTGTCCACGCGACGCATGCCGGCAAAAATCAACTCGGCATTGCCGGCGTCTGCCAAATACATGGCACGGGCGGCCTCAAGTCGCTCCTTGTCCTGCGGGGCAATTTTCCCATCTTTCCTCTGACGGTCCACGAAAGCGTCAGCAGCTTCCTCCTTGTGCTTCACGAGCGCCTTTTTATGCTCTTCCTTCTCGGCTTCAACCTCTTCTATGCGCTTCTTGGCAGTCTCGCCCTCCTTCTGCAAGGCTACCATCTTTGCGCAAATCGTAGCGGCGTCAGCGTCAGCGGGCAAGCCTAACAATTTTGCAATTTCTTCCATATTTTTGTTATTGTTTCGGTTTTCCTCCCCGACACCCTCGCCGGAGACACCTACATTTTCCCCCATTTCTCCAACATTTTCCCCCCTCTCGTGTGGGGGTAAAGCATTTGCCGCTTTTAATTTATCCTCTTTTTGTTCTTTTTCTCGTCTTTCTTTAGTTCTCAGTTCCGATTCTTTTACACTTAGGTCTTGCACCTCTTTACTTATTTTATCCCTTTTTTTTCCTAGCTCTTTTATCTCCAGGTTTATTTCTTTTCTTTTTTCTAAATCCGTTTCTTTTGAGCTTTTCTTTGCCAATGTTACAAGTTTATCCGCAATTTCCTGAAGCTCGGTGCTTTTTTTATGTTTCTTTTCTTTAAGCGTATCGAGAGTGTCTTCTTTCGCTTTCTTCTCACTCATGAAGTCAAAAGTCTTCTGCCCTCCGCTGCCTAGCTCGCACTCCCCTACAAAACCATGGCCGTGCTGATTGCAGCCATACGGGTTCGCCGCAAGCACTGTCACCACCTCCGGCTCTTCCTCTTTCGATGCAGTAATGCATTCGTTCTTCTCAAATGCGGGGTCGTTCACCAAAGAGCCGACTTCCACTCCACCGGCAAGCCCCAAAATCTCTCCAGTTCCGCGTTGTAGCCTGAAACTAGGCGAAATATACCCGTAATTGCCACCTTCCACGGCAGCACGTCCCGCCTGCGTCCACTCAACGCGCAACAAAATCCCCCTCTCGTCATCCCACTCAAAACCCACCGGCACCGCTGCGGCCCCTCCGTCCGTCTTGTGGTCAAACATAACCAGCGGGCGCGCTTTCTGTCTTGCCTCGCTCGCCTCTAAATGCTCTTCTAAATCTCGCTGCAAGCGCTCGCACGCCTCACGCGTCGCAACCACCCTGCGGCTGCCAGGCACCCCGTTAACGCTCGCATGAATAAAGCTCACTCCGGCGGGCATGTACGGCACCGCCTCCGGCGCTCTGCCCCCATTTTCAGACAATTTTATACTTAATCCCATGCATGGGATTTTACCCAAAAAAATCCCCCACGGGTATTTTGCCCGTGGGGGTAATTTGGCTTACACCTATGCAAGCTCATGCAAAACAACGCCGCTTGCCTTGCACTCGTGCAGTAAAAAACGCCTAATTAACAAAAGCCATCATGAGGAATACCCTCCGCGTCCAGCCTAGAAAGCTCTTCCTCGTCCTCCTTTCTCATTTTGTAAGGCTTGCCTCTTTGTATGCAGTCAAGCAGAATCTCTGTGTATTTGTCTGGAGACCCCGCCGCTTCTCGCATGTATTGCACCCCCGGATTCTCCCCAAAAAGTGCATTATAGGCGCTTCTTATCTCGCCCCTCATTCTAACGTCCCCTCTCTTGTACTTGAAATTTTTAAAGTAATTTTTTATTGCTTCTTTCATATGTGACAACTCCTTTCTTTACTGCTCTTTTACCAGTTCTTTAAACCGTTTGCAAGTCCTAGGAAGCAATTTTTCTACTTCTTTTATCGTTTTTTCGTCAGCGAGCGCATACGCTCCATACAAATTTGCAAATGTTTCCATTGCATCTGCGTTTTTGTTCCAGTTATTGTAATAACTTTGTGAGTGTCCGCAACCTGTGTCATATCCGTTTTTGTAACGGAACGCGTCGCTCACAATAAATTCAATGCGCGGGCCTAAACTTTCCACGTGTTTTTGCAGTCTGTTAGCCCCGTGGATTTTTTTCATTACTAGTTTTCTTTTTCCATAAAGACCTTTTTCACCCAAAGCTATAAGGTACTGCGTAGGCAGTTGGTTAACTGCTCCCGGCTTGTCCTTGTAATACTTGTAGGTCCACTCTGACAAGTCTCCGTTTTTGTACGCTGCCTCAAAAATAGCGCTGTTAAATTTGCCTCCATGTTGTGAAACAATCTTCTTTGCATCCTCCAGGGCCTCGTTGTTAAACCTTTTCACGTGCTCGTCGAAATCCTCCTTAATTAACTCGTGCAGTTCTGAGCTGTTATACCCTAAAAACGTCACCTTTCCTGCGTCTTTTGTGACTTTGTAATCGAGCGCATGCGCTATTTCGTGAAATAGCGTTCCGTTCTTCATTCTGTATTCGTTTCCCTTAAGATGAACCTTATTCAGTTCAATAGTTGTTCCGTTCTGGCAGCTTGTACCTCTCGTCGCTTGAATCTTAGTCACGGCTTCGTTTATATGCCTCTCATAAAAACCGCGCACCCACTCAGGCGCAGCCTTTAGCGCATTTTCAAAATCATCCGCCATTTCCTGCCCGAAAAGCTCTGACAGACGACCATGCACAAGCTCCCCGCTTGCAAGCTTTTGCGCCGGCTTTTCCTCTTCCTCTTTCATCTCTGCTTTTTCGCCCGTCTGCTCGCCTTTCTTCTCAGCTTTCTTTCTGACAGGTGGCTTCCACTCCTCACCTTGTGGCGGGTCGTCATACGGGCATTGCCCGACCCAGCCATGAGCGTGCTGATTGCAACCGTACGGATTCTCGGCTTTAACTTCCTCGCTGCGTGCTTGCCCTAGCAATCCACGCTTCACATTCTCCGCCATGCTCTGCGCCAGCGCCACCGTGTCAGGCCTCCACTCCTTAGCCTCCTTGGCTATTTCTTTTAAGCTAGCGCCCCTCGCGCGAGCCTCGCGCAATCTCGCCTTCAGCGGCTCTAACCATGCTTGCGCAGCGTCCATCTTTTCGCGTTTTGCAGCTGTCACGGCATCGCTGCCACCACCCAGCGGCTCGGGGTCATCATCTTCTTCTTCGCTTTGCGGCTGCGGTTCTCCCTCCACGCCGGGCAACGGTCCTTGTTGCTCTCCGCCATAAACATCATCGCCCTCGCCCGGCATGCTGATGCCGGTGCTGTCATGGAACTCTGATTTTTTGAACGGTATTCCCATTTCCTTGACTGTCTTCCAGTAATTCAGCACATCAGCCGTGTGCTGCTCCTGCGGCAACTTGCAGCGCAGCTCAGGCATAGGCACTCCCTCCGTGCGCCCAAAGTTGGCGCGCACGATAGCAGGTATGAGCTGCAGATTCAAAATCTCACACACAAACTCGGCTTTTTGCAAAACTAGCTCTGCGCGCACACCTGCATGCACCTTCGCTTGCGCCAAAGACCCACCATGTGCGCTCGTGTCGCTCGTGAGGGTCTGCCCTAAAATAGCCTTGTGACAAGCCTCTTCCGCCTTCTGCACAAGCACCGCCTGCGGCATGCTTGCCCCTCCTTGCGGCGGGTTAATAATTTCGTACTGTCTGTCGCCCTTCAAAAATATGGAATTAAGCACGCGGTCGTCTTCCATCTCGTTTATGAGAGCCTCCTTCTCGCGCTCGGATCCATAGCGGAATACTTGTTTTGGCATGCCGTATTTCTGAGCAAACTGCATGAACCAACCCAAGCCGAACTTGTACGCCAAAAACCAATTAACGAGCGAGTAGAACGTAGCGTTATAAAGAGGGTGGTCCGGCCCATTATTGTTCAGCGCAACGATAAACATGTCGTCCGCAAACGGCACACCTTGCCCGCTTTGCCCGTCCGGCACCAACAAGAGCCGGTCCGGCTTCCCGCTTTGCGTCTCCCATTGCAAGAACTGCGGGTACAGTTGAACATAACGGGCAGGGTACACCAACTGCCCATCATTCGCCCATTCTATCTGGTGGGCATTGTACCCACGAAAGACCGCATGCACCATACTTTCCACCAGCTGCAAGAACGAGTGGCTATACCCACCTAACGGCACACGCGCGCGCTTCCATATAGCCTCGTTTACCACATTCGCCACGTGCTGCGCGTACTCGTCCGCTTCCTCTCCGTCCTTCACATGCGGCACCACGGTCCACTCAAGCGTCCTTACCGCACCGGCAATGTCATTCACATCCTTTTGCAAAGCATCCCACTCGTGGTACATCGTCGCATAGAGCCTATCTATACCGACTAGAAATCCGCTCCAGTTGCTACGCTTCAGCTCCGCCAGCTCTTCAATATTGTACTGAGACAGCAGAGCGTTTTGGAACTTCTGCCATGCGTCCATTTTTACTTTCTTGCTCATGGTCTTATTTCTGGTTAAAATACTCTCGCACGCCAACCGCTACCGAGCGCGCAATAGAGCGCACCCCTTGCTCACTCTTTAACATTTCGGCATTCTCTCTGTTTGTGACAAAACCGCATTCACACAGCACTGCCACGCATTTGGTGTTATTTAAAACGTAAAGCGAGTCCTTCTTGACGGTGCGATTAGCACGCCCTGGCATCAGTGCGCACAAATGACGGGCAATAAAATCGGCAACCTTTCGGCCTTCTTTCGACGTGTAAATAACATGCGCCCCCTTTGCAAGCTTATTCTCGCTGTGGTCACAATGCAAACTCAAGCTCAACGCGTAACCGCCAGCGTTAATCACCCTTGCCGTAGCTACAAGGTCCGCAGTATTTGTTTTTGTCGGAAAGTCGACCACCCCGACGCAGAACCCCATGTCCTCAAGCTCAGCCTTTAATGCTTCAGCAATTCGCTCGCAGCATTCATGTTCTGTCAGTCCTTTACCGACAGCACTCGTGCCGTAGGCATGCCCAATATCTATAGCAACTTTATCGTTCATGGTGTTTCTCGTCGAGGTGATCTTCTCCTGCCTGTTTTAACATGTCATTGGCAGCGTTGGCAAGCTTGCAGTTGCTGCACTTCTTGCCAAGCTCCCGGCTTAACTCATGGTTCTCCTTGCGCAACTCTCGCAATTCCTCTTGAAACTGCGTCTTGTCTTTATCTCGTTCCTTTGTCTTATGCAGAACCAACCAAATGAGAAGGCCGGTTCCACTCAAGGTTCCTATGGACTGAAAGAGACTTTCAACCGAGCCTAGCTCTAAAGCGGCCACGGTCAACCCTGTTGCGTATGCGAGATGATTTGTCATGAGTTTCTTACTTTAATTTCTCTTCAAGCTCATGCTTCACCTGCATGAACTTCTCCAACGTCATGTTGGCTTTTTGCGCAAGCTTCTTCTTAGATGTCTCAGATGCCAGCACGCTCAAAACGCGCTTTCCTTCCTCGTCCAGCCCAGGGAACATCACGCCCATGCGGCGCTGCGCCTCCGCTGTCGGTAAGTCTCTCAGTTCCTCCAACACTTCCTTGAAACGCATGTGCTTCTCATGGTCGTACCCCTGCGCGCCATAGCCGGCACCCTGCATACCTGCCGGGAAATAGCCCTGACTCGCAAGCACTTCGTCCATTTTTTCTGCGCAAACTCGCATCACCGCGTCGGCAAACTCCTCAGAATAAAGCAATTCGCTGTACTCTGAACGTCTCCACCCATGGCGCGGCCCATACTCTTCATGGCGAGGTCCGTCATACCCACGCTGCGTATACCCTACCGGATGGCCGTAGCCGCTCGGTTGTCCATAGCCTGCATGTTGTCCGTAACTCATGTTCTCTCCTTTCATGTTCACCCGCCCGGCTGTCATACCGGGCGGGCTGTTAAGGTTAGGCCGCAGGCACTGCCGGGATTTCCTGAGCATTAGCCCAGCGCGTCACGAGGCTGTTCACCAGTGTGCACACTGGGTCTTCGCAACCTCTGCCGTACGGTGCGCACGGGCTGCACGATGCAGGGGCACATCCTCGCTGCTGCAAGGCTGCAAGAATCTGTGCAGTCTGTTTCTGGTTGTCAGCTTCGGCTTTCTGCGTAGCAATGATTGCGTTAGCCTTAGCCAGCTTCTCCTGCAAGGCGGCTTTCTCGGCAGCATCCATGCGGGCTATGATTCGAGCTTCACTGTCCTTTTGAGACTGAACAGCGCTTTCGATAGCTCTAAGAATCTCGCTCTTGTCAGTAGCAGCCTGATACTGTTGCTGACTCGCAATAGCCTGTGCCAGCGTTTTGCTCTCGCAGCAACACTTAGCCTGCTCAGCACGCATGTCATTCAGCAGGGCAGTCGTGGCATTATGCATGTTCATACCCTGCATGGTCTGCGCATTGAACTGCTGAGAAACGCTATGGAAGCCCTCACACAAGTGGGTATTCAGGTTTGCGAAGCCAGCTGCATTCTGGTCTTTCACCGTCTCAAGCTTCACGCCATTAGCCGTAGCAATACCGGCAATCGCATCAACGCCCGTAGCAATGCTGCTTACTTTGTCCGCAGTTGTCTGAGCACCCACATACGCAGCCGTCTCAGCAGCAATATTACCCGCAGCAGCAGCAGCACCGGCACCGCAGCCCATAAATGGCATCGGCATCCCACCACGGGCACCAAAACCGCCACCATAGCCGCCAAAGCCAAACAAGCTGAAGAATAAAAACATCATCATCCAGCCCATCATATCGCCGCTATTTCCCCATCCATTGCCATTCATTTGCGTACCAGGGAACGGGAACACAAACGGCATACTCCAGCCACTATTACAGCAGCCGCCATCATTACCATAACTCATATCCTATTGAGTCCTTTCTAGTTTAGTTGGGTTATTATTGTTTAATTCCCCTGAGCCACCCAGCTCAGAGAAAAACTGTCGCGCACCGGCCTCAGCCTGAGCATACTGTTGCGGACTCTCGGCCTTAAAAGCATCATGCCGCTGCTTCATCCGCTTACAAAACTGCTCATCTTTAGGATTATACGCACGCTCAAACGCATCAGGCGTCATCCCTGTTATCTTCTCAAATAACTGCGGGCAATGCTGCTTAATGCCATTGAGCACCCATCTCTGGTATCCATTCATAGTCTATTATTTCCTTTCTGTGTTAATAGTTGGTAGTTGTTTACAGAAAATCACTTAGCAGGAATGATAATCTCCCATTCCTCACTTAAAAGCTCCACTTGCGTGGGGTTCCACGGCACACAGCCATAACGGCTCTGCACATACAGGTAGCCATGCGTCATCTTGCTGTGCTCATCCGGCTCTTGAAGCATAATGCTCACATCTGGCTGCCAATGTTGTAAACGTGCTGACATGCCGTTTTTCAGCGCACTCAAAACGCAGCTAAAAGTCTTACCCTTGTGTACTTCCTCTTGCATAATGTTACTTTCTATATGGCCCAGGTGTCACAATAGTAACATTTGCAGAAATGTCACCGCTCGCACTCTGCGTATACGAGGCTGTGCAGCCCGTGGCCGAAAAAAACGCCACAGCCCCGGCAATAATCGCAACCGCTGCATATACCCAGCGTCGCCAGCCTGAAGCCGCCTTGGCCGCACTGTTGGCCGTCTTGGCCGCATTCTCGGCTCGCTCATGCAGAGCCTCCGTTAATTTCTTCTTTTCTTCTTCGGTCATTTCTTAAAAATTATTTCAATTTTGCCATTACCTGCCGTTTAACTTGTTTGTATTTATCCACCGACATTCCCGCTTTAGCTGCCATTTTTTTTATGTCGGCGTACTGTTCCTGTTGCTGTTCTTTCTGTTGGTCTTTCATACTTCTTCAGTATTGGTTAAAATTTCCTCAGCCTCCGGGTCAACCCAAGGCTGCAAGTTCCAGTATTCTGTGGCAACTTCCACGCTTCGGAAAGGCTCATAGCCCAGCTCTTGCGGGTCTGCGCCCCAAACGTCAACGCACCATTCCACCCGCCAGCGCGTGCCGTCATAGGCAACATAGCTGCCGCCCTCGTCCTGCGTCTTGCGTATCCAGAAGCGCCTCAAGGCAAACGTACTGGCTGCACCCGCCTCGGCTTCGTATGTTTGAATAGTTATTACCCATCCTCTTTCTTGAGCCGTTGCAAGAGCGTTCACAACGCCCTCATCTTCTAGGTAGTTGCTCGGCAGGGAGACAGTCAGCGTGCCACCACCAGCGGGCAACTTACCCAGCTTGCGAGCCTGAGCCATGTTCATGCCGACAATGAATGAGCCTGTACCGCTGTTGTAAAACGGCTGCTTGCTCACCTTGTCGAACATGCATGGAACGCCGTTTTTGTTAATAGTGGGGAGCATGTCACAATAAAGCGTTCCGTTTACCTCTACCTTAAAAAACCTCTTTTTACCATTCCACTTGTTTGAAGTACTATTGTTCCAGCGCCACAACCAATACTCACTACATGGCCTCGACATACCTAAATCTTTTTCAGTTACTGTACCATCGCGCTGCGTAAGTCGTGCCATAGTTCCGTAAAAATAGCAATCGAACAATGTCCATTTATTTAAAACTATTTCGCCAGCAGCAAAACCATTGCCTCGATGTAAGTAATAAGATGTGTTATATTGACCAACTCGCAAGATGCATCCATCAACGCCAACGGTGTTCTGCCCCTCAAAGAATTGACCATGTGATGTACAAAAATGCTCTTGCACAATACGCACAGAATCCTTCGCAGACAAGTTGAGGGGCATTTTCATATACTGCTCCCCCGTACTCTCCAAAAACTCCGCCGCCAAGTACCCGCTCGGCAGTGTAGATACGCCCCCGCCAAGTAGGCCAAGCAGCTCAGCGGGGGCCAACTTAAAATTTCCGCATGTCACAGAGGCGGGCTCGGAAGTATAAACAACGGGTGTCTGAGCCATAAAGCGAAATTGCTTGCCAGCCTCAACTGTTTCATTCATGCCGTTATCGTCTGTCAGGGTGCATCCTGTTCGACAGGTTACGGCATACAACTTGCCGGGAAAAGTTTCGTGTTCAGTCATGCCTTTATTTTACCAAGACTCAAAAGAAAAAGTTTTTTCTCTGTGGGGGTAAATTAAATAACAAATCCGCTCCTGCGAGGTCTCGTTGCCACTCTCTCTTCTCTCTCGTCATCGTAGGTCATGAACCTGCCCACCCACCATGCCATTATGAGCGCGTCTGCTCGGTCAGGGGACTTGAGTCCTCGCGCGACCATGTCCTTCTTACTTTCGCACTTCAAACAACCTCTATCATTCCATTCTAAATAGCGGTTGCATAGCTGGTCTATGGTCTCCTCGTCAAGTCCTTGAGGGAAGCAAACCTCGCCGCGCTCAAGACTCTGCCGGAAGTAATGCCATGCCTCGATGTTCTGATTGACATAATGCTCGGTCTTTGATTTTTCGCCCCCATTGAAAGCCTGAAAATAAAAGTCTTGATAGTGTCGGGCTGCTTGCATTATGCCTATACCGAGACCGCACACGTCGCCCCAGACCTGACTCTCGTCTATGCCTCGCGAGCGGCATTCAGCCACCACGCGAGAGGATGCTTTAACCGTATCTTTCTCGCGGTCCTTCCATAGAATGCGCAGCATGTTTCCGTGGCGCTCCGCAAGCACGGTTTCGTCGCCACCGGCGGCCCAGTCCACCGCAGCATAACGCTCTCCCGGGCGCTCTGCGGGCTTATGCATTAGGGCCCGCTCAACAAGGTAACGCGGTATAATCATAGCGTCGTCTCCCTCGGTGAACAATCCCAAAATCATAGAACGGAAAACCGGGTGCTTCTCGGGCTCCGGCCCATAAAGCTGCTTGGCGAGTTCTATCTTCCATTTGGGGATGTGAGGGCAGTCGTAAGCGTCAACGTGAACAGAATGGTGCAGTTTTCGTGTTCGGTTGAAGGCATCATAAAATGTGCCGGAGGACCGGCCCGGCGAGGAGGTTAATATATAATACGTCGGCGTGCAGCGGCTTAAGGCCTCAAAAATAGGCTCCGGCACGCTCTTTGCCTCGTCAACCATTAACATGACAGGCCTCTCCGGCAAATGCTCATGGTGGCCCTCAGCCCTGCCGGGCTGGGTGGTAGAATACGCGCGAATGAACCCACCCTCCGGCGAGGTTATTTGCTCAGCGCCCCAGCGCCAGCCGGGGAACTTGTTGCGGTGCATTTCGAGATTGGGCCATAGCTGCGTTTTTAGCTGATTCCAAGACCCGCTTGTCACCATAGCAATACCCTTCGGAAATTGCCACAAAAACCACAGCAACAAAACCACATTAACGCACGCAGTCTTGCCGGATCCGTTTGCTGCAACCAACGCCATGCGCCGCCTATTTCTCACCGCAAACGTGCATGCCTCCGCCTGCCACTCGTACAACTTGAGGCCAAGCTTCAAATATGCAAACAAAACCGGCGTCACCTTCTCGTCAGTCATCGGCTAATATCAGCTAATTGTCGGCTAAATTAGCCGATTCTTCCTCCACTTTGCGCTCCATTTTCGCTTGCATACGAGCAATCTCCTCCAGCAGAGCAGGGGAAAACTCCGCTTTTGTTTCCAGTTTCTCGCCGTCCTTGCCTGTCAGCTCAACTGTCTGTTTCTCTCCAAATTTCGCGCGCTTCAGTTTGCTCAAATACCATTTCCAAGTGTCTATTTCAAGCTTCACCGCCTGCAACCGCTCGCGCCCTGTCAACTCGTCACATGCCACCTCATGTGCTCTCTCACATAACTCAAAAAACTTCTCTTCTAACGTGTTTAGTCTCTCTTCGCACGCGTGCGCGTACATGGCCTTGTGCTCCCTCTCTAGCCACCTTCTAGCCGTATCGTAAGCTATTTTTTCTTTCTCACAAGCTTTGGGGAGCGATGAAGCTTTCGACACTGCGGCGCACAATCTCGTCGCAAGCGCTTTGCTTAATCGAACCCCTTTAGACTCTCCTTTTTTTTTCTTGATCGCTGCTTTCCTCATCATTACTCAAACCAATCGTCCATGTTTTCATTCAGCCATGCGTCAAAAGCCGCCTCGTCAAGCTCTTTTAACACCCCTTCCATTTTCACCTTGATAACACGCGTTCTGTTTTCTTCTTCCTCTGTAACCTCAATTCCAACCTCTTTACAACGGCTCATAATTCTTTTTACTGCTCCCTCTGAAAGCTCCTTACTGCTTGCTGTACCCACCTGCTGAAGCAAATGCGGCAAGTTCCATTCAGCAAGCGCCGCCGGTGTTTTTACAACCTCGCCGGGCGCCAGCAGCCCTAAAAGCTCGCAAGTCTCGCGGTCCACATCGAAGGTCCGCATCCAGCTGTTATATCCCCACGGCCCATACGGATTTCCAAACCCGCCTTGGTCAAAAGAATTGCGGTCAAGCCAATACTGCACGTCCGTTTTGAGGCGAATATCGCCCTCATGCGCCACGTGGTCGGGCCTTTTTTGGTCCTCCTTTGCGCCGGGCTGTCGAACAAACTCCCAAGCCGGAAACATGTCGAGCCAGTCAGCGTCAAATGCTTGGCAAACCTCATTGTAACCGTGCGCTAACTGCTCTTGAGTTCTGTATATCAACCTCAACCTCTCTGGGTTGTAAAGCGTATCAATACTGTATTTAAAAATCTTTTTTTCTTCTTCATCCTCCGGCTGCTCAAGTTTAATGAAGTCAAGCATGGTCAGAGCTTCGTCTACAAACTCTTGCATGCTGAGCCCGTCCTCCATGGCTGCGTTAACCAAGCCTTGCAAGCCGGCAAGAACTCGCTCGTCCTCAACGCAAGCGCTAAAAAAGGAAGTAGCTCGCACAGAAGGGTCAACCATGTTCCAGTCCGCGCTAGTTCTGGCAGACGGAAATAACTTTAAGCTCGCAACATGTGTTTTCGGGTTCGGCATGCCTCGACTATATCATCGTTTTTTATTTTTTCTCTTCCTTTTCTTGGGGGTAAACGCCCCAGTTAAAACTCAGCAGCTCATCCAGGTTGTTCATGGCTGAGGCAGCTTGCGCCACGGAAACAAAAGTCCGATTTTTTTC
>Ga0233383_1000261_pt1 | contig 21975 bp, 22 predicted proteins | sample ElkDunMinimDraft_14_FD_191542 | JGI IMG/M metagenome (GOLD analysis project Ga0233383, IMG submission 191542) | Fecal eukaryotic communites from dung pellets of Tule Elk in California, USA - Elk Dung G16 | ecosystem: Host-associated > Mammals > Digestive system > Large intestine > Fecal | place...
CTCGCCCCCGGCGTCCAGCTGCTCGACCGTCCAGCCGAGGAACGGTGTGAGCGCTGCCAGGCGAAGGCGGTCGGGGCGGTGCGGCTGCTCCAGCGCCATCATCAGGTGCAGCCACCACTCGGCGGCGCTCGTACGCAGGACAGACTCGTTGGAGACGAGGACGGACGGGATCCCGTTCTTGCGCAGGGCCGTACGCATGAGGTGCAGGTCGCGGTTGGTGTGCGCGAGCACGGCGATGTGCTGCGGCCGGACCGGGGCGCCGTCGAACGTGGCGCCCGAGGTGAGGAGGCGCGCGATGTCGGCAGCGGCGTCGGCGCACACGGTCTCGCGTACGGTCCCGATCGGGAGCCTGCTGTTGCCGAGGATCGCCCGCAGCCGGAGAGGGCTGTTGTCCGGCGCTCCCTCGAGGCGGTGTGCCTTCTTCTGCGCGGTGATCGGGTGGGCGACGATGCCCGGCGACAGCTGGACGTTCGCCATCAGCAGCTGCAGCGCGTCCACCAACGGCGCATCGCTGCGGTAGTTCGTCGGCAGCGACGTCCGTGTCGCCGCCGTCTGCGCGGCGAGCAGGTACGTGGCGACGTCACCGCCGCGGAACCCGTAGATCGCCTGCTTCGGGTCGCCGATCAGCACGAGCGTCTTGTCCTCCGTCGCGAACGCGCGGGAGAACACCTGCCACTGCACCGGGTCGGTGTCCTGGAACTCGTCGACCAGCACGATCGACCAGCGTTCGCGCATCCGCCGCCGTGCCGGGCTGTCATCGGCCTCCAACGCGTCAGCGAGCTCGGTGAGGAGGTCGTCGTAGCCGAGAAGCGCCGCTCGACGCTTGCGGCGCGTCACCTCGGCGCGGACCTTCTCGATGAAGGACAGCCGCGCCGCCAGCGGGCCGGTGGGATCGGTGGGCGACAGCACTGCGCTGGGGTTGGCGAGCGCGATCTGCGTGTCGGTCCTGGCCTGGGCGTACTCGAGGGTCGAGCCCGCGACGTGGTCCGCGAGATAGAGGTCGTCGACGACGTCGGACTGCAGGTCCGTCAGGTCCTCCGCCAGCGTCGCGTACGAGTCGGAGTCGCCGGCGACGCCGAGTCCCTTCAGCACGTAGTGACAGAACTGGTGGATCGTCGCGATCGTGGCCGTGTCGAAGTCGGCCACGGCGGTCGTGAGTCGATCGACGCGCCGCGCCAGCTCGTCGTCGGAACAGTCACGCAGGTGGTTGACGAGGACGTCCTCGGTCTCGTCCCCGCTCTGGAGGATGGTCAGGGTCTCCGCCATCCGAGCGCGGACACGTTCGCGCAGCTCCTGGCTCGCGGCGCGGCTGAACGTGACGATCAGCAGCTCGGAGAGGGACCGGCCCTGCTCCGCGACGTAGCGGACCACGAGGGCCGACAGCGTCCACGTCTTGCCCGTGCCGGCGCTCGCCTCGATGAGCGTGGTCCCCGACGGGAGCGGGGCGGTGATGTCGAAGCCGGTCATCCCAGGGGCGTTCGTCGGGCTCATGCCTCGCCCCCGTGCTCGTGGATCGGGTTCCAGATGCGCGGCGCGAAGTACTCGAGGCTGCGGAGCCGGTTGAGCGCTTCGACGCGCGACTGCGGTCCGAGCACGAGTCGCCACCACGGGTCGTCGTTCTCGCCCGGGTACCGGTTGTCGCCCTCCCACCTCTGACGGGCGCGGTCGAGTGCTTGCTGCAGGCCGTACGGGTCGCCGGGGCGGGTCTTGCGGTACGCGGCGGCGAACGCGCTCGCGGTCTTGGGAGGGACGCCCATCGGGAACCGCATCCCGGACTGCCGTGCCTGGACGAGCTCGACGAGCCGCGCTTCGGCGTCCGCCGGGCTGGGTGAGACCAACCGCAGGCCGCCCTTCTTGCCGACCAGCTCGGCGCGGTGCTCGCGGTCGGGTTCGGCGAGGGCGAGCGCCAGGAGGCGTACCCACGCGGCCGCGACGTGCTTCGCGCTGATGGTGGAGTACGTCCGGAGCCACAGCGTGTCGTCGTGGACGTTGCCGACCACGCCGGTCATCCGTACCGTTCCGCTGTCCCCGGGCACGGACAGGTCGAGCCGCACGTCGACCGACCTCGGACGGGCGTCGCCCTGGTCGGCGGCGATCGCGGTCACCTTGGCCGCGATGTCGGCGCGGACGGCTCCGCCCAGCGAGCCGGGCGGGAAGCTTCCGCGTACGACCTCCCGGTCGAGGGCGTCCTCGAGCGCCGTACCGTCCAGCACCTCGTGCAGCACGCGTTCTCCGATTTCCCACTGCTCCAGGCCGTCGAGCGCGATCGGCAACGAGTCCTTGGTCTCGTCCACGTCACGGGGCACCGTCACGTCGAGGCGGTGGCGCAGGAACTCGCGGGCCGGGTTCTGCAGGAACGCCACCAGCTCGTCCACCGTGACGGCGGAGACGGGCTGCACCGGCAGCGGCTGCTCGAGGAAGACCGTGGGGTCGGGCGGGTTCGCACGGAAGGCGCGCAACGCCTCGGCTCCCGCGAGGGCGGCGGTGTCGAACGTCCCGCCGGGGACCGGACCGTCGGGCCGGAAGTTGCGCTCGTCGAACGCCTGCAGCGGGTGGTGCCGTACGAAGCTGGGCTCGGCGGTGCCGTCCGACCTGTCCTCCGGCGCCGTCGCCGTACGGGCTGCTGCGGCGATCAGCTCTTGGAGGGGTACGGCCGGGGGGCGGCGCTGACCGTTGTGCTCGTCGAAACCGGAGTAGATCGCCACGAACTGCTCGCCGGCCGCCATCACCGCATCGAGGAGGAGCTGACGATCCTCGCTGCGCGGGTCGCGCTCGCCGACCCGGGGACTGCGGGCCAGCACGTCGTCCCCGTCGACCACGGGCGAGCGCGGGTAGACGCCGTCATCGACGCCGAGCACCACCACGGCCTTGTGCGGGATCGAGCGCATCGGCACCATCGTGCACACCGTGATGGCACCGGTCCGGAAGTTCGCGCGGGTGGGCCGCGCCCCCCACCGCTGGTCGAGGAGCACCCGGATGTCGTTGAGCCGCAGCGTCGTCCCCTCGCTCGCCGTCTCTCCGATCGCGGCAAGGTCCCGGTCGAGCTGGGCGAACTGCCACCGCTCGTCCGGAGGCGTGTCGGCGAGCGCCTCGATGGTGTCGCGCAACCACTGCATCCAGTCACGCGCCGAGAGGGTGCCGCGTACGGCGTCGGCGGCGCGCTTCAGCCGCTCCATCAGCTCCAGGAACCGGCCGACGACCTCGATGTCGCGGCTGCCGATGTCGTCGACGGGGACGCGCGCGGCTGACGGACCGTCGGTGTCGGCGGCGACCGCGACGCCGAGGGCGATCCGGTCCATGCCCCGCGTCCAGGTGTTCGCGTCGAGGCCGGCCAGCTGGTACTCGCCGCGGTGCCCCGCGTCGTACCCCCACCGCACCCCTGCGTCCGTGACCCACTGTCCGACCCGCGCCAGGTCCTCCTCGTCAAATCCGAACCGCGCCCGTACGGCCTCGTGGCTCGCGAGGTCGAGCACCTCGGAGACGGTCATCCGCCCGGCGACGAGGCCGACGACGCGTTGGGCGAGGTCGATCAGCGCGTTGGTCGCGCCGAGGGAGCGGTCGGCGAGCTGTACGCGGAGCTGCTGGCCGGGGTGGTACGAGGTCTTGGTCGTGCCCGGAGCGGGGACGAGGCTGAGTCCGAACGTGGCCTGGATCAGCGGCGCGAACGTCTCGATGTCCGGGCACATCACGAGGATGTCCCGCGGCTGCAGCGCGCCGTGGGCGTCGGCGAGCAACGAGGTGAGGACCTCCCGCAGCACCTCCACCTGACGGGCCGGCCCGTGGCAGGCGTGCACCTGGATAGAGAGGTCGTCGGCCGTGGTGGTCCGCGTCTCGTCGGGGGCGCGGTTGGCGCGGATGTCGGCCTGCAGCAGGGCGAGGCGGTCGGTGGGGTTTGCCGGCGGCGCGGTCGCGAGGGGTTCGTGGGCGGTGACGCCGTCGGTGCTCAGGACCGCCTGGAGCTCCCGCACGTCGCGACCGAGTGTGGCCAGGAGCGGATGCTTGGCGTGGCGCGCCGTACGGTCATCCGCCCGCGCGCCTGTGGTGGCCTCGCCCTCGAGGTCGGCCCACAGCTGGGGCGACGGGTGAGGCAGCCAGAGATGCAGGTCGCGGCAGGCGCCCAGCGCGACGACCAGCTCCCGCTCCGCTTCGGCAAGACGGGTGTAGCCGAAGAACGACAGCCGTTGCGGAAGGTCGAGCTCCTTCGCCCCGGACGACAGTTCGTCGAGGACGCGGCGGTGACGCTCGATCACGGACTCGTCCACGCCGTGTCGTTCGCGGACGAGCTCGACCGTGCGCCGCCAGAGGACCGGCTGCCAGAGGAAGTCGTCCGGCAGCGTCTCGCCCAGACCGTCGGAGGGGACGCCGTTCTCCCAGTCGGCGAGTAGGCGGGGACGTTCTCGTGCGTACGAGGCGAACAGCCCGGCGATCCGGCGCGCGACGGCGTACCTGCGTGACTGGCGAGCCTTGCGATCCCACTCGGCCCGTGGGTCGTCTGTGATCTCCGGCCCGGCTCCGAGGTGATGGGTGAGCGCGTCGAAGTGAGGGGTCCCGGTGAGCTCGTCGATGGCCTCGAGGGTCGGCCAGACCAGCCGGTCCGCCTGCCACGGGTCGTCGCGGTCGCGACCCAACAGCATGCTGATGAGTGACTGCGGGGCCATGATCTCCAGGCCTGCCGCCACGCCATCGTCGCCGGCGATGGTGGTGCCGAGGCTGTGGGAGAGCTGCTGCGCCAGCCACCGCTCTACGCCTCGGGCGGGGACGACGACGACCTCGGGGGTGAAGACGTCCGCCGGGTCATCGCGCAACATCGCGGAGAACTCGCGCACGAGCGTCTCCGGCTGGTCGCCCCGGTGCACGTTGATCCCCACGCCGGTGACACTAGCCAACTCCCGTCCCGCTCAACGTCCACACGTCGCCGCCACGTTGCCCTCCGTCTCGAACGGCAGACAAAGAGGCTCTGCATGGCGACTTGCTCCCGAGCCCATGCAATCGGGCTGACGCAGCCCTACTCTGGGCCCGTGGCACAGCCTGAGGAAGTACTGACCCGGTGGCGGTGCGTGCGCCAGGAACTGCACGACCTCCGTGCCGAAGAGGCTGACTGGAGACAGCGCATGGACGTCGCAGACTTCGAGACGCGCGCCGAACTAGGCATCGAGTCCTTCCGATCGGAAAAGCGCCGCCGCAGATTGAATGCCGAAAACGCTCATCTGCGAGTGCTGCTCGACCTATATGCGTACGAGGAGACCGCAGACAAGGATTCGGGTACATGTACGCCGGCCTTCGCCATGACTCTGGGGCAACTCGAAGAAAAACTGGCAGACTGGATAGTTGACGTAATCACGAAGGGGATTGGCGCGGATGGAATGCTCGATTGCCAGAGGCTCCTTCTCGGTTGGTGCGCACAGCTCCTCACATCTGACGTACCAGATTCGACGGGTCTGGTTTATCCAAGAGAGTTCTTGAACGCGGCACGATCAGTCTACGCATTCGCAATTGCGCCGGAGGTTTCACGTCCTGGCGTCATCGGACGCAATTCGCCGGATCGATGTCTGATCTTGGCTTTCGCAGCATTTCCCTTCCTCGAAGGAGTCACACGTCGAGCGCTGCCGGAATATATGGATCATGAAGGTAGAACGCGAAAGTCCTTCGAGTTAGGGGAGAACCGGTACGGCGTGGGCAAAACCATAAGCAACCTCAGCGTCGCACTCACGCTTTTAGAGCGCGAGAATCAGCCGAACGATCTCGGAGCGCGCCTTAGCGCCCTGCGAGAAGAGATCTCAAGACGCGGCGCATCTGAGGAGACGCGAACCGTGTCGGGCGAAAACCGTGATCTTTACTCGATCTTATTCAAGCACCGAAACTCGAACCTTCACGGCGGCGCGCACATTGCTCACGCGGGCCTGGCCGCGTTACTTCTTGCCACCCTGATCAGTCTCGGTTCCCTCCGCAACCAATTCGCGCATGTGTGCCAGGTCGCGAGAACGGCGAGCCGAATGCAAGCGCCAGCAGACCCCCTCGGTGCGTGGCCCCAATGGGTCTTCTATCCCGTCGGCTTCACCGATGCCTTCGAACCGGAAAGGATCCACTGTTGGCGGACTTGGCAGGTCACAGGGTCCTCGGAGCAGTCGATATAGGGTCGCGCCTGAGTCAGTGCCTCCCGGTCGACGCGATTCCGCCATCCGGGTGATGGCAGCACGCTACAAGTCGCCGGCTGACCTCCGGAGTGTCCGCGACGGACCAGGTCTGTCGGATAAGCGGCGGGCGAGCCAGGCGTTCGGAACTACTGCACGAGAAGGTGACAAGGGAGCTCAGGCGTCGCCTCGCCATATTCAAAGTTACCTACTAACCTTGAATATGGGAGGTGGGTATGGGACGTTACGAGGACCGCGTGTGGGAGGGCAACCCCGCGGGTGCGACACGCAGCGAGCGCGCGTCGTGCCGGTACCGCGCGTACATCCCAGACCACCTCGTAGGCGCAGAGTTCAGCCTGCCGGCTCGGTTGAGCGCCGACCTCGTCGACATCGAACAGTGCGTACGTGACCTGAACAACGCGCACCCCGGACTGCCCAACCTCGAGCCGCTCGCGAGGTTCCTTCTGCGGGCTGAAGCAGTCGCCTCGTCGAACATCGAAGGCCTAGTCATCAACGTCCGACGGCTCGCTCGCAGCGAGGCGACGGAGCGCGAAGGACTGCCCGTGGCCGATGAGACCGCACGCGCGATCCTCGGAAACATCCGTGCGCTTGATGAGGCAGTCGCACTCGCGTCCGACCCTTCCGAGCCCGCCACCCTCGACCAACTCCTCGCCATTCACCGGGCCCTGCTGATCGGCACCCGCGATGAACCCTGGGCTGGCGTCGTACGAAACGAGCAGAACTGGATCGGCGGCATCAACCCGTGCGCGGCAACCTTCGTCCCGCCGCCACCCGAGTGCGTCGCCGAGCTCCTGAACGACCTGATGGAGTACGTGTCGGGTGATGAGCACCCCGCACTTCTGCAGGCTGCGCTCGCCCATGCGCAGTTCGAGACCATTCACCCGTTCGCCGACGGCAACGGGCGGACGGGCCGCGCACTCATCCAGCTTGTGCTGCGGAGGCGTGGCGTCGCGACCCGCATCGTTCCGCCGGTCTCGCTCGTCCTCGCGACACAGGCCGACGCTTATGTGCGCGCTCTCGCCGGCACGCACGCCGACGGGCCGACGACACAAGGACAGCTCGCGTGGGTCGCACAGTTCGTCGCCGCGACAGGTCGGGCCTGCCGGGACGCGTCGGACTTCGCCGCCGAACTGGCAGCACTGGAACAGTCTTGGCGCGAGTCGCTCGGCAAGGTGCGTGCCAAGTCCGCAACCGACCTCCTAGTCACGGCCCTTCCTTCGTTGCCGGTCTTCTCGGTGACGACCGCCGCAGCGCACATCGGGCGGACGTTCCAAGCGACCAGCGACGCAGTCAACCGTCTCGTCGACGCCGGCGTCGTACGCCAGGTCTCCCTCGGCCGCCGCAATCGCGCCTTCGAAGTCGTCGACCTGTTCGACGCGTTCACCGGCTTCGAACGACTGCTCGCCAGCCCCGAAGCCGACACTCAGATGGCGCCGCCCGAACGCGCCGTCCCGCACCGCCGGCAGCGCTAGCGGCCGCTGGCCGGCCACAAATGACCTGACCTTCTTCTCGAAGGCGCACGCCGGGCCCCGCGCACGATTCAAGAAGGCCGACACGACGCATAGGGTGGCCCAATGCCGCAAGTGAAGGGAACTCTCGTCGACCCTCGGTCCGTCCTGACTGGGAGTATCGCGGACAACCAGGGCTTCGTCGTGACGATCTGGGACGGCCCGGCCGAGACCTACACCGTGCCCACCAACGACGTCCGCGAGGTCGTCATCTGGGCCGACGAGCAGTCCCAAGGTCGCGCCTACGAGATCTTCGCGAACGTCAAGACCACCGGCCACCGGGAACTGATCCGGATCTCCGGCTTCGACCCCACAGACCCTGACAATCTCTAACGGCGCCGGGCGGGCACCACTTCAGTCAGGGAAGCAGATCCCAATACTGTCGGCGGGCAGGCATCGCGTGGATCACCATCTCCTCGCCGCTCTCGAAGACGAGAACGACCGTCTCCAGCAGTCGCGCATGAGTGTCGAACCCGAGCCGCAATTCGCGGTGGGGCCAGTCGTCCTCATCGAGTGGCTCTATCCATTGCGACCAATCGGCTGCCTGGATGGCATCCTCCGGCAGGACGCCGTGCTTGAGCGCGCTGCGATGAACCCTCACGCCGACAGGGCTGACACCGCGCGACGAATCGTCTCCGAACGGGAGAGATGCTCCCGCTCAGCAACGGCGTCAAGCGCGGCGATCTCCTCGGCAGTGAGACGAACGGCCACCACCTGCATAGGCTCAGCCCCACGCCCTGGCCGGCCTCGCCCGCGTCGCTTCAGCTGGTCGACGTCGTAGCCAGCCTCGGCTTCGTCGGCCCATGCCTCGATCTGTTCGTCTGTCGCCATAAGAAAATCGTATAACGAAAAAGGTCGTGCCGGTAGCGTCCCGTCAGCCGATCACGTGAGCCTCGGCGTCGGCGAGCCATATGTTCACCGCAGCGAACATATGTATGGCGCGGCATACACCGGCGAGCATCTCTCGCCTGTCGTCGGCACCGGGTGTTCGTACATCCCCGACGATCCGACCTGCCTGGTCGAGACGGACCACCTGGACCGGCCGATGAGGAGTTTCGACAGGGAGGTCTCGATACGCCCTCCGCTGGCGCTCCGGGCTACTCGACCGGCTATGCCTGGCGGCGGCTGGGGTGGAGGAGCCAGAAGAAGTACGGGGGCACCCGCCAACGCGGCCCGCATCCCCGACGCGCTAGCTGTACTTGGTCATGAGGTTGGTGTCAGTCGGCTGATGGGTGGGAGTCCGTCGAGTGCGCTGTGGCGTCGTCGAGTGTTGTAGTACTCGATCCAGGGTGCAAGGGCGGCGGTGCGTTCGTCGTTGCTGGTGAAGACCTGGCGGTAGGCCCATTCGGTTTGCAGGGTGCGGTTGAGTCTTTCGACCTTGCCGTTTTGCCAGGGGCAGTGCGGGCGGATGAACTTCTGCCGGATGCCGTGGCGGGCGCAGACCTGGCGCAGTGCGGTGCTGCGGCGGTAGGCGAAGGCGTTGTCGGTGATCAAGCGTTCGATCCGGGTGATGCCGTGGGCGGCGAAGTAGTCGATCGCGCGTTGCAGGAACGTCGCGCAGGTGGGGCCCTTCTCGTCGGGCAGGATCTCGGAGTAGGCCAGCCTGGAGTGGTCGTCGACCAGCGAGTGCACGTAGTCGTAGCCGATGCGGGTCCGCTCGGCCCGGGAGCGGTGGTCGAGGGTGTTCTGGCCTTGTCCGCGCCAGCCGCCGCCGTCGGGGATCCGGCCGAGTTTCTTGACGTCCATGTGGACCAGTTCGCCGGGTCGTTCGCGTTCGTAGCGCACCGTGCTGGCCTTGCTGGCTCGCAGCAGTTGGCCGGTGATCGAGTCCAGCTCGTCGAGGTGCGGCAGGCCGGCGCGGGCGATCACCCGTGAGACGGTGCGCACCGGCACGCCGAGTTCGGCGCCGATCCAGTCCGGACCACGACGTTCTCGGGTCCGTACCGCCACGATCTGGGCCTCGAGGTCGGGGCTGGTCCGCCGCGGGCAGGAGTGCGGCCGCGAGGTCCGGTCGTGCAGACCCGCCTCACCCTCGGCGGCGTAGCGGTCCAGCCATTTGCGTACGCACTGGCGCGAGATCCCCATCGCCTTGGCGATATGCGCCTGCGGCCACCCCGCCAGGTGACGTTCAACGATGAGCAGCCTGCCCTGAAACGTGGTGCGGGCATTACGGTGAGACACGAGAGCCTCCAGCGTGGAGTGGGTCCTAGACAAGCCACACCCCACCCGGAGGCTCTCCCTACGTCAACACCCCACCGTCACCAACGTCCTGGCCAAGTACACCTAGCCACTGCCTCGACATCCACTCCAGCGGGCTCAGAGATCGAGGTCGAACGCAGCGCGGATCGCCTGCGCAAGGTCGTCCTCCTGTGACTCGAGCAGGAAGCCGAGCTGTCGTCCCACAGTCTCCACGGGCACAGTCACGATGTTGTCGCAGCTCACCACGCTGTCGCGGTCAAGCCCGTTGATCGGACCGACAGGAACTTCGGTGGAGAGCCCGCGGATCGTACTCGTAATCGGCGCGACGGTGACCCGATTCAGGTACGGACGAACGACCTCCCGGGTGAGGATCAGCACCGGCCGCGCCTTGTCGAGACGGGCCACGTGGATCGGTCGCATCAGTCGAGGTCGTCCATCGACACGCCGGCCGCGAACTCCGCCAGCCCGTCCATGTCAGTGTGTTCCCGTTCAGCGGCAAGAATCGCAGCGTCGCGTTCAGCAACCTTGCGTCGCTGCTCCCGCTGGAGCGCCTGCGTCACGACGGCAGCGCGACTCGGGGCCTCGCCCGCTTTGACCAGCTCGTCCACGAACGTCACGAGATCGTCGTCCAGACGCACAGCGATCTGAGTGCTCATACCAAGACGGTACCAGTCTGGGATCCGCCACCCCGTCGCTCGTCTCGCGATGACGGCCCGCAGCGATGAGTTTCCTGGCGGCGTCGGGTCGGATATCCATGCACCCCGACCTCCCGCGTCTAAGGAATGCCGTGAGCGCCACGTACAGGTGGCACGCGTGAAGCTCCTCCTCACCTCCGCAGGCGTCACGAACCCGAGCATCCGCGACGCGCTGGCCGATCTGCTGGGCAAGCCGATCGCCGAAGCCAACGCCCTCTGCATCCCCACGGCCACCTACGCCATGGGCGGGCCACCCTCGGCGTGGCGCTTCATCACCGGTCAGACGCCGCTGCCCATGTGCGGCCTGGGCTGGAGCTCGCTGGGCGTCCTCGAACTGACCGCCTTGCCCAGCGCCGGCGAAGAACGGTGGCTGCCCTGGGTGCGGGAGGCGGACGTCATCCTCGCGGGCGGCGGAGACGCGACCTACCTGTCCCACTGGATACGGCAATCCGGTCTGGCGGATGTCGTGCCGTCGCTGCGCGACACCGTTTGGGCAGGGCTGAGCGCCGGGAGCATGGCGTTGACGCCACGCATCGGTGCGCAGTTCGTCGAGTGGGAGTCCGCACCTGACGACCGCACGCTGGGGATCGTGGACTTCTCGATCTTCCCGCACCTCGGCATGGAGCCGGACAACACCATGGCCTGCGCTGAGAGATGGGCGGTCGAGATCGCGGGTCCGGCGTACGCGATCGACGACCAGACCGCCATCACGGTGACCGACGGCGCGGTGGAGGTCGTCTCCGAAGGGCAGTGGAGACACTTCCCCGTGCAGACCAGCTCCGCGGGCAGGCGTTGAAAGCGACCTTTCTCGTACCGGCCCACGGGGCCATGCTCAAGTGATGAGCCTTGATCCTGCTGAGACAAACCCCGATCACTACAAGGTCATCTTCGAGAACGACCGTGTCCGCGTTCTCGAGTACCTCGATCAGCCCGGCACGGTCACCACCCCGCACCAACACCCCGACAGCGTGATGTACACGCTGTCCTCGTTCCGGCGACGACTCGTCCAAGGGGACGAGCAACGCGAGGTGGAGCTCCAAGCAGGCACGGTCGGCTGGCTTCCGGCGCAGCAGCACCACGGGGAGAACATCGGCGACACCGCTACGCACGCGATCTTTGTGGAGCTCAAGAGCTCGACGGCACCAACCGGGGAAGGGACACTCGGCCCCAGCGCGTGACGCTCTGTCAGGGACCGCCGCGCCAGTGCTCGATCCGGCGTTTGTCGGGCAGGAACCCGTGGTCCACACCCCAGAGAACTGCTTGGGTCCGGCTCTCGACATCGATCTTGCGGTAGAGCCCGCGGATGTAGGACTTCACGGTGTTGGGACTCAGATAGGTCAATGCTGCGACCTCAGCGTTGTTCTTGCCCTGCGTGATGAGAGCGAGGATCTCCGCCTCACGATCGGTGAGGCCTTCGCCGCGCCCGGGCCAGTCACCGCGCTGGGTGCGGACCTTGGGCGCTGGAGGGCTGACCACGATCTCGCCCGCGTGCACGGACTCGAGGGCCGTGACGAGCTCTCGGGCCGTGAGCGCCTTCGACAGATAGCCGTGCACTCCAAGATCCCGGGCTGACGCGAGGAGGTCCGGGTGGAAGCTCCAGGTATAGACCACGACTCGCCGGGCACGTGGGTTGTCGATGAGGGCCTTGATCTCCTCGCGATCGGACTCCGGCTGGGCGAAAGAGTCGTACAGCGCGATGTCGACACCGTCCTCGACAGACATGTTGGTGTCCAGCTCGGCGACCACGACGCGGTCGCGGTACGGCTCGAGCATGTTGGCGACCCCCATGACGACGACGTCGTAGTCGTCCACCAGGGCGACCTGGATGGGGCGGACTCCATTGCTCATGACTCGACGCTAACCCACCTAGGGGTGTGCCACACCCCTCCTAGGGGTGGTTGCGTAGTGGGCAGAGGGCGCCACAGTCGGCCTCTCGAAGAAAGGGAGACCCATGCTCGGACTCATCCTCACCATCCTCATCGTCGGCGCCATCGCCGGCTTCGTTGCCCGACTCCTCGTACCCGGTCGTCAAGACCTCTCCATCGTCGCGACCATCGTGCTCGGGATCGTCGGCTCGTTCATCGGCGGCTTTCTCGGCTACCTGTTGTTCGGCAAGGACGGAGACGACGGCTTCTTCCAGCCGGCAGGCATCATCGGCTCGATCATCGGCGCAGTCATCGCCCTGCTGATCTGGCAGTGGTCGCAGCGCCGCCACACCTCGCACGCCTGAGTGACCGAGCAGCCCGGCGCCGGGGCCAACGGGGGTGGTCCCGGCCCGCTCGCGTAGTTCAGCAGGCGGAGCCACCCCTGATATCTTTTGATATCAGGAGGTGATCGGGATGCCTGATGTCTTGATCCGCAACTTTCCGGCCGACGATCTCGCGCTGCTGGACGAGCAAGCTGCCCGGCTTGGTCTCTCACGCACCGAGTACCTTCGCCGCCGACTGCACCAAGAGGCCCGTCGGAGTTCCACGACGGTCACCGCGGCCGACCTGACCCGGTTCAGTTCGGCTGCCGCCGACCTCGCCGATGATGCGGTCACGTCCGACGCGTGGTCATGACCGAACCGAGCTGGATCATCGACAAGTCGGCGCTCGTACGACTGGGTGCTAGCCCGGATGCTGACGCCTGGGCGAACCGGATCGAACGCGGCTTGGTTCGCATCACCACGATCACACTGCTCGAGGTCGGCTACTCGGCCCGATCGGGTGCCGACCTGAAGGGCCTGCTGGGCACCGCCCCCGTCTCCGTCATGCCAGTCGAGTACTCCGCGCCTGCGATCGAGGATCGTGCCATGGAGGTACAGCAGCGACTAGCCGAGCGCGGACACCATCGGGCACCCTCCATCCCCGACTTGTTGATCGCAGCCACCGCCGAGATCAACAAGCACATCGTCCTCCACGTCGACAAGGACTTCGACCTCATCGCCGATCTCACCGGCCAACCCGTGGAGCGACTGGCCACGTAACCCGCTCAACCAGCGGGGTCTCGATACGCCCTCCGCCAGCGCTCCGGGCTACTCGACCAGCGGGGAGGGCTACTCGACCAGCGGGGGCTGGGCTACTCGACCAGCGGTCAGACCTTGCGGCGGCTCTTGTGCAGCAGCCAGAAGAAGTACGGCGCACCGACCAGCGCGGCCAACAACCCCGCCGGGAGCTGGGTCGGTGCAGCCACCGTGCGCCCGAGCAGGTCCGCCAGCACCAGCAGGATCGCCCCGAGCAGCGCCGCCACCGGGATCACCCGCAGATGCCGCCGCCCGACCAGCGACCGCGCCGCGTGCGGAGCCACCAGACCCACGAACGCGACCAGCCCGATCGCCGCCACCGCCGTCGCCGTCAGCAGCACCGCGCACGTCAGCAGCATCAACCGCGCCGGCCCGGGCCGAACACCCAGCACCCGCGGTGTGTCCTCGTCGATCGACAGCAGATCCAGATACCGATAGCCCACCATCACCGCAGGCACCAGCACCACGATCGCGATCATCAACGGCACCAGGTGCTCGTACGAGCGCCCGTACGTCGAGCCGCCCAGCCACGTCAACGCCTTCGAGGCGTTCCACGGATCGGTCGTCACGATCAGCAGCGACATGATCGCCTTCGCCGCGAACGACACCCCGACACCGATCAGCACCAGTCGGTCCGTCGCGAAGCCACCCCGCGCTGACAACCCGAACACGATCGTCGCCGCCACGAGCGCACCCACGCCCGACGCGCCAGCGAGGGCCCAGAACGACGCCAGCGGGGCCAGCGTCACCACGACGACCGCACCCACCGACGCACCGCCGGCGACGCCGATGATGGTCGGGTCCGCCAACGGGTTGCGCGTGACGCCCTGGATCGCCGTCCCGGCCACCGCCAGGGCGACACCGGCCAGCAGCGCCGCGACGACACGCGGCACCCGCGCGCCCATCACGTTCGTCACGATCGGCCCGGCCTGACCGGTCGCCCAGTTGACGAGGTCGCCGAGCAGGAACATCCGGTCGCCGATCAGCACCGCAGCGACGCACAGCGCGAACAGCACCACCGAGAGCACGGCGACCAGCACCCACGGGTGCTTCGCGCCGAGCCCGCGTACGTCGAGCGCGTTGGACGCGTCGTCGAGGCGCGAGGCGCGCAGCCGGTACGCGAACCACACGAGCACCACCGCGCCCAGCAGCGACGTCACGACACCGGTCGGCACCTCGACCGCCCGCTGCGCGCCGACCACCGCCCGGATCAGCACGTCCGCGGCGAGCACGATCACCACACCGGCCAGCCCGGAGACCAGCACGAGCACCCGGTGCCGGTGCAGACCCGGCACCACCGGCGCGGCCAGCCGTACGAGGGCAGGGGCCGCGAGACCCACGAACCCGATCGGCCCCGTCAGCGTCACCGCCGCCGCGGACAGCACGACCGCGAGGACGAGGACGACGAGCTGCGTCTGCCGTACGGGGACACCCAGCGACCGTGCCGCGTCGTCGCCGAGCACCATCACGTCGAGGCGCCGCGCGAAGAACATCAGCGCCACCAGGCACGCGACCACCACCGGAGCCATGAGCCGCACGCCGTCGAAGCCGTTCTGGCTCACGACCCCCGACTCCCACGCCTGGATGCCGCGGGCCTCCATCGGGTTGAGGATGATCAGCGTCGTCGCGAGCGACATCAGCACCGTCGCGACGACGGTGCCGGCGAGCACCAGCCGTACGGTCCCGTAGTCGGTGCCCGCCAGCCCGAACACGACCGCCGCCGCGGCCAGCCCGCCGAGGAACGCGAGCACCAGGTCCCCGAGCAGGATCCCGGGCAGGCCCACCGTCGCGGCCGCCGTCAACGCGAGGAAGGCGCCGGCGTTCACGGCGAGCGTGTCGGGTGAGGCGAGCATGTTGCGCGAGATCGACTGCATGACGCAGCCGGCCGCGCCGAGCGCGATGCCGACGACCACCCCTGCCGCGACGCGCGGGAGCCGGGAGTCGACGATGACCGCCGACGCCTGCTCCGAAGCGCCGCCGGTCACCCATGCCCACAGGTCGCCGAACCCGACCGTCGCGGTCCCCTGCACGACGTGCACGGCTGCGAGCGCGACGACGAGCGCGAGCAGACCGACGACCACGAGGACGAGCCTCAGGGACGCCTTCGGCTCGGCGTCGAGCTTCGGGAGGTCAGGGGAGTCCGCGGCGGCGGGCTCGGCGGTGAGCGTCATAGCGAGAGGTAGGTCCCGGAGGTCAGGAGCCCTGGACGGTCTTGACGACGGCGTCGAGGAAGTCGCTCATCGACGCGGGCCCGCCGAACATCCAGATGCTGTCGGGGAGGCGCGTGACGTTGCCGGCCTTGACGAACGGCAGACCGGTCCAGACCTTGTTCTCTCCGAGCGCCACGGTGTACGGGTCGGCCTCGCCCTCGTTGCCGATGTACCAGAAGAGCGTGTCGGCCGGGAGCTTCGTCAGACCCTCGACGTCGGTGGTCCCGAGGCCGTAGGCGGGGTCGCCCTCCATGCCCGGGATCTTGGTCCACGGGTTGGCGAAGCCGAGCTCCTTGAGGAGCGCGCCGAGCTGCGAGCCGTCGAGGTACGGACGGACCGAGACCGCGCCACCAGCCTCGTACGCATCGCTGAACGCGACGGGCTTGCCCGCGAGACCGGCCTCCTCGACCGCTTTCTTGCTCTCGTCGAGCTTCTTGTCGAAGTCCTCCTTGAGCTTCTTCGCCTCGTCCTCGGTGCCGGTGGCCTGCGCGACGAGGTCGACGTTCTCCCACATCTGGCCGAGCGGATCCTTCGCGTCTCCGCCCGGGAGGACGATGACGGGGGTCGTCTTCTCGATCTGCTCGATCGCGTCGCCGACGAGCTGGTCGGTCACGAAGACGGCGTCGAGGTCGAGACTGGCGAGCGTGTCGAGGCTCGGCTCGCCGCGCGTGCCGATGTCGGTCGCGTCGTCGTCGAGCTCGACCGACTTGTCCCAGGTCTTGAAGCCCTTGATGTCGGACACCGCGGTCGGCTGGACGCCGAGCGAGATGAGGTACTCGACGGTGTTCCACTCCGTGGAGGCCACCCTCTCGGCGGGCCCGTCGAGCGTGACCTTCTTGCCGCGCGAGTCGGTGACGGTGATCTTCTCGCCGCCGTCCGACGAGGCGTCGGCGTCGTCCTCGGTGGTGCCGCAGGCGCCGAGCGCGAGGGCGAGGGCTGCCGCGGACGCGACGAGCAGGGTGCGGGTGGGCTTCACGGCCTGGGTTCTCCTTCGATGGGGGACGCCGTCAGAGGGCGACGGCGACGGTGGGACGAGCGTGGTGGCGCGCACGCGCGCGGGTACGGAGGTGGCCGTCGTGCGGATCGACGTGCACGTCGACGGTGACCCCGTACGCGGGTGAGAGCAGCTCGGTGGTGAGGACTTCCTGCGGGGTGCCGACCGCGGTGACCCTGCCCTCGACGAGCAGCACGACCTCGTCGGCGACCGCGGCCGCCTGGTCGAGGTCGTGCAGGACGATGCCGACGGCGATGCCGTGCTCGTCGGCGAGGTCGCGGACGATGTCGAGGAGCTCGACCTGGTAGCGCAGGTCCAGGTACGTCGTCGGCTCGTCGAGCAGCAGCACCGGGGTGTCCTGCGCGAGGCAGCTCGCCAGCCAGACGCGCTGCGCCTGTCCGCCCGAGAGGGTGTCGACCCCGCGCTCAGCGAGCTCGGCGACGCCGGTCATCGCCATCGCGCGCTCGACGATCGCGTGCCCGTCGGGATCGCCGCCGCCCCACCGCGAACGGTGCGGGTGACGGCCGTACGCGACGACCTCCCGTACGGTCACGCCGCCCGGCGCCGACCGTGACTGCGAGAGGAGCGTGAGACGGGTGGCGAGCTCCTTGGCCTTGAGGTCCGTGACGGACTCGCCCTCGCGCAGCGTGATTCGGCCGGCGGACGCCTTGTGAAGGTGGGCGAGCGTCCGCAGCAGCGTCGACTTGCCACTGCCGTTCGGACCGATCAGCGCAGTGACGCGGCCCGGTACGAGAGCGACGCTCACGTCGTCGACCACGACCGCCGACCCGTACGCCGCGCAGACGCCGTCGGCGGTCAGCTCGGGGGTGCGCGGGTTGCTGTTCACACAACCAAGGTAAGGCATACCTATCCTGAGCGAAAGGGCGGCGCAACTGGTTTTCGTCCGAGGGAGCGCCCGTAAGCCGATGAGAAAGAGTCGGCGACCGTGTCGAAAGTGCGCCGCTTCGTTCGGCGTAGGGGTGAGAACCGCCGCGACACTAGGGTCGTGAGCGGCGCCCGGACTCACTGGAGGAACACCATGCGCACTCTGATCGTCACTGCTTTCGTCTCCGCCGACGGCGTCATGGAAGGACCCGGTGGGGAGGCCGGCTACCGCAACTCCGGCTGGACGTTCAAGGACGTCAAGCCCGACCAGGCCTCGTACGAGCTCAAGGGCCGCGAGCAGCAGGAGACCACAGCACTCCTCCTCGGGCGCACGTCGTACGAGGCGTTCGCGCCGGTGTGGCCGACGATGGAGGAGTTCAAGGAGTACAACGAGATGCCGCGCTACGTCGTCTCGACCACGCTCGAGTCCGACGACCCGCGCTGGCCTGCGACGATCCTGCGCTCCCTCGACGAGGTCGCAGCACTCAAGGAGACCGACGGCGGCCCGATCGCCGTCCACGGGAGCGCGACGCTCGGGCACAGCCTGGCGGACGCCGGGCTCGTCGACCGCTACCACCTGCTCGTGTTCCCGCTGCTGCTCGGCGCCGGCAAGCGCCTGTGGAGCGACAGCGACAAGGACACGACCAAGCTCAAGCTCGTCGAGCACGAGGCGTACGCGAACGGCATCCAGAAGCAGGTCTTCGACGTCGTGAAGTGACCGCTGGTCGAGTAGGCCGGAGCGCCAGCGGAGGACGTATCGAGACCTTTACCCCCCGCTGGTCGAGTAGTCCGGAGCGCCAGCGGAGGACGTATCGAGACCCAGGTCTCGATACACGCCTCGCCCAGCGGCTCACCGCTACTCGACCACCAGACCCAACGCGCTACTCGACCTTCGCGAGGAAGTCCCGTACGAGCTGGTTGAACTCCTCCGGCCGCTCCAAGTTCGGATAGTGCGCTGAGGCCTCGACGACCGCCAGCTCGCCCTGCGGCACCAGCGCGGCCAGGCGCTCGGCCATCTTCCGGTGGTCGTCCCCGTCGACGGCACCGACGACGGCGAGGACGGGTGCGCCGACGCGGAGCAGCCGCGCCCAGGTGTCATTCAGCCCCGTCGGCCTCGCGGGCTGCACCGGGATTCCGTCCGGACCGACCACGACGTGCTCCTTGAGCGTGTGCCACGCCATCGCCTCGACCGCGTCCCACACCGCGGGGTCGACGTCTTCTCTCGTCCGGTGCGGCCCGGGCACGAACGCCATGAACGCCGCCATCCAGGCCTGCGCGTCACCGGCCGCCTCGGCCCGCTGCCACTGCGCGAAGAGATCGAGCGCCCACGGGTCCTCGAAGACCGGCTCGCTCGTCCCGACGCCGCCAGCGGCGACCCCGGCGACGCGGTCGGGGTGCTCGAGCGCGGTGTCGACGGCGGTTCCGCCGCCCATCGAGATCCCCGCAAGGACGGCGCGCTCGATCTCCAGCGCGTCGAGCAGGGCGACCACGTCGTCGCAGAGCCGCGCGTCGGTGGCGGGCGACGACCAGCCGTGGCCGCGGGCGTCGGGCGCAACGACGCGCCGCTCGGGGAACGCGTCGAGCTGCGGCCCCCACATCCGGTGGTCGATCGCGCCGCCGTGCAGGAGCACGAGCGGCATGGCGCCCGTACCGGGGTCCCGGTCGACGAAGGCGACGTGCTGGTCGGCGAGGTGGAGGCGCTGAAGGTCTTCGGCATTCCGCAACATGACAACCAAGGTGTCATATGATTCGCAAACTGACAACCCAGGTGTCATTATGGCCCGGTGACCGAGAAGCCACTGAACCCCGACCGCCTGGCCGAGCGGCTCGCGGAGGTCTATCTCGTCGTCGGTCCGCTCTCCCGCAAGGTCCTGCGGGTCGTGGAGCAGAGCCAGCCGGTGATGGGTATGTCCGTCGGCGTCCGCGCCGTCCTCGACCAGCTCCGCCGCGACGGGGCGCGGACCGTGCCGCAGATGGCCAGGACGCAGGATCTCAGCCGCCAGTTCGTGCAGCGCATGGTCAACGACGCCTCCACGCTCGGATGGGTCGAGGCCGTCGACAACCCGGCGCACCGACGCTCACCCCTCATCCGGATCACCCCCGACGGAGAGCGCGCCATCGCCGCCGTCATCGCCCGCGAGCACGCACTCATGAGCCGTGTCCCCGGCGACCTCACCGGGTCCGACATCGACACCACGCTGCGGGTGCTTCGCGCGATGCTCGCCGGCCTGGAGGACGTCGAGGCGCAGTCCTGACCCTCGCCTTCTGTCCGTGTGCCGGAGCACACTGACCCTCATGGCGTACGACGAAGAGCTGGCAGAGCGTGTCCGAGAGGTGGTCGCAGGCGAGGACGCGCTCCACGAGCAACGGATGTTCGGAGGGCTCGCGTTCCTCGTCGCGGGCAAGATGGCGGTCGCGGCCAGCGGACGTGACGGTCTGATGGTGCGGGTCGACCCGGCGGAGTCCGGCGCCCTGGAGTCGGCCGACGGCGTCGAGCCGATGGTCATGCGCGGGCGTGAGATGCACGGCTGGCTCCTCGTCAGCAACGAGGCCGTCCGTGACGACGCCGCGCTCGAGGAGTGGGTCGCGCGCGGCGTCTCGTACGCGCGATCGCTCTCCCGGACGTAGTCTGCAAGTCACCAGCACCACCGCACCGCGGGCCGCTGGGTCCCTGAGCGGGAGGGGGCGTGGCGATGTCGAGGTCCGGACTCTCGCGCCACCGGGTCCCCGCCGAGCACCGTGTGCTCGGGCTCGACCGGAGGACCTTCGCGTACGCGGTCCCGGCCCTCGTCGTCTACCTGCTCTGGGCGTGGCTCGTCCCGTGGATCGACAACCAGGTCCCGTGGGACGACCGGATCCGCGCCGGTGACGTCCTCCAGGTCACCGACGACGTCACCATGACCCCGTCCGCTGGCTGGGGCCTCGTCAGCGGTCTCCGTACGAGCGACAAGCCGCGCGACGGCACGGTGGCGACGGACCAGACCGTCCTGACCAAGGACGGCATCTACTTCGAGGTCACCCAGGGCCCGTTCAGGGGTTCGACCCGCAGACTCCTGCGGCAGATCAACCGGATCAGCAGCACGACAGGCGACCCCGCCGGGTTCTCGGTCACCGGGAGCCCACGACCGCTCACGACCGACTCGGGGCTGCGTGGCCTCGTCGAGGGCTTCGAGTCGCAGCGCAACGTCGGGGTCAGCGCCGCCTTCGTCGTCGACGACACCGGGATCGAGGTCCAGGTCATCGGCACCCCTGAGGCGATGAAGCAGAAGAGACGCGACATCGAAGCGATGCTCCTGAGCTTCACCGACACACGGAGGGACGACTCGTGACCGCGACCGCCGTGCCCGTCCCCGCGCCCGATGCCGACGAGGCGCTCGCCCGCCGACGCGACGCGATCGCGGTCTCCGGCTGGGGTGCGCCGTACCGGTTCGTCCAGCCGCACAACGCCTGCTTCTGGGTCTATCTCCTCCTCGTCGGCCTCGGCCTCTGGAAGTTCGTGACCCTGTCCCTCCCGACAGCCGAGATCTTCGCCGACGCCAACACCGCCGCGATCGTCAGCTCCGGCCTGTTCGCCCTCGTCTTCCTGCTGTTCCTGCACTCGTTCGACCGGTACGAGAAGACGCCTGGCCGGCTCGCCCTCACGGCATTTATCGCCGGTGGCTTCGCCGCGCCCTGGGCGTTCGCGCTGCCCGGCAACGCAGCCCTCATGGACCTGTACGGCAAGGTCTTCGGCCAGACCTTCGCGGAGGACTGGGAGGCAGGTCTGACGGCGCCCTTCGTCGAGGAGACGTCGAAGGCGGTCTTCTTCGTACTGCTGCTCGGACTCGCGCCGGTGGTCATCCGGACGGTGTACGACGGGTTGATGGTCGGCGCGTACATCGGTCTCGGCTTCCAGATCCTGGAGGACGTGCTGTACGGCCAGAACTCGGCGATGTCGCACTTCGGCACGGACCAGACGTCGACCGTGCTGGAGACGTTCGCGGTCCGCGCGATCACCGGCATCCCGTCCCACGCCCTCTACACCGCGCTCTTCAGTGCCGGTCTGGTCTACGTCATCGGCACGGTCGCCCAGCCGCGACGCGTGGGGCGCGGGCTGGCCCTCATCGCGACCGCCATGCTTCTGCACGGGCTCTGGGACTCGGCCGCAGCGCTCGTCGGTCCGCTCGGGGCAGCCGCGGTCAGCGCGATGATGCTCGGCCTGACCGTCGCCGCCCTGGTCGCACTGATGCTCGCGATCCGCCTCGGTGGGACACGCGAGCGCGGATACCTCCGGGCCATCCTTCAGCCCGAGGTGGTCGACGGCACGATCACCGAGGCCGAGCTCGACG
>Ga0233383_1000263_pt1 | contig 21946 bp, 16 predicted proteins | sample ElkDunMinimDraft_14_FD_191542 | JGI IMG/M metagenome (GOLD analysis project Ga0233383, IMG submission 191542) | Fecal eukaryotic communites from dung pellets of Tule Elk in California, USA - Elk Dung G16 | ecosystem: Host-associated > Mammals > Digestive system > Large intestine > Fecal | place...
GGGCACCGACGTCGGGTCCGGCGGACGGCCCGGGATGACCTCCAGGCCCGCGCCCTTCTGGTCGAGCCTCGGGATGGAGCGCAGGAGGGCCCGCGTGTACGGGTGCGCAGCGGACGCGAAGACGTCGAAGACCGAGGCCTGCTCGACCGCGCGACCGGCGTACATCACCGTGACGTCGTCGGCGACGTTCGCCACGACGCCCATGTCGTGGGTGATGAGGATCAGGCCCATGTCCCGCTCGGCCTGGATCTCGCTGAGCAGCGTCATGATCTGCGCCTGCACCGTCACGTCGAGCGCGGTGGTGGGCTCGTCGGCGATGAGGACCTCGGGGTCCATCGCGAGCGCCGAGGCGATCATCACGCGCTGGCGCATACCGCCGGAGAACTGGTGCGGGTAGTCCTTGATCCGCTCCTTGGCGTTGGGCACCTTCACCATGTCCAGCAGCTCGACGGCACGCCCAGCGGCCTCGCGGCGCGACATCTTGCGACGTGCGCGCAACGCCTCGGTGAGCTGCCAGCCGACGGTGTGGACCGGGTTGAGTGCGGTGAGCGCGTCCTGGAACACCATCGCGATGTGCGCACCGCAGACGGCGCGGTGCTCCTTCGGCGACAGTGTCAGCAGGTCCTCTCCCTTGAACCGGACCGCGCCGCGCACGATCCGCGCCGGAGGGATCTGCAGGAGGCCCATCACGGCCAACGAGCTCACGCTCTTGCCGCTGCCCGACTCACCGACGATCGCGAGCGTCCGGCCGGCTGTCACCGAGTACGACAGCCCGTCGACCGCACGGACGACACCGTCCGGCGTCGCGAACTCGACGGCGAGGTCCTCGACCTCGAGGAGGGGGATGTTCTGCTCGGTCACGGCCTGCTCACCTCAGCTTCGGGTCGAGGGCGTCGCGGAGGTTGTCGCCGATCACGACGAACGCGAGCACCGTGGCCAGCAGGCAACCGAGCGGGAAGAGCAGCAGGTACTGCGAGCCGCCTGTGAACCATTCCGAGCCCTCCGTGATCATGATCCCCCAGCTCACCGCCGGCGGCCGGACGCCGATGCCGAGGAACGCCAGCACCGCTTCCGTGCCGATCACCGCCGCGATCGCCGTCGGGACGAGTGCCGTCACCGTCCCGATCGCGTTGGGCAGCACGTGGCGGAACATGATCCGCAGGTCGGAGGCCCCGAGCACCCGTGCCGCCGTCACGTAGTCGAGGTTCTTCGTCTCCAGGACGCTCGCGCGCACATAGCGGGTGTAGCCCATCCAACCGAACAAGGTGAGGACGATCGCGGGCTGGATGATCGTGGCGAGGAGCCCGTCACCGAGGTCGACCGTGCGGAACAGCGACAGGAGCAGCAGCGCGGCGAGCAGCAGGGGGATGACGAGGAAGACCTCGACGGTCCGCGAGACGATCGCGTCCACGATGCCCAGATAGTAGCCGGCGAGGGTGCCGAGCGTGACGCCGATGAGCACCGAGGCCCCCACCACGATGAACGCGAGGAGCAACGACGGGCGGGAGCCGTAGACGAGCTCGGCCAGCACGTCGCAGCCGTGAACGTTGGTGCCGAACGGGTGCTCGCCCCCCAACCACTGGGGCGGGATGCGCGAGTCGGCGATGTCGCAGCGCTGCGGGTCCTTGTCGGTGAACAACCAGGGGAACAGGGCCACGACGAGGAAGAAGACGGCGACGACCGTGGCCCCGATCACCGACGGGCGGCGGCGCAGCGTACGGAAGGCGTCGGACCAGAAGGAGCGGTTCGGGACACCGCCCTCGGTCTCTTCCGCCATCAGCGCGGAGACACTCGGGTCAGTCATAGCGGATCCTCGGGTCGAGGGCGGCGTACACGACGTCGACGACGATCATGACGGCGACAGTCACCACCGCGAGCAGGGTCACGATGCCGATCACGACCGACACGTCGCTGTCCTGGACGGCCCTCCACAGGACTCCGCCCATCCCGTAGATGTTCATCATCCCCTCGGTGATCACCGCACCGGCGAGTGCCTCGGTGAAGATGATGCCCACCGCGGTCGCGACCGGGATCGAGGAGTTGCGGACGACGTGGTGGACGGTCACGTGGCGCTCGGACAAGCCCTTCGACCGCGCGGCGCGCACGTGGTCGGCGTTGTAGTTCTCCAGCTGGGCGGCCCGCACGAGCCGGATGAACGCCGCCGATCCGGCAAGTCCGAGCAGGATTCCCGGCACGATCAGCGTGGCCCACGGGTGGTCGGCGGAGAACGACGGCTTGAAGAGCAGGGCAGGCAGGCTGTCGCTGCCGAAGGTCTCCTTGGCCCACTTGCTCAGGGGAACGGAGAAGACGTACTTGTAGACGAGCAGGAGCACGAAGATCGGCAGCGCGTCGATGAGGACGGAGAGGCCTCGGATGCCCTGGTCGGACGGCTTGCCCCGGCGGCGGGCCGCGATCGAGCCGAGCGTCATGCCGATCAGCATCCACGTCACCCCCACCACGGCGAACAGCCGCAGCGTATTAGGGGCCGCGGTGCCCACGATGTCGGTGACCTCGCGACCGCGCAGGCTCTCACCGAAGTCGCCCGACGCGTACGCGGCCAGGCGGTCGACGAACGGGCCCAGGCACGGGTTGCCGAGCTGGTCGTAACAGGGGTCGTCGAGGGCGTACCGCTTCTCGACCGCCGCGAGCTGCGACGGGCTCGGCGGCCGGTCGCCGAAGAAGGCCTGGGCAGGGTTGCCGTTGAGCTGGATGGCGAGCGTCGTGAGCAGGTGCAGCAGCAGAATCACGAGGAACAGGGTGAAGACACCCTGCAGCACACGGCGCATGACGTATCGGCCCATCGTGCGCTCCTCTCCTTCCGTCTCGAGACCGTACGGCCGTGGTGGCCGACGGCGACATGCTGCGGCCGGTGACCGGCGCTCCCCCCGAAGGCGCCGGCCACCGGTCCGACGTCAGCTCACCTTGAGCAGACGCAGCTTGATCTCCCCGCTGAACGGGTCGAGCACGACGTTGTCGAGACGGTCGCTGTAGAACATCACGTTCTGGCTGAAGATCACCGGGACACCGGCCATGTCCTTGGCGATGACCTTCTCGGCCTCCTGGTACTTCGCGACAGCCGCGTCCAGGTCCGGCGCGGTGTCGCCCTCCTTGATGAGGTTCTCGAACTCCGCGTTGTAGTAGCCGAAGTTCTCGTTGCCCTTCTTGGCGTCGCCGCTCGCGTAGACCGGCGCGAGGTAGTTCTCGTTCAGCGGGTAGTCCGGGAACCAGTTGGCCCGCATGATGCCGTCGAAGTCACGCGCCGAGCGACGGTCGAAGTAGTCCGGCGTCGGATCCAGCACGTACGGGATGCCGAGGTTGAGCTGGATCGAGTCGCCGACGGCCTTGAAGATGGCCTCCTGCGTCTCGTCCTCACCGAGGTGGATCGTCAGCTTCTTCCCCTTCGGCCAGCCGCCTGCCTTGGCGAGGGCCGCCTTCGCGGCGGCCGGGTCGAACGTGCAGAACTCGCAGGTGCCGGCGGTTCCGCCCGGGACACCGTCCGGGACGACCCAGCTGTCGGCGGCGACGTACTGACCGGGGACGACCTTGTCGACGATCGTCTCCCGGTCGATCGCCATCGAGATGGCCTTGCGGAACTCGACGTCGTCGAAGGGCTTGCCGAGGTACATCGGGAACCCGATGTAGGACAGTGCGGCGCCCGGTCCCTCGACCATCCGCGACGAGAGGTCGGGATCGCTGGTGGCGCGCTCCCACTCCGCCGGCGGGACGTCACCCGTGGCGTCGACGTCACCGGCCTCGAAGTCGGCCCAGTCGGAGTCGCCGGAGAACTCGGTCCACTCGATGCGGTCGTAGTCCGGCGTCTCGTCGCCCTTGTAGTCGCCCCACTTGGCGGCGGTGAGCTTCTGGCCCTGGTCCCACTCCTCGATCTCGAAGGGGCCGTTGCCGATCGGCTTGAGCGCGCACGCGTCCACGTCGTCCAGGCACTCCTGCGCGACGGGGAAGAACCCGGTGTAGCCGAGCATCGTCGAGAAGCCCGCGAACGGGCCGCCGAGGGTGACCTCGAGCGTCTGCGGGTCGACGACCTTCAGACCGGACAGCTCCTTGGCCGTCGGCTCTTTGGTGACGGTGACGTTCCCTTCCTCGTCCTCGCCCTGCATCTCGTCGTAGCCGGCGATCCGCTCGAAGAAGTAGTTGTTGCCCATCGCGTTCGGACCGTAGGCGGCGTAGTTCCAGGCACGGGCGAACGCCTCGGCGTCGACGGGCTCACCGTTCTGGAACTCGAAGCCGTCCTTGATCTTGATCGTCCACACCGTGTTGTCGGTGGTCGAGACGTCCTCGGCGATGTAGTTGTACGGCTCAGTCGTCTGGGGGTCGTAGCGCACCAGGCCGTCGTACACGACGTCGAGCACGCTGATGTTGTCGTTGACGTTCGAGTCCATCGGCAGGAGCGTGTCCACGTCCTGCTCGAGGCTCAGCTTGACGGTCTTCTCGCCGTCGCCCTCGTCGTCGCCGCCTCCGCAGCCCGTCAGCACCAGAGCCACGGCGGTCAGACCCGCGGCCAGTCGAGCAATCTTCACTGTCTGCCTCCAAACGTGAGCGCCCCCTGGCAAGCGCGTGGGGCTCCGTCGATCGTGCCGCACAGGCGCGGTCGGGCGGAACGCCTGTAACCGACCTGTGATCACCCGCCCGACAAAGTTACGCTCCGGATACCGGCAGATGGTGGAATTGACTTCTTGTCGCAGAGATGGCCGGCTGTAAGAAAGTGAACGTAAAACCACTCGTGATGGCATGGCGCGCCGTCTCGCCGTCGACGATCACGGCGGACGCGTACCGCTCCGGTAGGGTTGAGCAAAGGACGGGCTCAGGTCGGAGCCTGCCCCCCGTACGGAGGATTGATGAAGAGCAACAACCCCGTCTTCGCCCGAAGCGACGAGTTCAACGGCCGCGCCGCCCAGCCCGGGTACACCGATCCGAGCAGCTGGCAGATCGGGGCGCCCGGCGACGCCGGCGACGGAGGTGGTCACAGCCCGTACGAGACCGCCGTCGCCGATCGGATGACCGTCGACTCCGTCGTCCAGAAGACCGCCCTGACCATCGGGGTCACGGCCATCACCGCCGCCCTGGTGTGGTTCTACCTCGGCGATGTCGCGTCCGACTCGGCAGCGCTCGGCAGGGCGTTCGCGTTCGCCACTGGTGGAGCCATCGTCGGCTTCGTCCTGGCGATGGTGAACTCCTTCAAGAAGGTCATCAGCCCCGCGCTGGTCCTCGCCTACGCCGTCGTCGAGGGTGTCTTCGTCGGTGCCCTGTCGAAGGTCGTCGCCTCGTACGTCGGTGATCCCGGCATCGTCGCGCAGGCTGTGCTCGGCACCGTCGCGGCCTTCGCCGGCACGCTGTTCGTCTACCGCTTCTTCAACATCAAGGTCACCGACAAGTTCCGTCGTGGCGTCACGGCGGCCCTGTTCGGCTTCATGGCCGTCATCCTGCTCAACTTCGTGCTGAGCTTCTTCGGCGCCGACTTCGGCATCCGTGACTTCTCGATGCTCGGCCTGATCGTCAGCTGCATCGCGGTCGTCCTCGGTGTCCTGTGCCTCATCCTCGACTTCGACTTCGTGGAGAACGGCGTTCGCGCCGGCCTGCCGGAGCGCGAGTCCTGGCGCGCGGCGTTCGGTCTGACCGTCACGCTGATCTGGCTCTACATCGAGATCCTGCGCATCCTGGCGATCCTGCGCGGCGACAACTAGGTCACTCCGCCCTCGCGAGAGGCGCCTCGACGTTCTCGTCGGGGCGCCTCTCCGTTTCCGCTCGCGAGCCACTTCGTGCGCGTTCGCGAGCCACTTGTGTGCGGAGAGTGGCTCGCGGGTGCGCGGAGGGTGGCTCGCGAGCGTCAGCGGCGGACGACGCGCAGGGCGGCCCAGCGACCTCGTGGCCCGCGGTCGGACCCGCCGACGTTCGAGCGGGAGACCTCGGTGCCGGGCCTGTCGACCGCCTCTGCGGCCGCGAACGAGACAGGCAGCACGACCCCCTCGGGGAAGACCGCGGACTCCTCGTCTTCGTCCCACGCGCCGAGAGTGACCGCGACCGACGGCAGCAGCACGGCGACCATGCTCGCGTAGCCCGTGACCGACGGGTGGAACTTGTCGTCCCCGAACATCTCGGTCGGCGCGGTCCAGAAGTCGCGCTGCAGCAGGTTGGTGAGCGAGACCGCCCTCCCGCCCGCCTCGACGACGCTGATCATCTGGGCGGCGGCGAGGCGACGGCTGACCGTACGGGCGACCAGGCGCAGCGGCTGGGGGAGCGGGCGCACCGTCCCGAGGTCGGGGCAGGTGCCGACCACGACCTCGCACCCGTTCTCCCGCAACGTCCGGACGGCTTCCCCGAGTGCTGCAACGGCTCCGGAGATGTTCTTGACATGGGTGACGTCGTTGGCGCCGACGACGATCACGGCGACCTCGGGACGAGACGGCACGGCGAGCGCGATCTGCTCCGCGAGGTCGGTCGAGAGCGCACCGACGACGGCGCGGCTGGACACCTCGACGGGGCGTCCCGCGATCTGTGAGAGTCCCTCGCCGAAGAGTGCGGGGGGAGTGTCCTCAGCACGCTTCATGCCGTATCCGACACCGGTGGAGTCACCCAGCATCACGAAGCGGATCGGGTCGCCGGGGAGCTCCGCACCGTACACACCGTCTGGGGTGGGCGGACGGTCGTCGCTCACGCCGATCTTCGTCCGGGCGTGCCCCGCCTGAAGCTTCAGCAGACCGACGGCTCCTCCGCCGAGGAGGCCCAGCCCGCCTCCGCCGACGAGCGCTGCCGCCGCGAGCCGGCGCGCTGCACGTGCCCGGGTCATCTCCCCACCACCAACCTCCTTGACCGGTCTCTAGACTTCAGGTGTGGACTACGCTAACGCGCTGCTAGATCTGGTCGGAGACACTCCTCTCGTTCGCCTGCGCAGGGTGCCGGACGGTGCGTCGCCCTTGGTGCTCGCCAAGGTCGAGTACTTCAATCCCGGGGGGAGCGTGAAGGACCGCATCGCCACCCGGATGGTCGAGGCCGCCGAGAAGTCGGGCGACCTCCAGCCCGGCGGCACGATCGTCGAGCCGACCAGCGGCAACACCGGCGTGGGACTGGCGATGGTGGCCCAGGAGCGGGGATACCGCTGCGTGTTCGTGTGCCCGGACAAGGTCAGCGAGGACAAGCGCAACGTCCTCACGGCGTACGGCGCGGAGGTTGTCGTGTGCCCGACCGCCGTGCCGCCGGAGCACCCGAACTCCTACTACTCGGTCTCCGACCGGCTCGTGCGCGAGATCGACGGTGCCTGGAAGCCGAACCAGTACGCGAATGAGAACAACCCGCGCGCCCACTACGAGACCACGGGTCCGGAGATCTGGAAGCAGACCGAGGGGCGCATCACGCACTTCGTGGCGGGCATCGGCACCGGCGGCACGATCTCGGGCACCGGGCGCTACCTCAAGGAGGTCAGCGACGGCCGCGTTCAGATCATCGGCGCCGACCCGCACGGCTCGGTGTACTCCGGCGGGACCGGCCGCCCGTACCTCGTCGAGGGTGTCGGCGAGGACTTCTGGCCCGACACGTACGACCGTGACGTGTGCGACCGCATCATCGAGGTCAGCGATGCGGACTCCTTCTCGATGACGCGCCGTCTGGCCCGCGAGGAGGCGATGCTGGTCGGAGGCTCTGCCGGCATGGCAGCGGCAGCGGCGATCCGTCTGGCGCGCGAGATCGACGACCCGGACGCGGTCGTCGTGGTGCTCCTCCCGGACGGGGGCCGCGGCTACCTCACGAAGGTCTTCGACGACGACTGGCTCGCCCGCTTCGGATTCCTCACCCCTCCGCGCGGCGAGCAGACCGTCGGTGACCTGCTCCGCGGCAAGGAGGGGCGTCTGCCCGACCTCGTCCACACGCACCCGCACGAGTCCGTCGCCGAGGCCGTGAAGATCCTGCGTGAGTACGGGGTGTCGCAGATGCCGGTGCTTCGGGCCGAGCCGCCCGTACGTGCGGCGGAAGTTGCCGGTGCCGTGAGCGAGCGGGACCTCCTCGACAAGCTCTTCCACGGTGAGGCGTCGCTGGCCGACACCGTCGAGCAGCACATGTCTGCGCCGTTGCCGAGCATCGGCTCGGGGGAGCCGGTGGAGGAGGCCGTCGCCGAGCTCGAGGACGCCGATGCCGTGGTCGTCCACGAGGACGGTGACCCGGTGGGCGTGCTCACCCGTCACGATCTGCTCGGCTTCGTGGCGACGCGCTGAGCGGGGTAGCGGGCAAGTACCCCTGTGGCGTAACCTTTAAAGATCCTTTTATCGGTTATGCCGGGGGTCGCTATGAAGCACGCAGCCAAGACCAGGCACCGTGACCGCGAGATCGACGGTCTGAGGGTGCACTACCGCGAGTCGGGCGAGCCGTCGTCTACGGCGGTTCTCCTGCTCCACGGCTTCCCCAGCTCGTCGTACTCGTTCCGTGAGGTGCTCCCGGTCCTCGGCGCGCACGTGTACGCCGTGGCGCCCGACCTGCCGGGGTTCGGCTTCTCGGACGCGCCGACACTCGAGGAGTACGAGTACACGTTCGAGCACCTGTCGTACGTCGTCGAAGCCCTGCTCGAGGACCTCGGCATCGCACGGTACGTGCTGTACGTGACGGACTTCGGCACCCCCGTGGGGTACTTCATGGCGACGCGGCACCCCGAGCGCGTGCTGGGTCTCGTCGTGCAGAACGGCAACGTGCACGAGGCCGGGCTGAACGCGGCGTGGGACGCGCCGCGCCGGTTCTGGGCGGACCCGAGCGAGGAGAACCGGGCGGCGCTGCCGGTGTGGCTGACGAGCGAGGGCACCCGCGACCAGTACCTCGCCGGGCTGCCTGCGGAGGTGCGGGAGCTGCATCCCCGCGAGTCCTGGCACCTCGACTGGGAGCGGCTCTCCCGCCCGGGGAACACGGCAGCGCAGTTCCAGCTCTTCTGCGACTACCGTCACCACGTCGCACGCTTCTCGGAGATCGCCGCCTACCACCGCGAGCACCAGCCGGCGTGCCTGGTGCTGTGGGGGCGGCACGACACCTTCTACGACATCGCCGAGGTGCTCGCGTACCACCAGGTGATGACGACCTTCGAGGCCCACGTGTACGACGCTGGGCACTTCCTGCTGGAGACGCACGGTCACGAGGTCGCCGAGCTCCTCGCCACCTTCGCCGAGGATGCGCTCGACCGTGCGGCGGTGGGCCGGTGAGCATGGAGACGCCCTGGACCGACGACCACTTCGTCGCCGGTGACCTCGCCTTGGACTTCGCCAACACCGTGTACCGCCGCACGCCGGAGCTCGGAGCCGACCTGCTGACCGGCGCCGACGTCCTCGTCGCCTGGTGCGTCCATGCCGGGCTCCTGCCGGCCGGCGAGTCGGCCGACGCCCTCCCCGACCCCGAGGGCACGCTCGCGGAGGCGCGGAACCTGCGGGCAGCGTCCTGGGTGGTGTTCGACGCGCTACGTGACGGTCGTACGCCTCCTGCGGGCGCCGTCCGTACGCTTCTCGAGACCGCGGGTCGTGGCGTCGACGGTGTGGTTCTCGGAGGCGACGGTTCCCCGCGCCCGCAGGGGGTCGAGGGTGCCGTCGCGGCCGTCGCCCTTCGTTCTCTCAGGCTCGTGCTCACGCCGCCTCGCCAAGGTGTGAGGGTCTGCGATCGCTGCGGCTGGTTCTTCGTGGACACCTCTCGTGGTCGCCGCCGTCGCTGGTGCAGCATGAGAACCTGCGGGAACCAGGCGAAGGCCGCGCACTACCGCATCGCGCACCGCTGAGCTGATCATCGGGCAGAGTTTCACCTGCGATTTCATCCCATACGGTGCATGATGACCGAATCACGCCCATGAAGGGCGGGACGTCGGCGTGGACTGGGGGAGCGATGATCGCGACGGACGTATCGGGACGTTCACGGCGGCTGGCTGCGGTAGTCGGCGCGGTGATGCTGCTCGTCGGGCTCCTGGGGAGCACCGCCGCCGAGGGCCGGACAGCGGATCTTGCGCCCATGGCCGTGCCGCCCGCGACGGGGAACAACGCCGTCATCACCGTCCAGGTCGGTGCCGACCGCATCGGCACCACGGGCGTCTCCCCCCTGGCCGGGGTAACCCTCCAGCTGTACAACGGGACTACGGCGCCGACGACGCCAGTCACCGACGCCTGGGCTACCTGTGTCTCCGATGCCGACGGTGACTGCAGCTTCGTCGTACCCGACACCCAGACCGGTGCGCTCGGCTGCCTCGGGGTGACTGCGGGGGAGAACTGTGACCGCCGCTTCTGGGTCGTCCAGACGGGGGTCCCGTCAGGCTTCACCGAGAATCCGGTCCTGCGCACCGGGAACGGTGACGGCAGTGGCTCGCAACAGACGCCGTACCAGTTCCGCACCGGGTCGACGCTGCGCGCCGGTAACACTTACACCTCCACGTCGGACTTCATGATCGGGAGCGGCAACTCCAACCGTGTCGCCTCCGGTGGCACGTGGCAGCAGTCACGGACCAACCCCGCACCGGTTCAGCAGTGCGGCCTCGACGTCGCGCTGGTCCTGGACCTGTCGGGATCGGTGACGCAGAGCCAGCTGGTCAGTCTCAAGGCTGCGGCAAGCAGCTTCGCCGACTCGCTCGTCGGCACCCCTTCGCAGATGGCGCTCTTCTCGTTCTCCACCATCTCGCCGGCGGCCGGTGCCACCCAGAACTATCCGGCCCTCACGTCCGTCTCGACGCAGGCGGGCGCGAACACGTTCAAGTCGAGGTACGCGTCCTGGACCGCCGAGGGCGGCACCAACTGGGACCGCGGTCTCGCCGTCCCGGCCCAGGCGAACCCCACTTACGACATCGCGGTGGTCATCACCGACGGTGACCCGACCTTCTACTCGCAGCCCGCTGAGGGTCCCGGCAACTTCAACCGCCTCCGCGAGATGGAGAACGGCATCTTCTCGGCCAACGCGCTCAAGGCCGAGGGCACCCGTGTGCTCGCTGTCGGGGTGGGGAGCGGGGTGAGCGACCCCGCGACATCGCTGAACCTCGCGGCGATCTCCGGACAGACCGCGTACGACGGGACCAACGCGACGACTGCCGACTACTTCCAGGTCTCGAACTACTCCGTCGTCGCCGATGCGCTCAACCAGCTCGCGCTCGGTGAGTGCGCCGGCTCGCTCTCGGTCGTCAAGCAGATCGTCGGGCCCGACGGTGACGTCGACAATGCCACCCCGGGCGGCGCCGGCTGGACCTTCAACGCCTCGACGGCGTCCGCCGGGGTGGAGCTGCCAACGGGGAGCGCGACGACAGATGCCTCGAGTGCGGTGAACTTCCCCATCACCTACGACGGCGGGGTGACCTCGGGCACGGTCGAAGTCGAGGAGGAACCCCAGGAGGGGACCACACTCTTCCCGGTCGGCGGATCCAATGCCGTGTGCACGAATCTGGACACCGGCGCCAGCGTACCTGTCGTCAATTCCGGGCCCACGGGCTTCACGGTGGACGTGTCGGCGACCGCTGCCGTGAGCTGCACGGTGTACAACCAGGCCGTCGCGCCCGCGTCGATCACGGTCGACAAGGAATGGGTGATCAATGGTGCAGACCCGGTGCCGCAGGGCAACCAACCCAGTGGTTTTACCGCCCAGCTGACACTTACCGGCCCAGACGGCGCGGGGGCGACCGACCAGGGCTGGGGTCAGACGCGGCCCGGGTACGCGGAGGACGACGTCGTCACCATCGACGAGGACGTCACGTTGCAGGCGCCGGCCATCGACCCTGACCTCTGCGAGGTGTCCACCCCGCAGATCGTCGAGATCAACGGCTCGCCGGTGGACCCTGTCCCGGTGCCGGAGGCGGGCTATGAGGCGACGCTCGCGGCAGGCGCGAACACCTACACCATCCGCAACACCGTCGACTGTGAGTCGCGGCTGACGCTCGCCAAGGACGTCGAAGGCCAGGCCGATCCGGGTCTCTGGGACCTCGCCGCGCTGCCTGCACCTGGTACCCCGTCGGGCCAGCTTCCCGGGCCGAGCGGAGAGGCGGGCAGCGCTGCCGTCACCGACCAGGTCGTCAGCGCGGGAATCCCCTACCAGCTCGCGGAGTCGGGCGGCCTTCCGACCTACACGCAGGTGGACAACCGGACCGACCTGCAGACCTATCCGCTCTCGACCGGTTCGTGGTCCTGCAGCCGGATCGGCAGCGACGGTGAGCAGATCCCGGGCTTCAGTGACGGACTCAACGGCGGCGTCACGGTGCCGATCGCTGAGCGAATCCTCTGCACGGCGACCAACCAGACCGGCCGCTTGACCCTCGCCAAGCAGGTCGTCAACGAGTCCGGCGGCACGGCAGTGGCGTCCGACTTCACCTTGCGGGCGATCCCGGACGACACCCCGCCGGTCGAGGGACTGGCTGACGTCGAGGTGACGGGCGCGGCACCGGAGGACGCCGCCGCGGTCGAGATCCGACCGAACCACGTCTACACGCTGAGCGAGACCGGGCCTGACGGTTACGACCTGACGGAGCTGAACTGCTTCGTCGGCGGTGTCCCTCAGCCGCGTACACGCCTCTCGGTAGCCCCGGGCGAGGATGTCATCTGTGTCTTCGTCAACACCGACTCGCCTGCCGAGCTGACGCTGCGCAAGCAGGTCGAGGCGGGGACGACCGGAGCGACCGACACACCGGCGGACTGGACGCTGACGGCGACCCCGCAGGACATCCCGGATCAGGATCCGGTCAGCGGCGACGGCGCCGAGGGTGTCACCGACGTGAACGTGATCGCCGGGACGTACGACCTGAGCGAGGCCGGCCCGGAAGGGTATGACGCGAGCGACTGGACCTGTGAGGGGACCGGCGGGACGCTCGAGGGCTCTGCCGTCACGCTCGCCAACGGCGCCAGTGTGACCTGCACGATCACGAACACCGCCCAGCCGTCGTCGTTGACGCTGGTGAAGGACGTCGTCAACGACGCCGGAGGTACCGCGGTGCCGACCGACTGGACGTTGTCGGCGACGGGTCCGACCGCAGGCATCTCCGGGGTGACGGGGTCGGCGCCGGTGACGAACAGGGAGGTGGCGATCGGCTCCTACGCCCTGGCCGAGTCCGGGGGACCGGCGGGCTACGGGGCCTCGGACTGGGTGTGCCTCGCGGACGGGGCTCCGGTCCCCGTGGTGGCAGGATCCGTGTCTGTCGGTCTGGGGACGGACGTGACGTGCACGATCACGAACGACGACGCCCCGGGCACGTTGACGTTGGTGAAGGAGGTCGTCAACGACAACGGCGGCACAGCAGGGGCGGGTGACTGGACGCTGTCGGCCGATGGGCCGACACCGATCACCGGAACCTCCGGATCGGATGCGGTGACCGGGGCCACGGTGGAGTCGGGAGCGTACGACCTGTCGGAGTCCGGGCCAGACGGCTATACGGCCTCGGACTGGGACTGCGGCGACGCGACGCTCGAGGGCTCGACGGTGACCGTCCCGAACGGTGCGGAGGTGACCTGCACGATCACCAACGACGACCAGCCGGGAACGTTGACGTTGGTGAAGGAGGTCGTCAACGACGACGGCGGCACGGCAGAGCCGGGCGACTGGACGCTGCGGGCGGCGGGGCCGACCACGATCACCGGGACCTCCGGGTCGGATGCGGTGACCGGCGTGGCCGTCTCGGCCGGCGCGTACGACCTCACGGAGTCCGGCGGTCCCGGTGGCTACACGCCGAGTGCGTGGACCTGTACGGGTGGCACGGTCGCGGGAATCACCGTGACCGTCCCGAACGGCGGTGACGTGACCTGCACGATCACCAACGACGACCAGCCCGGCTCGTTGACGTTGGTGAAGGTGGTCGAGAACGACAACGGCGGGTCGGCGGTCGCGACAGACTGGACCCTCTCCGCAGACGGTCCGACCCCGCTCGCGGGTACGACGGGGTCGGAGGCGGTGACCGATGCGTCGGTGGACGCGGGTGACTACGACCTCTCCGAGTCCGGGCCCAGCGGCTACACCGCGTCGGACTGGAGCTGCACGGGCGCGACGGTGACAGGTGCGACCGTGGCGGTCCCGAACGGTGGGGACGTGACCTGCACGATCACCAACAATGACCAGCCCGCGACGCTGACCCTGGTGAAGCAGGTCGTCAACAACAACGGCGGGTCGGCGGTCGCGACGGACTGGACGCTGTCGGCCGAGGGCCCGTCGCCGATCACCGGAACCTCGGGTTCCGAGGCGGTGACGGGGGCGGTGGTCTCGGCGGGGTCCTACGGACTCGCCGAGGCGGGAGGCCCTGCCGGCTATGCGGCGTCGGACTGGAGCTGCACGGGCGCGACGGTCACGGGTGCGACCGTGACCGTCCCGAACGGTGGGGACGTGACCTGCACGATCACCAACGACGACCAGCCGGGCTCGTTGACCTTGGTGAAGGAGGTCGTCAACGACGGAGGCGGCACAGCCGAGCCGACGGACTGGACACTGTCGGCCGAGGGCCCGTCGCCGATCACCGGAACCTCGGGCTCCGAAGCGGTGACCGGGGCGGCGGTGGACGCGGGTGGCTACGAGCTCTCGGAGTCCGGAGGCCCTGCCGGCTACACCGCCTCTGACTGGGACTGCGGCACCGCAGCGGTCGCAGAGTCCACGGTGACCGTCCCGAACGGTGGGGACGTGACCTGCACGATCACGAACACGTACGAAGCGCCGCAGCTGACGCTGGTGAAGGAGGTCGTCAACGACGACGGCGGAACCGCCGACGCGACCGACTGGACATTGACCGCGACCGGCCCGAACACGTTGTCCGGCGTCACCGGCAGCGAGGCCGTCACGGCGGTCGCGGTGACCCCGGGGGCGTATGCCCTTGCCGAGACCGGGCCTTCGGGTTACACCGCCTCGGACTGGGTGTGCGCAAACCGAGGCCAACCGCTCGCCGTCGAGGGCTCGAGGGTGACGGTCGACCCGGGTGCCGCCGTCACCTGCACGATCACCAACGACGACGACGCTGTTCCGCCGGCGAGCACGTGGACGGCGGTCAAGACCAGCGACCCGGCGTCGGGCTCGCAGGTGGAGCCGGGCGACATCATCACGTACACCGTCCGCGCCGGCATCGTCACCGGTGAGAGCGTCGACGGCGTGGTGGTCGTCGACGACCTCTCGCGTGTGCTCGACCACGCAGCTCTCGTCGAGGGCAGCATCGAGGCGAGCGCCGGGACGGCCGGTCTCTCGGGCAACCGGCTCACCTGGAACGTCGGCATGCTCGAGGGGGTTCAGACACTGACGTACAAGGTCCGTGTCGATGACGACGTCGACGGCGACCGTCTGCGCAACGTCGTCACCGCCGACGGCGCGGAGCCGTGCCCGCCCGAGGGGCCCGTTCTCGGTGGGCGCGTGGCCGCAGAGGACGACTGTCGGACGACGACTCACTCGACTCCGACGGCGGCATCGCCGAACCCGCCGTCGCCGAATCCGCCGTCGCCAGCACCGCCAGCTCCAGGAGGTCCATGGATCCCTGACACCGGTGGACCGAGCCTGTGGCTCGTGCTCGGGGCGCTCGCACTCATGTTCGCCGGCGCGTGGACGATGGGGCGCGCCCGACGGCGTACGACCGGTGCGTCAGCCCAGGGGGACGGCGTAGACGACGGTGTTTGACCGGTAGGCGGTCCCGTCCCAGTCCTCGCACGTGATGAGGATGAGGCGGGGCCGGCCGCGCTGCCGGAAGATCTGCGACGACTCCTGGGCGAGCGTCTCGCGGTCGTACGTGACGACCTTCCGGACGGTGTAGTGGACGCGGGCGCCCGCAGTGCGGAGGGTCGCGCGGTCGCCGGGCTGGAGTGTCCCGAGGGCGTCGAAGGCGCCTCCGCCCTCGTGCACGGTGTGTCCGGCGACGACGACGGTTCCGCGTGACGATCCGGGCCGGGCGCTACGGTCCCACCAGCCGACCGTGGTGGCCGGGCTCGGAGGGGTGAGCACGCCGTCGACCACCGACATCGGCTCGACGGGGGCCTTGACCCCGAGCGCAGGGACGACCACGAAACGCGGTCGGGCGCGTCCTATCGGAAGTGGAACCGTCGCGGCGGGCTCCTCGCTCGGCACCGTCGTCGTGGGCGCGCTCGTGTCTACCAGCGCAGAGCTCGGGGTCGTCGCGGGGGGCGGCGTGCCCAGGGTCGCCCAGGCGACACAGGCGATGCCGATCGTCCCCGCGACAGCTCCGGCCGTACGACGCACGCGGGCGCGTGCCCGGCGACGGGCACGCGCCTCACGGCGAGCGGTGACGAGATCAGGCTCGGTGGTCACCGCGCTTGCGCATCCGCATCATGAATGCCGACGCGAGGAGGAGCGCTCCACCCGTCAGGCCGACGAGCGTCGCGATCGACGTCGTGCTGGTGCTGTTGCCGACGAGGCCGGCGTCGACGGCGGTGGGAGCGTTCTCGTCGCTGCTGCCACCGACGCCCTTGTCGTCGTCACCGGAGTCGTCTGCCGGCGGCGTCGCGGTCTCGCTCGTCGGGGCGACGCTCTCCGTCGGGGTCGTCGGCTCCGACGGCACGTCCGAGGTCGGCGGCGTGGTCGGCTCGGTCGGCTCCGTGGTCGGCTCGTCCGTGGGCTCCGTCGTGGGCTCCGTGGTCGGCTCGTCCGTCGGCGGGGTCGTCGGCTCGCTGGTCGGCGGGCACGGCGGCACGGTCGTCGGAGCCGTCGTCGGCGCAGTCGCCGTCGGCGTCCGCGTCGGCGTCGGGGACGGCTTCGGGTGCTTCGGCTTGCCGGTCTTGGTGCTCACGGGGACGCACGGCTCGGCGTCCGTCACCACCGAGTACGAGTAGTGGCTGATGTCCTTGCCGGACGGGTGGGTGATCGTGATCGAGGCCTTGGGCGGCTCGACGTCGAAGTACTTCGGGCCGTCGCCGTGCTTGGCGGAGCCGGCCTTCACGCAGTAGCGGTCGATCAGCTTCCCTGCCGGAGCGGTGAGCGTGATCGACTTCTTGTTGCCCTGGACATCGGTCTTGCCGGAGTCGAGGCCGACGCAGACCTGGTCGTGGTTGCCGGTGGCGTGGCTCGCGGGAGCGACGAGAAGGGCAGGCACCAAGGCCAGTCCGACTGCCGCGACGAGCTTCGTGACTGTGCGCACGTTCGTATGACTTCTCTCTCGACCGCGGCCGGCAGGCGGGGGTGGCAACGGTCGTCCGGGGGTGGGGGCGCGCCGGAGAACTGGAAAGGTTCCAGGCGCGGTCGGCCTCACTGTAGGGCATCGCCGCTCACCCTCACCAGTCCTTGTGCGCAGTGCTCAGGAGATCGTGCCACAGCGGTCCGAGGACGCGTGGCACAGTGGTCGGCATGGAGCTGCGCATCTTTACCGAACCACAGCAGGGCGCGACGTACGACGACCTCCTCGCCGTCGCGGTCGCCGCCGAGAGGCACGCCTTCGGAGCGTTCTTCCGCTCCGACCACTACCTCGCGATGAACGCCGACGGCCTGCCCGGGCCGACCGACGCCTGGACGACCCTGGCGGCGCTCGCCCGGGATACGTCGCGCATCCGGCTCGGCACGCTCATGACCTCGGCGACCTTCCGTCTCCCCGGCGTGCTCGCCATCCAGGTCGCGCAGGTGGACCAGATGAGCGGAGGCCGGGTCGAGCTGGGGCTCGGCGCCGGTTGGTTCGCCGCCGAGCACGAGGCCTACGGCATCCCGTTCCCTCCGACCGGGGAGCGCTTCGACCGCCTCGAGGAGCAGCTCGAGATCGTCACCGGGCTCTGGGAGACACCGCTCGGGGATCGCTTCTCGTACGAGGGCAAGCACTACACGCTCGCCGACTCGCCGGCGCTGCCGAAGCCCGTCCAGTCGCCTCGCCCTCCGATCCTCGTCGGCGGGCAGGGACCGCGGCGCACCCCTGCCCTGGCGGCGCGCTTCGCGCAGGAGTTCAACCTGCCGTTCACGCCGGTCGGCGAGCACCGCGCGAAGTACGACCGGGTGCGCGCGGCGTGCGAGGAGATCAGTCGTGACCCTGACGAGCTGACGTACTCGAGCGCTCTCGTCGTCTGCTGCGGCCGGGACGAGGCAGAGATCGCGCGTCGTGCCGCCGTGATCGGCCGTGAGGTGGACGAGCTCACCCAGAACGGGCTGTGCGGTACGCCGGCCCAGGTGGCCGACCGGATCGCCGAGTACGCCGCCGCCGGTTCGCAGCGCATCTACCTCCAGGTGCTCGACCTGTCTGACCTCGACCACGTCGCGCTGGTGGGCGAGGAGGTTCTCCCGGCGGTGGCCGATGTCTGAGACCGTCCCGAACCTTCGCGACCTCGGTGGGCTGCCGACCGAGGACGGCGCGACGACGACCCACGGTGTCCTCCTGCGCAGCGCGATGCCCAGCGCCGACGACCGTGGGCCCGACGGTGTCCACTGGCCCCCGAGCCTGGTCCTCGACCTGCGCTCGACCGCCGAGTCGGGCCCGAGCCACCCGCTCGCCGCGTCCGGTGCGACGGTCCGTCAGATCTCGCTGCTCGAGGCGCTGCGCCCCGACGGCGTGCAGTCGGCGGACCCGCAGGTCGTCGCACGGATGGCGACCGGCGGCCTCCAGTCGCTCTACCTCGGCATGCTCGAGGTCGCGCGGCACGAGCTCGTGGAGGTCGCACGTCAGGTCGCGTCGCACGACGGCCCCACCCTTGTGCACTGCGCCGCAGGCAAGGACCGTACGGGGGTCGCGGTGGCGATGATCCTGCGAACCGCCGGGGTCTCGCGGGATGCGGTCGTGAAGGACTACCTGGCGACCGGGGCGGCCATGGACGCGGTGCTCCGCCGGCTCCAGCTGTCCGGGCCGATCGACCCTCGCCGCCCTGCGCCGGCCTCCTACCTGGCCATCCCGCAGGACGCGATCGACGCGGTCCTCGACGTCTGGGACAGCCACGCCGGCGGCACGGCGGGATGGCTGTACGACGCGGGAGCAGACGCGCGGGTGATCGACGGTCTGCGTGGTCGCCTCGTGGACTGAGCCCCTGTGCGGGCCCGGTCCGGTGGCACCGAGCTGGTTGAGCGGTGTAACTGATGGTTGCAGGTCAGGTTACCTCTGAGTAGTGTCGTGACCCACAACACAGTGACGGCTCCTGCCCCCGGAGGATCACCGACGTGGGCGTGTCGTCCGACCGTGAGGGAGACCCATGTCCATTCGCACGCGGCTTGCCGGTTTGTCGGCCGTCGGCGCACTGATGATCGGGAGCTTGGTCGCCACTGCGGCGCCGGCCAGCGCCGTCCCGGTCACGCTGCCGATCAGCGGTACGACCACCGTCGCCAAGCAGAACGCCACGCTCCAGATTCCCGAAGGCGCCGAGCTCGCCGGCGACTTCCAGTTCGGCCCGCCGATCTCGGTGACCGGGGATCTCAAGATCCCGACGATCAACGCGCACATCCGCCTGCTCGGCATCCCCGGCCTGGGCGACACGACGTCGACGGTCAACATCGTGCAGACCCGCCCGGCCGCGGCGACTGTCGGCAACGACGGCATCGTCGTCGTCGACGTCGCGTTCCGCCTCGACGTGCCGCGCGTCTCCTCGGACCTGCTGCCGTTCCTCAACATCGTGCGCAGCGGCTGCCGCACCGGTGAGGTCACCACGACCCTGCGGTCCACCGACCCGTTCTCGCTGACCGAGCCGGTCAACCTGGTCGGCGAGTTCACGATCCCCGGCTTCCAGGGATGCGGGTTCAAGATCGGTCCGACGAGCGGCCGCGACCTCCTCCTCACGCAGCTGCTCTCCGGCGGCGGCAACCAGATGTCGCTCAAGGCTGGTCCCATCCAGTTCTGAGCGTCGAGACCGGGTGCCGGTCGCGTGACTGGAGGGATCGCGCGACCGGCATCCGCACGACCCGCTGGGTCCGGTGTTCGGGAGGGACGGCACCGGACCCAGCGGCCTGCTCAGGCCCGGAAGGAGGGGGAGCCTTCCCTTACTCCGCGCACGCTGAGTCTTGCCTAATGTCCGTACCCGCGTTCTAGCCTGAGGTTCCAGGTCATCGCACAGGGGGTACGACATGACTGTCACGGAGCTTCCCGAGGTTCATGAGTGTTCAGCCGAAGGCTGTTCCTACAACCATGAGATGGCCTGCCACGCAGGCGCCATCACGATCTCGGGCACCCCGAAGGATGCCACCTGCGGCACCTTCATCGACCTCGGGCCGAGCGGTGGACTGGCGAAGGTGGTGGCGCGCGTCGGAGCGTGCCACCGTACGGACTGTGTCCACAACTCCGAGCTCGAGTGCACCGCTGACGCGATCCGCGTCGGTCCCGGCAAGGACAAGGCGGACTGCCTCACGTACCAGATGCGGATCTGATCCGTCGCTGACCGACCCCGGCACGTCGACGAACCGGAGGTGGGGATGAACGCCCCCGACCCCACGCCGGGGCCGTCGGCTGCCCTGCGGGAGATCGCGTACCTCCTCGAACGTGCCCGGGCCGAACCGCGACGACCGATGGCCTACCGCAAGGCCGCCGACGTCTACGACGCCCTGGACGACGCGGAGCGCGACCGGCTGGCCGCCCGCGACACGTGGGCGGAGCTCAGCGGGGTGGGCCCGAAGACCGCGGCGGTGATCGCCCAGGCGGTCGCTGGCACGCTCCCCGACACGCTCGCGAAGCTCCGGCGAGAGGCGACGCCCATCCCTGGCGACGACACGGTGCTGCGCCGGGCGTTGCGTGGCGACCTGCACACGCACTCGACGTGGTCGGACGGCGGCGCGTCGATCGACGAGATGATGCGGACGGCGCAGGCGCTGGGTCACGAGTACTGCGCACTCACCGACCACTCGCCCCGGTTGACGGTGGCCCGCGGGTTGTCGCCGGAGCGGCTGCGCGAGCAGCTCGACGTGGTGGCCGCGCTCAACGAGGAGCTCGCGCCGTTCCGGGTCCTCACCGGCATCGAGGTCGACATCCTCGACGACGGTGGCCTGGACCAGGAGCCTGAGCTCCTCGAGCGGCTCGACGTCGTCGTCGCCAGCGTCCACTCACGGCTGCGCGACGACGCGGACACGATGACACGGCGGATGGTCGCGGCCGTCGCCAACCCGCACACCGACGTCCTCGGGCACGTCACGGGACGACTCGTCGAGGGCGGCAGGGGCACGCGGCCGGAGTCCTCCTTCCACGCAGAGATGGTCTTCGAGGCGTGCAAGCAGTTCGACACCGCCGTCGAGATCAACAGTCGTCCAGAGCGCCGGGACCCGCCGACGCGTCTGATCGAGGTGGCGGTGGAGCGGGGCTGCCTGTTCTCGATCGACACCGACGCGCATGCGCCCGGACAGCTGTCGTGGCAGGGGCTGGCGTGCGCGCGTGCCGAGGCGGCGGGAGTCACTGCCGACCGGGTCGTCGACACCTGGCCGGTCGACGAGCTGCTCGCGTGGACCGCGCGCTGACGACCAGCCGCTGACGCCGCGCTGGTCCCGCAGCTCCGGCGGGCTCAGACGAGGACGCCGGGGTTGAGGATGCCCGCAGGGTCCAGCGTGGCCTTCGCCGCGCTGAGTGCGGCCGCGAAGGGCTTCGGCCGCTGCTGGTCGTAGAACGGCCGGTGATCACGGCCCACGGCATGGTGGTGGGTGATGGTGCCGCCGTGGTCGACGATCGCCTGTGACACGGCGGTCTTGATCTCGTCCCACTGCCCGAGCAGCCCGTCCCAGGTACCGGGCGCGTAGATGCCGTAGTACGGGGCGGGCCCGTCGGGATAGACGTGGGTGAACCGGCACGTGAGGACGCCGATCCCGCACACGTCGCGGATCGCCGCCGTCGCCGCAGCGGTGACGGCGGCGTGCAGCGCAGGGAAGCCGTCCCAGGTCGTCGCGGTCTCGAACGTCTCGGCGATCACGGAGCGCTGGACCAGGGCGTCGCGCTGGTACGGCATCCGCAGGAACGAGGAGCGCCACGCGGACGCCGACGCGTCACGGTCCGTACTCGTGCCCCGCTCGGCGCCCTCGGGGAGCGTGCCGCCGTGGTCGCGGCACAGGGTGACGGCGCGTTCGAGTGCGGCGTCGACGGGATGGTCGGCCGACTCGAAGCCGA
>Ga0233383_1000271_pt1 | contig 21622 bp, 23 predicted proteins | sample ElkDunMinimDraft_14_FD_191542 | JGI IMG/M metagenome (GOLD analysis project Ga0233383, IMG submission 191542) | Fecal eukaryotic communites from dung pellets of Tule Elk in California, USA - Elk Dung G16 | ecosystem: Host-associated > Mammals > Digestive system > Large intestine > Fecal | place...
ACGAAGTAATTGAGCCCACCGAGCGCCCAGAGGTTGTCAGGGCCGCGGCCAATCTGATCCTCAGGTCGCTGCGAGCCAAAGCCCAAAAAGCTTCCCAGCGCAGCCATTGCGGCTTCAAATCGTTTGGAGCCTTCCTCACCCCACTCCAGGTCGTCGAGCAGCCCATTAACCCAGATCACGAGGTCATTGCCCTCTAGGAACTGGTTCATGAATTCTATCGCTGCCTTGGCTTGACCAAGGACCGGTGCACTGAGCTTCGTATAGGTTGCACCGGCAATAGGTTTCAGCAGGCGCGAATTGTGACCCAGAGCAGCCAACTGTATCTCTTGAGCTCCGGCAGGGTCTGTGAGGTTGGTGTATTCGGCAAGTTGCTGCATCAGGTAACCCTTGAATTTGGGTTCTGCAGTACCGTTGACGGCCTTCTGGGCTTTCGCGGCGGCGACGTCATACCTATCGATTCTGACCGCATCGAAGGCGGCCCGAAGCATGACCTGATTGTCGTCCAGATGTCCTCCCATCGCTGGGGCCGCATTCACGACCGCATTACGTCCGGCCCTCACCCATTCGTCATCCTGTTTAAGGCACAAGTCCAAAATAGGCTTCAGTTCGTCGATGGATTTTCCGCGAATCTGGGCTGCGACCTCTTTACCCAGGGCGATCTGGGCGCGAGTCGCTGAGGAAAACATTTCCTCGGCATCAGGCTCATGAAGCCGTTGAGTCAGCCTGCCACCGAGCAGGAGCACGACGCAATGGTCATCGCTTGATCTGACCCCGCGCCCCATCCCTTGCTCGATGCGTTGGACCTGACGTACTAATTGCCTCTTTGTCCCGTCGAGCAACAGCATCTCAAGCCGCTCGCCCAAACCATAGACCTCGGGCAGTCCGTCAATCACGAGCAGCTCGCACGCTTCGCCTGGAAGGTCGATACCGTCGTACTTGTTGATAAGCACTGTCAGCCCGACATGGCCATCCTTCAGCTTCTCCACGCCATTTTGAATGCTGTCTTTGTCCAAAGTCTGGGCAGCCACATCGCCCCAAAACTCAGCTCTCGGCTTCGAAGGGACAATGACCACCACGTTCAGGTCTTTGGCAATTTCCGAGACCAGCTCTTTGATCTGTTCAACGGTGTAATCAGGATTGATTTCTTGCGGTGCGAGGATCATTCGATCCCCGATGTCACCGCCGCCTTTGGGTCTGATCGGCTGTGCAACCTCGGCTGCGTCGGCCTTGAAGTGGTTGACCAGAATCGTGTCATCGGCAAGGGTCGCCGTCATGTAGATACGACGCTTGGCCGAGTCGAATGCTGGAATCCGGTCGATTGGTACAAAGCGTGGGGCAATTTCGAGTCGGCCACCACCGAAGACACATGTACACAATGGGATGCAGTCACTCAGCAATGGCCAGTTCCACTCCAGCTCTTTGCTGCTACGGTGGGCATGCAACAAAGCGAGGACTTCATCTTCGTGGTCCTGCCATGCCCAGTACGGGACGGTCATCACGACAGACGCATCTTGCGCCTTCACGTCGAGCAAGCCCGACGGAGATTGAGTCTTCAAGTCTTCCTCAAACAGCTTTAGCAGACCGTCATACACCGGGCTGTCGACCTTCGACTTTATGCAGAACTGGTCGTGCACAACCCCCAGGCATGCATGGGCATCGTCAATCACAATGCATCCGATAGGGATCTTGCGTTCGCCAACGCCGAATACCGAACGGCCATTGAACAGCTTATGAACGTTGGCCACCAGGATGGCTCGACCGGCAATGAAGTCCGGATCTTTCTCGTCATCAGTTGCCGCAATCCCCAGAGACTCTGCTTCTGCGATAACCTGCGCCACCAGAAAACTGTCGGGGGTTATGTAGACCGCAGGCTTGATGTTTTCATTGAGCGAGCTTTGAAGACACAGAAGGCCGACCACTGTCTTTCCGCCACCGGTGTTCATCTTCAGTGTCAGGTCGCGTGCTGCTCTTCGCGCGAACCAAGCGTCCAGGATGTCAGATTGCTCATCCAGAGGGCGTCGAAACCGAGCATCTCGCTTCAACGTGGTGAATATTTTGCGCGGATCTATCTGCTTCGACGCCGTGCCGGCATTGAGTTTGTCGAAATTTAAAATCATGGCCCATCCCTAGAATTGAATCGCCCCTACTGTTGTAGTCACTTTAAAGCTTTAAGGGAGGACTGCGAAGCCCTGCATAACAGTTCGCTTTTGGCCGCTTTGAGCCTGTCGCATCAGGCAGGAGTCGGCCATAAGCGGACCTCCATCATATACTCCAGTGCCCACGCTGTTGACAGGCCGCCAAAAACTAGCAGAATCGCCGTCCCTTTTTTTGCGACTGGAAGTCCCTCGTGCAACGGATTGTGATTTTGGGCAATGCTGGCAGCGGCAAGTCCACTCTGGCGCGGGCGTTGGGCAAGCGCCTCGGCGTACCCGTCGTGCATCTTGATACCCTGTTCTGGGAGCCTGGCTGGGTCGAACCCGACGCGGCGCAGTTCCGTGAAAGGGTCCGCGATGCACTCACCACGGATGCCTGGGTCTGTGAAGGCAACTACGCCCGACGCACCTTCGACCTGCGCCTGCCCTGCGCCGACCTGATCATCTGGCTGGATACGCCGCGACTGACCTGCCTGAGGCGCGTCATCGTGCGTAGCGTCTTGAACCGACCGCGCCCCGACCTTCCTGCAGGCTGTAGAGAAAAACTCGACCGAGAATTCCTGACTTTTCTTAGATTCGTCTGGCAGTTCGACCATGGCTACCGCCAAGGTATCGAGGCAGTGCGCATGGCCATAGGCCCGACGGTGCCAACAGTGCATCTACGCGGCAGTCGAGAGATTGCCGCCTTCCTGGCTCGGTTGCCCGCAACACCTGCAACCCGGCCCAGTTCGATCAACTGACGACCCGAATAAAGGGATTTTGACTCGTGGCAAAACACTTCATTCGCCCGCTCGCGCTGTGTATTTTTCATCATCAGGGGAAAATACTGGTCAACCACTTCCACGACGCCGATGAGAACCGGATGCTCTTTCGCCCCATTGGCGGCGGCATTGAATTCGGCGAAAGAAGCCGCGACGCCATCGTCCGCGAAGTGCAGGAAGAACTGGGTCGCTCGATCAGCGACATTCGCCTGATTGGCACGCTGGAAAGCATCTTCACCTACGCTGGCAAGCCAGGGCACGAGATTGTCCAGGTCTACGATGCAAGGTTTGACGACGCAGAGGTCTATGAACAACCCTGGCTAGACGGCCACGAAAGCGATGGCGCACCGTTCAGAGCCGCGTGGCACTCTAGCGCCAGCTTCACCCCTGCATCACCGCTAGTACCTGAGGGGCTTTACGACCTACTCAAGCGCGCAATGCTGTTGTGACGGCCCAGCGGTAGGCCGGGGCTGGCCGTATGCCAATTAAGACGGTGTTGGCATACGGCGTAATTTTCAAACTCAAGGATCAGGCAGATGGCATTCCTAGTAGAGAAAGCGCCCATTACTGCCGACCTTATGGAGGTTGACTTGAAGGATGCCCCTAGACCCGAGTTGCTTGCGACAAAAGCATGTCCTGTGGTTGTGCGGATGATTGACGGCATAGAGCACCTGCTGGTGTTCAAACATCCGCTAGCGGGCTACCAACTGGTGAAGGGCACCATCGAATTGGGTGAACGGCCTTCCCATGCAGCCGTACGCGAGCTTGCTGAAGAGTCAGGCATTAGTAATGCCCAGGCAGTAGGGGATCTAGGCAGTTGGAATGCCGGGTACGAGCAACAGATCTGGTCGTTTCATCTTTGTGAGGTCGCCGAGTCGCTACCCCACCAATGGAGCTTCGACACAGATGATGATGGCGGGCATGGCTTTGAGTTTTTCTGGCATCCGTTGAACGCGGATTTGCCCACGCCTTGTCACACGCTGTTTCAGGCAGCATGGGCACAGATCAGAAACCGGCTTTACGCCACCGAAAGCTCAGATCCGGAGGTACCTTATGGCCGCCTTGGCCGAACACTGGCGTTAGACAGAGCAGTCATTTATTACCAGGGGAATTTTCCAGAATGATCGAATACTTCCATGGCAGCTGCCTTTGCGGCGTCGTCAAATACGAAATCCGATCTCGCCCCAAAGCGCTGAGCCACTGCCATTGCGGTCAATGTCGTAAAGGTCATGGTGCCGCATTCGCCAGCTATGGCAGCGTATTGCGTAGTGACCTACACCTGGTTCAAGGCGCAGATGACATCAAGTCCTACTCTTCTTCGGCAGCAGTGATTCGCCAGTTCTGCGCCCACTGTGGTTCGTCGCTGTTTTGGTCGAAAAGCCAAGGTGAATACGCCGACTGGATCTCGATAGCGCTCGGCACCCTAGACACTCCATTCACGCCCGAGAAGCAGAAACACATTCAGGTGATATCAAAGGCGCCATGGTATGAAATTCAGGATTCTTGGCCACAGTCCGACTGATTGCTCCGGGGTGCAAGCGGCATGAAACTTCAAAGCCGAAACGCTTCAGTCTATCGGAACAATCTTCAGGTTCGGCCAGGTTTCGAGCCAGTTTTTTGAGCGGAGGCGGTTCAGATAGACCTGCCGCTTTTCTGCCTGGAACTTCGCCGTAGGTCGAACAACAAGGTTAAAGAGATCATCGAGGCCGAGTGGTGCCGCAACCTCGACCATACCCCCTACTCCAAGCCTTACAGCTACGGCGGTGGCCGTTTCCGGCCAATGGGTCATAGCATCGAGGGCCGAGGAGTAAGAGGAGTCACCATTGCGAAGGTGCATGCGCGCTTGGTTTTTTACGGACCAATCTATTGCTTGATCCTTGCACCGCAAAGCAGCTTCGATATGGCTGTCCAGCTCCGCAGAGGCTCGCCCGCTGTCGAACCAGATAACATCAACATCCAGCGGCAGCGGCGAGGTACTTCGCTGATGCAGGTGATCCCAGACTGCACTGCGTACGAAGCCAGCTGCAACCCAGCAATCGGGAAGCTCCAGCTCTTGCACCAGACGGAGTATTCGCGAACGTAGCGGGTCGGCAGCGATGATGGCCTGCACCTGAGAGAGCTGAGTCATGGGCGCTGGCCTGGATGTTAGAAGTCGGAGCGCGAGACTAACAATCCAATTGCTTTAATGTCTGCTTTTGGCCGATTCCTGCCTAAAGGCCGCCAGCCGGTCATCTACACCATACCCCGTTGATCTTGTCCGGCACCCACCACAGCCTGCTATGTTGTCCTATCCGTCTTAGTACCCACCGAAACGGTCTTTGACCCCTACTCCTCCAGTACCGAACCTCTGGCCCGCGGCACATCGGCGTGCCGTGCGTTTTGTCTCGGAGGTTGGGTTCAGGGATGCATGCGACAACGGTGCTTTACGGCCAGGTGCTGGTGGTGTTGGCCCTTACCCTTTCCGGGGTTTGGAGTGCCACGCAGTGGACGGCTGCTGCGCTCGGCTACCAGGCCCGCCTGGGAGCACCCTGGTTCGAGTTGCTGGGCATACCGGTCTATCACCCCTGGCGTTTGTTCGAGTGGTGGTTCGTCTTCGATGCTTATGCGCCGGAAGTCTTCAACGTCGGCGGTAGCATCGCCGCTTTCAGTAGCCTGCTGGCGTTGGTGGTGGCCATCGGCATGGCGATCTGGCGGGCGCGCCAGGCGCGCCGGGTCACCACCTACGGCTCGGCGCGCTGGGCCGATGCCGATGAGGTACGCAAGGCCGGCCTGACCCAACCGGCGGGTGTGTTCCTCGGCCAGTTCGACGAGCAGTACCTGCGCCACGAAGGCCCCGAGCATGTGTTGACCTTCGCGCCGACGCGCTCGGGCAAGGGCGTCGGCCTGGTGGTACCCACCCTGCTCTCCTGGCCGGCCTCAGCGGTCATCCACGATATCAAGGGCGAGAACTGGAGCCTGACCGCGGGATGGCGTTCGCGTTTCTCCCACTGTCTCCTATTCAACCCCACCGATCTGGCCTCGGCCGCCTACAACCCGCTGCTGGAAGTGCGTCGCGGCGCCCACGAGGTGCGCGACGTACAGAACATCGCCGATATCCTGGTCGACCCGGAGGGCGCGCTGGAGCGGCGCAACCATTGGGAGAAGACCAGCCACGCGCTGCTGGTCGGGGCCATCCTGCACGTGCTTTACGCCGGCCAAGACAAGACCCTGCGTGGCGTCGCCAACTTCCTTTCCGATCCGGCCTGCACCTTCGAGCTGACCCTGCATCGGATGATGACCACACCGCACCTGGGCGACGCACCGCATCCGGTGGTGGCCTCGGCAGCGCGGGAGGTGCTGAACAAGAGCGACAACGAGCGCTCGGGCGTGCTGTCCACGGCGATGTCCTTCCTCGGTCTGTATCGCGATCCAACGGTGGCCGAGGTCACCTCGCGCTGCGACTGGCGCATCGCCGACCTGATCTCGGCCGAGCATCCGGTGTCGTTGTACCTGGTGGTACCGCCCTCGGATATCAGCCGCACCAAGCCGCTGATCCGCCTGATCCTCAACCAGGTCGGCCGGCGCCTGACCGAATCGCTCGACGGCTCCGACGGCATCGAGCGCCGGCACAAGCTGCTGCTGATGCTCGATGAGTTTCCTGCGTTGGGACGACTGGATTTCTTCGAGACGGCCCTGGCCTTCATGGCCGGCTATGGTCTGCGCGCCTTCCTGATCTCCCAGTCGCTGAACCAGATCGACAAGGCCTACGGCCAGAACCACTCGATCCTCGATAACTGCCACGTGCGGGTGACCTTCGCCACCAACGACGAACGCACCGCCAAGCGCATCTCGGAGACCCTTGGCACGGCCACCGAGTTGCGCGCGCAACGCAACTACGCCGGCCACCGTCTGGCGCCCTGGTTGGGCCATCTGATGGTCTCGCGTCAGGAAACCGCCCGCCCGTTGCTGACTCCGGGCGAGGTGATGCAACTGCCTAGCGACGAGGCCGTGGTGATGCTCTCGGGCCTGGCGCCAATCCGCGCGAAGAAGCTGCGCTACTTCACCGACGCCAACTTCCAGAGCCGGGTGCTGCCCGCGCCGCGCTTGCAGCCAGGCCGCTATGCCGACGCGCCGACGCCACGCGCGGATGACTGGAGCGGCCTGGTCGTACCTGCCGCCATCGGCGCTTCGCCGGCTGGCCTGACCGATGACGAGACCGTCGACGGCGGCGGCCCGAACATTCAGCCCGAGTTGGCGGAAGTCGCCCAGTTGCCGGATCACGACGAACTGGCCAGCGACCTGCTGCTGCTCGACGAGGACGACATTCCCACGCCCTTCCTCACCCAGCCGGATCCACGCCTGCAGCGCGTAGCGCGGCTGGCCGCCCTCGACCCTGACGATGGAATAGCCCTATGAGCCGAGCCCGCCTCAACCTGTTTATCCAACCCGAACATGCCAAGCGTCTGAACGAACTGGCGATCACCAAGGGTGTGTCGAAGTCCTCGATCATCGCCGCAGCACTGGCTTCCTGGCTGTCACCCGAATCCGGCGAGCAGCGCGAGGTGGCCATGGCCAAGCGCCTGGACCGGCTGTCGCGCCAGTTCGAGCGTCTGGAGCGCGACCAGCACATCCTGATCGAGACCGTGGCGCTGTACGTGCGTTACTACCTCACGGTCAGCACACCGGTGCCCGAGGCGCATCAGGACGCGGCGCGCGCGCAGGGCAAGCTGCGCTTCAGCCAGTTCGTCGAGCAACTGGGGCGTCACCTGCAGCGCGGGCGCAGCCTGGTCAGGGACGTGCAGGAAGAGGTTCAGGCAGAGGCCCTGGTTTCGGGAGAGCGTCAATGACTGTTGCCTCCTCCCCAGTGCTGAGCGTTGCGGCAACGTCTCTGGATCGCCGCACGCGCATGTTGCGCACGGCGATGGGCCCGCTGATCGCTGCTGCCCTTGACGACCCGGACGTGGTCGAGGTGATGCTCAACCCCGACGGCGTGCTTTGGCTGGATCGCCTGTCCGCCGGCCGCGCCCATCTGGGCACGCTGGCAGCTGCCGACGGTGAACGGATCATCCGCCTGGTGGCAGCGCATGTCGGTCAGGAGGTACACCGCAACAAGCCTCTGCTGAGCGCCGAGTTGCCAGGAACTGGCGAGCGCTTCGAAGGTGTACTGCCGCCAGTGGTGGCAAGCCCCACCTTCGCCCTGCGCAAACGCGCAGCCGGCGTCATTCCGCTGCAGCAGTACGTGGCCGACGGCATTCTCAGCGCTACTCAGGCAGAGCACCTGCGCGCGGCCGTACGCGAGCGACAGAACATCCTCGTGGCCGGCGGCACCAGCAGCGGCAAGACCACTCTGGCTAACGCATTGCTGGCCGAGGTGGCCGGCAGTGGTGACCGTGTGCTGGTGCTTGAGGACACGGTCGAGTTGCAGTGCCCGGCCCTCGATCACGTTGCCCTACGCACCAAGCCCGGCGTGGTCTCCATGGCTGATCTGGTGCGCAGCACGCTGCGTTTGCGCCCCGATCGCGTGGTGGTCGGCGAAGTGCGCGGCGGCGAGGCGCTGGATCTGGTCAAGGCTTGGGGCACCGGCCATCCCGGCGGTATCGCCACTATTCATGCCGGCTCTGCACTGGGCGCACTGCTGCGCCTGGAGCAACTGATTCTGGAAGTCGCCCTGACCGCGCCGAGGGCGTTGATCGCCGAGGCGGTCAACCTGGTGGTGTTTCTATCCGGGCGTGGCCACACGCGCTATGTCCAGCAGATCGCCCGCGTCACCGGCTATGACGAGCGCGGCTATCAACTCACGTCCATCGCCCCCGCATTCATTCCTTCGCTTACTCAGGAAAACAGTCATGACTGCCTGCCATCCCCGCGTTGCTAATCGTCGTCGCCTCATCGGCGCCTTGATGCTCGGTGCCCTCTGTCTGGGCTCCTCCCTGCCTGTGCTCGCAGCCGGCTCCGGCATGCCCTGGGAAGGACCGCTGCAATCGATCCTTGACTCGGTACAGGGTCCGGTGGCGCGCATCATCGCAGTGATCATCATCATTACCACCGGCCTGACGCTGGCCTTCGGCGACACCAGCGGCGGCTTTCGCAAGCTGATCCAGATCGTCTTCGGCCTGTCGATCGCCTTCGCCGCGTCGTCGTTCTTCCTCAGCTTCTTCAGCTTTGCCGGCGGGGCGGTGATCGCATGAACGGCGAGCGCGAACTCATCCCCGGTTTCGAGGTGCCACTGCACCGATCGCTGGCCGAGCCGATCCTGCTCGGCGGCGCGCCGCGCAACGTGGCGATCCTCAACGGCACTCTGGCGGCCGTGGTCGGCCTGGGCCTGCAGCTGTGGCTGCCTGGCTTGGCGCTCTGGCTGGTCGGCCACTCGCTGGCGGTCTGGGGTGCCCGCCTGGACCCGCAGTTCCTGCAGGTGTTTGCCCGGCATATCAAGCAGCCGTCGCTGCTGGATGTGTGAGGAGGCCGCCATGCTGAATCTCACCGAATACCAACTTCGCCCCGCCCAACTCGCCGACTGGCTGCCTTGGACCGGGCTGGTCGCGCCCGGCGTGGTGTTGAACAAGGACGGTTCGTTCCAACGCAGCTTGCGCTTTCGCGGGCCAGACCTGGACAGCGCCACCCAGGGCGAGCTGGTGGCCACCTCGGCGCGCCTGAACAATGCCCTGCGCCGCCTTGGCTCGGGCTGGGCGCTGTTTGTCGAAGCCGAGCGCCTGGCGGCGGCAGACTACCCTGACAGCGATTTTCCCGAGCCGTTGTCCTGGCTGGTGGACGAGGAGCGCCGTGCCGCCTTCGAGGCGCACGGAAGTCACTTCGAGAGCAGTTATCACCTGACGCTGCTCTACCTGCCAGCGGAGGAGTCGCGCTCGCACGCCGCCGGCCTGCTCTACGAGCATCGGCCGCATCGCGGCGTCGACTGGCGCGAACGGCTGACCGCCTTTGTCGCCGAGACGGATCGTTTCTTCGACCTGCTGGACGGGGTGATGCCGGAGCTCGCCTGGCTCGATGACAGCCAGACGCTGACTTACCTGCATGGCACGATATCTGTCCACCGCCAGAGCGTGGCTGTACCCGAGGTGCCCTTCCACCTCGATGCCCTGCTGGCCGACAGTCCTTTGGCCACCGGCCTGGCGCCACGCCTGGGCGAGCAGCACCTGCGCGTGCTGTCGGTACGTGGTTTCCCCACCTCGACGTGGCCAGGCGTGCTGGATGATCTCAACCGCCTGGGCTTCGCCTATCGCTGGTCGACCCGCTTCATCTGCCTGGAGAAGGACGAGGCCGAGAAGGAGCTGGTGCGCCTACGCCGGCAGTGGTTCGCCAAGCGCAAGGGCGTCCTGGCGCTGCTGCGCGAAGCGATCTTCCAGCAGGAAAGCCCGCTGCTCGACAGCGACGCCGCGAACAAGGCCAGCGACGCCGACGCGGCGTTGCAGGAACTCGGGGCCGACCAGATTGCGTTCGGCTATGTGACGGTCACCGTGACGGTGAGCGATGCCGACGCCCAGATCGCCGACGAGAAGCTGCGACGTGTCGAGCGAGTGATCCAAGGCCGTGGCTTCGTCACCATCGCGGAGAGCCTCAACGCGGTGGAGGCCTGGCTGTCGTCAATCCCCGGCAACGCCTACGCCAACGTACGTCAGCCGCTGATCTCCACCCTCAACCTGGCGCACCTGATGCCGGTCTCGGCAGTCTGGGCCGGCCCGGCACGCAACGAACATCTGGATGGCCCGCCATTGGTGATCACCCGAACCGATGGCGCGACACCATTTCGCCTGGTCACCCACGTTGGTGATGTCGGACACACGCTGGTGGCTGGCCCCACGGGCATGGGCAAATCGGTGTTGCTGGCGACCCTGGCTCTGCAGTTTCGTCGTTACCCGGGCTCGCGCCTGTTTCTGTTCGATATGGGCCGTTCGCTGCGCGCGACAGTGCTGGGCATGGGTGGCGAGCACTACGACCTCGGCAGCGACAGCGACCTGGCCTTCCAGCCTCTGGCGCGCATCGATCAGCCGGGATACCGAGCCTGGACCGCCGAGTGGCTGGAGGCTCGACTGCTGCAGGAAGGCGTGGCCATCGGCCCCGAGCAGAAGGCGGCGCTGTGGACAGCGCTCGACAGCCTGGCCGGCGCGCCCGAGGCGCAGCGCACACTGACCGGCTTGTCGGTGCTGCTGCAGGACAACGCCCTGCGCCAGGCGCTGCAACCCTATGTGCTAGGCGGCGCTCATGGCGCATTGCTGGATGCCGATCAGGATCGGCTGGGCAGCGCCGACGTGCAGTGTTTCGAGATGGAGGAACTGATGCACAGCAAGGCGGCGGTGGCTGCCGTGCTGAGCTACCTGTTCGCTCGCTTCGAGGAACGTTTCGACGGCGCGCCGACGCTGCTGATCCTCGACGAGGCCTGGCTGTTTCTCGACGATCCGCTGTTCGCCGCGCGCATCCGCCAGTGGCTCAAGACCCTGCGCAAGAAGAACGTCAGCGTCATCTTCGCCACCCAGTCGCTGGCCGACATCAAGGATTCCAGCATCGCTGCGGCAATCATCGAGAGCTGCGCCAGCCGCATCTTCCTACCCAACCCGCAGGCGGGCGAGCCGCAGATCCGAGGCATCTACCAAAGCTTCGGCCTCAATGACCGGCAGATCGAGATCGTCGCCCAGGCCACGCCCAAGCGTGATTACTACTACCAGTCGCGCCTGGGCAACCGCCTGTTCGACCTCGACCTGGGGCCGGTGGCGCTGGCCTTCGCCGCCTCGGCCAGCCCGGCCGAGCAGCGTGAGATCGACCGCATCCTGCAGGCGTCCGGCGCCGCCGCTTTCGCCTCTGTCTGGTTGCGTCAACGTGGTCTGGACTGGGCCGCCGACCTGCTCACCGCTTATCCCTCATCACACAAGGAGTGCCTGCCATGAGATCCCCTGCCCACCGTTTTCCCGGCGCAACGTTGCTGGTACTGGGTCTGCTGGCCTTGAAGCCGGCCAACGCCTTCACCGTAATCGATCCGACCAACCTGGTGCAGAACACCTTGACCGCAGTACGCACCCTGGAGATGGCGAACAACCAGGTTCACCAGTTGCAGAACGAGACCCAGATGCTGCTGAACCAGGCCCGTCATCTGCAGCGCCTGGACTACAACGTGGTCAGCCAGTTGCGCACGAGCCTGGCCAATACCGAGCGGCTGCTCGCCGAGGCGCAAGGGCTGGCCTACGAAGTGCAGCGCCTGGATCAGGAGTTCAGCCGACTCTACCCGGACGAGTACACCGGCGACGTCAGCAGCCAGCGCCTGGCAGAAGAGGCGCGGGAGCGCTGGCAGCAGGGCCTCGACGGGCTGCATACGGCGCTGCGCGTGCAGGCACAGGTGACGCAGAACCTGGCCGAGGATGAAAACGCCTTGGCCGCTCTGGTGCAGCAGAGCCAGTCCGCGGGTGGCGCCTTGCAGGCTGCCCAGGCCACCAACCAGTTGCTGGCCCTGCAGGCCAAGCAGTCGATCCAGGCGCAGCAACTGCAGATCACCCAGAACCGCGCCGTCGCCCTGGAGCTTGCCCGTCAGTCTGCTGCTGCCGAGGAAGCCCGCGAACGACGACGCCGATTCATGGGCAACGGCACGCCCTACACCCCCTACCCCGTGCAGTTCTATCGCTAGGGAGGCGGATTCATGAGACTCCTGACACTGCTGCCGCTGCTGGTGCTAGCCGCCTGTGGACAGGCTGACAACGGCGTCATGGCTCGGCAAGAGGATGCGCCTGAACGCTTCTACTCGGGCGGCGCCCATCCAGGCGAGTTTCTCCGTCCTGCCGACCTAACCGCCATACCAGCAAGTTTCGACGAGGACGTGCCATGAACGACGTCAGCGTGATCGACCGTTTCCTCGAGGTGTTCGGGCTGTATATCGACACCGGCTTCGGGCTGCTCGGCGGCGAGGTGGCCTTTCTCACCATGACGCTGGTGGTGATCGACATGACCCTGGCCGGGCTGTTCTGGGCCATGGGCGGTGAAGACGTCAGCGCCAAGCTGATCCGCAAGACCCTCTATGTAGGCGCCTTCGCCTTTATCATCGGCAACTTCAACATGCTCGCGAAGATCGTCTTCAACTCATTCGCCGGGTTGGGTCTGCTGGCCTCAGGTTCTGCGTTGAGTCATGCGGAATTTCTGCAGCCGGGACGATTGGCTGCAATTGGGGTTGAGACCGGAGGGCCGCTGCTTGAGCAGATCAGCAGCCTCAGCGGTTTTCCCGAAGTCTTCAGCAATCTGCATAGCATTTTTGTGCTGTTTCTCGCCTGGCTGGTGGTGATCGTCAGCTTCTTCTTTCTGGCCATTCAGCTGTTCGTGACCTTGATCGAGTTCAAGCTGACCACCCTTGCCGGCTTCGTGCTGGTGCCCTTTGCGCTGTGGAACAAGACCGCCTTTCTCGCCGAGAAGGTGCTGGGCAACGTGGTGGCGTCCGGCATCAAGGTACTGGTGCTGGCGGTGATCGTCGGCATTGGCAGCGGGCTGTTCGCCGAGTTCCAGGCTGTACCGGACGAGCCCTCCATCGACCATGCGCTGGTGGTCATGCTCGCCTCGCTGGCCCTGCTCGGCCTGGGCATCTTCGGGCCGGGCATTGCCAGCGGGTTGGTCTCCGGCGCACCGCAACTGGGTGCTGGTGCAGCTGCCGGTACCGCGCTCGGCGCGGCGGGCATGGCAGCTGGTGCTGCTGCGCTGGCAACAGGTGTCGGCGGTGCGGTATTGGCCGGGGCACGCATGGCACCCGGTGCGGCGCGCGTGGCGATGGGCGGCGCTGGCTCTCTGGCAGGCGCCTCTTCCGGCGCTGCAGCAGGTGGCGCCCCCGCCGCGTCCGATCCTGCAACTGCCCCAGCCAAACAGCCCGACTGGGCCAGGCGCCTGCAGCGCAGGCAACAACTCTCACAGGCCACCAGCACAGTCGCTCACACCCTTCGTGGTGGCGATGGGGGTGGTTCATCACCCGGGCCGCAGATCCGCGACCCATCGAATTCGTAAAGGAGGACGAGGATGCGATTCAGACGTCCACGGGTGCGCTACAGCGACACCCCTCAACCGGTCACCCCCTACCAGGCAGCGGCACAGGCCTGGGACCTGCGCATGGGTAGCAGCCTGGCGCAGGCACGCAACTGGCGGCTGATGGCCTTCGGTTGCCTGGGCCTGGCGCTGCTGATGGCCGGCGGTCTGGTCTGGCGTTCGGCGCAGTCGACGGTGACGCCCTATGTGGTGGAGGTCGACAACCTCGGCCAGGTGCGCGCCGTCGGCGAAGCCGCCAACCCCTACCAGCCCAAGGATGCGCAGATCGCGCACCACCTCGCGCGCTTTATCGAGCAGGTGCGTTCGCTATCAATCGATCCGGTGGTCGTCCGGCAGAACTGGCTGGAGGCCTATCACTCCACCACCGACCGCGGCGCGGCCACCCTCAACGACTATGCACGCGCCAACGATCCCTTCACCCGAGTCGGCAAGGAGTCGGTATCGGTCGAGGTCACCAGCGTAGTGCGGGCCAGCGACAGCTCGTTCCAGGTGCGCTGGATCGAACGCCGTTTCGTGAATGGTTCAGCCGCCGGCCTGGAGCGCTGGACAGCGGTGATCTCTCTGGTACTGCAGCCTCCGCGCACTGAGGAAAAACTGCGCCGCAACCCGCTCGGCATCTACGTCAACGGCCTGTCCTGGAGCCGTGAGTTGGACACTGCGGAAGGAGCCAAGAAACCATGAAAACCTCCCTGAACCTTTCTATCTGCCCTCTGCTGCTGAGCGTGCTGGCCGGCTGTGCCAGCCAGCAGCCGCCAGTGATCGCGCTGGATGAACCGGTAGAAGCGCAGCGTCTGCCGGAGCCGCCCAGGCCCATCGAAGTGGTGGAAATACCCAAGCCCCTGGCTTTGCCTGCCCAGCTCAAGCCACTGCCGGAAACTCACCCCAGCAGGCCAGCCAAGGAGCCTGCCGATGAGCGCGTGCGGGTCTCGCGCGCCAATCGCGATGCTCGGGTAGCGCCGAGCCGCGAGGGCTATATCAACGCCATCCAGGTGTGGCCCTACTCCGATGGTGCGCTGTATCAGGTGTACGCCAGCCCGGGTCGGGTCACAGCGATCAACCTGCAGCCTGGCGAGGAGCTGGTCACCGTGGCCGCCGGAGACACCGTGCGCTGGATCGTCGGCGATACCACCAGCGGCAGCGGCGATGAGCTACGTACCAGCGTGCTGATCAAACCGACACGGGTCGATCTGAAGACCAACCTGGTGATCACCACCGCGCGCCGCACCTACCTGGTCGAGCTGAGTTCAACCGAAAACGCCTGGATGGCTTCGGTGTCCTGGGACTATCCGAAGGATCGCATGCTCGCACTGCAACGCCGCGCAGGCGCCGCACAGGCCGCGGCGCCTGTGGACGCCGGCCTGGCGCTGGAGCGGCTGCGCTTTCGCTATGCGATCAGCGGAAGCAATCCACCCTGGAAGCCGCTGCGCGCCTTCGACGACGGCCGCAAGGTGTATATCCAGTTTCCCGCTGGCATCGCCCAGGGCGAGTTGCCTCCGCTGTTCGTGATTGGCTCGGAAGGAGACGGACAACTGGTCAACTACCGCTTCCGCTCGCCCTACTACATCGTCGACCGTCTGTTCGGTGCGGCCGAGTTGCGCTTGGGCGCCGACAAAGGTGACGTGGTGCGGATCGAGCGCAACGACGGCGTGCTACGGAGGCCCTGAGCATGACGGCCAAAAACAACGACCAAACCGCAGGAACCTCGCTACCACCCAAGGAAGCGCCGGAGTCGCTGGAGCTGCGCGCCAAGCCGCGCCCGGTTACTCGCCTCAATCCGCGCATGCTGGCGGTAGTGGTCGGAGGCCTGTCGGCTGCGGTGCTCGGTGCCATGCTGTGGTCGCTGCAACCGCAGCAGCGCCGTCCGGGCGCCGAGCCGAACGAGCTATACAACGTCGACCGCGTTACGCGCTCCGAGGGGCTGGAGCAGTTACCGGCAGACTACTCGCAGTTGCCGCCTCCACCTGCACCCGAGATACCGCAACTGGGCCCACCGTTACCCGGCGATCTGGGCGGGCCAATCCTCAGGGCGGAGCAGCAGGCGCAAGGTTATGGACATGGGCCAGATGCCGCCGAAGCAGAGCGCCTGGCCCTGCTCAAGGAAGCTGAGGAGGCAGCGCAGTCCTCGGTGTTCTTCCAGACCAGTAGCGTGAGGAAATCGAACGTTGCATCCACTGGGAGCGCCCAGCCAGATCCCATGACCCTGGGTATGGCCTCGTCAGGGGCGGTAGCAGCAGTTGCAGGGACGCCAAGCCAGCAGGAGCGGAACGAGGCGTTTCTCAGTAGATCCGTAAATACACAAATCCGTAATTCCGGATTGCTGCAGATGCCTGAGTCGCCCTATCAGGTGATGGCCGGCACCATCATCGCAGCGGCGCTGGTCACCGGCATCAAGTCGGATCTACCCGGCGACGTGATCGCCACGGTGACCGAACCGGTCTACGACAGCGCCACCGGCCAGCACGTACTCATCCCTCAGGGTGCACGCCTGCTGGGCCGCTATAACAGTCAGGTGAGCTATGGGCAGAGCCGCGTGCAGGTGGTGTGGCAGCGGGTGATCTTGCCGGACACCTCGTCCTTCCAGCTCGACAATCTGGTCGGTACGGACGCCGCCGGTTATGCCGGTCTCGAGGATGGCGTCGACTGGCACTGGAACCGGATCGTCGCCGGCGCGGCCATGACCAGCCTGCTGGGTATCGGAGCCGAGTTGGCGGCACCGACCACTCGCACCGACGGCGACCGCATCATCCTCGCCGGGCGCGACAGCCTGCAGGACACGGTGAACCAGGTCGGCCAGGAGGTCACCCGCCGCAACCTCGATATCCAGCCCACGCTGACCCAGCGCCCTGGCCTGCCCCTGCGGGTGATCGTCAATCGCGACCTCGTGCTGCGCCCCTACCAACCCGTCACAGCTCAACAAGGAAGCCCGCAATGAGCACGGCCAAACTGCGCCTCGGCCCACTGCCGAAAACCGAGAACCTGAAGCTGACCTTCACCTGCCCTGCCAGCCTGAAGGCCGACCTCGAGCGCTACGCGGCACTGCATTCGCATACCTATGGCGAAGAGGTCGACGCCCTGACGCTCATCCCGCACATGCTGGAAGCATTCATGGCGAGGGATCGGGTTTTCAGGAGAACAAATACACAATCTTGCAGCGGCAATTGATAAGCCTGCATCCCCTCCCAGCTGCCGTAATGACAACGGCAGAAAACCCACGCACGGTTGAAAACCGTGACCTAATACATCACACTTATCGCCATGATCGTAAGCTTCCGGCACAAAGGTCTACGCATTTTCTTTGAATCTGGCTCAACCAAAGGCATCCGGGCCGACCACGCAAAGCGCCTGGGCCGAATGCTGAGTTTTATGGATAGAGCCAATGAACCCGCCGACCTCGACATCCCCGGTTGGCGGCTACATCCCCTCAAAGGGGAACTGGAAGAGTTCTGGTCACTCACCGTCAATGGAAACTGGCGAGTGATCTTTCGATTCGTGGGTAGCGACATCGAGCTCGTCGACTACCTTGACTACCACTGAACAGGAGGGGGTTATCCATGACCATGTTCAACCCACCGCATCCTGGTGAAACCCTGCTTGAGGACGTGCTCCCCGAACTGGGCATCAGCATTGCCGAGCTTGCCCGCCGCCTTGGTTTTGCGCGGGAATCCCTGTCTCGCATCTTGCACGGCCATGCGCCGGTCAGTCCGGATTTGGCTGTTCGTCTAGAGTTGGCCGGCATCGGCAAAGCTCGCACCTGGCTCGGCGTGCAAGCCGACTACGACCTTTGGCAAGCCAGGCATCGCGAACAGCCGCACATCGAACGCTTTGCTGCGATTGCTTAATTCCGTATGGAAGATGACGACTGATAACGAGGGAGGCGACATCGATGAGAAGAAAGATTCTTGGGAGCAATTCAAGCCCACTATCGACCTTCTTCAGGAGCAGCTCTGATACAGCCAAGCGCGCTGCTTACGGCGCAGCAGCTGAGCGCGCCATCGAAAGTCAGCGCAAGGTACTCGAAAAAGCGAAACTCATTCGAGAAGCCAAGGCAATAGCCTGAAGTTTTCGTCGCGCTAACGAGCGCCGCTATCCACATCCTGCTGAGGGATTAGCCTTTCCAGCGACGCCCACCCAGCACATGCCGAAATGACAACGGCTGGGCAGACCGCGAATACTACCGACGATCAAACATCTCGAAGGCCGATTGCAGCTGAGAATGGTCGGAGGCCCGCTTCGTAGCTGATCGTGAAGCAAGATTCTGCAGTTTCCTTTTTATCGCGGGGAGCTCTGCTGCCTGTGGCAACTCGATCAAGTCAAAATCTGGATTTTCCATCTCGACGGACTCCAGAAATGCTCTCGACCGCGGAGTCAGCCACTCCGAAATTTGCAGAAGAAGCCTGGCGCGGTGCTCCAGCAGCATCTCTGAGCTGACAGGTGCTGCAGTCATACCACGGAAGTGGGTCTGGTATATCGCCTCGAAATCCTTGGGCTCATTGGGAACCAGCATCTCCCAGGCAGGTTTCGGGCTACAGGTCATGTAGATCAGGAAGGTTCGCCAAAGTCGCTCATCTGTGCGCGGATCGGCCAGAAGCAAACCTATATCAAACAGGTCGCGCGGATGCTGCCTCGACAATGCTGCTGCCATTTTCCCCGCATATAGATCCGCAAAGTCGAGCACCTGGATCGAGGCAAAGCCAAAGGCCTCCTGGACCTGCGACTGGACAACCATTGTCCGTACCGGATGCACGGAACCGCGCATCACCGGAGTCGTTTCTATTTGGACTCGGGCTCGTCCACGACTCACTATCAGCCGGTTTACGAAACCACCTCTCTCTGGCGCTGATGTTTGTACTTGTAGCCTTAATGGCGCAGAGCCAAGTGCCCTTCCCAGACTTTCTAATGCATCGGAGATCTGACCAGCATCCTGCGCATAGTCCTGCATCGGCAACCAGGTCAGATCGATATCCACAGACAACCTGGGCAAGTCATGCTCGAACAGGTTGATCGCCGTCCCCCCTTTGAGGGCAAATCGTGTTTCTTTCGCCAAGGTCGGCAGAATTTCCACCAATAACTGGACTCGGTCGGTGTAGCGCTTATCCCAGGTGCTCATCAAGATCCGCCGGCAAGGTTATTTGGTAGGTTGGGTTCAAGCGACCACCGGGAACCAGGCAACGCTTTCCCTTCCCTAGATAGACGCCGTCCAACGAGACATGATCCATCCAGGCGTGCTGGTGGCGTTCTGCGAGGGCTAGGAACAAGCGCTTGGCTTTTATGCTGGTGCAATGTCGCAGCAGCATGCTTATCCTTTGGGGACGAAGGGTATCCGCACCCTGCATCAGCGCATCCACTTCATAAACGAGCGATGCGTCTGACACGCCATCACAGAGTTCGAGGGTTGCGCGCTCAGGTGTCGCGACGACGATGCGGCCGCGGTCGCCATCAGCATCCACCCACTCGAGCCCAAGATTCCTTAGGGCTTCGTCATCCATGTCGGCCTTGAATGACAGTGCTGAAAGATTGAATGGGCTTTTGCCGCACAACACTAACTCAGCTTTCAATGGAAGCTTATCCACCCAGGCAGGGAGGCTTCCAGGGCCATACAGAGTAACCCTCTCACGTTCGCCCAACCGCAGATAGTGCTCGTGCCCATGCCAAGCCAAGGCAAAACGCCCACCAACATGCAGCGGCAATCGTTCTCCTTCCTGCAACGCACGCACTACAGCAGCCCAGGTGAGACGTCCGCCTCGTCGTTGATAGACTCCACGCGCAGGCGATTCCAGCCAGCCGCTCGCGGTATATCGCGCTACGAGGTTGCTGCTGTAGCCATGAGCCTTCAACCAGCTACTGGACACCAGATCGCTGTCGCCGAGCCCTGCAAGCAAGGAGTTTAGTTTTTCAGGTTTTTGCACACTCATAGTGAGCAAAATAGATATTTTCTAAACCATCCGCAAGAAGAAGGTTTATAGAAACCAAAAAAAACTCACCATTAGTGAGCAAAATTCAGCTTTTATAAACCAGCACCGAGGAGTTCTTGAACATTGCTACAGGCGCTCCCGAGGCCCCTTCCATTCCAGCAACGCCTGTAGCGGATCCAGCTCGCCAACAAGCTCACGCGCTTGGGCAAGCTTGTCCATAGCAATACACCGCTCGGCTTCGGGCAGATTCGATACGGAGCTCTCAGCATCACTGAAAAAGGCCTGGATTCGCTTTATGTCATCCCAATGCTTGTTGGACGAAATCGGCCTGAATAAATTAAGAAAAAATCAGTAGAATCGGAAAAAATGAAGATTTTCTTGTCTCACTCAAGAAAATCTGGGGGCCAGAGCCAAGCTAAAGGAATTTTTGACATGCACCTAGTCGGTTACGCTTGGCTACGCGAAGCCATTTAGGCGAGCTGAACAAACCAATGCATTCAGAGCAAGCAACAGGTTTAAGAAATATAAAAAATGCTCACTATCAGCGAGCATTTTCCGAGTTTCGTAAACCCAGACAGAATCAGGTTCAGCGCTCCCGCGGCCCCTTCCATTCCAGCAACGCCTGAAGCGGATCCAGCTCGCCAACAAGCTCACGCGCTTGGGCAAGCTTGTCCATAGCAATACACCGCTCGGCTTCGGGCAGATTCGATACGGAGCTCTCAGCATCACTGAAAAAGGCCTGAATCCGCTTGATGTTATCCCACTGTTTGATGGCGCTCAGCAAATCAGCTCTCGCCTGCTCCCTTGCCTCGTTTTGACATCGAATCCGTTCTCTCTCCTCGAGCCGGCGTAACTGCTCCCTCCACTCCTGCTGCCGAATCCTGGCCTGCTCCTCGGCCTCTTCTACCAATCGAGCAATTACAGGCGCGGCGTCCGTGAGCTGCTGGACGATCTCATCCAGCTGGCCACGTAGCGGGCTTTGCTTGACCTCCTTCCAACTTTGAGACCAATCCGCACCTGGGTAGGGAGAGAAAGCCCTTATGCATAGACGGCCGGTCGCAAAGTCCATTCGGGTCGTCCAGTTCCAAGCAGAGCTCAAGCGGCGCAGTTGCTGCGACGAGATCTTAGAGGTAGGGATGTACTCACCATCGATATTCCGAGCCTCCAATTCCTCTGTCATCTCAAACAGCGTCAGCCCGATGGCAACCGTCCCGACGAAAACCACTGTGGGCTTGGAGGGTGACCACAACGCAGGATACCGGTGCCTTGGTTTCTTGGGTGGGTGCTCATGCTCATCAAACGAGGCACGGGCATAGGTTCGGTCACTCGGTGCAAACATCACGCGATGACCGGCAGCCTCCAGCTTGAGAAACAGCTGATTAGCAAGCTTGAGGGCAGGCTCAAGTTGCGATTTGGTCACCACAACATCTACCAGGCGCTGCTTCCCGGGCTTGAGGAAGCCCTGGTCGATGACACGCCCCTGCTCAAAGACTTCATGCGCCCCCACAACAACAGGGTGCTGCTTTGAGCGTGATATCCGGAGCTGTTCAGGCTTGATTTTACGCGGCACCGGTGCCTTCGGAGCCGGTTGAGAAACAGCACCAAGAGCATCTCCCCTGCGCCAGACCTGAAGATCACCAGGCCCAGCCTCAGGCAGCGGTGGCTGAGGACTTGGTATTCCATTCTCCAGCTTTACCCAGTGCCCGCGCGGCGGCCGCGGGACATTCATGCGGGCACACACGCGCGCCAAGAAGCTGGAAGAAACACGGTGGTGATCCGCGATCTTGGTCATGGG
>Ga0233383_1000278_pt1 | contig 21415 bp, 19 predicted proteins | sample ElkDunMinimDraft_14_FD_191542 | JGI IMG/M metagenome (GOLD analysis project Ga0233383, IMG submission 191542) | Fecal eukaryotic communites from dung pellets of Tule Elk in California, USA - Elk Dung G16 | ecosystem: Host-associated > Mammals > Digestive system > Large intestine > Fecal | place...
GACGTTTGACCCCTATCGAGTACGAAGCCACCATGACCACTCAGGTCGCACTCGCCGCCTGAGACCACTGTCACCTATTCGTGCAGCAGTCCCGCCGTCTCCATGCTTGCCGGTGCTCGCCCCGAGGAAGTCCGTGCGTTGCGCTGGGATGCTGTGGTGCTCGACCCGCCCCAGGGCGTACCGACGCACATCAATGTCTGGCGCTCAGTCCGAGAGGGCGGAGACACCAAGACGCAGCAATCGCGTCGCACCCTCGCGATCTCGGGGTATGTCGCGGCGGTGCTGGCGGAGCATCGCAGGAAGCAGGCGGCGATCAAGCTGAAAGCCGGCGATGCCTGGCAGGAGAACGGCCTCGTGTTCCCGTCCCGCGTCGGCACCGAGCAGGACTCGCATAACGTCCGGCGCTCGTTCCGCTCGGCACTGGCCCTTGTCCCCGGCATCGTTCCGGAGGAATGGACACCCCGAGACCTTCGGCACTCGTTCGTATCGATCCTGTCCGAGCACGGCTTGCCCATCGAGGAGATCTCACGGCTCATGGGCCACTCGGGAACTGCGGTGACCGAGCTCGTATACCGCCACGAGCTGCGGCCAGTGCTCGAATCTGGAGCTGCCGTGATGGATCTCGTGTTTCCGCTGCTCAAGACCAACGGGACAGACGATGACGACGTCGCGTAGTGCAGCAGTACATGCAGCAAGGGCCATTTCGACGGGAACGCCCACCTGCACTGAACAGCGTTCGTGCAGGTGGGCGACGGTCGGGGTGACTGGATTCGAACCAGCGACCCTCTGCTCCCAAAGCAGATGCGCTACCAAGCTGCGCCACACCCCGTTTGACGGCCTCGCGGCCACCGGGGCCAGTGTAGAGCCTGCCTCCCCGTCGACCACGACGGCCACGGCGTGCCACAAAGGAGGCGACGCAGCAGGCCACGACAGACGTCAGGGTGCCACCGCATCTTTGCTAAGGTGAGGCCGCGATCCGACGCTGGCTGGTTGCAGCACGGGCGTCGGTCTGTGTGCGGGCGTAGCTCAATGGTAGAGCCCCAGTCTTCCAAACTGGCTACGCGGGTTCGATTCCCGTCGCCCGCTCCACACCACTCGGCCAGGTCCGGCGCCCCGCGCCCCGACCTGGCCGAGTGTTTTCTGCACGGAATCGGCAGGGCCGTACCGCGAGACGACGTTGTACGGCGTCCGACGGCCGGATAGGGTCTGTCTCACGACCTGGCCGTTCCACGGCCCGGGTCAAGGATCAGATTCAGCTCGCGACGCGCGGCCCGACCGCCGTCGCCGGAGGAGGGACCCGGTCATGCGCAGCCCGCACGCCGCCGTCGTCGTCCGCTCCTGCGCTTGCCTCACCCCGTGCTGCTGCAGCTGTCTGTAGGGCGTCCGCTTCACGCCTGACCCGACCCCGGGTCGTGGCGACCGCGCGACGCTCGTTACGACGCTCGCCCCACGAGGCACCACCGATCGTCTCGACCACGGGTCACGACGCACCGCGCGATCACGAACCCGGCCCCGGTGGCGACGTCGCTCCCCGTCCGAGCACCCTGGACGCACCGACCGCCCCACAGCACATACACATCAGAAGGAAGACCATGGCCCAGATCTACGACGACGCGACCAAGCTCATCGGCCGGACGCCGCTCGTCAAGCTCAACCGACTCACCGAAGGCTCGGAGGCGACCGTCGTCGCCAAGCTCGAGTTCTACAACCCGGCGAACTCCGTCAAGGACCGCATCGGGGTGGCGATCATCGACGCCGCCGAGGCCTCGGGCCAGCTGCAGCCCGGCGGCACGATCGTCGAGGGCACGTCCGGCAACACCGGCATCGCCCTGGCCTGGGTCGGCGCAGCACGCGGCTACAACGTCGTCCTCGCCATGCCGGAGACCATGTCCAAGGAGCGCCGCGCGCTGCTGCGGGCCTACGGCGCCGAGCTGGTGCTCACGCCGGGCTCGGAGGGCATGAAGGGCGCCGTCGGCGCCGCGGAGAAGATCGCCGCCGAGCGTCCCGGTGCGGTGCTCGCCCACCAGTTTGCGAACGAGGCCAACCCCGCGATCCACCGCGAGACGACGGCCGAGGAGATCTGGGCCGACACCGACGGTGCGGTCGACATCATCGTCTCGGGTATCGGCACGGGCGGCACGATCACGGGCATCGGCCAGGTGCTCAAGAAGCGCAAGCCCGAGCTCACCCTCGTGGCGGTCGAGCCCGAGGAGTCGCCCATCCTCAACGGCGGCGCTCCCGGACCGCACAAGATCCAGGGCATCGGCGCGAACTTCGTGCCCGAGATCCTCGACACCTCGATCTACGACGAGGTGATCGACGTCAACGCCGAGACGTCCGTGGACTTCGCCCGGCGCGCGGCGAAGGAGGAGGGCCTGCTCGTGGGCATCTCGTCCGGCGCGGCGCTCGCCGCGGCCGCCGAGGTCGCGAAGCGGCCGGAGAATGCTGGCAAGCTCATCGTCGTGATCATCCCCGACTTCGGCGAGCGCTACCTGTCCACGATCCTCTACTCCGACCTGCTGGACTGACGTGACCGCCAACCACACTGCGCGCACGCCGGGCACCGTCCAGGCGAGCGGGGCCGAGCCCGACGTCGACCCCGGGGACGGCGTCGACCCCGGGGACGGCGTCGACCATCCGATGCCCGAGGGGCACCGTCCAGGCCTGCGGCACCTGTTCGAGATCCTCCTGGAGGATCTCGACGCCGCCCACGCCCACGACCCTGCCGCCCGTTCGCGGATCGAGGTCGCCCTCGGGTACCCCGGCGTGCACGCGGTGTGGACGCACCGGCTCTCCCACCGGATGTGGCACCACCCGGCGCTGCGGCTGCCTGCCCGGCTCGTGTCGCAGTTCGCCCGGTTCGCCACCGGCATCGAGATCCACCCCGGTGCCCGGATCGGCCGCCGCCTGTTCATCGACCACGGCATGGGCGTGGTCATCGGTGAGACCACCGTGATCGGTGACGACTGCATCCTGTTCCAGGGCTCGACGCTCGGCGGCCGGTCGATGCGGCGCGGCAAGCGGCACCCGACCCTGGGCGACCGCGTCCTCGTCGGCGCGGGCGCCAAGGTGCTCGGGCCGGTCTGGATCGGCGACGACGCGCAGGTCGGCGCCAACGCCGTCGTGGTCAAGGACGTGGCGCCCGGCGCCATCGCGGTGGGTGTGCCTGCGCGGGTGCGCGAGCCCCAGACGCACCCCGCCGAGCGGCGGCGCGTCGAGGACCCGTCGGAGCTCATCGAGTACGTCATCTGACCGGCCGGCACCCCCGCAGCGGGTACCGGCGGACGGCTCAGCGGCGGCGCTCGCGGTGCTGGTCCGCGAGCGCCGCGGGCGCCTTGGCGAACCACCCGTCCTCGAGCGCCTCGGCCAGCTCCTCGTCCGCGACGACGTCGAGGCGGACGAGCACCGCCGCATACCCGTCGAAGTGCGGGATCGTGAAGAACGAGTCCGGGTGCGCCGCGAGCACCGCCTCCTTCTCCCCCAGGTCGTCGACGGCGACCGCGAGGATCGGGTCGGGTGGCACGGGCTCGTCACCGAACCGGCGGATGTCGGCCTTGCTGAAGGGCCGCTCCCACGCGAACGTGGTGCCGGCGACCGCCCACGTGCGCCCTCCGCGCGTCCGGACGCCCTCGGTCACCTCCGGCAGCGCAAGGGCCGTGCGTGCAACATCGTCGAGGCTCGCCATGCGCCGACCGTACGCCGGTGGGCGCTAGGGTGTGACGCGAACTATCCGGGACCGTGTGTCCCGGATACTCCCCCGGACTCGACGAGGAGCAGCATGCGGATCGGCATCCAGACGGGCTATTGGTCGCGCAAGCCGCCCCGGGGCGTGGTTCCCGCCCTCGTGGCCGCGGAGGCGCTAGGACTCGACTCCGTCTGGACCGCCGAGGCCTACGGCTCCGACGCCTTCTCGCCCCTCGCCTGGTGGGGCTCCCGCACGCGCCGCCTGCGCCTGGGCACGGGCATCGCGCAGATGGCCGCGCGGACTCCGACGTCGACCGCGATGCAGGCGATCACGATGGACCACCTCTCGGGCGGCCGCTTCGTCCTGGGGCTGGGCGCCTCGGGGCCGCAGGTCGTCGAGGGCTGGTACGGCCAGCCGTACCGCCGTCCGCTCGCGCGCACGCGCGAGTACGTCGACATCGTGCGGCAGGTCATCGCCCGCGAGCGGCCCGTCACGTACGACGGCGAGTTCTACCGCCTGCCGCTGCCGCCCGACGCCCCGGGCGCCACCGGCCACGGCAAGGCCCTCAAGCCGACCGTGCACCCGCTGCGGTCGCACATCCCGATCGTCCTGGCCGCACAGGGCCCCAAGAACGTCGCCCTCGCCGCCGAGATCGCCGACGGCTGGATGGCCGGCTTCTACCCGCCGCGCATGGACGCGGAGTTCCGCGAGCTGCTCGCCGAGGGCTTCACGGCGCGCGCCGACGAGCGGTCGCCCGCCGCGTCCTTCGAGGTGCTCGCCACCGTCCCGGTGGTCGTACGCGACGACGTCGAGCGGGCCGCGGACGTCATCCGCCCGCACGTCGCGCTGTACGCCGGCGGCATGGGCGCCAAGGAGGCCAACTTCCACAAGGCCTCGCTCGACCGGCTCGGGTACAAGGAGGCCATGGACGAGGTGCAGGACCTCTTCCTCGCCGGACGCCGCGAGGACGCCGCGAAGGCCGTCCCGCTCGAGCTCGTCGAGGAGATCGCGCTCGTCGGCCCGGCCGACAAGGTGCGTCGCGACCTCGACCGCTGGAAGAGCACGGCCCTGACGACCATGCTCGTGCAGGGCGACCCGGCGTCGCTGCTGACCGTGCTCGCCGCGTCCCAGGGCTCGACGCCCGCGGGCCGCACCAAGGCCGCCGTCGGCTCGGCGCTCGGGAAGGTCGCGCCGCGCAAGGTGTGACCGGCAAGGTGTGAATCGCGCGGTGTGATCAGCCGTGCGTGATCACTCGTCGGGGAACCACACGGCCCGGCGCAGGTCGACGCGGCGCCCGTCGCGCGTCAGCGGGCACCCCTCGGCGCGCAGCTCGGCGAGCGCGCGCGACTCGTGCCGCGCGGGCGGCGCTCCGGCCGCGTTGACGACGCGCCACCACGCGACCCCCGACCCGGCGCGAGCCATGACCTGACCGACCTGCCGCGGCCCACCGCGGCCCAGGACGTCCGCGACGGCCTCCGCCACGATGCCGTACGTCGTCGCGCGACCGGACGGGATCCGCTCGACGATCGCGAGCACCTCGTCGAGGTACTCCTCGGCAGGGTCGAGCGAAGGGTCGGGCGCACGGCTGACCGGACGATCGGGACCGGACGACGGAAGGGCCACGCGCCCAACCTAGCGGGGCAAAACCCTGGCGCGGTGCGCCGGCGCGGGCCACGATCGAGGCGTGACCTACGACGTTCGGCTGCCCGACGGCTACCGCTTCCGTGACCTCAAGCCCGACAACCTGCGCGAGGTCCTCGACATCGACGGCTGGGCCTTCCCGAGCTCGGTCTCGTTCGAGGATCTCGAGAAGGGCAACCTGCCTCTGACCTGGGAACGCACGGTCGGCGTCGAGGCCGAGGGCCACGACGGTCTCGTCGCCCTGCACGCCTCGTACCCGTTCACGGAGTTCCAGGTGCCCGGTGGCACGCTGCCGACCGCCGGCCTCACCTGGGTCGCCGTGCACCCGCAGCACCGGCGACGTCGCCTGCTCACGGGCATGATCGATCTCCACATGGCGCGCTGCCGCGAGCGCGGGGAGCCGCTGTCCGCCCTCTTCGCCGCCGAGACGGCGATCTACGGGCGGTTCGGCTACGGCCGCGCCGCCAACGACCTGCGGCTGATCGTCCCCCGAGGTGCCGCCCTGCGCGACGTCCCCGGCGTGTCCGACCACACCGTGCGCGTCGAGCACGCCACGCGCGAGCGCCACGGCGAGCTGGTCGCGCGGCTGCACCGCACTGCCGGCGAGGACCCGACGGGCGGCGGCGGGGTCAACCGTCCGGGCTGGGCGCTGCGGCAGACCGAGGAACTGCAGGCGCAGTTCTGGGACGACCTGCCCGCCTTCCGCCACGGTGCCGAGACGCGCCGCATCGCCATCGTCGAGCGGGACGGCGAGCCCCGGGGCTACTGCCTGTTCCGCCGCCGGCTCGACTGGCAGCCGACCGGCCCGCGCGGCACCGTCCGCACGGGCGAGGTCATCGCTCTCGACGCCGCCGCGGCACGGGCCCTGTGGGGCGTGCTGCTCGACTTCGACCTGATGTCCGAGACCACCCCGTTCATGCTGCCGACCGACGACGTGATCACCCACCTGCTGGTCAACCCGCGTGCGGCCGACCCGCGCGTGACGGACAACGTCTGGGTGCGGCTGGTCGACGTGCCCACGGCCCTGGCCGGACGGCGCTACGCGGCCGACGTCGACGTCGTGCTGGGAGTCCGAGACGACCGCTTGCCGGACAACGCCGGCTCCTGGCGGCTGCGCGCGACGGCGTTCGGCGAGGCGACCTGCGAGCGGACGGACGCGGCTGCCGACGTCGAGCTGGACGTGCGCGAGCTCGGCAGCGCCTACCTGGGCGGGGTCTCGTTGGCGTCGCTGGCCGGAGCCGGGTTGGTGGTCGGGCGGACACCAGGGGCGCTGTCGACTGCCTCCACCGCATTCAACTGGCCCGTCGCGCCGATGTGCAGCTGGGTGTTCTGACCGAGGACCGACGAGTTCGGGTGCCGTGGGCCGTCGTAAAAGCGGGGGTGCAACATGACACAGGGGTCGACGGTTCGTGAGGTCCGCACGCTCGTGACGGGCAGGGGGTTGATAGAGGCGCCGCGCTGGCACGACGGCACGGTGTACTTCTCCGACTGGGACGCGGGTGAGGTGCTGGCGCTCGACCCGGCGAGCGGCGAGACGTGGGTGCACGCCCGTGTCCCGTCGTTCCCGCTGTGCTCGACGGTCGGCGCCGACGGCCGGCTTCTCGTCGTCGACTCGCCCGGGCGCCGCGTCCTGCGGCGCGAGCCGGACGGGACGCTCGCGCCGTATGCCGACCTCAGCTCGGTCGCGGTGCCGATGTGGAACGACGTCGTGGCCGACGCAGCGGGCAACGTGTACGTCAACGGCGCAGACTTCGAGACCGGCGCGAGCGCCGTCGCGCACGTGGGTCCGGACGGCACGGTGCACGCCGTCGCGGACGGCATCAGGTTTCCCAACGGGATGGCGGTGACGTCCGACGGCGGCACGCTGCTCGTGGCGGACTCGTACGGCCAGGAGATTCTCGGCTTCACGATCGGCGCGGACGGTGCGCTCTCGGGACGTCACACCTGGGCCGCCGTGCCCGAGCACCCGGACGGGATCTGCGTCGACGCCGAGGGCGCCTTGTGGTTCGCCGACGTCGGCACGGGCCGCTGCGTGCGGGTGGCCGAGGGTGGCGAGGTGCTCGACGAGGTCGTCGCCGACCGCGGATGCTTCGCGTGCGTGCTCGGCGGCCCCCTGCGCTCGACGCTCTACATCACCGCGGCGCGCTGGCTCGGGTGGGAGCAGGGCGTCGAACCGGGAACCGGCACGCTGCTCGCCGTCGACGTCGACGTGCCCGGCGCCGGGTGGCCGTGACCATCGGTCGATTCGCGGTCAGCCCTGGCAGGCCCCGCACCAGAACAGGTTGCGGGCCGCGAGCTCCTTGGTGAGCACAGGCGCGCCGCAGACGCGGCAGGGCAGGCCGTCGCGGTGATAGACGTAGAACGCGTCCTCGGGCGGCACGGCGTCGGGTGAGCCGTCGGTGTTCTGGCGCGTCCGGCGCCGTCCGGCCGGGTCGTCGACGACGGCGGGGCCGTCACGGTGCTCCGCACGCGTCGTGACGATCGCCCCGGTGCGCGCGCCGTCGCGCATGAGCACGACGAGGTCGTCCCACAGCCCTGCAAGAGCGTCGGCGGCCACGTCCCGGCCCGGGCGCAGCGGGTCGATCCCGGCGCGGAAGAGCGCTTCCGCGCGGTAGATGTTGCCGACACCCGCGACGACGCCCTGGTCCATGAGCTGCTGCCCGACGGCGACGCGGGAACGGCGGACGCGCGCGACGAAGTCGTCGCGGGCGTCCGCGAGCGACGACCGGCCACCGTCGTCGCGGATCGGGTCCGGGCCCAGGCGGTCCTCGACCCGCGCCTTCTCCTCGTCGTCGACCACCTCGCAGGCGGCGGGACCGGTCAGGTCGGCGACGGCGTGCGGTCCGAGAAGGCGGACGCGCACCGCTCCCCGTGGCTCGGGCGCGACCCACTCCCCTGCGGCGTCGTCAGCCCTCGCGCGGTGCCCCGGCACGTCGGCCGGGACCGAGTCCCGCTCGCCGATGCGCCGGCGGGGCGCGCCGATCGCGTGCACGACGTCGGCGCTGCCGTCGCCGGCGAACGTCCACGCGCCATACAGGCCGAGGTGCACCCGCAGCCAGAGCGCGGTCGCCGTCCCACCCGGACCGAGACTGGGACCGGAGCGCTCGAAGCCGAGGAAGAGGTGCTTGCCCCAGGCCTCGGCGGCGACGAGCGTCGCGCCGTCGAGCAGGTCCGCACCCGCGGCGAACCGTCCCTGCGGGCTGCTCACGCGCAGCGCCTGGCCGCCGAAGAGGCCCCCGAGCGTGCGCGCGAGCCGGTGGACGGTGTGCCCTTCGGGCACGTCAGGCGCTCGTGCCCGACGACGGGCGGGCGGCCTCGTAGGCGGCGAGCTGGTCGATGCGCCGCTGGTGGCGGGCGTCGCCGCTGAACGGCTCGGCGATGAAGGCGTCGACGAACGAGGTCGCCTCCTCGGCGGTGTGCATCCGCCCGCCGACGGCGATCACGTTGGCGTCGTTGTGCTGCCGTCCGAGCCGCGCCGTCTCGAGCGACCAGGCGAGCACGGCTCGCGCACCCACCACCTTGTTCGCCGCGATCTGCTCGCCGTTGCCCGATCCGCCGATCACGATGCCGAGCGACCCGGGCTCCGCGACGACGGCCTCGGCCGCGGCGATGCAGAACGCCGGGTAGTCGTCCTGCGGGTCGTACTCGTGGGCTCCGTGGTCGACAACGTCGTGCCCGTTCGCGCGAAGGTGCTCCAGCAGGTGGGTCTTGAGGTCGTATCCGGCGTGGTCGGCGGCGATGTGCAGGCGCATGGCGCCATTGTCCCCCAACGCCGGCGGCGGGGCGCTGAACGACCGGCACGAGGCTGACCTCGGCGTGGACCGGGCCGTACCCTGAGGCGCATGACTGCCGACGTGACCGGAGCCAAGTCCGGCATCGACCTGACCGCCCTCGACCCAGGCATCCGCCCGCAGGACGACCTGTACCGCCACGTCAACGGGCGGTGGATCGCCGAGCACGAGATCCCCGCCGACCGCGCCATGGACGGCGCGTTCCACGCCCTGCGCGATGCCGCGGAGGAGCACGTCCGCGAGATCATCTCGGACGCCGCCACCGCGATCGAGCGCGGCGACGCCACCGGGACGCAGGCCAAGGTGGGTGCGCTCTTCGCGAGCTTCATGGACACCGAGCGCATCGCGGCGCTGGGCACCACGCCGCTCGGCCCCGACCTCACGCTGATCCAGGGCGCGGTGACGCAGGCCGAGCTCACGAGCGTGCTGGGCACTCTGCAGCGCACCGGTGGTGCCGGAGCGCTCGGCTTCTGGGTCGACAACGACGCCAAGGACCCCGAGCGCTACGTCGCCTACCTGGTGCAGAGCGGTCTCGGGCTGCCCGACGAGGCCTACTACCGCGAGGACCAGTACGCGCCCGTGCGCGCCAGGTACACGCCGCACGTCGCCCGGATGCTGACCATCGCCGGGGTCTCGACCGACGCCTGGGGCATCACGCCCGAGGACGCGGCCGAGCGCGTCGTCGCGCTCGAGGCCAAGCTCGCCGAGCACCACTGGGACGTGGTGCGGGACCGCGACGCGACGCTGACCTACAACCCGATGTCGCTGACCGAGCTCGCGGCCGCCGCGCCGCAGTTCGACTGGGCCGCGTGGGTCGGGGCGCTGGGTGCGCCCGAGGGCGCCCTGGACGACGTCGTGGTCCGCGAGCCGGACTTCGCGGCCGGGTTCGCGGCCGTCTGGGAGTCCGAGTCGCTCGACGACTGGAAGCTGTGGATGGTCTACCACCTGGTCACGGCTCGGGCGCCCTACCTCACGGACGACGTCGTCGAGGCCAACTTCGACTTCTACGGCCGCACGCTCTCGGGCGCGCAGGAGGTCCGCGAGCGCTGGAAGCGCGGCGTCGCGCTGGTCGAGGGCGCGCTGGGTGAGGCGGTGGGCCAGGAGTACGTGGCGCGGCACTTCCCGCCCACGCACAAGGAGCGCATGGACGAGCTCGTGGCGAACCTGGTGGCCGCCTACCGCGAGTCGATCACCGAGCTCGACTGGATGACGGACGAGACCAAGGCCAAGGCGCTGACCAAGCTCGAGAAGTTCACGCCCAAGGTCGGCTACCCGGTCAAGTGGCGCGACTACTCGGCGCTCTCGGTCGAGGCCGACGACCTGGTGGGCAACGTGCGCCGCGCGAACGCGTTCGCGCAGGACTACGAGCTGGGCAAGATCGGCAAGCCGCTCGACCGCGACGAGTGGTTCATGACGCCGCAGACCGTCAACGCCTACTACAACCCGGGCATGAACGAGATCGTGTTCCCCGCGGCGATCCTGCAGCCGCCGTTCTTCGACCCCGACGCCGAGGACGCCGTCAACTACGGCGGCATCGGTGCCGTGATCGGGCACGAGATCGGCCACGGGTTCGACGACCAGGGCTCCAAGTACGACGGCGACGGCCGGCTCGAGGACTGGTGGACGGCCGAGGACCGCAACGAGTTCGAGAAGCGGACCAAGACGCTCGTCGACCAATACTCGGCCTACCGGCCCGCGCAGCTCCCGCAGGACGCGCCGCACGTCAACGGCGCCCTCACGATCGGTGAGAACATCGGCGACCTCGGTGGCCTGTCGATCGCCCTCAAGGCGTACCGGATCGCCCTGGGCACCTCCCTCGAGGACGCCCCGGTGATCGACGGCGTCACGGGCCTCGAGCGGGTGTTCCTCGGCTGGGCACAGGTGTGGCAGTCGAAGGGACGCGACGAAGAGGTCGTCCGGCGCATCGCGACCGACCCCCACTCGCCCAACGAGTTCCGCTGCAACGGCGTCGTGCGCAACCTCGACGAGTACTACACGGCCTTCGGCGGTCAGCCCGGTGACGCGCTCTACCTCGCACCCGAGGAGCGCGTGCGCATCTGGTGACGTGCTCCGGCCAAGCACGGAGTGCGGCCCGTCCGAGCTTCTCGGGCGGGCCGCACGGCCGTCGGCCGGGTCGCGGCTACAGCGTGCCGATCCCCGCGCGCGCGAGGGAGAACCCGGATCCTGAGGGGTCGTGCCTGCACTGCATGCCGCTCTCGGCGCTCGTGCAGGTGAAGTCGCCCTGGGTGACCGACTCGCCGTAGTCGAGGACGTCCATCTTCTTGCCGGCCGTCTTCGGCTTGTCGCGCGCCTCGACGCACGGCACCGCGACCTTGCCGTCGGCGCCCGCGATGGTCACCACGTACCCCGTGGTGCCCGAGCAGTTCTCCACGGGTGCGGGCTGCTGGTCGAGCTCGGCGATACCGCACGTCACGGCGTCGTCGAAGATCGAGCACGTGATGTTGCGCGACGGCGACGCGAACTGCGCGAGCGGCTTGGGCTTCTCGGTCTTCTCGGGAGCGGGCTCGGTCGCCTGGGCCGTCGCCTGGGTCCCGGGGCCTTCGGCCGTGTCGGCGTTGCGCACGGGCGGGGCGCCGAAGATCTGCACCGCGAAGATGACCGCGGCGACGATGAGCAGCGCGTCGACGGCGATGAACGCGATCCACCCGGGCGTGAGTCGGCGACGGCGCTTGCCGCCGCCGGGAGGCGGTGGCGGCGCCGGTGTGCCGCCGTACGCGGGCGGCGGGGTGCCGTAGTCACCACCGCGCGCCTGCGGGTATCCCTGGCCGTAGCCCTGCTCATAACCCTGGTCGTAGCCCTGCGCCTCGCCGTACGCCGGGGCCTGACCGTAGGACTGCCCGGACGGTGCGTAGGCCTGCGGTGCCGACGGGTACGACGCCCCCGGCTGATACGCGGGCGCCGGCGGGTAGGTGGCTGCCGGCGGCTGCGTCGGCGGCTGCTGCCTCTGCGCCGACCACTGCCCGCCCCACCAGTCGCCCTGGTCCGCGTTCTGCGCCGGCTGCTGCACGGGAGGCTGCGGAGCGGTCGGCTGGTCGTCGTGCCGAGGCGGGTACTGCTGCTCCGCCGGCAGCTGCTGGCCCCCCGGCTGGAACGCCGCGCGGCGCGGCGGCACGGGCGGCTGCACAGGCGGTTGCACGGACGTCGGCTGCCCGGAGGAGGGCTGCACAGCGGCCGGCAGCACCGAGGTCGGCTGGTCGGCCGCCGGCTGCGCCGGGGGCCGGGACTGCGTCGCCCACGGGTCCGGCTCACGCGGAGGCCCCCACGCCGCCCGCGAGCCCTCGGCCCGCGAACCAGCCGAACCACCCGACTGCGAGCCGGCCGACTGCGTGGGCGCGGGCGGGATCGGCGCGTGAACGGTCGGAGCCGGCGGGACGGGCGGTAGGTGTTCGGTGGCCCAGGGGGCGGACGCCCGCTGCCCGGGCGCCTCTTCCGACCGGTGAGGCGCGGTCCGGGCCCCCAACGGCCCCGCCGTCGACGGCGAGATCGACGGCGGCAAGGGCTGTGCCGCGGGGCGTCGAGGGACGTCCGCGACCGTTCCCGATTCGTCGAGCTCGGGTACGTCACGGGGGTCAGGCCCGCCGCCGGGCATGGGCGGCGGAGGCGGCACGGTGCCGGACATCTGGACTCCCTCCAGTCACTGTCGCCCCGGACCCGCGGCTTCGGTGCCGGCCGAGGCGCTGTGGCGCACCGGGCAGGATGTCACGATCCGGTCTCGCAGGTCGAACCGGTCCATGGGCGGACCGTGATCTTACGGGCTCGTTCGCGCCCAGAATCCGTTCACGACGCTCGTGTTCGAGGTGGCATGATCGCCAGGAGCCGCGCCTTCAAACCTAGGGAGAACCCGTGCCCGGACAGAACCTCACCCGCGCCGAAGCGATCGAGCGCGCGGGTGCCGTCACCGCCGTCGAGTCGTACTCGATCGACCTGGACCTCACCACCGGACCGACGACCTTCGCTTCCACCACGGTGATCAGGTTCTCCGCGACGCCGGGTGCGAGCACGTTCGTCGACCTGGTGGCGCAAACCGTGCGCGAGGTCACGCTCAACGGCCGCACGCTCGACCCGGCCCAGGTGTTCACCGACTCGCGGATCGCGCTCGACGGCCTCGAAGCGACCAACGAGCTGCGCGTCGTCGCCGACTGCGCCTACACCAACACGGGCGAGGGCCTGCACCGCTTCGTCGACCCGGTCGACGGCGAGGCCTACCTCTACACGCAGTTCGAGGTGCCCGACGCCCGCCGCGTGTTCGCCACGTTCGAGCAGCCCGACCTCAAGGCCACGTTCCAGCTGACCGTCACCGCTCCGGCGGCGTGGGAGGTCGTGTCCAACCAGCCGACGCCGGACCCGGTCACGGTCGAGTCCGACGCCGCTGCCGCGACCTGGCACTTCGAGCCCACACCGCGCATCTCGACGTACCTCGTGGCGCTCGTCGCCGGCCCGTACCACGTGGTCCGGGACTCGCTGACGTCCGCCGACGGCCGCACGATCCCGCTGGGCGTGTTCTGCCGCAAGTCCCTGGCCGAGCACCTGGACGCGGACTACATCATGGACACCACGCGCCGGGGCTTCGAGTTCTACGAGAAGACCTTCGACTACCCGTACCCGTTCGCGAAGTACGACCAACTCTTCGTGCCCGAGTACAACATGGGTGCGATGGAGAACCCGGGGTGCGTCACGTTCACCGAGACGTACGTCTTCCGCTCCCAGGTCCCGGACGCCGTGCGTGAGCGCCGGGTCGTGACGATCCTGCACGAGCTCGCCCACATGTGGTTCGGCGACCTCGTGACCATGAAGTGGTGGAACGACCTCTGGCTCAACGAGTCGTTCGCCGAGTACGCCTCGACGCTCGCGACGGCCGAGGCCACCGAGTGGGAGGCCGCCTGGACCACGTTCTCCGCGATGGAGAAGACGTGGGCCTACCGCCAGGACCAGCTCCCGTCCACGCACCCGATCGTCGCGACCATCAACGACCTCGAGGACGTCCAGGTCAACTTCGACGGCATCACCTACGCCAAGGGCGCCTCGGTGCTCAAGCAGCTGGCTGCGTGGGTCGGCCGCGAGGAGTTCCTCACGGGCGTGGCGACGTACTTCAAGAAGCACGCCTGGTCCAACACCGAGCTCCGCGACCTGCTCGTCGAGCTCGAGGCGACGAGCGGTCGTGACCTCGCGGCCTGGTCGGCCCAGTGGCTCGAGACCGCGGGGGTCAACACGCTCCGCCCCGAGGTCACGGTCGACGACGCCGGCCGCATCACCTCGTTCGCGGTGCTGCAGTCGGCACCCGCCGACTACCCGACGATCCGCCCGCACCGGCTGGGCATCGGCTTCTACGAGCGCGCCGGGTCGGACGGCGGGCCGGACGGCGACGCCGTCGTGCGCACGCACACCGTGACGATCGACGTCGACGGCGAGCGCACCGAGGTTCCCGAGCTCGTCGGGCTCGACAACCCCGGCCTCGTCCTGATCAACGACGACGACCTGGCCTACGCCAAGATCCGGCTCGACGACGCTTCGCTCGCGTTCGCGGTGGCGAACCTCTCGCGGATCGTCGACCCGCTCGCGCGGTCGCTCGTGTGGGGGTCGGTCTGGGACGCGGTGCGGGACGGCGAGACGCCCGCGTCGGAGTACGTGCAGCTCGTCCTCGGCAACATCGCCGCGGAGACCGAGTCGACGACCGTCCGCACCACCCTCGCGCAGCTCGGCCTCGCGGCCCGGCGCTACGTTGCACCGAACCGGCGCGCCGCCACGCTGGCGCAGGTCGGCGACACGCTGTGGACGCTCGCGCAGGGTGCCGCGCCGGGCTCCGACCTGCAGCTGCAGCTCGTGAAGTACTTCGCGCTGCTCGCCTCGACGCCCGACCACGTGGTACCGCTGCGCGGCCTGATCGACGGCAGCACGGTGCTCGACGGCCTGACCATCGACACCGACCTGCGCTGGGAGCTCCTCGAGGGCCTCGTGCTGCTCGGTGCCGCCGACGACGCCGAGATCGACGCGACGCTCGCCCAGGACGACACGGCCACAGGCCGGCAGGCTGCCGCCCGCGCTCGGGCGGCTCGCTCCACGGCCGAGGCGAAGGAGGCGGCGTTCGCCTCGATCGTCGACACGCCGGACGTCCCCAACGCGATCATCCGCTCCACCGCCGCGGGCTTCGTCCACGTGACCGACCCGGCCGTGCTCGAGCCGATGGTCGCGCGGTACGTCGACTCCCTGCTGTCCATCTGGGAGTCGCGCAGCTACCACATCGCCGAGGAGCTGATCGAGGGCCTGTACCCCGCGCCCTTCGCCTCGACCGAGCTCCGGGACGCGGTGCGCGGCTGGCTCGACGCCCACCCCGACGCTCCCGCCGCGCTGCGCCGCCTCGTCGTCGAACAGCTCTCCGACACCGAGCGTGCGCTCGCCGCGCAGACGGTGGACGCCTCCGCCTGACGATCCGGTGGCGCGCGCCCTTCGCGGCGCGCGCCACCGCGACGAGCGGAACGCGCCGCTCACCGATCTGCCTGCGTCGTCGTTCCTACGATGTTTTCCCTGGCCAGACCAGGGAGGGCCTACCGAGGAGCGACGACTGATGACTGACGACGTCACGACCCTGCGCCTCGACCTGACCGAGCGCCAGTTCGAGGCGCTCCGGGTTGCCGTCGGGTGGCGGTACCTGAACCTCGGGCTGGAGAGGCACGTGTCACCCCAGCGGGTCCACGAGACCGTGTTCGAGACCACGCGCCGCCTGGTGCTGCAGCCTGGCACCGAGGTGACCGAGTACCAGGCGAACGTCATCCTGGGATGCCTGTTCGCCCGCGTGGAGTTTCTCAACCTCGAGCTGAACGTCTCCGAGGGCCCCGGCCTGCGGCACGCCCTGATGTCCGAGGTCGAGATGCTGTGTGGGATCCTGGAACGGATCTGCGCCGCCTACTTCGACACCTTCAGGATGGGCGCCGGCGAGGACTCGGGCGGTGTGGCACGCCCCAAGTCCATCTGGCCCCTCATGTCCGACGGAGGCATCCACGAGGACTGGGCTGCGCTCGGAGGGTGACATGTCTCTGTTCGACTTCATCATCTCGGCAGTGCGCCGGCTGTCCGCCTGGCGCAGCAAGGAACGCACGGCCGAGCACCCCGACGAGTGGACCGCGGTCCGGCCGCACGAGGTGAGCACCTACCTCACCTATGCGTCCGCGCTCAAGCGCGGCGACCACGTCGTGAGCGACGGCCAAGTCCGTCAGGTCAACGACCTCGCGTTCCCCAGCCGCGAGGAGGTCACCGCCCACTTCGCCGACGGCGACGAGCACACCTACCGGCTGATCGACCGCGTGCAGGTCACCGTCCCCTGACCGGGGCTACCTCGCCGTGGCGACGGCGCGCAGCAGCGACCGCAGCCGCGCACTGTCGAACAGGTCCTCGAGGAGGACCAGGTTCCCCGAGGAGTCGCCCAGGGGCACCTTCCAGTTCGGGTACTCCTGGTCCGTCCCCGGCTGGTTCTGCGAGCGCCGCTCCCCCACCGCGTCGACCAGCTGCACGCCGACGAGGGCAGCGGGTGAACGCCGCAGGTACCGGTGCAGGCCCTCGACGATCTCGCGCTCCGACGGGTTGTCCCCCACGTAGCGGCGCTCGGCGAGCGCGAGCACGGCGGTGTCCCGTTCGGCACGGGCACGCTGCCGCAGCACCTGCGGGTCCTCGGTGAGCAGCCCCAGCCGCTCGCGCAGGTCCACGTGCTCGCCCGCGAGGTATCCAGCCGTCGGCGGCATGTCGTGCGTGCCGACGGTCGCGAGCGTCAGCCGGCGGTACTTCTCGGGCGGCAGCGGGCGGCCGTCGTCGTCCTTCTCGAACCAGAGCACGGACGTGCCGAGGACGCCGCGGTCGGCGAGGTAGTCGCGCACCCAGGGCTCGAACACGCCCAGGTCCTCGCCCACGACGACCGCGCCCGCGCGGTGCGCCTCCAGGCAGAGGATGCCCACCAGGGCCTCGTGGTCGTAACGCACGTAGGCGCCCGCCGACGCGCGTGCCCCGCCCGGGATCCACCACAGCCGGAACAGCCCCAGGATGTGGTCGACGCGCAGCGCGCCCGCGTGCCGCAGGACGGTGCGCAGCATGTCCCGGTAGGGCGCGTACCCGGCCTTCGCGAGCGCGTGCGGGTTCCACGGCGGCTGTGACCAGTTCTGGCCCTGCTGGTTGTACATGTCGGGCGGGGCGCCCACCGTCACGCCGCGCGCCAGCACGTCGCGCTGCGCCCAGGCGTCGGCACCCTCCGGGTGCACCCCGACCGCGAGGTCGTGCATGATGCCGACCTGCATCCCCGCCTCCCGCGCGACCCGCTGCGCCGTGCGCTTCTGGTCGTCGGCGACCCACTGGAGCCAGGAGTAGAACTCGACCCGTTCGGCGAGCTGCTCGCGCAGCGCCGCGACGGCCGGAGAGTCCGGGTCCAGCAGCTCGCGCGGCCAGTCGCGGCCACCCAGGTGCTCGGCGAGCGCGCACCACGTCGCGAAGTCGCGCAGGCCCTTGCCCTCGCCCTCGACGAACTCCTCGTAGGACGCCTGCCGGGCGGCGCGGCGAGGCGCGGTGAAGACGACCTCGAGCGCGGCCTTCTTGGCCTCCCACACGGCGTCGCGGTCGATCGGGCCGGGGTCGTCGGTGAGGTCACGGACCGGGTCGCCGGCCCACTCGACGAGCGAGCGGTCGGCCGCCGTCAGGTACGCGGTCTCGGCGATGTCCTCGACCCGCACGTAGATCGGGTTGAGGAACCGCCGGCTCGTGGGCAGGTAGGGCGACGGCGTCATGGGCGTGACCGGCTCGGCGGCGGCGAGCGGGTTCACGGCGATGAAGTCGGCCCCGGCCTTGTGGGCCATGAGCCACGCCAGGTCGGCCAGGTCGGCGAGGTCGCCGAAGCCCCAGGACGTCCGCGAGCGCACCGAGTAGAGCTGCACCAGGACGCCCCAGGCCTGGCCACCCTCGATGCTCTCGGGCAGGGTCAGGCGGCGCGGCGTGACGACGAGCGTCGTCGTCGTCTCGTTGCCCTCGGTCAGGGCGTGCAGGCTGTGCCAGCCGAGCGGCAGGTCCGCCGGGACGGCGAACGTCGCCCGGCCCACCCGCCGGCCGTCGACGTCGCGCGGCGTGACGAACAGGTCGACCTGGTCGAGGTCGCGCCGCGGGCGGTGCTCGTGCGGGCGCGCCGTGGGCTCCGCGCCGTCGATCTCGGTCCAGACGTGGACCGACGCACCGTCGGTGACGTGCACCGGGATCTGTGCCATGTCGCCCTGGCGGACGACGACGGTCGGCGGCAGCACCGAGCGCCACTCCTCGTCACGCACGCGCTGCAGGCTCAGGGACACCTTCTGCGGCGAGGCCGCAGGTACGCCCAGTGCCTCGAGGACCGCCACGAGCGTCGACGCCCGAACCCGCTCGGTCCCGCCGCCGAACATGTGGTGCTCGGGGATCACCCCGTGCGCGACGGCGAGCTCGAGCAGCTCGGCGGGCACGTCGTCGGTGGTGGTCTTGTCCTCGGTCACGGGACGATCCTGCCATCACCCGAGGTACGGGGCAGTCCACCCACGCGGTACCTGCGGGGTTCGGCCGGTGTGGGCCGCATGCTCGAGGGTCCGGCTACGGTGGTTCATCGTGATCGGAACGCACCACGCCCCCTCGTCGCTGACCGCCGTCCTGCCGCGCTCGACCCCTTCCCCCGAGGCGACGCCGTCGGAGAGCGGCTTGGACGAGTTCAGCGACGCCGCGGGCAAGGTGGCGTTCGACTTCTGGAAGTGGTTCATCGACTGGCCGCTGCAGATCATCCTGATCCTGTTCTTCGGGTCGCTGCTGCTGTTCGTCCTGCGCCGCGCGATCGGGCACGTGACCGAGCGCATCGCGAACGGAGCCACCCGGGCCACCGGCTCGGGCGTCGAGCAGAAGAAGAACCGGCTCTCCAAGGTCGCGGCGCTGGAGGACGCGCTCGCGCTGGCCAACCCGGTCGCGAACGAGCGCAGGGCTCAGCGCGCCAGGACGGTCGGCTCGGTGCTGCGGTCCACGGCCAACGTGGTCGTGGGCACGGTCATGGTCCTCATGATCCTCGCGGCGCTCGGTACGAACGTGGCGCCGCTGCTCGCGTCCGCCGGCGTCGTGGGCATCGCCGTCGGTTTCGGGGCCCAGAGCCTCGTCAAGGACTTCATCTCCGGCGTGTTCCTGCTCATCGAGGACCAGTTCGGCGTGGGCGACGTCGTCGACCTCGGTTCGGGCGCCGTGGGCACGGTCGAGGAGGTCGCCCTCCGGCTCACCCAGGTACGCAGCTTCGACGGCACGCTCTGGTACGTCCGCAACGGCGAGATCCTGCGCGCCGGGAACCGCACCCAGCAGTGGGCCAGGGCCGTCGCCGAGGTGCCCGTCCCCCGCGACGCCGACATCGCGACGGTGCGCACGGCGCTCGGGCACGCGGCCGACGCCGTCCGTACCGACCCAGGGATCGCCCCGGCGCTCATGGAGGCCCCGTCGGTCCGGGGCGTGGACGCCGTGAACGACTCGACCATGCTGTTCACGCTGCACGTCCAGGTGCGGCCGGGGAAGCAGTGGGAGGTCTCGCGCGCACTCCTCAGTGCCGCGCAGACGGCGCTGCGGTCCGCGGGCATCCCGCGGACCGATGCCGTCGACGCCGCCGACGCCGCCGACGCGGCAGCCGAGACCCGCTCGGACGACGCCCGGTCGCAGACCGCCGTCGACGAGGCCGAACGCGAGCGACGGGACGACGCCGACCGGGCCTGACGACCGGCTCGCGAGCCGGTCGCCGGGCCGCTCGGGCAGACTCGGGCCGGCCTCAGGCCAGCAACGTGTCCATCTCGGCCGCGAGATTGTCCGCCTCCGGCCCGACGATCACCTGCACCACGCGACCAGAACGGACCACCCCGAAGGCGCCGGACTGCTTGAGTCCCGGCTCGTCCACCAGCGACGGGTCCGTCACCTGGACGCGCAGCCGGGTGATGCACGGTTCAAGCTCGACGACGTTGGTGGTGCCGCCGAGCGCCGCAAGGATGTTGTCCGCCTTGCTCATTCGGTGTCTCCTGTGTGGATGCGTCGTTGCAGGGCCCTGCCCAGCCTAGCCCGTCCACGCGGGGGGCCGCACCGGCTGCGCCCGCTGCACGGGCTGCGGACGATGTCTGGGAAGATGTCCCGGTGAGACCCGACTCCTTCTTCGACGACGTCGGGGGCCATGACACCTTCGTCCGCCTCGTCGACGCTTTCTACGACGGCGTGGCCTCGGACGACGTGCTGCGGCCCATGTACCCCGAGCAGGATCTCGGCCCGGCGAAGGAGCGCCTGACGCTCTTCCTCGAGCAGTACTGGGGCGGCCCGACGACGTACAGCGAGCAGCGCGGTCACCCGCGGCTGCGGATGCGCCACGCGCCGTTCAAGGTCAACCCCGACGCCCGTGACCGGTGGCTGGCGCACATGCGCACCGCCGTCGACTCGCTCGGGCTCGCCCCGATCCACGAGGCGCAGCTCTGGGACTACCTCGAGCGGGCGGCATTCAGCATGATCAACACCTTCGAGGAGTAGAGCGTGACCGAGCGAGCGACCGACGCCCCCCTGACCGGGACGGCGTCCGGCATCCCCGACGCGCTCGACCGGCTCCTCGACGCGCTCGACCTGCGCGAGATCGAGGGCTGGGGCCCGCGCGGCGAGGACGACCTGTGGCGCGGCACGAGCGTGCCCGGGCCGGGGCGGCGCGTCTACGGCGGCCAGGTGCTCGCGCAGGCACTCCTCGCGTGCGGGCGCACCGTCGACGGCGACCGGCTGCCGCACTCGATGCACGCCTACTTCCTGCGCGAGGGCGCCATGGACGCGCCCATCGACTTCGCCGTCGAGCGCCTCCGGGACGGCCGCTCGTTCAGCGCCCGCCGGAGCCACGCGATCCAGAACGGCAAGCCCATCCTGTCGCTCACGGCGTCGTTCCAGGTCGACCAGCCCGGCTACGAGCACGTCACGCCCGTGCCGGACGGCATCCCCGCCCCGGAGGACGTGCCGAGCGCGATCGAGCAGCTCGGCAGCATCGACCACCCCGCTGCGCGGTTCTGGTCGCACGAGTCGGCCTTCGACCTGCGCCACGTGGGCGGCTCGCTCTACCTCGGCCCCGACCCTCAGCCGCGGCCGCACCAGCTCGTCTGGATGCGCGCCCGGCACACGATCGGCTCGGACGACCAGCTGCTGCACCGCGCGCTGATCGCGTTCGGCTGCGACCAGGTCATGCTCGAGCCCGTGCTGCGGCAGGCCGGCAAGTCCTGGTTCGACGTCGGTGGAGCCGTGCCCATGG
>Ga0233383_1000280_pt1 | contig 21301 bp, 21 predicted proteins | sample ElkDunMinimDraft_14_FD_191542 | JGI IMG/M metagenome (GOLD analysis project Ga0233383, IMG submission 191542) | Fecal eukaryotic communites from dung pellets of Tule Elk in California, USA - Elk Dung G16 | ecosystem: Host-associated > Mammals > Digestive system > Large intestine > Fecal | place...
CGACGCCCGGCGCAGTCAGCACGACGAGCTGCACGGCCGGATGGTGCGGTACGTAGTGATGATGGGCATCCGCACGGTCTGCCTGGTCGTCGGCGCGATCCTGGTCACCGTCGACGCCCCGCTGCTCTGGCTCTGGCTGCCGCTCTGCGCCGTCGGCGCGATCCTGCTGCCCTGGCTGGCGGTGCTGCTCGCCAACGACGGGCCGCCGAAGGAAGAGAACCGGCTGCGCGTCAAGCTCGGCATCGGCCGCCGTAAGCTCGCCGCGCAGCCGCCGCCACGCACCCTCGCCACCGAGGAGGAGCCCCGGGTCATCGACCTGGAGCCGTAGCCCGCACGGGGCGGTCGTCACCGGACCGGCCGGCCGCCTGTCACCGTTACCGCCTCCGCGCCGTAGCGGATGCCCGCCGCCAGCGCCGTCGCCGGATCGGCGCCGCGCACCCAGGCCGCCAGCAACCCGGCGGCGAACGCGTCGCCGGCCCCGGTGGTGTCGAGGGCGCGGACCTCCGCGGCGGGCAGCGACACCGGCGGGGTGTCCCGTCCGGCGAGGACCGCCCCGGCGGCGCCCAGCTTGACCACCGCGTACCGGGCGGTGGCGGTCAGTGCGCAGGCCTGGTCGGCCCCGGGCGCCGCGGCCACCAGCGCCGCCGCCTCGTCGCCGTTGGCCAGCAGCAGGTCGACGCCGCGTACCCAGCTCAGGAAGGCCGCCGGGCCGACAGCCCGCAGCGGCGCCGCGGAGGCCGCGTCGACGCTGGTGGTGAGGCCCCGCTCGCGGGCCGCCGCCAGCGCCGCCAGGCCGGCGGGGCGTGAGACCGGATCCAGCAGCGTGTACGCCGACAGGTGCAGATGCCGTGCCCCCGGCGCAGCGGCCAGCGCCGCCGTCACGTCCGCGCCGGTCAGCAGCAGGTTCGCCCCCCGCTCGGTGACCATGGTGCGTTCGGCGGCGGTGGTCAGCACGATCACCGTGCCGGTCGGCGCGGCCGGGTCCTGGCGGATCGCACAGTCGACGCCGGCCCGGCGCAGCTCCTCGATGCGGGCGGTGGCATCCGGATCCGTGCCGACCACTCCGACGAGCGTCACCGGCGTCGCGGCGGCGGCGATCCAGGCGGCGGTGTTCGCGGCCTGTCCGCCGCCGGTGACGCGGATCCGGGCCGGGGTGTCCGAGCCGGTGGCAAGCGGCGTGTGCAGCGTCGCCACCACGTCGGTGATGACGTCCCCGACGACGACGATCCGCGGCGCCTCGGAGCCCGGCGCGCCGGTCACGGAGTGGTACGCGCGGCGGCTGCCACCGCGATCTGCGCCGCCAGGCCGGCGTTGCGCAGGATGATGCGCACGTTCACCGCGAGGCTCGCGCCCTCGGTGGCCGAGTGGAAGTGGCCGAGCAGGAACGGCGTCACCGCCTTGCCGGTGATCCCGTCGCGGGCCAGCATCGCCAGGCCGTCGGCGAGGGTGCGGTCGTGCAGCTGCGGGTCGAGCTGCTCCTCCACCGGGAGCGGGTTGGCCACGAGCAGCGCACCGCGGTGCAGCGCATGGTCGTCGCGGGCCGCCATCACCGCCGCCACCTGGGCGGGCGAGTCCACCGACCAGTCCAGGTCGAAGCCGCCGTCGGTGATGAAGAAGCCGGGGAAGCGCCGGGTGCGGTAGCCGACCAGGCTCACCCCGAGGGTCTCCAGCCGCTCCAGGGTCGCGCCCACGTCGAGGATCGACTTGACCCCGGCGCAGACGACGGTGATCGGCGTACGCGCCAGCGTCACCAGGTCGGCGGACTCGTCGAAGGTCTGGGCCGCTTCCCGGTGCACGCCACCGAGCCCGCCGGTGGCGAAGACGTCGATCCCGGCCGCGGCGGCGACAGCGCTGGTGGCGGCGACGGTGGTGGCGCCGTCGACACCGGCCGCGGCAGCCGGGGCCAGGTCGCGCACCGAGAGCTTGGCGGCGGAGTCACTGCCGGCCAGCCGGACCAGCTGCGCGTCGTCGAGACCGACCCGCAGCTCGCCGCCGATCATGCCGATGGTCGCCGGTACGGCGCCCGCCTCGCGTACTGTCTGCTCGATCTCCCGGGCGACCCGCAGGTTGTCCGGCCGGGGCAGGCCGTGCGAGATGATCGTGCTTTCCAGGGCGACAACCGGACGGCCCTCGCTCAGCGCGGCGGAAACTTCGTCATTGAAGTGGATTCGGTAATCGGTCACGACCGCTACCGTACGTCGGGCTGCGGGTGTGACCTCTGGTGGACCGCCCCGAGGAGACCTGCCAGACTTGACGCCGTTGGAGGTGCAACCGTGAGCACAGAGATTCTCGAGCGTCCGGAACTGAAGGACGCCGACACCGGGCCGGAGATGTTCCACTACGTCAAGAAGGAGAAGATCGCCGAAAGTGCCGTCATGGGCACCTTCGTCGTGGCGCTCTGTGGCGAGACCTTCCCGGTCACCAAGGCGGCCAAGCCGGGTTCTCCGGTCTGCCCGAAATGCAAGGAGATCTACGACTCGATGTGACCGCCGGGCGCGGCCCGGCCGCGCTCGCGCGCGTACCCTGCGCCGGTGAGCACCTCCACCGCACTGCTGATCGCCGACCTGACCGGAGTGGCCGTCTTCGCCGCTTCCGGGGCGTCGGCCGCGGTGGCGAAGCGGCTCGACCTCTTCGGAGTGGTCTTCGTCGGCTTCCTCGCCGCCCTCGGCGGTGGGATCTTCCGGGACCTGGTGATCGACGAGCCGGTGCCGCTCGCCTTCGCCGACTGGCGCTACGCCGCCACCGCGATCCTGACCGCCACCGTGGTCTTCTGGTTCCATCCCCACTTCGCGCGGCTGCGCACCACAGTGCTGGTCCTCGACGCGGCCGGGCTCGGCCTCTTCGCCGTCGCCGGCACCCTCAAGGCGCTCGACGCCGACGTCTCCGCCCTCGGCGCGGTCATGATCGGCATGCTCACCGGCATCGGCGGAGGTCTCGCCCGCGACCTGCTCACCGGGGAGATCCCGGTGGTGCTGCTGCGCGAGATCTACGCCCTCGCCGCGCTGCTCGGCGCCACCGCGGTGGTGCTGCTCGATCTGATCGACGCCACCGGGGCGGTGCCGCTCGGTGGCGCGGTGCTGCTCGTCTTCGTGGTCCGGGTGCTGGCGCTGCGTCGCCGCTGGTCGGCGCCGGTAGCCGCGGACCGGCCGTCGCGGCTGGTGCGTTCCGGACGTTCGTGACCGGACCGGTGGCGCGCCCGGGTCGTTCGTGACCCGGGCCGGTTCTGCGCCCGGGTCGTTCGTGACCCGCTCAACCCCCGGCGGTGTTGCCGGGCCGACCCGCGGCCGCCTGGTTATGCTGGGTCCGCCTTCGCGAGCGCCGAGTGTCGCGGGGGCGTTTTCGTGCACGGCCGAGAGGAGCGATACGCGTGGGTGTCCGGTTGCCGGCGATCGACACCTTCCCGCCGCTGCGGGGCTGGCAGCGCAAGGCGCTCTTCGAGTACCTGCGCCGGCGTAGCCCCGACTTCACCGCGGTCGCCACCCCGGGCGCCGGCAAGACGACCTTCGCGCTGCGTATCGCCGCGGAGCTGCTGAACGACGGCACCGTCGACGCGGTGACCGTGGTCGCCCCGACCGAACACCTCAAGACGCAGTGGGCGAGCGCCGCCGCCCGGGTCGGCATCGAACTCGACGCCGCCTTCCGCAACGCCGATCTGCACTCCTCGGCCGACTTCCACGGCGCTGTCGTCACCTACGCCCAGGTCGGCATGGCCCCGCAGGTGCACCGCCGCCGGACCATGACCCGCCGGACCCTGGTGATCCTCGACGAGATCCACCACGCCGGTGACTCGCGCAGCTGGGGCGACGGCGTCAAAGCCGCCTTCGAGCCGGCCGTACGGCGGTTGATGCTCACCGGTACGCCCTTCCGCTCCGACGACAACCCCATTCCGTTCGTGGTCTACGAGAAGGGCGGGGACGGTCTGCCCCGGTCGAAGGCGGACTCCGTCTACGGCTACGCCGACGCCCTGCGCGACGGCGTCGTCCGGCCGGTGCTCTTCCTCGCCTACTCGGGTGAGACCCGTTGGCGTACCAGCGCCGGCGACGAGCTGGCCGCCCGCCTCGGCGAGCCGATGACCCAGGACCTGGTGGCGCAGGCGTGGCGTACGGCGCTGGACCCGGCGGGGGACTGGATGCCGCAGGTGCTGCGGGCCGCCGACGCCCGGCTCAGCGTGCTGCGCCGGGAGGGCATGCCCGACGCCGGCGGCCTGGTCATCGCCAGCGACCAGCAGTCCGCCCGGGCGTACGCGCGGCTGCTGGAGCGGGGCACGGGGGAGAAGCCCGTGGTGGTCCTCTCCGACGATGTCGGCGCCTCCGGCCGGATCGCCGACTTCGCCGCCTCCGACCAGCGCTGGCTGGTGGCTGTCCGGATGGTCTCCGAGGGGGTAGACATTCCCCGGCTCGCCGTCGGCGTCTACGCCACCAGCGCCTCCACGCCGCTCTACTTCGCCCAGGCGATCGGGCGTTTCGTCCGCGCCCGGCGCCCCGGTGAGACCGCCTCGGTCTTCGTGCCGAGCGTGCCGCACCTGTTGAGCCTGGCCAGCGAGATGGAGGCCGACCGGGACCACGTCCTTGGCGCGCCGAAACGGCGCGAGGGCTTCGACGACGACCTGCTGGAACGGGCGCAGCGCAGCGAGCAGGCCAGCGGGGAGCTGGAGAAACGCTTCGAGGCGCTCTCGGCCACCGCGGAGCTCGACCAGGTGATCTTCGACGGCGCCTCCTTCGGCACCGCCGCGCAGGCCGGTACGCCCGAGGAACAGGAGTATCTCGGCCTGCCCGGGCTGCTCAGCCCTGAACAGGTCTCGGTGCTGCTCAACAAGCGGCAGGCCGAGCAGCTGGCCGCCCAGCGGCGGCGGCGCGCCGACACGGCGGTCGATACGGCACCGAAGCCGGCGCAGCTGACCGCGGGAGAGCGGCGAATCGCGCTGCGCCGCCAGCTGAACGCGCTGGTGGCGGCCCGGCACCACAGCACCGGCCAGCCGCACGGCAAGATCCATGCGGAGCTGCGGCGGATCTGCGGCGGCCCGCCGAGCGCCCAGGCGACGATCGAACAGCTCGAGGAGCGCATCGCCACCGTCCAGACCCTCTAGCCTGCCCCGGCTCGGTCGTGCCCCGGCTCGGTCGTGCCCCGGCTCGGTCGTGCCCCGGCTCGGTTGTGCCTCGGTTCGGCTCGGTCCGGGACGGTTTTGATCATTAGTCGGAAATCAGCGCTCCCAGGCCCCTTCAGCACTGCTTTTCAGCTAAGGATCATGAGTGTCGGGTGCCAGAGCGCCAGGCGTGCGCGGTGTGGGGTGCCGGGAGTGGGAGACGGTAAACGGACACCAAAAGACCGGCAGGGCCCTTTCGGGCCCTGCCGGTCTCTTGCCTGGTTGACAGGTCAGTTCGCCATCAGATCGGCGCCCCGCCAGCTGAACTCCGGGTCCGCCGTGAACCGCACCGTGATCTTGGCGAGGTCCTCGGCGTACTTGTTCGCGTGATGTCCGCAGAACACCAGGTCGCTCCCGCCCGCAAGGGTGATGCGGAGCTTGCCGGCGGCGTTGCAGCGGTCGCACCGTTCATCGGCGGCCGGGGGAGCCACCGTCGCGGGCGGCGGCGTGAGGGTTGGGGTCATCGCCTTCCTCCTCGGGTTGTCACCGATGAACATTCTCTTCGGTCATTGGTCACCTATCGTCCAACACCCTCGGTGGGTGAGGTCTTCCCTGTCTGCCCGTCGGGGATCGAGGTCACACCTGGTTGCGACAGTGTGACGTGTCCCCCGGGTGCCACGTCAACGTCCGACCTCGCACCGGCAGCCGCAGCGCCGGCGAAGGTTTGCGTTCCGTGACCGTTTCGACACGTTTTCGTGATCAGCTCCGTCAGTCGAGGTAGTCCCGCAGGACCTGCGAGCGTGACGGGTGCCGAAGCTTCGACATGGTCTTCGACTCGATCTGCCGGATCCGTTCCCGGGTCACCCCGTAGACCTGGCCGATCTCGTCAAGCGTACGCGGCTGGCCGTCGGTGAGGCCAAAACGCAGCCGGACCACACCGGCCTCCCGCTCGGAGAGCGTCTGGAGCACCTGCTGGAGCTGGTCCTGCAGGAGCGAGAAGGAGACCGCGTCGACCGCGACGACCGCCTCGGAGTCCTCGATGAAGTCGCCGAGCTGGCTGTCGCCCTCGTCGCCGATGGTCTGGTCCAGCGAGATCGGCTCCCGGGCGTACTGCTGGATCTCCAGCACCTTCTCCGGGGTGATGTCCATCTCCTTGGCCAGCTCCTCGGGCGTGGGCTCGCGGCCCAGGTCCTGGAGCAGCTCACGCTGTATGCGGCCGAGCTTGTTGATCACTTCCACCATGTGCACCGGGATGCGGATGGTGCGGGCCTGGTCGGCCATGGCGCGGGTGATGGCCTGGCGGATCCACCAGGTGGCGTAGGTGGAGAACTTGTAGCCCTTGGTGTAGTCGAACTTCTCGACCGCGCGGATGAGACCGAGGTTGCCCTCCTGGATCAGGTCCAGGAACGCCATGCCGCGACCGGTGTAGCGCTTGGCCAGCGAGACGACCAGTCGCAGGTTCGCCTCGAGCAGGTGGTTCTTGGCCCGTTCGCCGTCGCGGGTGATCCAGGTCAGGTCCCGGGTCATGTCCCGGGTGAACTTCTCCGCGCCCTCGTCGGCCAGACGCAGCCGCTCCGTGGCGTAGAGGCCGGCCTCGATCCGCTTGGCGAGCTCGACCTCCTGCTCGGCGTTGAGCAGCGGAACCTTGCCGATCTGCTTCAGGTACGCCCGCACCGAGTCGGCTGATGCGGTCAGCTCGGCGTCCCGGCGGGCCTGCTTGAGGGCCTCGGACTCCTCGTCGTCCCACTCGAAGTCGCCGTCGGTGGCCGACTTGGCGGCGTCGGACTCGGCGGCGCGGGTCAGCTCGACGGGCTCGTCGACGACGACATCCTCGATCACGGCCGCCAACTCCTCCGGGTCCACCTCCTCCGCGGCGTCCTTGCCCTTGCCCTTGGCGGCTGCCTTGGTGGCCTTGGCGGGCTTGGCGGCTGCCTTGGTCGCCTTCGTCGCCTTGGCGGGCTTCGCGGCGGCGCCCTCGGCGGTGGCAGCGGCCTTGCGGGGGCTCGCCTTGCGCGCGGCGGTGGCGGCGACCGGTGCGGCCGTCTCCTCGTCCGCGGCGGCGGCCTGCTTGGGGGCGGGGGCGGCCTTCTTGGTCACCTTGGTGGTCGTGGCCTTGGCGGTCGTCGCCCGGGACGCGGGCGTCGCCGAGCGCGCGGCGGCGACGCGGCGGCGGGTGCTCGCCGAACCGTCGACCACCACGGTCACGCCCGCTTCGGAGAGCGCACGCAGGAGCTTCTTGGCCTGGGCCGGATTCACCTCAGCGGACTCGACGGCACGCGCGAGCTGCGCCGACGTGAGCTGCCCGCCGGCGTTCTGTGCCTCGGCGATCAGGGTGTCGGTGAGCGAGCGGACGTCGGCGCCGGTGTGGCGGGGTTCTGTCACGAATGACCTTCCGGAGGCGATGAGCGAGCACGGCCGGATCGACCAGCGCAGCGCGAAGCGTCGTGCCGGGCCGATGGGTTGTTGGAGCACCCCCGTGACGCGGACCGGACGGCTGCCGGTGATCCGTGGCAAGTGGGTAGGCGTGAATTGTAACGCCGTCTGCGGGGATCATCCTGCGGCGCACGGACCAACAGCGGCCGGGGGCCGCCGATTTGGCACGGATGTGGACTTTCTAGAGATGATACTCGCGCTCTGCCGGTCGGTTGGCGATGCGGGCGGGAAGGGGAAACGGAATGCGGCACTCGGTACCGGATCCACGCGAACTGCTCGAGATCGCCGTCCGGGTGGCCCGTCCGGCGGCGCATACCGCCGCACGGATGCGGGCCGAGGGGGTGGCCGTGGCGGCCACCAAGAGCACGGCCACCGATGTCGTGACGGCCGCGGACCGGGCCGTCGAGCGGCAGGTTGTCGAGGCGCTGCGGGTGTTGCGCCCCGACGACGCGGTGCTCGGTGAGGAGTACGGCGACGGCGGTGTCGACACCGCCCGGGTGCGCTGGATCCTCGATCCGATCGACGGGACCGTGAACTACCTCTACGGCATCGACTATTACGCCGTCTCGCTCGCCGCGGAGGTCGACGGCGAGGTGGTGGCCGGCGTGGTCCGCGACGCCGCCCGCGGCGACGAGTGGACCGCGACCCGCGGTGGTGGCGCGTTCCGGGCGGGCCGGCGGCTCACCGGGTCGACCGAGACCGACCTGGGCAGGGCGCTGGTCGCCACCGGGTTCGGCTACGACCGCGACCGGCGGGCGCACCAGGGCCGGGTGCTGGCCGGAATGATCTCCCACGTGCGTGACATCCGGCGCACCGGTTCGGCGGCGCTGGACCTGTGCCGGGTCGCCGAAGGGGTCATGGACGCGTACTACGAGAAAGGGCTGGCCGCCTGGGACCTGGCCGCCGGCGGTCTGGTCGCGCAGGAGGCCGGGTTGCTGGTGAGCGGGCTCAACGGCGCGCCGGCCGGACCCGATCTGGTGATCGCGGCGCCGCCGGCGCTGTACCGGCCGCTGCACGACCGCCTCGCCGACCTGGACGCCGCCGGCGGCCCGTGACGGCCGGACCCTCCACCTGACGGCCAGACCGGCTGCGTGACGGCCTGGCGGCCCACCTGACGGTCGGGTCGGCTGCGTGACGGCCTGGCCGGCTCAGTCCTTGGCGTTCGGGTCGGGGCAGGTGTTCGGAGGCAGCTGGGCCGACCCGATGTCGGTCAACGACTGGTTGACCTCGGTGGTGGTGGCGAGCTGCTGGAACGAGTTCCCGATCACCACGTCGACGACGTCGTCGGTACGCGTCGGGTCGAACTCCGCCGTCGCGTCGTTCAGGAAGTACGCCTTCAGCAGGTGCGCCCCGCCGACGGCCCGGGGGCCGTAACGCAGCACCGCGATGCCGTCGATGCTCTTCTTCAGCGGATCGTTGCCGGCCTTCTCGACCTGGAACTTCCGGTTGCGGAAGTCGTCGGCGACGGAGCTGGCGAGTCTCGGCTTGGCGGTCGCGTTGTAAACGTTGATCTTCACCTTGTCCGGCTCGCGCAGCGTCAGGTCGGCCAGTGGCCAGCCCACGGGGCATTCCTCCGCGGTGACGCCGCCGCGCTGTGAGTCGCGTGCCACCGCCACCGTGATGAAGACCAGGGCGAAGAGCACCAGTACGCCGACGACGACGAGTGCTCGCACTCGCGCAAAGCTCATCTGGAACTCCCGTGCGGTGTGGCGACGGAGCGAATCCGGGCGCCGGTTGGGCGGTTACGCCCGCTGAGGGTAGCGGTTGTGGAGCAGCCGTGTGGAAACAGTCGGAGGTCCGGCGTGCCGACTGCGAACCGGGTAGGAATACCCCTATCTTCGTGTCGCCTCAGTCACATCGGGAAGAAGTTCCCGTGCTACGCCGTACATCCGAGCCGTCAGGGCGGTATACATGCCACGCCGGGAGGGGGTAAGGTACCGCGCCCGTCCGGCCTACTGCTGACGGCAGGGCCGGGGACGACGGTCTGGATGGTCGGGAGACCGACACAACGAGGCCGGTTAGTGGAACAAAAGGCGTCGTCCGGCGTTATCCCGGAAGCAAACGTATCGACATAGGAGAGTGGAACCCATGGCCACCGACTACGACGCCCCACGGCGCGACGAGGTCGACCTCGGCGAGGACAGCCTGGAAGAGCTCAAGGCACGGCGGGTCGACTCGCAGTCGGGCGCCGTGGACGTTGACGAGGCCGAGGTCGCCGAGAGCTTCGAGCTGCCCGGCGCGGATCTCGCCGACGAGGAATTGACCGTCAAGGTGCTGCCGATGCAGCAGGACGAGTTCCGCTGCGCGCGGTGCTTCCTGGTGCATCACCGCAGCCAGTTGGCGACCGAACGCAACGGTGAGCTGATCTGTCGGGAATGCGCCTGATCAGCTCCATTACCGGTCAGCGGCGACCTCAATAGTCGAGGTCGCCGCACCTGCCCCCGCCGAAGGCGGCCGTGTCCGGCCGTTCGGTGCCGAGGGCGCGGTGCCCGTGCGCTCAGCGTGCCGAGCCCGCCGACGCGTCGCGTTCGGCGAGGATCGCCTCGGCCAGGCGCACCGGATGCCGGGTGCTGACCACCCAGTACGGCGTGGGGTCGGCCGGGTCGTCCAGCACGATCTGCACGGCCCCCGCGATCCAGGGGCGCTGCACCACGAAGGCGAGGGGGTGGGCGCCCACGCTGAGCACCTCACGCCGCCCTTCGAGGTCGAGCGCGACCACGTCGGCCACGAAACGCACCGGCAGCCGGGCGTCGTCGACCAGGAACTCGCCGTCGCGGACCGCGACGCGTACCCGTCCGAGCCACCAGAGCAGGCCGGCCACGACGGGCACCACGAGCCCGAAAGCGACCCAGCCCCGTGCGCCGGGCACCCCCATCCAGATCTCGGCGGCGAAGATCAGCCCGCCGAGCAGGGCGATCAGCAGCGCCCACCAGGGCAGTTTCAGCCGCTCCGCGTACCGGGCCGGGGCGCGGTCGTCGGTCGGTGACGTGGCGGACGATTGCGACATGCTCACGCTACGAGGGTACGGCGCGCCACAGTCGCCGGACCGGGCAGGATGTCAGGCAAGTCCCTCGTCGCCTGGAGGCGCAAGATCGTGAACGACATGGTGCCGGTGCCGGTACGACTGCTCGATCCGCGGATCCCGCTGCCCGCGTACGCGCATCCCGGTGACGCCGGGGCGGACCTGGTGGCCGCCGCGGACGTGGAGCTGCCTCCCGGCGGGCGGGCCCTGGTGCCGACGGGGGTGGCGATCGCGCTCCCGGAGGGGTACGTCGGCCTGGTGCACCCCCGTTCCGGACTTGCCGCCAGATTGGGCGTGACCGTGCTGAACGCGCCCGGTACGGTCGACGCCGGCTACCGCGGGGAGATCCTGGTCAACCTGATCAACCACGATCGGGACAACCCGGCGAGGATCGCTACGGGTGACCGGATCGCCCAGCTCGTGATCCAGCGGGTCGAGCGGGCCGGGTTCCGGCCCGTGGACGAGCTGCCGGACTCGGTGCGGGGCGCGGGCGGTCACGGCTCCACCGGTGGCCACCTGAGCCTGGGAGAGGCGACCGGCGGTCCGGCGGCGAAGGTGGCAGAGTGAGCGCGACCAGTGGAGGGCTAGAAAAATGATCTTCTCGCGAGGGCGACAGAGCGGACGGCACGCCGCCAAGGCCGCGGAGCAGGCGACCGAGACCGTCGAGGTCGAGGTTCCGCCGGTGGGCCCGTACGACATCTCGGACGCGCCGGCGGGCGTGGAGCGGCTCGACCTGGGCAGCCTGCAGATCCCGGCGGTGCCCGGCATCGAGGTGCGGGTGCAGGCCAACCCGGACGGCGCGATCCAGCAGGTCGTGCTGGTCAGCGGTGATAGCGCGCTGCAGCTCGGTGTCTTCGCCGCGCCGCGCACCGAGGGGATCTGGGACGAGGTGCGTGCCGAGATCCGCGAGTCGCTGCGGGCCGACGGCGCGGTCGTCGACGAGACCCAGGGCGAGTACGGCGGCGAGCTCGTCGCCCAGGCGAAGAGCGCCGACGGTGGCGTGACCCGGCTGCGTTTCGTCGGCGTGGACGGCCCGCGCTGGATGATCCGGGCCGTCTACCAGGGGCCGGCGGCGGTCGAGCCCGACCAGGGCGAAGCACTGACCGAGTGCCTGCACGGACTGGTCGTTGACCGTGGCAGCGAGGCACGTCCGGTGCGCGAGCCGCTGTCGCTGCGGCTGCCCAAGGACGCCACCCCCGCCGCAGACGCCGCGACCGACGCCGGGGCCTGAGGGCAGCCGGCGCTGCCGTCCGGCGCAGGGCCAGTGTCGGCGGGCCCTGGCCGGGGCTGTGTGCCCGCGGGTAAGGCTCCGGCGCCGGGTCCGGCCCCCGGACCCGGGTAGTCGGCGCCCGGTCGGCGAGACGTGCACCGTGGCGGGCGCGCGGGCGTACGCTGGCAGCGCTCGGGGGTTGCCGCCGGCGGGGAATGGCGCCCGCTCGGGGATTGCTGTCGGTGGTGAACGCCGCCCGCTCGGGGGTTGCCGTCGGTGGTGAACGCCGCCCAGGCGGGCGACCCTCCTGTTCGGCGAAGGGGTGACGCGCGAGGATGACGACCGACGAGGGTCGGATGTCGCTGCGCCGCATGCTGCGCCGGTGGACCTCCAGCGAGGCCGAGATCGAGGCGGGGGAGCTGCGCCGGCTCAGCGCGCTCGCCGGTGGCCGCGCCGCCCGGTACTGCCTGCCGGGCGAGGTGGTGCGGATCTCCGGCCGGCTGCGTACGGTCGTCTACAACCCGCGCAGCAACCGGCCGACGCTGGAGGCGGACCTCTACGACGGCAGCGACGTGGTGACGTTGATCTGGCTCGGCCGTCGGCGCATCGCCGGCATCGAGCCGGGACGGCAGATCACTGCTCGCGGCCGCCTGGCCCTGCTCGACGACCGTAAAGTCATCTACAACCCGTACTACGAGCTGCAGCTCACCTGAGGGCGGCAGCCGCCCCTCGACCGCGAACGGAAGACGTCTACAGATGACGACCGGACAGCACCCGAACACCCGGCCGGCGGCGGCCCCGGACGGCGAGGAGCCGCTGCCCAGCTTCACCGAGCAGATGGCCGACCAGCTCGGCGGCGTGCGCGGGATGACCGAATCGAGCATCCCGGTCGTCGTCTTCGTGCTCTGCAACATCCTCTTCGAGCTACGGCCGGCGGTGATCGCCTCGGTGGCCGTGACGCTGGCCATCGCCGCGCTGCGGCTGAGCCAGCGCCGTCCGATCCGGTACGCGGTCAACGGGCTCTTCGGCATCGCCGTCGGCGCCTGGCTGGCCTGGAACTCCGGCGACGAGCGCGACTTCTATCTGCCCGGCATCCTCTACGGCATCGGCTACGGGGTGGTGCTGCTCGGTTCGGCGGTGGTCCGGCAGCCACTGGTCGGCTGGATCTGGTCGATCCTGGCCGGCGGCGGCAAGTCCGAGTGGCGCCGGGACGAGCGGATGGTGCGGACCTTCACCTGGCTGACCGTGCTCTGGGGCGTTGTCTGGCTGATCAAGGTGGGGGTGCAGGGGGCGCTCTACCTCGCCGAGATGGGGACCGCGCTGGGCATCGCCCGCCTCGCGCTGGGCTATCCGCCGTACCTGGCGCTGCTGGCCATCACCTTCTGGGTGGTGCGCCGGATGAACCGCACCGCCGCGCCGGTGGCCGCCGACTAGCCGGTCCCCGTCACCCCCGGCGGCTCACCCCGGCCCGCCTGGCCGTTTACTCCGGGGCTTCCGGATCGATGGTCGCCGGGGTGCCCAGGACCGCCTCCTGCACCCGGTCCTCCACGTCCGCGGTGCAGACGAAGATCAGCTCATCGCCGGCCTCCAGCGAGTCGTCCGTGCCGGGGGCGAGCACCCGGGCGCCGCGCAGGATCGCCACCAGGGCGGCGTCGCGCGGCAACGGCAACGAGCGGACCGGCTCCCCGACGTACGGCGCACCGACCGGCAGGGTGATCTCGACCAGGCTCGCCTGACCCCGTCGGAACGTCATCAGGCGGACCAGTTCGCCCACCGTGACGGCCTCCTCGACCAGCGCCGCCATCACCCGGGGCTTGCTCACCGCCACGTCGACGCCCCACTGGTCGGTGAAGAGCCACTCGTTCTCGGCCCGGTTCACCCGGGCGACCGTACGGCCGACGGCGAACTCCGTCTTTGCCAGCAGCGACACCACCAGGTTGACCTTGTCGTCGCCGGTGGCGGCGACCATCACGTCGTAGCCGGCCAGGCCGGCGTCCTCCAGGCTGATCAGCTCGCAGGCGTCGGCGAGCACCCACTGGGCCTGCGGGATCCGGTCCGGCTTGACCATCCGGCTCTGCCGGTCGATGAGCATGACCTCGTGGCCGTTCTCGATCAGCTCGCGGGCGATGGAACGACCGACGTTGCCGGCCCCGGCGATGGCGATGCGCATGTCACTGCCCCCTCTCCGGTGGCGCCTCGGCCACCGACGTGACATCGGCGATGAGGTCGTCGGTCACGAGCATGAAGACCTGGTCGCCCTCTTGCACGACGGTGGAGGCGGTCGGCAGGGTGCCGATGCCGAACCGGTTCAGGTACGCCACCCGGGCCCCGGTGGCCTCCTCCAGCGTGCGCAGCGGGCGTCCGATCCAGTCGTGGTGCACCGGCACCTCGACTATCGACACGGTGCTGGTCGGGTCGCGGAAGATCTCCACGTCCCCCTCCGGCACCAGCAGCTGCATCACCCGGTCGGCGGTCCACCGCACGGTGGCGACGGTCGGGATGCCGAGCCGTTCGAAGACCTCGGCGCGCCGGGGGTCGAAGATCCGGGCGGCGACCCGCGCCACGCCGAAGTTCTCCCGCGCCAGCCGGGTGGAGATGATGTTGGAGTTGTCGCCGCTGGAGACCGCGGCGAAGGAGTCGGCCCGTTCGATGCCGGCGCTGCGCAGCACCTCTTGGTCGTAGCCCTCGCCCGTCACCGTCATGCCCCGGAAGTCGGGTCCGAGCCGGCGGAACGCCTCGGCGTCGTGGTCGATGACGGCAACCGAGTGACCTCGGGATTCGAGGTTGTGGGCGAGGGTGGAGCCCACCCGCCCACACCCCATGATCACGATGTGCACGGTCCCTCCTGTCTGGTCCGCGAGCCGGTCCGGCCGACCCTCCGGCGGGGCCGTGCTCCGAGCCTTTCACGCCGCTCGCGGCGGCGTGCGCCGACGCTACCCCCACCCGCCCGTCGCCGCTGCCGTGCCGCCCTCGGCGGTGGACGACGGCTGGTCGTACTCTTGGCGCTTGTGGCCCGTCCCACCTCGCTGCTGAAGCGAATCCTCGTCGGTCGGCCGTTCCGGTCCGACCGCCTCCAGCACACCCTGCTCCCCAAGCGGGTGGCGCTGCCCGTCTTCGCCTCCGATGCGCTCTCCAGCGTGGCCTACGCGCCGGACGAGATCCTGCTGACCCTCTCCCTGGCCGGCGCCGGCGCCTACCTCTACTCGCCCTGGGTCGCCCTGGCGGTCGTGGTGGTGATGCTGACCGTGGTGGCCAGCTACCGGCAGAACGTCCACGCCTACCCCTCCGGGGGTGGGGACTACGAGGTTGCCAGCGCCAACCTGGGGCCGAAGTTCGGCGTCGGGGTGGCGAGCGCCCTGCTCGTCGACTACGTGCTCACCGTCGCCGTCTCGGTCTCCTCCGGAGTGGCGAACCTCGGCTCGGTGGTGCCGTTCGTCGCCGAGCACAAGGTTGTCGTCGCGGTGGTCGCGGTGGTGGCGCTGACCGGGCTGAACCTGCGCGGCCTGCGTGAGTCGGGCACCGCGCTCGCCGTGCCGATCTACGGGTTCATCATCGTCATGGTCGGCATGATCGCCACCGGCCTGATCCGCGTCTTCGTCCTCGGTCAGGATCTGCAGGCGCCCAGCGCCAACCTGCTGATCGAGGCGGAATGGCAGGACCCGACCTCCGCCGCGATGGTTTTCCTGTTGCTGCGCACCTTCTCCTCCGGCTGCGCCGCGCTGACCGGCGTCGAGGCGATCTCCAACGGCGTACCCGCCTTCAAGGAGCCCAAGAGCCGCAACGCCGCGACGACCCTGCTGCTGCTCGGCGGCCTCGCCGTGACCATGCTGGTCGGCATCGTCTGGCTGGCCCGGGTCACCGGTCTGCAGTTCGTCGAGAACCCCGCCGCGCAGATCGTCGGGGCGCCGGCCGGGTACGTGCAGAAGACGGTCGTCGCCCAGCTCGGCGAGACGGTCTTCGGGTCGGGGTCGGTGCTGCTCTACCTGGTGGTGGCGGTCACCGCGCTGATCCTCTTCCTCGCCGCCAACACCGCCTTCAACGGCTTCCCGGTGCTCGGCTCGATCCTGGCCCAGGACCGCTTCCTGCCCCGGCAGCTGCACACCCGCGGCGACCGGCTGGCCTTCTCCAACGGCATCGTCTTCCTGGCCGTCTTCGCGATCGTGCTGATCGTCGGCTTCCAGGCCGAGGTGACCCGGCTGATCCAGCTCTACATCGTCGGGGTCTTCGTCTCCTTCACGCTCTCGCAGGCCGGCATGATCCGGCACTGGAACCGGCTGCTGCGGGTCGAACGCGACCCGGTGGTGCGCCGCCGGATGATGCGCTCACGGGGGATCAACGGCTTCGGCATGGTGCTCACCGGCGCGGTGCTGGTCATCGTGCTGATCACCAAGTTCCTGCTCGGCGCCTGGATCGCCATCGCCGCGATGGCCGGCATCTACCTGACGATGCTCGCCATCCGGCGGCACTACGACCGGGTCGCCGACGAGCTGACCCCGGACGAGGGCCGCCAGATGCTGCCGGCCCGCAACCACGCGATCATCCTGGTCAGCAAGGTGCACCGCCCCACCCTGCGGGCGGTGGCGTACGCGCTGGCGACCCGGCCGGACACGCTCACCGCGCTGACTGTCAACGTTGACGACGCCGACACCCGGGCGCTGCAACAGGAGTGGGAGAACCGGGACATCCCGGTGCCGCTGACCATCATCGACTCGCCGTACCGGGAGATCACCCGGCCGATCCTGGACTTCGTCTCCGGCATCCGACGGCAGTCGCCACGGGACGTGGTGACCGTCTTCGTCCCCGAGTACGTCCTGGGCAAGTGGTGGGAGAACCTGCTGCACAACCAGAGTGCGCTGCGGATCAAGACCCGGCTGCTCTTCGAACCGGGGGTGATGGTTACCAGCGTCCCCTGGCAGCTCGAGTCCTCGGCCGCGCGCGACCTCAACCGCCTCGACGCCACCCTGGTCCGGGGGCCCGTGCGCGGCCCGCGAGGCGGCGAACGAGAGGATGAGCGCAGCAGATCCGACGCCGCCGCGGCGACGGTGGCCGAGGGAGGAGACACATGAACGTCGAGGAGGCCGAACAGGTCGAGCTGACCGTCGGCGCGGTCGCGCCCGGTGGCCACTGCGTGGCCCGGCACAACGGCCAGGTGATCTTTGTTCGGCACGCGCTGCCGGGTGAGCGGGTGCTTGCCGAGATCACCGAGGTGCACACCGGCTTCCTGCGCGCCGACGCGGTGCGAGTGATCGAGGCCTCGCCCGACCGGGTCGAACCGCCCTGCCCGTACGCCCGTCCGGGGCTCTGCGGCGGCTGCGACCTGCAGCACGTGGCGCCCGAGGCCCAGCTGCGCTGGAAGGCCGATGTGGTCCGCGAGCAGCTCGTGCGGCTGGCCCGCCTGCCCGAGCCGGAGATCGACGCGCTCGGTGTCCGGGTGGAGGCGCTGCCCGGCGGGACGCTGGGCTGGCGCTCGCGGGTGCGCTACGCGGTGGACGCCGCCGACCGGGCCGGGCTGCTCAAGCACCGCTCACACGAGGTGGTGCCGGTGCAGCGCTGCCTGATCGCCCACCCCGCCATCCAGGAGCTGCCGGTGCTCAGCGGCAGCGGCGCGCGCTGGCCGCAGGCCGAGGCGGTCTCCACGGTTGCCTCCTCGACCGGCGAGGTGACCGTCAGCACCCTCGCCGATGGGACCGCCACCGTCGTACAGGGCCAGGACGAGGTGCACGAGGAGGCGGCGGGACGGCGCTGGCAGGTCCCCGCTGAGGCGTTCTGGCAGGTGCATCCGGCGGCCGCGGACACGCTGACCGAGACGGTCCTGACGATGCTCGCGCCGGCCGAGGGGGAGCGGGCCTGGGATCTCTACGGCGGCGCCGGGCTCTTCGCCGGCGCGCTGGCCGACCGGGTGGGGCCGACCGGCCGGGTGACCCTGGTGGAGTCCGCGGAGCAGGGCGTGACGGCCGCCCGGGAGAACCTCGGCGACACCCCCGGGGTGGAGATCGTCGCCGCCCGGGTGGAGACGGCTCTGGCCCGGCGGCGCATCACCGGCCCGGTGGACCTGGTGGTGCTGGACCCGCCGCGCACCGGTGCGGGGGCGGCCGTGGTGCGGGCGGTCACGGCGGCCGGGCCGCGGGCGGTGGCCTATGTGGCGTGCGACCCGGCGGCCTTCGCCCGGGACGTGCGCACCTTCGGCGAGCAGGGCTGGCGGCTGGCGGCGCTGCGGGGCTTCGACCTCTTCCCGATGACCCAGCACGTGGAGCTGGTCGGCCTGCTCACCCCGGCCTGAGCCGCTGTGGCTGCTTTCTGACCGGTCACTCCGGCCTGACCCGCTGTGGTTGCGCTCTGGCCGGTCAGCCCGGCCTGAGCCGGTCGCGCAGCCGGATCCAGCCGATCAGAAGTAACAGCAGCGGCAGCAGGGGCAGGGCGAGGAGCCCGACCAGGAGCAGCGCGAGAAGCTGGCCGGCGGCGCGCTGCCCGCTCGGCCCCGCGCCTGCCGGAGCCGGCCCGGGACCGGGCGGGCCGGCACGGCCGGCCGGGGTGCGCGGGGTCGTCATGACGGGCGCCTGTCTGGAGGGCGGGGCGGTCGGGGGACTCGGAGTAACAGAGTAGTTGCATTTCGCTGTGACGTAGCTTGCTCTTCGCGGTGAAGATCGCCGGCCGCCTGTGGGCACGGCCGTACCGGCCCCGGTCGTTCCCGCTGCTCACCACGGCGCGTCCCGGGGGTACGCGGCCGGTCCGCTGGGAGGGCTCCGGGCGCTGTTACACGGTGAGCGCAGGTCGCCGATCGGGTGGCAGAGGGCAAATTGATCTCCGATACCGCTCCGGCCTCGTGCCGGACCGATAGACTCTTCGGTCATGAGTGTTGACGACGGTTCGGCCGAGCACGGTCGGATGCTGACCAGGGTGCAGGGACCACAGGACGTCAAGCGGATGTCGGACGAGGAGCTGACGCTGCTCGCGGCGGAAATCCGGGACTTCCTGGTCGCGAAGGTCTCCCGCACCGGCGGACACCTCGGCCCCAACCTCGGCGTGGTCGAGCTGACCCTCGCCATGCACCGGGTCTTCGACTCCCCGCGTGACCGGTTCCTCTTCGACACCGGCCACCAGTCGTACGTGCACAAGATCCTGACCGGCCGGCAGGAGGGCTTCGACCAGCTCCGGCAGCGCGACGGCCTCTCCGGCTACCCCAGCCAGGCCGAGAGCGAGCACGACCTGATCGAGAACTCGCACGCCTCCACCGCCCTGTCGTACGCCGACGGGCTGGCCAAGGCGTACGCGCTCCGCGGTGAGCAGCGCAGCGTGGTCGCCGTGGTCGGCGACGGGGCGCTCACCGGCGGCATGTGCTGGGAGGCGCTGAACAACATCGCGACCTCCGGCAACCCGCTGGTGATCGTGGTCAACGACAACGGCCGCTCCTACGACCCGACGATCGGCGGTCTCGCCGAGCACCTGTCGACGCTGCGGCTCAACCCCGGCTACGAGAAGATCCTCGACACCGTCAAGGACGCCCTCGGCTCGACCCCGCTGGTCGGCAAGCCGATGTACGAGGTGCTGCACGCGGTCAAGAAGGGCGTCAAGGACGCGGTCGCCCCGCAGGCGATGTTCGAGGACCTCGGCATCAAGTACGTCGGCGCGGTCGACGGCCACGACCGGGACGCGGTGGAGGTCGCGCTGCGGGCGGCGAAGAACTTCGGCGCCCCGGTGATCGTGCACGTCGTCACCCGCAAGGGTTACGGCTACCGGCCGGCCGAGGACGACAAGGCCGACTGCCTGCACGGCCCGGGCAGCGCCTTCGACGTCGAGACCGGCAAGCTGCTGGCCGCGCCGTCGGTGAAGTGGACGCACATCTTCGCCGACGAGCTGGTCAAGATCGCCGACGAGCGGCCCGACGTCGTCGGCATCACCGCGGCGATGGCGGAGCCGACCGGGATCGCCAAGCTCGCGGCCAAGTACCCCAAACGCGTCTACGACGTCGGCATCGCCGAGCAGCACGCCGCGACCTCCGCGGCCGGGCTCGCGCTCGGCGGGCTGCACCCCGTCGTCGCCGTCTACGCGACCTTCCTCAACCGTGCCTTCGACCAGGTCCTGCTGGACGTGGCGATGCACAAGCTGCCGGTGACCTTCGTCCTGGACCGGGCCGGCATCACCGGGCCCGACGGGCCGAGCCACTACGGCATGTGGGACATGTCGGTCTTCGGTGTCGTGCCGGGGTTGCGGCTGGCCGCACCCCGCGACGCGACCACGCTCCGCGAGGAGCTGCGCGAGGCGGTCGCCGTCGACGACGCCCCGACGATCGTGCGCTTCCCGACCGGTTCGGTCGCCGCGGACCTGCCGGCGCTGCGCCGGACCGGCCCGGTCGACGTGCTCGCCGAGTCCGAGCGCAAGGACGTCCTCCTCGTCGGGATCGGCTCCTTCGTCCCGCTGGCGATGGACGTCGCCGCCCGGGTCGCCGAGCACGGCTACGGCGTCACCGTCGTCGACCCGCGCTGGGTGCGCCCGGTCCCGGCCGAGCTGGTCGACCTGGCCGCCGAGCACCGCCTGGTCGTCTCCCTGGAGGACGGCGTCGTCAACGGCGGCGTGGGTACCGCGATCGCCCAGGCGATGCGCGACGCCGACCTCGACGTGCCGGTGCGCAACCTGGGCATCCCCGCGCAGTTCCACCCGCACGGCACGCGGGCGCAGATCCTCGCCGACCTGGGCCTGACCGGCCAGCAGGTGGCGCGTGACGTCACCGGCTGGGTCTCCGGCCTCAACGAGCGCTCCCTCGCCCCGGTGCGGCTGCCGCTGGGCAACAACGGCGACCGGGCGCAGCCGGCTCGGCAGAACTGACCGCAGACGATCCACAAGAAGGGGGCGGCCGCAGCAGCGGCCGCCCCCTTCCTTGGTCGTTAGTGGGCTGAGGTCTCAGTTCTTGTTGTCGCCGACCGACCGGTAGTGGGTGGTGTCCTCGGTGGCGAGGCCGTAGGTCTTGTCCTTGCCCGTCGGCGCCGGCACCACCAGCAGCCCGTCCCGCTCCAGCAGCCGCTCGGTCTCCGTCGGCGTGGAGACCGAGGCCTGCTTCTCCTCCTCCGGCTGCCAGGCAAGCGCGACGAGCTTGCGCCCACCGAGGGTGATCTCGTAGAGCTGCAGCGGGGCGGCGCGATCGGGGGTCGAGACCACCGCGGCGGTGTCGTCCGCCGGGCGGTACACCAGGGCGGTCACGGTCCCGGTGGCGGTCTCCCAGTAGAGCTGCTCGAACCGGCCGGCCGCCACACCGTCGAGCGTCACCGTGCCGAGCGGGAGGTGACGGATCTCCTCCATCGGCCAGGACGCCGCCACGGCCTGCGGGGCGCTCCGCCCACCGACCCGTCGGGCGATGGCGCCGAAGGCGCCGTCGCCGGCGGCGAGCGCGCAGGTGTCGAGTCCACTGAGCGCCTTCGCGCCCGCCCCGGAAGCGTCGCCGACCAGCGGATACGCCGGATCGGAGATCCCGGTGCCGAAATCCAGGAGCCGGTCGGCCTTGCGCCCCTGCGGGAGCGACTCGGTCTCCCGCAGCGTCACCGTCAGCGTCGCCGCCCGG
>Ga0233383_1000287_pt1 | contig 20981 bp, 19 predicted proteins | sample ElkDunMinimDraft_14_FD_191542 | JGI IMG/M metagenome (GOLD analysis project Ga0233383, IMG submission 191542) | Fecal eukaryotic communites from dung pellets of Tule Elk in California, USA - Elk Dung G16 | ecosystem: Host-associated > Mammals > Digestive system > Large intestine > Fecal | place...
CGGCCTGCTGCGCATCGGGCCGCGTGGTATCGAAGCCACGCCCGCCGACGAGGCCCGCCCGCCGGGTCGCATCGTGCAGTTGCTCGAGGACGCCGAGGGCAGCATCTGGGCCGGCGCCAATGGCGGACTCTTCCGGCTGCGCGAGACCCTGTTCCGTCGCCTGCTTGCACGCGACGGGCTCAGCGGCGAATACGTACGCGCCCTGCTGGAGGATCGCAGCGGCACATTGTGGATCGGTGGGGCCAGCGGCCTGGACCGCCAGGCGCCCGGGGCACCGCTGGTCCCCGTCGAGCTGCAGCCCGGCGTCGCTCCGTCGGTGCTCAGCCTCGCCGAGGACGCGGCCGGCGATCTGTGGGTGGGTGCCTACGGCGGGCGGCTGTTCCGCGTGCGCGACGGCCGGGTGCTGGCCCGCCTCGACGGGTTCGCCGGACACATCCGCGCAATCGAACCGGCGCCGGATGGCGCGGTCTGGCTCGCGACGCACCGGGGGCCGGTCCGCCTGGTCGACGGCCGGATCGACACGCCCCAGGTGCCGGGTCTGCCGAGCGGTCTGGTGACATCCCTGGCCTGGATCGATGGCGCCCTGTGGATCGGTTCGGTCGAAGGCGCCAGCGTGCTCGAACACGGCCGCGTGCGCCGCATCGAGCTGCCCGCCGGCGGCGCGCGCAGCGTGTTCGCATTCCGGCGCATCGGTCGCGACGTGTGGCTGGCGACCGACCGCGGGCTCCATCGCGTGCGCGATGGCGTCATCGCACGCGTGGGTCTGGAGCACGGACTGCCGGTGGACACGATCTTCCAGATCGTCCCCGACCGCATCGGCAATGCCTGGATCACCGGCAACCGCGGCATGTTGCGGGCGCGGATCGCCGATCTCGACGCGGTGGCCGATGGCCGCACGGCTCGCCTGACGGTGGAGCAGTACGGCGAGATCGATGGCATGTCCAACGCCCAGGGCAACGGAAGCTCCTCGCCCTCGGCGATCCTGCGCGCCGACGGTTCGGTGTGGATGGCGACTGCGCGCGGCGTCAGCGCGGTCGATCCGCAGCGCTGGCAGTCATTCCGTGCGCTGCCGCCGCCCGTGCCGCGCATCGATGCGCTTCGGGTCGACGGCGAGCCTCTCGCCCGGCGCGACGGGCAGCAGCTGCCGGGCGGCTCCCGCATCTCGGCCTCGTTCGTCGGCCTGAGTTTCCTGATGTCCGACCGTATCCGTTTCCGCAGCCGTCTCGATGGGCTGGACGCGCGCTGGATCGACCACGGCCGGCAGCGCAGCGTCGATTTCGTCGGGCTGCCGCCTGGCGACTATGTGCTGCGGGTCCAGGCTGCGCATCCTGAAGGCGACTGGAGCACGGCCGAGGCTGCGTGGCGGTTCACGGTGGCGCCACGCTGGTGGCAGCGCGCCAGCATGCAGTTCGCGATCGCGTTGCTGGCGCTGCTGGTGCCGGCGCTGCTCCACGTGGCCCGGCTGCGGCGCTACCGCCGCGCCAACGAACGCCTGAGCGGCCTGGTCGACGAGCGTACCCGCGCGCTGCAGCGCCAGACCGAGCAGCTGCTCGATGCCGATCGCGAGAAGACCGAGCTGCTCGGACGCCTGCGCGCCCAGGCCGAGACCTTCGAGCGCCAGGCGCTCGAGGATGCGCTGACCGGACTGCATAACCGGCGCAGCTTCGACGCGGCGCTGGCGCGCGAGTTCGAGCGCGCGCAGCGGCAGCGCTCGCCGCTCTGCCTGATGATCCTCGATGTCGACCGCTTCAAGGCGGTCAACGACCATTACAGCCATGTCGTCGGCGATGCGGTGCTGCGCGAAGTGGGCAGGCTGCTGTCTGAGACCTGCCGGGCCAGCGATATCGCAGCGCGCATCGGCGGCGAGGAATTCGCCCTGATCCTCGTCGACGCCAGTCCGGACCAGGCCCATCTGGTCTACGCCCGGCTGCGCGAGGCCCTTGCGCGTCGCAGCGACTGGGGCGGGGTGGAGGGCCTGCGGATCACGATCAGTGCCGGCGCCACGCGGATCGAGACGGACGACAGCGTGCCCGGTGACCTCGTGCGTCGCGCCGACATGGCGCTCTACCGCGCCAAGAGCGCGGGCCGCGACCGCTTGTGCGATGGCTGATGCCAGTCGATTCAGTCGCGCATCGCTAGCATTGACCGGCGGCGGCAGGGACGACCCTGCCGGGATACACCGCCCCGGGGACGGCCCCATCGCCGCGATGGAGGCAGCGTATGTCGTGGATCATTCTCGTTCTGGCCGGGCTGTTCGAGATCGCCTGGGCGATCGGCCTCAAGTACACCGAAGGTTTCACCCGGCTCTGGCCCAGCGTCGCCACGCTGGCCGCCATGGCGATCAGCATCGGCCTGCTGGGCCTCGCGATGCGGACGCTACCCGTGGGCACGGCCTATGCCATCTGGGTCGGTATCGGCGCGGTCGGCACGGTCATCCTCGGCATCGTGCTGATGGGCGACCCGGCGACGCCGGGACGTCTGCTCAGCCTGGCCCTGATCGTCATGGGCATCGTCGGGCTGAAGCTCGCAAGCTGAGCGCAGGGCTGCATGCGCGCACCGCACGTACTGCGAGGTCGCACAGGCCGCGCGCTGTGATGACGCCTGCAGCCCCGCGCCCGCGCTGGGCGCTGGTGCGAGCAGCGCGCATCGGGGACCATTGCCGGCCCCGCGCGGCGGCAATGCCGCGCGTGTTGACTGTCCTGTCCTGCCGGAAGTGCCTGTGCTGAGTGTCGTCGCGATCGTTCTTGCGTCCTATGTGGTGTTGCGGCTGGTGTGGCCGCTTCGCGTGTCCTGGCCCGTCCGCAGTGCGCTGACGGTGCTGGTGTACGGGCTGGCCCTGCATCACCGCATCGTCGCGCGCTTCGCCGGGAGCATGGCGTCGCCCGAGCTGCCGAAACTCGTGATCGCCACGCTGGGGACCGGCTTCATCGCGTTGCTGCTGACGGCGGTATTCGTGCTCGTGCTGGACGCGGTGATGCTGCTGGCGCGGGTCCTGCGTCGGCGGAGGGCGTTCGCGTACCTCCGCGCGCCGGGGCCGAGACCCGCGGCCGCGGCTCTGGCCCTGCTGCTGGCGCTGTACGGCACCTGGCAGGCGATGGCGGTTCCGAAGGTCCGGCAGGTCGAGATCGCGATCGACGGGCTGCCGGCGGCCTTCGAGGGCTACCGCGTGCTGCAGTTGACCGACATCCACGCGAGCCGGCTGCTGACCGGCGAGTGGGTCGCCGATGTCGTCGCATTGTCGAACGCGCAGCAGCCCGACCTGGTCGTCATCACCGGCGATCTGGTGGACGGCAGCGTGGAGGCGCGCGCCGACGACGTGCGGCCGCTGGCCGACCTGCGCGCACCCGACGGCGTCGTGGCGATCACCGGCAACCACGAGTACTACGCCCAGTACCAGGCATGGATGCAGGCTTTCCGCGCGCTGGGCATGCAGGTTCTGGAGAACACGCATCTGGGGATCGCGCGCGGGGATGCGGTGCTGACGATCGCCGGCGTCACCGATCCGGTTGCCGACCGCTACGGCCTGCCGGGCCCCGATCTCGATGCAGCGCTCGCCGGCGCGCCGCCGCAGGCGCCGGTAATCCTGCTCGACCATCGCCCCGTCGCGGCGCGCGAAGCCGCCTCGCGCGGCGTCGCGCTGCAGCTCTCTGGACATACGCATGGCGGCCACATTACCGGCATGCACCGGCTCGTCGCGCGCGCGAACGGCGGCTTCGTCTCGGGTCTGTACCGGGTGGCCGGGATGCAGCTCTACGTCAGCAACGGCGCCGGCCTGTGGCCAGGCTTCGCCACGCGCATCGGCGTGCCTTCCGAGATCACCGTGCTGACCCTGCGCCGCGCGCCGGGCTGAGTGCGCTCGCGCGGGTGGGTCAGTCGGCCGGCGGCGCCATCGCCGGCCACGCATTGGCGATGCGGCAGAACAGCTGCGCGGTCAGCGTGGTGTCGTAGAGCGCCGAATGCGCCTGGCTCTGGTCCCATTCCAGCCCTGCCGCCGCGACCGCGCGCGCCAGCACCGTCTGCCCGTAGGCCACACCGGCCAGGGTCACGGTGTCGAACACGCTGAACGGATGGAAGGGGTTGCGCTTGTGCTGGGTGCGCGCCACCGCCGCGTTGACGAAGCCCAGATCGAAATGGGCGTTGTGGCCGACGAGGATGGCGCGCTGGCAATTGTGGTGACGCACCGCGTTGCGCACGTGTGCGAACACATGGTCGAGCGCATCGTGCTCGGGCTTGGCGAAACGGAACGGATGATGGATATCGATTCCGGTCACTTCGAGCGACTGCGGATCGATCGACGTGCCGTCGGCCGGTTCGACATGCGCGTGCACGGGGCTGCCGGGCACCAGGCGGCCGTCGTCATCGAGATCCAGCGGGATCGCGGCGATTTCCAGCAGGGCGTGGCGACGCGCCTCGAAACCGCCGGTTTCGACGTCGACGACGACCGGCAGGAAGCCGCGGAAGCGGCGGGACATCGGGGTGTGGGACGCCGTTTCGGCGGGTGCTGCAGCTTCGCTCATGCGCGCAAGCCTAGCAGAGCGGGGTGACTCGACTGCGCGGAGGACGCGTGGAGCGGGAGGCGGAGGCGCGGCCGACGCCCCGGCCGTCCATACGCTGTAACGCGTTGCGGAATGGACGGCGTGCAGCGTTGCGCCCTGCGGCCGCGGTGGGCGTGGTCTGCCACAACGCCCCCGCCATTGACCCTACCGGTACTGTCTGTCGCGGCTCACGACACCGTGTTGGTGAAGTCGCGCTTGTCGCGCGGCAGCAGCGGCTCGTCGCCCCTGACCTGGAACCAGATGTTCTCGGCGATGTTGGTCGCGTGGTCGCCGATCCGCTCGATGTTCTTGGCCATGAACAGCAGGTGCGTGCTCGGCGTGATCGCGCGTGGATCTTCCATCATGTAGGTCAGCAACTCCCGGAACAGGCCGGTGTAGACCGTATCGATTTCTGCGTCCTGGGCACGCACGCGCTGGGCGGCGTCGGGATCGCTGTCGCGGAACGCGACGAGGACCTCGCGCACCTGGCGCACGGCCAGCTGGCCGAGCTGGGTCAGGCCACGCGTGTAGGGCAGGGGCGGTGCGAGGTTGAGCGCGGTCGAGCGCTTGGCGACATTCGCCGCGTAGTCGCCGATGCGTTCGATGTCCGCGGCGATGCGCAGGGCCGCGAGGATGTCGCGCAGGTCGCGGGCCAGCGGTCCGCGCAGCGCGAGTTTCATGACGTCCTGGCTGATCTCCTGCTCGAGCGTGTCGATGGCCTCGTCGTTGGCGATGATGCGCGCCGCCGCCTTGTCGTCGCGGCGCTCGACCACGTCGAGCGCGGCTTCCAGCTGCGCTGCCGCCATCTCGCCCATGCGCAGGATCTCGCTGGTCAGGCGGGCGCGTTCGTCGTCGTAGCTCTTGACGATGTGCTCGGTGGGTTGGTTGGGCATGGCGGGTACCTGGAGAGGAGGTGGCGGCAGTGGAAGGAACTGCAATGACACTGAAGTCTGATGGCGAGCGCTCGTCCGGCCGCGCGCAGCACGCGCGGCGTTCGGCAGGACGCGCGGCAGTGCCGCGCAAGCGGCCCTGCCTCACCCAAACCGGCCGGTGATGTAGTCCTCGGTCTGCTGCTTGGAGGGATTGGAGAAGATGGTTTCGGTGGTGTCGTGCTCGATCAGGTCGCCGAGATACATGAAGGCGGTGTAGTCGGAGACGCGCGCCGCCTGCTGCATGTTGTGGGTGACGATGACGATCGTGTAGTCGAGCTTGAGCTCCTCGACCAGCTGCTCGATGCGGCTGGTGGAGATGGGGTCCAGCGCGGAGGTCGGCTCGTCGAGCAGCAGGACATCCGGATGCAGGGCGACGGCGCGGGCGATGCACAGGCGCTGCTGCTGGCCGCCCGACAGGCCCAGCGCGTTCCGTCCCAGCTTGTCCTTCACCTCGTTCCACAGCGCCGCCTGGGTCAGCGCCTGCTCGACGCGGACGTCGAGATCGGCCTTCGAGAGCTTCTCGTGATGGCGGATCGCGTAGGCCACGTTCTCGAAGATCGTCATCGGGAACGGCACCGGCTTCTGGAACACCATGCCGACCTTGCTGCGCAGCCGGTTCATCGGATACTTCGGCGACAGGATGTTCTCGCCGTCGAGCAGCAGCTCGCCGCTGGCGGTCATGTTCGGGTACAGGGCGTAGATGCGGTTGAAGGTACGCAGCAGCGTCGACTTGCCGCAGCCGGACGGGCCGATCAGTGCGGTCACCCGCTTTTCCGGAATATCCAGATTGATGCCCTTGAGCGCGTGGAAATCACCGTAGTGGAAGTCCAGCCCGCGCGCGGCGATCTTGACCGGCGTCGGCGCCAGCTGGGTGCGCGCCTGCGTCGCCAGCGCGATGCGGGGCGACGGAGCGGTGTGGAGGTCGTTCATGGACGGGTCCAGGCTGAGATTAGTCATTGGGAATCCTGTTGCGCAGCAGGATCGCGCGCGCACCGAGGCTGACCAGCAGGACGAAGCAGGTCAGCACCAGCGCGCCGGCCCAGGCCAGCTGCTGCCAGGATTCGTAGGGGCTGCCCGCGTACTGGTACATCACCACCGGGACACTGGCCATCGGCTGCATGATGTTGCTGTTCCAGTACTGGTTGCCGAATGCGGTGAACAGCAGCGGCGCGGTCTCGCCGGAAATGCGCGCAAGCGCCAGCAGCACGCCGGTGACGATGCCGGCCGAGGCGCTGCGGTAGAGCACCTGGACGACGACCTTCCACTGCGGCACCCCGAGCGAAAGCGCGGCCTCGCGCATCTGCGTGGGTACCAGCTGCAGCATCTCGTCGGTGGTGCGCACGACCACCGGCAGCACGATGAACGCCAGCGCGATCGCGCCGGCCAGCGCCGAGAAGCGGCCGCCGGTGGTCATCACGAACGCGGTGTAGACGAACAGGCCCAGCACGATCGACGGCGCCGACAGCAGGATGTCGTTGATGAAGCGCACGACGATGCCGGCCTTGCGCGCGCGGCCGTATTCCGACAGCCAGGTGCCCGCGGCGACGCCGAGCGGCGTGCCGATGGCGATCGCCAGCCCGCACATGACCGCGCTGCCGAAGAAGGCGTTGAGCAGGCCGCCTTCCTGCATCGGCGGCGGGGTCATCTGGGTGAACAGCGCCGGGTTGATGCCGCCGGCGGCCTTGGACACCAGCGTCCACAGGATCCATCCGAGGAAGAACAGACCGAACGCGGCGGTCAGGCAGCCCATGAGGACGGCGATGGCGTTGCGCACGCGACGGCGCGCGTAGAGACGGTCGGCGACCTTGTGCTCGCGGTCGATGACGGTGGCGGCGCTCATCAGGTGCCCTCCCGGCGGGCCAGCCGCATCAGCATCAGGCGGGCGAGCGCCAGCACGATGAAAGTGACGATGAACAGGACGAAGCCAAGCAGCAGCAGTGCCGAGCGGTAGGTCTCGGTGGCTTCACCGAAATCGTTGGCGATCAGGGCCGCGATTGTCGTTCCCGGCTCCAGCAACGATGGCGTCAGGCGCACCGAGTTGCCGATGACGAAAGCCACGGCCATCGTCTCGCCGAGCGCGCGGCCCAGACCGAGGAAGATGCCGCCGATGACGGCCGAGCGGGTATAGGGCAGCACGATGTCCCAGCTCACTTCCCACTTGGTCGAGCCGAGCGCGTAGGCCGATTCCTTCAGGCGGGTCGGCACGGTGAGGAACACTTCGCGCATCACCGCCGAGATGAAGGGGATCACCATGATCGCGAGCACGAAGCCGGCGGTCAGCGTGCCGATGCCGAGCGGCGGACCGCGGAACAGGACGCCCAGGCCCGGGATCCCGCCGAGCGTGTCGTTGAGCCAGGGCGTGATGTGGGTCGTCATCACCGGCACGAACACGAACAGACCCCACATGCCGTAGATGATCGAGGGGATGCCCGCGAGCAGTTCGATCGCCGTGCCGACCGGGCCGCGCAACCAGCGCGGGGCGACTTCGGTCAGGAAGAAGGCGATGCCGAAACTCACCGGAACCGCGACGATCATCGCGATCAGCGCCGTGACGATGGTGCCGACGATCGGCGCCAGTGCACCGTATCGGTTCTCGACCGGGTTCCAGTCGGAGCTGGTGAAGAACGACAGCCCCTGCGAAGCCAGGGCGTCGCGGCCGCCCCACAGCATCGACAGCGCGGCGCCGGCGAGCGCCAGCATCACGAATACGACGGTGGCGGTCAGGACGATCTTGAACAGGCGGTCGGCGCGGGCATCGCGGAGGTCGCGGGAGCTCGGCGCCGGCACGGGGGAAGGGATGGCGGCGTGCATTGGAAAGTCCGGGAGGGAAGAGCCGCGAAGCGGAGCCAGCAGTCCGGAAGAGCCGGGCTGCGCTACAACGGTGGGTCGCCGATCTTCCGGCGGTTCGATGCTGGCTCCGGAGGGGGCCAGGCATCACCGGCCGGTCTTGCGACCGCGCCCGCTTCCGCGGACGCGGTCCTCGACCTCACTGGAACTCTGCAGCCCAGTAGGCCTCGATCTGCTGCACCAACTCCGGCGGCAGCGGCACGTAATGCAGCTCGCTCGCCTGGGCCTGGCCCGATTCGAAGGCCCACTTGAAGAAGTCGCGCGCGGCCCGGCTGCGCGCTGCGTCCTTGGGCTGCTTGGGCATCAGCATGAAATTCGTCGCGGTGATCGGCCACGCATCAGCGCCCGGGGCATTGGTGATGACCAGGCTGAAGTCCTGCGCACTCGCCCAGTCGGCGGTCACGGCGGCCGCGGCGAAGCTTTCCTCGCTCGGCTGCACCCAGTTGCCGGCCGCGTTCTGCAGCGACGCGTAGGGCATGCCGTTCTGCACTGCATAGGCCAGCTCGACGTAACCGATCGACCCCTTGATCTGCTGCACGTACGAGGCGACGCCTTCGTTGCCCTTGCCGCCCACCCCCGACGGCCACTGCACCGAGGTGCCTTCGCCGACCCGCGACTTCCACTCCGGGCTGACCTTGGACAGGTAGTTGGAGAAGTTGAACGTGGTGCCCGAGCCATCGGAGCGGTGGACGAGGCTGATCTTGCCGGCGGGCAGGTTCACCCCCGGATTGAGCGCGGCGATCGCCGGGTCGTTCCAGCTGGCCACCTTGCCGAGGAAGATGTCGGCCAGCAGCGCACCGGTCAGCTTGAGCTGGCCCGGCTGCAGGCCTTCGACGTTGAGTACCGGCACCACGCCACCGATGGCGGAGGGGAACTGGCCAAGGCCTGCGGCCTGCAGCTCGGCACTGTCGAGGGGCTTGTCGGACGAACCGAAATCCACGGTGCCGGCCTTGATCTGGGCGATGCCGCCGCCCGATCCGATCGACTGGTAGTTGATCCTGTTGCCGGTGGCCGCGTTGTAGTCGGCCGACCACTTCGACACCAGCGGATAGATGAAGGAAGCTCCCGCGCCCGAGACCTCCGCGATCGCGTGGCCCCCGGCCGGCTGCCCGGCACCGGGCGCATCGTTGGCGGGACCACAGGCGGCGAGAAAGAGGAGCGAGGACAGCGCAAGCGCGCCGATCCGGATCGTCTGGGACATGCGTGACTCCATGTGAAGGCGGCAACGCGCGGCGTCGCTTCGATCCGGGTATGGAATGATGTTTTTGTTACAGCCGTATGACGCGCGAACATCTGGCGGTGATGGCGGGCGGGACAGCGGCTCTGCGATCGCCGCATGCGAGCCTGAACGACACGCTCGTCCGGGCGTCGCGAATGCAAGGATGCGCGCGGCAGGCATCCGTTCCCGGTGAAGGAGCCGGCAGGGGGTTGGTCGCGTCCCGTTGCGGCCACTGGATCGCGGGTGCGCGCTCCGCCACCGCTGGCGACACGCGCCGGGAACAAGGAAACGGGCCCGAAGGCCCGCTGGAAGAATCGGAGGAAGATCTGTTCTGTCGACATGAATCAATAGCGCGCGTTGTCAGCCCAGTAGCGCTCGATCTGCTGCACCAGCGCAGCCGGCAGCGGCACGTAGCCGAGCTGGCGGGCCTGAGGGCCGCCATTGGCGTAGACCCAGCTGAAGAACTCCTGCGCGTTCCTGGCGCCGGCGCGGTTGCGCGGCTGGCGGTGCATGAGGATGAAGTTGGTCGCGGTGATCGGCCAGGAGTTCTCCCCGGGCGCGTTGGTCATGACCAGGAAGAAGTCGCGGCTGGCACCCCAGTTGGCACTCGCAGCGGCCGCGGAGAAGGTTTCCTCGCTCGGATTGACGAAGTTGCCGGCGGCGTTCTTCAGGCGCGAGTAGGCCATGCGGTTCTGCAGCGCGTAGGACAGCTCGACGTAACCGATACCGCCCTTGATCTGCCTGACATAGGCGGCGACGCCCTCGTTGCCCTTGCCGCCGATGCCCACCGGCCACTGCACGGTGGTGCCTTCGCCGACGCCGTTCTTCCAGTCCGGACTGACCTTGGACAGGTAGTTGACGAAGTTGAAGGTGGTGCCCGAGCCGTCGGAACGGTGGACGACGGTGATGCGCGCGTCGGGCAGGGCGATGCCGGCGTTGAGTGCCACGATCGCCGGATCGTTCCAGCGGGTGATCCTGCCCAGGAAGATGTCGGCCAGGGTGGCGCCGTCGAGCTTCATCGCGCCGGCCGCCACGCCCTCGACGTTGACGATCGGCACCACGCCGCCGATCACCGACGGAAACTGCACCAGGCCCGACTTGCGCAGGTCTTCCGGCGGCAGCGGCGCGTCGGAGGAGCCGAAGTCCACGGTGCCGGCCTTGATCTGGGCGATACCACCGCCCGAGCCGATCGACTGGTAGTTGACCTGCTTGCCGGTGGCGGTGCGGTAGTCGGCCGACCAGCGGGTCATCGCCGGATAGACGAACGAAGCGCCAGCGCCGGTGACGTCGCTGGCATTGGCGGGCGCGGCGAACGTGGCCGCCAGCAATGTGGTCGACAGCGCGGCGGCGGCGACGCGGTTCTTGAGCAGTGCGTACATGGGAACCCCTGGATTGGTGGACGGCCTGTGGCGCCGTGCGGCGTATTTCACGGCCGGCCCATGACAATTCCGCGTCAGCCCGGTGACGTGGGCATGACCTCGCATGTGCGCGGCGGGGCGCGCGCGGCGACACCGTCATCCGACTGTCATGCCGATGCCATCGGGCTGTCAGCAAACCCAAGCAACCTGCGCACCGTCGCTGACGCGTGCCCGACCGCAGCCCGATCCAGGCCGGTTGGGCGCGCGTGCACAGGCGCACCCACATCTCACTCCTTACGGGAATCCACCATGCGTCATTCCATCCTGGCCGCGTCCGTTGCTCTTGCCGTCGCGTCCGTGTCGTTCTCCGCCGCTGCACAGAGCCAGGGCCGCGATGCCGAGGTCGCCGCCCTTCGCGCGCAGCTGGCCGAGATGCAGGCCAAGCTCGATGCGCTGGAACTGCGCTCCGACGCCCAGTCCGACATCAACATCGGCACGCAGGAAAGCCTGGACAGGATGGCCACCACGATGCCGGTGGTCGACACCAAGGGCGGCCTGAAGGTCACTTCGGCCGACAAGAAGTTCGAGTTCTCCGCCGGGGGCCGCATCCATTTCGACGCCTACGCCTTCGATCGCGACGAAGCCGCGTCCACCGGCACCACCGAGTTCCGCCGCGCGCGCATCACCCTGGGCGGCAAGGCCTACGGCTGGGAGTACAAGTTCGAGCAGGACTTCGCCGCCGGCAGCGGCCTGGACGGTTTCCGCGACGTCTACATCGCCAGGTCGGCGCTGGGCGGAAAGTTCACCATCGGTCACTTCAAGCCGTACCGCTCGATGGAAGAGCTGACCAGCTCCAACGAGATCCTGATGATGGAGCGCCCCTTCGCATCGGCGACCGGCCTGTTCAACGGCCGCCAGTTCCAGCAGGGCGTCGGCTACATGCGCGCCGGCGGCAACCACACGGCGGGCGTGTCGGTGTTCAATCTGCGCAGCGCATCGGGCACCCGCAACGAAGGCGTCGGCGCGGCCGGCCGTGTGACCTTTGCGCCGATCAATACCGAGGAAAGCACGCTGCACTTCGGCGGCTGGGCCAGCCAGGAGAACGCGAACCAGGGCTCGGCGGATCTCGCGGCCAGCGTGAGCTATGCCGGCCGACGCGGGCCGTCCCAGGTCATCGCCACGACCACCGGCGCCAGCCGGGACACCGTCACCGCCGTGGGTGTCGAAGCCGCCGGCTCGTTCGGTCCGCTGTTCTTCCAGGCCGAGTACGCCAACGCCACCTTCGGTCGTCCGCTCGGCGCCGACCAGGACGTGGCCACGTGGTACGTGCAGGGCAGCTGGCTGCTCAACGGCGGCCACAAGCCCTACAAGCCGACGAGCGGCATCTTCGGGTCGCCCAAGGTCACCGACAAGGGACTGTGGGAGTTGACCGCGCGCTACGACACGATCGAGAACAAGGACATCCGCGACATGGACGTCAGCAGCTGGATCGTCGGCATGAACTACTACGTCAATCCGAGTCTTCGCTTCATGTTCAATTACACCAACGGCGACGACAGCTTCACCGGCGACAAGACCGGCCAGTACGCACTGCGCACGCAGTTCTCGTTCTGATCGACGCCCAGCGCGCGAACCGAAGGCCCGCGGCGCAAGCCGCGGGCCTTTCGCGTCCCCGGGGGGTTGCCTGCATCGCGCGCGTGGCGCGCGCAAGCCCGACTTTCGACCCGGGGCGTCGCGTGGCGCTGCAGGTAGCATGTACGGCCGCGCCGGCTGAGACGGCGCGTCACCCGGATCCGCGATCGTGCGGGTCCCTCGTTCCGCAGTCCCGGGGAGTTATGTGAGCAAGCCGCAATCCAATCGAGTCCGCCTGTTGCAGGCGGCGTGGGCGACCGCCGCCCTGTTGCCATGCCTGGCCTTCGCCCAGGTGGCCGAACCGGTCGACCTCGATGTCGTCGCCAAGATCCGTCATGAAGCCTTCCAGCGCTCGCAGGTGGCCGCCAATCTCAAGGAGCTGACCGAGACCATTGGCCCGCGCCTGACCAATTCGCCGGCCTACGAGCGCTCGAGCGAGTGGGCGCGCGGCAAGCTCAGCGGGTATGGCCTGAGCAACGTCCACGATGAGGTCTACGACCCGGCCTTCGGCCGCGGCTGGGAATTCCGTGCCTCGCGCGTGGAATTGATCGCGCCGCGCGAACTGCCGATCCACGCGCTGCCCAAGGCGTGGACCCCCGGCACCAACGGCCCGGTTGAAGGCGAGCTGGTGCGTGCCTCGTTCAAGACCATCGAAGACATCGAGGCGCAGCGCGGCAAGCTGGGCGGCAAGATCGTGCTGCTCGACGAGGCGCGCGCCTACAAGCCGTCCGACAGGCCCGATTTCCGCCGCCACAGCGAAGAGTCCCTCGGCGAGCTGCAGACTTTCCCGATGCCGCAGGAGGCCGAACCGAACGCGCAGGACAAGCGCCTCGACGAGTACCGCAAGCGCCAGGCGCTGGTGCGTGCGCTCAACACCTTCTTCGCCGAGGAAGGCGTGCTGGCGACGTTGTCGATCAGTTCCTGGGACAACGGCATCGTCCGCGTCATGGGCGGCGGCGGCCGCAAGGCCGGCGATCCGGAGGGCGTGCCCGATCTGGTCGTGGCCGCCGAGCACTACAACCAGCTGGTGCGCGCGGTCGACAACAAGCAGGCTCCGCGCCTGCGCGTGGATGTCGATGCACGTTTCACCAGTGATGCCGACCTGCCGGCGACCAATACCTTCGCCGAGCTGCGCGGCAGTTCGAAGGCGAACGAGACGGTGATCATCGGCGCGCATCTCGACTCCTGGCACACCGGCACCGGCGCGGCCGACAACGGCGCAGGCGTGGTGGTGATGATGGAGGCGATGCGCATCCTCAAGGCGATCGACGCGCGCCCCAAGCGCACGATCCGCATCGCGCTGTGGGGCGGCGAGGAGCAGGGCCTGCACGGCTCGGCGGGCTACGTCGCCAGGCACCTGGCCGACTGGCCCGCGCCGACGGATCCGGAGCAGCAGGCGTTGCCGCGCGCATTCCAGCGTGGCACCGGCCCGCTGCAGCGTCAGGCCGGATTCGACCGCTTCTCGACCTACTTCAACTTCGACAACGGCACCGGCCGCATCCGCGGCATCTATGCGCAGGAAAATCACGCGGCAGTCCCGGTGTTCCGCGCCTGGCTGGCACCGTTCGCCGATCTCGGCGCCACGGTCGTGACCACGCGCAACACCGGCAGCACCGACCACATCTCGTTCGACCGCGTCGGTCTTCCGGGCTTCCAGTTCGTGCAGGATCCGGCGGACTACTTCAGCAACGTCCACCACACGCATCTCGACACCTACGACCACGTGGTGCCGGACGACCTCAAGCAGGCTGCGGCGATCATCGCCTCGTTCGCCTATCACGCCGCCATGCGCGACGAACGCCTGCCGCGCAAGCCGTTCACCGATCGCGACGAGTGATCCGCTGTGACACGCCGGCGATTGCCGGCGTGTCGCGTGCGCGGATGCGGCGGCGCGGCCTCGCCGGGCCTCTTCAGGCCCGGACGCGGTCGCGGACAGCCGTTATGGCGACGGCGTCGCCGACTCCGCGGCAGCCGAGCGCAGCCCGCCCTGCAGGACCTGCTCGGCCGTCGCCCTGGAGTTCTCGACCGAGCTCGTCCACTGGCCCCAGGCGCCAGGGTCGATCGCATCGTCGTTGTTGCCGAGCCGCTTCAGCCGTTGCTGATCCTCGTCGGTCAGCACCTGTCCCTTGAGCGGTTCGAGGTGGCGCACGTCGCCCACGGCCATGCCGAGCTTCTCCGCCACACCCTGGCCGTAGCGGTCGTGCACGAGGAAGAAGTGCCACAGCATGCGTTCCTGCACGTCGCGCTCGCAGGCCGACAGCATGGTGGCCATGGTGTCGATCAGGTCCTCGCGCTCCCAGTCCATCATGGTGTTGAAGCGGCCGCGTGCCTGCACGTAATCGTTGCGGCGCTCCAGCACGCTGCGGGTGAGCGCGCCGGTGATCACCGGCGGATTGTTCGGGCCCATGGCCGGCGCTTCCTGCAAGCCGTTGTGGATGGACGGCTCGAAGTTGATGTGCGGGTTCTGTCCGGGCGCGAGGTCGACCGCGTAGGCCATCTGCCCGCCGCGCATGTTGGTTTGCACGCGCTTGACGCCCTTGGGCTGGTTCACAGGCAGCTGCAGATAGTTGGTGCCGACCCGGTAGCGCTGGGTGTCGGAGTAGGAGAACGTGCGGCCGACCAGCATCTTGTCGTCGGAGAAGTCCAGCCCGTCCACGAGCACGCCAGTGCCCATCGCGATCTGCTCGCTCTCGTTGTGGTGGTCCTGGACATTGCGGTTCAGCGTCATCACGCCGACGTGGCGCAGGGGGAAGTCCTTCTCCGGCCAGATCTTGGTGTCGTCGAGCGGGTCCCAGTCGAGCTCGGGATGGTCGTGGTCCTCCATGATCTGCACGTACATGTCCCACTGCGGGTAATCCCCGCGTTCGATGGACTCGTACAGGTCCTTGGAGTGCGAGCCGAGGTCTTGTCCCTGCACCTTGGCGGCCTCCTCGGCGGTCAGGCTGGCCACGCCGCAGCGCGGGTGGAAGTGGTACTTCACCAGCGCCGTGTTGCCTTCGGCGTTGACCATCTTGTAGGTGTTCACGCCGAACCCTTCCATGTGCCGGTAGCTGGCGGGAATGCCGCGTGGGCTGAAGAGGTGGGTGAGCATGTGCATCGACTCCGGCGTCTGGCTCATGAAGTCGAAGATGCGGTTGGGCTCCTGGCGGAAGGTGACCGGGTCGGGCTTGAGCGAATGGATCACGTCGGGGAACTTGATCGCGTCGCGGATGAAGAACACCGCGAGGTTGTTGCCGACCAGATCCCAGTTGCCGTCCTCGGTGTAGAACTTCACCGCGAAGCCACGCGGGTCGCGTGCCACTTCCGAGGAGTCGCGGCCGCCGATCACGGTGGAGAAGCGGATCGCCAGCGGCGTTTTCTTGCCGGCCTGGGAGAAGATCTTCGCGCGGGTGTATTGCGCTGCGGGCTCGTCGCCGATCTTGCCGGTGGCCTCGAACTCGCCGTAGCAGACGAAGCCCCGCGCATGTACCACGCGCTCGGGAATGCGCTCGCGATCGAAGTGGCTGATCTTCTCGAGGAAGTTGTAGTTCTCCAGCGTCGCGGGTCCGCGGCTGCCGACGGTGCGCTGGGACTGGTTGTTGCAGATCGCATGGCCCTGGCGATTGGTCAGGGAACGATCCCCACCGTTCTCCTTGTGGGTGTCTTTCATTGCTGCATCCTCGCGGTTCGGCTGGTTCGATAGGATCGGTCATCCGGTGCGGGGTTTGGGCGCATCGGGGATTGATTTTTTCGATGGCTGTGATAGGCGCTCGACCGCGTGTTCCGCGCCCATGGCCCGGGCCAGATCCAGCGCGGTGGCGCCGTCGGCGCCCGAGTGCTCCGGATCGGCGCCATGCGCCAGCAACAGGTCGATCATCCCGACGCGATCGAACATCGCGGCCAGCATCAGCGCCGTGCGCCCGCCCTCGGGGTGGTCATCGACCGGTGCACCGCCTTCCAGCAGGGCCCGCAGGACATCGACGTCGCCCTTGAACGCGGCGGCGCCCAGCGGCGTCTGCGCACGGTCGTTGGCGAGTGTTGGATCGGCCCCGTGCCGCAGCAGCACGCGCACCGCCTCTGCGTGGCCGTGGTAGGCGGCCAGCATCAACAGGCTGTCGCCCTTGCTGTCTCTGAGGTTGGGAACCAGGCCCAGCCCGAGCAGGTGGGACAGGCGCGCGACGTCTCCGGCGCGCACGAGCTGGAACAGTTCGAGGGCGAGGGCGTGGGTCTGGTCGTCCAGCTCGGGCGGTCCGACAGACGCATGCGTGGACATGGGATTTCCCGGGTATTGCGCGTGCGGGTAATCCCGACCATAGGCGCCAGAGCGTTAAGCGCAATTGACGGACTACCCGGGCTGGCGGACCGGCGGCAGGACGCACTCCGGGGCTGGGCCCCGTCAGCGGTGATGCGCCGCGGCGTTCGGGACGCTGGATCTCACCTCCGCGGCCTCCGCGGCGCGGTTTGCACTGATGCGGCCCGCAATTCCCGGCGACCGTCGCCCGGCTGCCCGCATGTCGCTCCGGAAACCCGGGCGTCGGGGCCGCGGGAGAAGGGCAAGAGGCCGGGCGTCCGCGCGCGGCTTCAAGCCCGAGACATCACCGGGGCTCGAGACCGACGGGCGTCTTGTCCTTGAAGCGGCACAGATCGCGCACCACGCAGGCAGGACAGTCCGGCTTTCTCGCCTTGCAGGTGTAGCGGCCGTGCAGGATCAGCCAGTGATGCGCGCCGAGCAGGAACTCGTCGGGCACCACGCGCATCAGACGGTCCTCGACCGCGCGAACGTCCTTGCCCGGCGCGAGTCCGGTGCGGTTGGCCACCCGGAAGATGTGCGTGTCGACCGCGATTGCCGGCTCGCCGAACACCGTGTTGAGCACGACGTTGGCGGTCTTGCGGCCGACGCCCGGCAATGCCTCGAGTGCAGTGCGGTCGCGCGGGACTTCTCCGCCGTGCTGCTCGACCAGGATGCGGCAGGCGGCGATGACGTTCCTGGCCTTGGCATTGAACAGACCGATGGTGGCGATGTGGCGCCTGAGCGCGTCCTCGCCGAGGTCAAGGATGGCCTGCGGTGTGTTGGCGACCGGGTAGAGCCGGCGCGTGGCCTTGTTGACCCCGACATCGGTGGCCTGAGCGGACAGGATCACCGCGACCAGCAACTCGAAAGGCGTGGTGTATTCGAGTTCGGTGGTCGGTTCGGGGTCGAGTTCGCGCAGTCGGGCGAAGAACTCGTGGATCTCGGCGCGCGTCAGCGTCGGCCCGCGGCGTCTCGGCGCAGCCGTGGCAAGGGGCGTACTCATGAGGTGCCAGTGCCAGCGCGCGCCTTGGCACGGGCCAGCAATTCGGCGGCCTTCGGCGGCAGCGCGGGGTGGGCAGGCGGCGCGTCTGCTGTTGCCGGTGTGGCGGCGGTTGCTGCCGGTCCCGGCCGAGGCGCGGCCCGCGAGGCGTCGCGCACTTCCGCGCGCCGCGCGAGCCGCGCGTTGCGGGCCTCGAAGCGGGCCCGCGCTGCCCAGGCGGTGCGCAGGCGGGCGCGTGTCGCCAGCAGCAAGTCGCGCGCGTCACTTTCGAGTACCTGGGCGCACGCGTCCGGCCAACCATCCATCAGGCCGGCATCGATCGCGGCATCGATGTCGTCCGCGCGCAGTCGTTCGACCAGGCGTTCGAGCGCGTCGAGGGCGGGTGCGGGGGCGGTCGGGGGGCGCGTCATGATGGGCCAGCGCGGCTCAGCGGTTCTTGAACTCGGGTTTGCGCCGCTCGAGGAATGCGCGCGTGCCCTCGCGCATGTCCTCGGTGGCGAACATCAGCCCGAATTGCGCGGCTTCGAAGGCGAGGCCTTCGCCGATCGAGCACTCGCCACCGCTGTTGACGCAGTCGAGCACGCCGCGCAGCGCCAGCGGCGCGGCGTTGGCCAACTGCTCCGCCAGCGCCATCGTCTGTGCCTGCAGCTCGGCTGCAGGCGCGATGCGATTCACGATGCCCAGCTCGCGGGCGCGGGCGGCGTCGACCGGCGCGCCGGTCAGGCACAGCTCCAGTGTCGCCGCGCGGCCGGCCAGACGCAGCAGGCGCTGGGTGCCGCCGAAGCCCGGAATCAGGCCCAGGTTCACTTCCGGCTGGCCGAGCCTGGCGGTGTCGGCGGCGATGCGCAGGTGGCAACACATCGCCAGCTCGAGTCCGCCACCCAGGGCGAATCCGTTGATCATCGCGATCACCGGCTTGGGCAGGGTTTCGACGCGGCGCATCATCGCCTGGCCGCGCAGCGCGAAATCGCGCCCCTCGACCGGGCGCAACTCCGCCATCTCCGAGATATCCGCGCCGGCGACGAAGGCCTTCGGACCTGCGCCGGTCAGGACGATCACGCGGACCGCGTCGGTAGCGGCGGCATCGTCGAACGCCAGGTGCAGGGCATCGAGCGTGGCCGAGTTCAATGCGTTCAGCTTCTCGGGACGATCGACGGTGATGACACGCACGGCGCCGTGATCTTCGACGCGCAACGGGGATTTGGACATGGGACTCCAGGCGCAAAAGCGGCGCCCCGTGGAACTTGTGCGGGCCGCCGCGGTCTAGATGAGGTCGTCAGTGGCGGTTAAGCCCTGCGACCGCTATCCTAACGCGTCCAGATGGGGCGGTTCGACCGCCCCTTTGCGCGACAGGCGATATCGAAATCTGACCTAGCGGAGATCCATGGAATGAAGTTGCGTTTTATTTCGGTCGCTATCGCGGCCATCACGTTCAGCGGCGCGGCGTTTGCGCAGCAGGCGGCAGCCCCGGCGGCCAGCGCGAACGACCGGACCACGCTGAGCTACGCGCTGGGTTTCGATCTGGGTAATCGTCTGGCGGAGACCGGTGAATCGGTGGATGTCAACACGATCATCAAGGGTCTGCAGGACGGCCATGGTCGCAAGACGCCGACCTACACGCCCGAGCAGATGGGCGCGGCCTACAACGCGTTCCAGCAGCGCATGCAGCAGAAGATCGTCGCCGAGCGTCGCGCGGCCCTGACCCAGAACGAAGGCCAGGCCACCACGTTCCTCAACGAATACAAGGCGCGCCAAGGCGTGGTCTCGCTGCCGAGCGGCGTGATGTACCGGGTTGTCGAAGCCGGCTCCGGCGCCAAGCCGACCGCCAACAGCACCGTCGAGATCGCCTACCAGGCGCTCGTGGTGCCGGTGGGCATCCCGCTGAGCCAGGAAGACCGCACGCCGCCCTTCAAGGTCTCCGAGGCGCAGATCGCCGGCCTTCGCGAAGTGCTGCCGCTGATGCCGTTGAATGCGGTGTTCGAAGTCGTGTTTCCGCCGGGCAAGTTCGTCAGCGGCGAAGGCACCCAGGAAATCGCCAAGCAGCCGGTCGGCGTGATGGTGAAGCTGCTCAGCGTCCGCTGATCCGCGCACCCGTTCATGCGGCTCCCGACGCCGACGTGCCCCGCACGTCGGCGTCGTCGTATCCATGCCCGTAGAATCGATTCCATGGACCAACGCCACCGCGCCCTGCTCACGCCCTGTACCGGCGTCTGCACCCTCGACGAGCACGGAAGTTGCCACGGTTGCCTGCGCACACTCGCCGAGATCGGCGGCTGGTCGCAGATGAGCGATGACGAGCGCGCACATCTCATGGATGTGGTGTTGCCGGCGCGCGAGGCGGCGCGCGCGTGAGGTTCGAACTCGATCCCATCGGGCTTGCGCGCGCGCTGCATCCGCTCGACGCGCCGCCTGCGTTGCGTGGCTGGAATCTCGGCGAGCTCGATGGCCTGCTCGAACCGGCGGCGGTGCTGCGCGAAGCGGCGGTGCTGGTCGGCCTGGTGCCGCGCGCGGGCGGCGTGCAGGCGGTGCTCACCCGGCGCACCGACACGTTGCGCCATCACGCGGGGCAGGTGAGCTTTCCCGGCGGCCGGTTGGAGCCCGGGGACGCAGGACCATTGCAGGCGGCCCTGCGCGAAGCCGCTGAAGAGGTCGGGCTGCACGCGTCGCAGGCGCGCCCGCTCGGTTACCTCGATCCGCTGGTGACGATCACCGGCTTCCGGGTCACGCCGGTGGTGGCGATGCTCGATCCGCAGTTCGTGCCGCTGGCCGATCCGGGCGAAGTTGCGGAGATCTTCGAGGCGCCGCTGGAGTTCCTGCTGACGCCGGACAACCTGCGCCACGTCGACATCGAATTCCTCGGGCGCACGCGCCACGTGCTCGAGTACCAGACGCTGGCGACCTCGCCCGCCCATCGCATCTGGGGCGCGACCGCTTCGATCCTGCTCAACCTGCGCGACCGGCTGGCACGCGCATGACCCGGCCCTGGAGGACGCTGGTCGATCCGGGAGCGCTGATGGCCGCGCTGCCCGATGCGGGCCTGCGCATCGTCGATTGCCGGTTCGCGCTCGCCGTTGCCGGTGCTGCCGACGAGGCCGGCGAGGCCGCATGGCGCACAGCGCATATCCCGGGCGCGACCTACGGGCATCTGGAGCGGGATCTGTCCGGGGCCAAGGGCAGCGGACGCGGGC
>Ga0233383_1000288_pt1 | contig 20968 bp, 20 predicted proteins | sample ElkDunMinimDraft_14_FD_191542 | JGI IMG/M metagenome (GOLD analysis project Ga0233383, IMG submission 191542) | Fecal eukaryotic communites from dung pellets of Tule Elk in California, USA - Elk Dung G16 | ecosystem: Host-associated > Mammals > Digestive system > Large intestine > Fecal | place...
GGGAAAAGGACGGTGTTAAACGCTACACCACGGAAATCGTTGTCGACATGGGCGGTACCATGCAGCTCCTTGGCGGCCGTGGTGGCAGTTCCGACGATGCGCCACGTCAGGGGCAATCGCGGCCCCAGCCTCAGCGTGAGCCGCAACAAGCTGCGCGGCCGCAGCAGTCCCAGCCGAAGCCTGCTGCACAGCAGCCTGCGCCGGACTACGACAGTTTCGACGACGATATTCCTTTCTAGCGAACCCCTTAGACATAAATGTAAAGTTTATGCCGGAGAGCCCCGCACTTGCGGGGTTTTTCCGTTTTTGTGCATGTTAAAAAATACTTGACCATTATCATGTAGGGTCATACCTTGAATTTATGTAAAAATTCGAGGTGTTCATGCAGCTATCAGTGAGAAGGTTTCAGGCCGAGTCGGGTGAGAGATTTATGATCCTCGTAGATGACGCGGGCATGCCTCTCTACTACCCAGCGCTCTTCGTAACCGCTGTTCTGCGTGGGGGGAACCTCGCCACCAACACCATCAGTCACGCCCTCACCGCCATCAAGCTGCTTTATGCATGGGGCGACTATTACTGCATTGACCTGGAAGCGCGATTTAAGCGAAGCGAGCTGCTTTTCGAGCACGAGATCCACTCCCTTCGCGATTTCTCACAGAAGCGCTTGGCTGATACCAAGCCCAAAGAGGGCAAGGTCGTTCCGATCAAGCGTCGCCAGCAGCGGGTCTCTACGGAAAGCCAGTTCAATCGGATGTCAGTGATCGCCGATTACGTGGGGTTCATTGCGGGCCGCCTCCACCCGATAACGGCAACCAGTGCCAAAGACATCAGCGCCATGGTGGCAGTGATCAAGGCAAATCGGCCTCGCATTAATAAGCTTGCCGAGAAAGACAGGTCTGAAATTCACCTAGATGATGAACTCTTGGACGCTCTTGAAGAGGTCATCAGGCCTGGGAGTGAAACAAACCCTGTGGAGGATATTGGAGTCCAATATCGGAACGCACTTATGTTCACCATTCTCCGTCTGACAGGAATGCGACGGGGCGAATTGCTCAATCTCAAGATCGATGACTTTGACTTCAAAACCGATACGGTTCGAGTTGTACGTCGACCGGACTCTGCCGAAGACCCTCGGTTGTATCAGCCGTTGGCAAAAACTAGAGGGCGAACTATCCCCTTGATACCGGAGTTGATGGCGCGAATCCGGGACTACATCCTTCTCCATAGGAAAAAAATCCCAGGCGCTCGAAAACACGGGTTTCTGTTCATTACTCATAAAACAGGCCCAAGTCAGGGGTGGCCATTATCCAACTCTGGATTCGGTAAATTCATTTCTGGCTTAACGAAAATTTCCTCTGATTTCGAAGGGCTGCACGCACATGCACTTCGTCATCATTGGAACTACGTTTTTTCACGGTTGGTTAGTGAGAAGGGCATAACGCCGGAGCGTGCAGAGAAACTACGATCCTATTTGATGGGCTGGGCTGAGACATCTAGCTCTGCAGGGACGTATAACAAATTACATATCAGAGAAGAAGCTGGCAAGGCCGTTATCGGGTTGCAGAATAAACGCCTGAGGAAGTCATCTGATGAGCACCAATAACATGTACAGCTCTGCTCCTAGACTCGATGCTCAGTACGAGCGCACAGAGCTCGTGTCTAGGGATGGTTATGAGGTCGTTATTGCATCTGACTACTGGCGACTGAGTAAGGATGTTGCTTTTAATCTTGATTGGCTTTCCGAGTTTTTGAACGATGACATGAGGCGCAGTTTTAAGCAGGTTATGGCGGTTTATGCTCAAACTTGCTCTTCAAAGCACGCCATAAACTTGCAGGCGAGGCTGAAGGAGTATCTGAGGTTCTCAGTCGGGCAAATAGCTTTCGGCTCAGAATCAGTAATCTCGTATCGTGCGCAGCTGCTTGGCGAAGAATGGAAGCTTGGCAGTGTTCGCGCCTTCATTCGTACATGGGTTTCTACTGGGTACAAGGGTATTCCGCCTGAAACGCTGCCCATGATGGAAAAGTGGCGGATCAAAGGAAACGAAAAAGGCTTTGCTGTCCAATCCATGTGCCCAGAGAGCGGGCCGCTTACCGATATAGAGATGGATGGAATAGTCTCCGGTGTTCTTGAGTGCTATTCGAATGGCCAATTAAGCCTGCGAGACACCTGCTACGCGATGATTTTGGCAATGACGGGTAGGAGGTCGATCCAGATCACGTCCCTAAAGATTAAGGATCTTTTGGTTATCGCGGATAAATACTATATTAATTTCCCACGCGGAAAACAGCGCTATGGCAAGTGGCGAAGTGCGTTTAAAACGTTTCCTGTCGTGGAGGATCTTTGGCTTCTCCTTCAGACCCAGGCGGAGAGCGTTAAGGCGCTATTCAATGAGCGCGTCGCTGGCGGAGTTTCAGTGAAGCTTGTTCCAGAACTGCCGCTCTTCCCGGTCATGGAAAAGTACGACCCCTCGGAAAACCTAGAGGAATTGCTATCAGGCGATTTCTTGCATGCGCCCACTTCAGCGATCACCTATGCAATGAATACCGTTAAGTCTCAGGTTGCTGTAATTAGCGAGCGGACAGGCGCTATTGCTCACATGAATCCTAATCGCTTCCGATACACCCTCGGAACCAACCTCGCCAGAGAGGGCAAGGGGGAGTACGTCATCGCTGAAGCGCTTGATCACTCAGATTCCCAAAACGCTGGCGTGTACGTGAGGAACATCCCTGAGTTCGTTGAGCAGATCGACAAGGCTGTGGCCTTGCAGCTTGCGCCTCTCGCCCAAGCGTTCAGGGGGGTGCTTGTGGTCAATGAGGCGGCGGCTTGGAGAGGAGGGGATCCTTCCAGTCGAATATACAGCTCAGGTGGCAACGTCGGCAGCTGTGGAAGCTTTGGCTTCTGCGGTGCGTTGGCCCCTATCGCCTGTTACACGTGCTCTCACTTCCAGCCATGGCTAGACGGCCCTCATGAGCTTGTACTGGATCAGCTGATCAGTGAGCGAGACAGCGTGCTTCAGGCGACAAATGATCCCAAGATCGCATCTGTGAATGACCGGCTCATTTTGGCGGTTGGCGATGTCGTGACCCGCTGCAAAGCCATGAAGAGCGAGCTTGTTCATGTCTAACGTCATTCTTTTCGCTCCCAAGGCCCAGCTAACCTGCCGCGAGAACCTCGATGAGTTCGTTCTCATGTGCCGAGATCGACTCACAGTCTTCGGTGAGGATCTTGACTGGTACAGCCATGCCTGGCCTGGTGTTGGCAACTTCACCAAAAAAGCGGCACCTTCTCGCGGCTACACAGAGGCCCAGCTGTTGAGCGCGGACATCCTGTCTTTCGCTAAGGCATATGTGCGCTATCAACAGGGTCATAACCCCAGCAAGCTCAAAAACGAGTTCAAAGCTATCCGTTGTATTGAGGAGGCGCTATTAACGGTCAAGGGTTGTGCAGACATCACTCAGACTGATCTGAGCGTGTTAGATGAAGCTGGCAGGGTTGCCGCGACGTATGAATCGACCAGTTACCAGGCGGGCATAAGCCTGGTGAAACTGGTTGAGTTCCTTAACGAAAGCGGGATTATTGCAGCCCCGCTTGTTTGGAGGAGCCCCTTCAGAAAGCCTAAGGAAATTCATCGTACAGACGCTATTGGAAAGCAAAAGCGCGAAGAGAAGATGCCTCCCGAAGGCGCTCTAGAAGCAATGGCAGAGATGTTCTTTAACGATCTGCAAGCACCCAGGGATTGCTTTACTACATCGATTTTCGCCTTGTGTGCCAGCGCTCCATCACGAATCACCGAGGTTCAAGACCTGCCTTTAAACTGCCTGCATCGCGAGCTCGATCGTAAGACCAAAATGGAAAGAGTTGGCCTCCGGTTTTATGCTGGTAAAGGCTATCAGTCAGATATCAAGTGGGTTCCGACTGTCATGACTGAGGTTGCCGAGGAGGCTGTTCGGCGTCTCACCCAGTTGTCGGCACCAGGCCGAAAACTGGCCCAGTGGCTAGAAGCTCATCCTGATAGGTTTTATAGGCATGAGGCGTGCCCGAACGTCGAAGAGCATCACCCATTAACGCCTGAGCAGGCGTTGCTTGCTCTGGGGCTTTTGCCCGGAAAATCTGCCATCGGCGTTCTGAAGCAAAAACTGAGGTCTTACGCGCCCTTTAAGGAGTTCTACGCCAAAAACGGCTTCGTTACTTTGGGGTTTCTGAATGAGTTTGTTCACAGCACGCTACCGAAAGACTGGCCATGGCTGAACAAAGAGCGTCACATCAAATACGCCGAAGCGCTTTGCTGCTTTAGGCAGGGCGAGTTCCGAGAGGATCAAACCACCAGCCCCGTTACTGTTTGGGCCCCTGGGAAAAGTACATTCACCACTGACATAAACTATATCGACGGCCAAGAGCGCAGCATCTGGGAGCGCTACAGCTATAAGAACGTCGACGGCACTCCCATCTCGATGGCTTCGCACCAGATCAGGCACTTCCTGAACACCATCGCTAATCGCGGTGACATGGGGCAGTTGGCCATTGCCAAGTGGTCGGGCCGAAAGAACATTCACCAGAACGCTACCTACAACCACATGACCGACGAAGAACACGTCGAGATGGCCAGGGGGGCGGGGATTGGTACGGCTTTGGGGAAGGTTCGGCAGAACTTGCCGGTAACACTTGCTGATCTCGAAGCGGTTGGCGATGGAGTAGCTCACGCCACCATCTTCGGGTTCTGTGTGCATGACTACTCAATGCTCCCCTGCCAGAAGCATAGGGACTGCTTGAATTGCACCGAGCACGCTTGCGTGAAAGGAGAGGCCATCAAGCTCGAACGCTTGAAGGCCCATCGTGATGCAATTCAGGATCAGTTGGCGAAGGCTCAAAGCGCCAATGAGGACGGCATCTACGGGGCTGATCGGTGGAGCGCACACCAGATCAAAACACTTGAAAGGGCTGATCAGCTCATCGCCATCCTAGAGTCGAAAGATACCCCTGATGGGACGATTATCCGCCTGAGCAGTGATCAGGAGTTCAGCCCGCTGAAGCGCGCTATTGCTGCTCGTTCATCCGCCCCAAGCCTGCCCGCACCTGCGGAAGCTGAGCCAGACATGGACGAGCTTCGTGCTCTACTGGGGGTTTAACCAAATGGCCAAGCATCTGAGCGCCAAAGATCTCGACTTGATCGTGAAGCTGATTGATGGCTGGGAGGGGAAGCTGGCGTGGGAGGCGCTTTGCGATGCTGTTGAGCCGCTGATCGGGTCTCGGCCCACTCGGCAGACACTGAATTCGCACGAGAGGATCAAGACTGCCTTCACCCACCAAAAGGCCCGTCTGAAGTCAGGGGTCGTCTCTACGAAGCGTCCGCCAAGCCTCCGTATTGCTGAGCAGAGAATTCGCCGGCTGGAAGCTGAGAATTATCGGCTGGAGCGTGAGAACACGCGTCTGTTAGAGCGGTTCATTCGCTGGCAGTACAACGCACACAAGCACAACGTGTCGCAGGAGAAGCTGGACGCGCCTCTGCCGTTTGTTGACCGCAACTCGTCGGAGAAGAAGTCCTAATAGCTAACGGGTGGCAGATCGCCGAAGAGAACCTGGCTGCATTCCTCGCCTGGTCTACCTCCAGTCTGATGCCGACTTCCTTGAGTACGTGCATCGTGGCAAGTTGAAGGGGTTCTACCCCGTTTCCACGGACGGTTTGAAAAGGGCTGAAAACTTCAAATCTTGCCGGGCGACTCTACGACGCATTCGAGGGTTATGAAACCGCTCGATGTAATCGAACAGATCCGCCCGTGCCTCATCACGAGTTCGATACGACTGATGGGCGACGCGCTCCCGTTTGAGCTGACCGAAGAAGCCTTCACAGGCCGCGTTGTCGCCGCAGTGCCCGACGGCACTCATGCTGCAGACCAACGTGTTGTTTACCCTCCAGGGTGGCTATTTCCGTGATGTCCGTGAACCATTTGCGCTCCGGTTCCTGCGCGTTGAAATCGCGCTCCAGATGGTTTTTTACGCCTACTGGACTACCGCTGGCGGCTCTTCCAAAGCCACGCCTCTTCCGACGTGGCCAGCCTTGAATGCGCTCAGCCGCTATCAGCCGAGCAACGCGGTTCAGGCTGACGGTTTCGCCCTCGTCGAGTAGATCCTCGTGCATCCGTGGCGCTCCGATCACACCACGGCTGTCCCCGTGGATCTCCCGAATGCGCCTTATCAGGCGCGCATTCTCTTGAGCTCGCAGGCTTGGTTCGCGATCCTGCCAGGCGTAATGGCCACTGGCAGAAACCTTCAGGCAACGGCACATCAGTCGTACCGGGTACTCGTTGCGGCAGCGCAGGATCACTGTGTACCGCTCGATAACTCCTTGGCAAAGTACGCTGCCGCGTCTCTTAAAAAATCACGCTCCTTGGTGACTCGGGCCAGCTCGCGCTTGAGGCGCGCAAGCTCCACCACATTGTTTGAGCCATGATGGCAAAGTACTATCAGAGCAGCCTCCAGCAACCGATTTCAATGGACATTGTGCATGCGCGATACGATCAGAACGGACACACGCACTCCCCGCAACTCCCGAAGCGAGAAAAACACATCGCCGTTCTTAGCAAAGGCTGGCATACCTCGTACAGGTGACGATCAACTGCCTGGGTATTACTCCGAAGAGGAGCAGATGTGGGTGGTCGACACAGCGCAAGGCACACAGCCCATCATCAATGAGCATGCGCTGTCGCAACTGCTGACCAAGACGCGGGCGCACGAAGAGGAGGATGACGATTCCTACCTTGCTCTTGAGCTGATGACCAAAACGTATCTACAGATCGAGAGTGACGATGACACCCAGCCATCGGGCTTCAACAACCTTTTGCAGCTAACGACCAAGACCGCCTCAAATCAAGAAGCTGATGACAATCGCTCGGCGTGCCCGCTGCTTGAGCTGGTCACTAAAAGCAAGGTTCAGCAGGAGGCCGATGACGATGGCTTCCAGTCCTTTGGATTTCACTGCTGAGCAGGACGGACTGGGTTAGGGGAATCGCATGCTGTTGTTAGTCACAAATCGCCGCGACATCACGATTGACTATGTGGTGGCCGAGCTCAAGCGCCGGAAGACGCCATTCTTTCGCCTGAACACCGAGGATCTGCCGTCAGCCCGCTGCATCATGTCTGCGTTTCCCAGAAGCGCGTGGTCGCTGCTCTTCGGAGAGCACGAAGTCAGCGGTTCGGACGTTAAAGCGGCGTACTTCAGACGTCCTGCCCCACCTGCCAGCAACCTCACGATTACCGATAATGGCGAGCGGGAGTATGCAGAGGCAGAATGGGGGGCCTTCCTGAAAAGTTTGTATTCGCGCCTGGAAGGCCTATGGCTAAACGCGCCCATGGACATCTTTGCGTCGGAGGACAAACCGAGACAGTTGATGCTCGCAAGCGAGATCGGCTTCCACGTGCCACAGGTCATGATCACCAACGACATCACAACGGTGCGCAAGGTCATCCAGGTAGGGCCAGCGATCGGGAAGCCCCTTCGGCAAGCGTTGATCAATGGTGAGCAGGAGCGGGTTATTTTCACGACCCGGCTAGAACGCCTGAATGACAGTGACCTGGACGCCATTGCAATGGCGCCGTTCATCGTTCAGACCGAGATCAAAAAGCAGTACGACGTCAGGGTAACGGTCGTAGGCAGCCAAGTCTTCGCGACCGCGATCAGGTCACAAGAGCATGAAGAAACCAAAGTGGATTGGCGTCAGGGGAGCCGGCCTGATCTGAAGCACGAACGCATTGAGCTTCCCCGCGAAGTAGAGGAGCAATGTGCAGCGCTCATGAAACGCCTCAACTTGCGCTATGGGGCAATCGACTTTATTTGCGACCAACAAGGAAAGTTCTGGTTTCTAGAGATCAATCCGAATGGTCAGTGGGCCTGGATCGAAAACCTCACCGGGTACCCAATTGCCGCTGCGATCGTAGATCAGCTTGAGGACATCGCACGATGCCAAAGCTAGTTCCTCTGTGGCTATGGCCCCGCTTGATGCCTCTATCGCCGGAAGACGAAGCCCGTCAGAAGAAATGGCTTCAAGGCGAGCAAGAAAAGATCAACCAGGGAGCCTGGCTAGAGAAGAGCGATGTCGCGCTGGAAGAGGCCCGTAGGCTCTTTGACGCCGAGCATGAACGTCGTCGGGCAGCAGACAGCAAGGCTGGCCTTTACCTCGCCGCTATCACCGCGCTAATGCCGATTTTGGCGACCATTGTGCCAGGGCTCTGGGACGAGCAAATCAGCAGGGCATTGACAGGCATCTTGCTGGGTATCTTCATCTGCGCGCTGCTCTTTCTAATGCGGGCTGCCTTATGGGCTCTGCAAACCATCACGGCCACCGCTGCTGCCCAATTAGGCGCAGGCGACATCGCTAAAACCTTCAACTCGGAGAAGCCCGAAGAGAACCTAGTGAAGCAGTTGCTGAGTGCCGTGGTTTACAACTACCCCGGTACAAACCAGAAAATCAGCTGCATCAAGATGACGCACGAGTTCCTGCTGCGTGCCTTCTTCTGCTTCTTGGCGTTCCTGGCTGTCCAGGCCGTCTGGCCAGCAACAGTGTGGACGATTGGCCGGATTCATAACGAGATCATCACCCCGCTCATGAGCTGTTTTCCATAGGGCTCACGCCACTACCCAAGGCTTTTAGCCTCGACACAAGGACAGCAAATGATCACGAAGATCAAGATTCAGGGCTATCGAATCTATGGCGACTTCACGCTGCAGCCAAACAAGAAGCTCAATATCTTGGTTGGTGGAAATGATGCCGGCAAGTCGACCCTGCTGGAGGCGATCGGCCTCGCTCTGAACGGGCGCATCGGTGGTCGATCCGCACAAGAGGAGCTGCATCCGTATTGGTTCAACAAGGAGCTCGTCGACGAGTTTCTGAAGCGCTGCGCGTCGGGGGAAAAGCCAGGCCTCCCTGAAATCTTAATCGAGCTGTTCCTGGAAAACCGGCCAGAGCTGCAATTTCTCTGTGGTGCTATCAACAGCGACAGAAAGACCAATGCCGGCCCAGGAATTTCCTTTAAGGTCGTTCCCAACCCCGAGTACGAGGAGGAGCTAGCGCAATGGCGTGAGTCACCTACCGCGCTCATGCCCGTCGAATACTACAAAATCGAGTGGCGGCATTTTGGGGACGAGGCGCTTATTCGGCGCCCACGCCAGATAGCCGTTGCGATGATCGACTCTCGCACTGTCCGATCGAGCTCAGGAATCGACTATCACCTGCGACAGATCCTGAGTGACCATTTGGAGCCAAACGAAAAGGCCAAAATTGCTCAGCAATTCCGCTTGGTCAAAGAGTCGATGACTACTGAATCGCTGGGGGAGGTGAATAACCGACTCCGCGAAATTAGGGCGCCTCTCGATAACCAGGTCATGGCTTTGGCCATGGATCAGAGCTCCCAATCATCCTGGGAAGGATCGGTCACACCGCATGTGAATGATGTGCCATTCGCGCTGGCAGGTCAGGGGCAACAAGCCTCCATTAAGATCTCATTGGCCATGCAGCGCCTGTCCGAGCAGACCAGCGTCGTCATGATTGAGGAGCCAGAGAATCACCTTTCTCATACGAGCCTGACGACCTTGCTCTCGCGCATCGACGATGCCGCAGGCGAACGCCAGTTATTCATCTCTACGCACAGCGCCTACGTACTGAATCGGCTCGGCCTGGACTCGCTGCGTATTTTTTATAAGGGTTGTTCGTCTGAGATCACGGGGCTCAGCCCCGATACGGTCAGTTACTTCCAGAAACTGCCTGGCTACGACACGCTACGCATGGTGTTGGCTCACAAAATTGTCTTGGTGGAAGGGCCTTCGGACGAGATTCTCTTCGAGCGCTTCTTCCGTGACATGTGTGGGGCGCTGCCGATGCAGTACGGTATTGATGTAATGAGCATGCATGGATTGGCACTGAGGCGCTGCCTCGAACTCTGTGCCGCAATTGATCGCCCCGTCGCAATCCTTCGAGACAACGATGGGTGTGACCCAGAGGTTCTTAGGGAACCCGTGGCCGATCTTCTTCAAGCCGGTCGACGTGAGCTATTCATCGGTGCAAAGGAAGCAGGCCGTACGTTGGAGCCACAGCTGATTTCATGCAATAGCGCGGAGACGTTACGCAGGGTGCTTGGCATTACCGAGCAGGCCGATCTTGCTAAGTGGATGACCCGGGAGAAGACAGAGGGCGCGCTGCGAATAGCGTCATCAACAGAGACCATCGCCGCGCCGCCCTACATGGCTGAGGCTGCGGCATTCATCCATGGCTAATAATTTCCTGACGCTAGCCGTGGCGGGCGCTCGAAAGACACAAGGGCTAGTAGAGCACTGCAAGGCACTGCCTGCCGATCGTAAGGTCGTGCTCATCACGTTCGCACAGACCAACCAGATCGAGCTTCGCGAACGAATTAAACAGCATGCCGGCGATCGCCCTGCACTAGAGGTCTCAGGATGGTTCAGCTTTCTGCTGCGCCACTTCGTCAAACCCTTCGTGCCTTTTGTTTTCCCCGGAAAGCGTTGTATGGGGTTCAACTTCGATGGTGATCCGGGGAGATACGCCTCTGGGGTGGGGCGCTTCTTCGACTCTGCGAGCAATGTCTACGCAAGGGAAATTGCCCGCCTATCCCATGAACTGATAGGTAAAAGCGGCGGTGCTTTGATTCATCGTCTTGAGTGTTTGTACGACGAGATTCTGATCGACGAGGTGCAGGATTTTTCAGGGTACGACTGGAGCATCTTGGAGGCACTATTTGGTACGCGCATAGAGATCCGGCTCGTGGGGGACACACGCCAAGCGGTCTTTTCCACAAACCCACACAGCAGGATGAAGAAGGCTTTTGCCTACTCCAAATCACTTGGTTGGTTCAGAGGGCAGCAGGAGGCAGGTCGCCTAGAGATCACCTACAGCTCCATCACCTGGAGGTGCTGCCAGGCGATCGCCACATTCTCCGACACTATTTTCGAGCCAACCTGGGAGTTCCCAGAAACAACCTCCGAGAATCACGAGGCCACGGCGCATGACGGGGTCTTTCTAGTGAGGAAGGAGCACGTCAGTCAGTACGTCGATACATTCCAACCTCAGTGCCTTCGCAACAGCATCAGGTCGGGCAGAGAATTCGATCTTGATTACATGAATTTTGGTGTGTCGAAGGGGCGAACCTTCAACCGAGTGCTTATCTATCCCACCAACCCTATTGGCAAATTCATCAGCAAGGGTGAGTACCTCCTACCACTGTCGGCAGCTGACTTCTATGTAGCGGTCACACGAGCCCAGCAGAGCGTGGCGATTATCCTTGATAAGCCTGGCGCGTCGCCGCTTCCCTATTGGTCACCCTCGAACGCTTGAACGTTGGCAGCTGCCTTGATCCGAAAGCAGCATCATTGCCTAAGAGCAGCCTGCTCCGAGCAAGCTACGCAGCCCAAGAGAAAATAGCGCGACTGGCTCTTGGGAGCGCCTGGGGCTGCTGTGATACGCCTTGCCTAGTATCGACCTAGAGTAAAGCGCTGCGACAAGAGACCGACGGTTCGGCGTTTCTTTGCTGATACTCGGCACCGATAAAACCGCGATTTAGCGATTGTCTCCCGCCAGCTTCATCACCCGATAGTCTTGCACAAGCACCAACTTCTCCATCATCTCGAAATCGGGATGTTCACCCATGTACTCTCGCAGCTCCTCGAAAGCATTGGTCGACAGGGCAATCGCGTATTTCCTCGCCTCGCCTTGCGCTAAGTGGGGGATATTGAGCGCAATTGCATCGAAAAGCCCCTGTGCAGCCTCGCGCTCAAAACTCTGTAGACGTTCATTACTTACCGGAGTGAGATCGAGCGTATTTCGAATCATCCCCATCGCCATCTCATTCAATTCTCGGATCTGAAGCCTTGCCGACGCGGCGAAAGGAACTGCATCGTTCTGCGCGAGATCGGTCAGGCCGCAAACCCGGCTGATTTGCGCATGGATGTCGCCTTTCTCCGTCGAGCCACTTTCGTCCTCGATCAGATACTTAAGCTGATCCAGTTCTTCAGTGATGGCCGCGATGATGGATGCTTCCCAATCTGAAGCCTGCGGGATGAACATTACCTACCTCCAGGTGTGTGGGCGGGAGATAGTACCCGCTGCAGGGGCTTTCGGTGACTCAGGAGCGTCTTGCTTAGGCGCTAAATGGTGCCGCTTTCAAAAGACCGCTTTCGGCCATAAGGAGTCGCTCAGTTCAGGCTATCCGTGTCCACTGCTGGCCGGCAGCTTGGCTGGAAGCGGTCGATCACGACAGTTTTGAATAGGCATGAAGATGTTTTCCGGCTTATAGGGGGTCTTTTTTAGCCGTCCAACGACAAAGTGCATTACCAACCGCGATTACAATCCAGGCGTAAACGGCAGCCATTAGATCGTCCAAGACGATGCCTATGCCTCCACCCAAAGCCTCGAGAAGATTCAGCGGCGGCAACTTGATGGCATCGAACAAACGAAACAGCAAGAAAGCAATAACCAGAATCCAGGGACGACGCGTCAAAGCCAGCCCTATCACCGAGACTGGAAACATCAGGTACTCATCCGCAACGATTTGCGGCGAGTCGCCACCGCCCTGCCACAGCGCAGCCCAATGGCAAAGAGGTACAGCGATAACCAGCAGCATCACTAGTATGAGGGCCTGCCGTATTGGCGGATGACTCAGCAGCCACCAAGCCAGAGGCAAGCCAAGCAACGAACCGAAGGTTCCAGGCATGTACGGCAGCAGCCCGAGGCCAAAGCCCGTGGCCAGCTGCACCACCATGGTCTCTATCATCAGGTTCAGTGATCCGTCTCGTAGGTTATCCATGCCGATTGGCCAGGTTGGCTAACCAGCCTTTCAGGAGGAGAACGTGCCCAGGCATTGTTAATACTTGCGACCTGAGCAGCGTCTCCGTCCGCCGAGGAGAACCGAGCATCCTGGCACGGAGCAACCGAGTCCGGGCGGGCCGGGCTACGAAGCAGTCGTGACAGGCAGTATGCGTTCCAGTATATCAGCGAGCGTCACGACGCCTTTCATGCGCCCGTCGCTCATGACCACTGCAAGCTGAACGCTCGATTTACGCATGAGCGCCAGGGACTCGAAGACCGGCGTGTTGGCGTCGAGAACGAAAACCTCGCGTGCAATCTCATGCGCCGGCCGCGAATCCGACTCAAGCAGCGTGTCTCGCAGATGAACGACAAGAGGTGGCCTGCCATCGGGACAAAGAATCAGGATACGGAGGTGGCCTGATTGAGCGGCGATGCTGCGCACTTCAGCAACGGACGCATCAAACTTGACGTGGACAGGGACAGCATCCCCCTTTACCAGCTCTTCAATTGGCATAGATCCGAGATCGATAAGACTGGATATTTGCTGCTGCAGAACCGGCTGGAGCGTCCCGACTTCAGCGGAGTGCTCGACTAGCTTGCGAATGGTGGCGATGTCCCGCCCTCCGACGGCAGCGCTTTCGACAGGCTCGACGCCGGACGCCCTGACCAGACTGTTTGCAATCTTGTTTACCCACCGCATCAGCGGCCGCAGCGGCCAAATGTAGGCGCGCGATATGAGCCCCACGGCGAGCGCCGATTTTTCCGGGTGTGCTATCGCCCAAGATTTGGGTGCCATCTCACCAACGACCAGATGCAGGAACGTCACCACGAAGAGCGCAATCGCGAAGGACGCCCCACCTGCCGCCCACTCCGGCACACCCCAGACGACCAGCAGGGGGCCGAGCCAGTTGTCGACGGCGGGCTTGGTGACTGCCCCTAATGCGAATGTACAGAACGTAATGCCGAGCTGAGCCCCCGCAAGCATGAGGGTCAGGTCGTTCATTCCGCGCAGCGCGGCTCGAGCAGAGCTGCTGGTCGCAGCGAGTTCTTCAAGACGGTGTCGGCGTGCGCCGAGCAGTGCGAATTCGATGATGACGAAGATTGCACTAAGAACGATGAGCGCAAGGGTCACCAACGTGACGATCAGAGGATCATTCATTGGGAATCCTCCTGCTTTATCGTCTCGACAAGCGTGACACGCACCTGCGTCGGCACGTACCGCTCAACCCGAAGTACCTCGATCAGCAGCTGACGCTGCACAGGGATATCGGAAACAAGCTCAGAAGGCTCCTCGGGCAAGGTTATCGTCACAATATCGCCCTCGGCAGGCAGTGCGCCATGCTCAGCAATCAATAGGCCGGCAACGGTTTCTACGTCTTCGCGCGGTAGGTCATAGCCGAGCGCACGTTCGACCTCGTCCAGGTGAACGTCACCGTCCATGACCCAGACGCCGTCTTCGCCCAGAACGACGGGCGCAGCGCTTTCTTCATCATGCTCATCTGTGATCTCGCCGACGATTTCCTCGGCAAGGTCCTCAAGGGTCAATACGCCCACGAAGCTGCCGTATTCATCGATGACGCAGGCCAACTGGTTATTAGTCTGAATGAGTTGCGCCAGCGCATCCGGCAGCGCCATGAGGGTCGGAACGACCGTGGCCGGTCTCATGACTGCCTCGATCGTTTCTTCAGTTTTGCCAGCGGACAGCCGGATGAGCACATCCGTGAGGTGAACGACACCGATAGGTGTGTCCTCGTGGATGACCGGGTAGCGGGTATGACCACTGGCCATGAGTTCGCGCAGCTCAAGCAATGTCGTTTCGGGAGTAAGCCAGTCGACCTGTGACCGAGGAATCATCGCGTGCTCAACGTTCTGCTGAGGAAAGTCGAGAACGCGATCCATCATCAGCGAGAGTTCTATGGGAAGGTCTCCACTGTCACGCGAATCAGAGATGATGTGCGGTAGGTCGTCGGCAGAGACACTTACGTCCAGATCATGAACCGGCTCAATGCGCAGCATTCGCAAGAAGAGGTTGGCTGATTTGTCGAAGAATCCGATCAGCCACCCGAATACCGTCAGGTAGATCAGCGTCGATCGGGCAAGGGCTCTGGCCATAGGATCAGCATTCGCTATTGCCAAATTCTTTGGATAAAGCTCGCCAAAGATCATCTGGATGACGGTGGCTAGTACCAGAGCAAGTAGCGTACCGACGGTTACACCAACCTCCGTAGGAACGCCTACGCCACCCAGCAGCACCCCGAGCGACTTTCCAACCAGCGGCTCGGCCGCGAAACCAACCATCAGACCTGTCACTGTGATTCCCAGCTGAGCACCCGAGAGCATAAAGCTGGTCCGCTTTGTGACTTCGAGCGCGCGCTTGGCAGAGGCATCACCGTCAGCGGCCAGTACGGCGAGTCGCGTACGGTCGACGGCCATATAGGCGAATTCCTGGGCGACGAAGTACCCGTTTGCCGCAATGATTGCCAGGATAACAAGGGTTCCGAAAAGCAGAGTGAGGGTCGGTTCGATCACCGCATCACCTCATCATTTTTCGTTTCAGAAGAGCATCTACAACCGCTGGGGCTAGTGGTGTCCACAATGGATCCGGAGTGACAAAAGGAACCCCTATTATATTCTTTACCAGCCACCGGGCCATTTGGATGATTAACGCGGATAAATACTCGCGAAGACCGCGCAGGCGGTGACTCTTAGGGGTTTTTTGCCTGCGTTTAAAACATTTGAATACAAATGCAATTAGCTGGCCGGGCGATCACCAAACGTACCCATGCGGCGTCGCGTGAATGCTGAGCCAAACTCCGGTAAGACGTACGCTCGAAGCTTGCTGTCGATGGCCAGATTGAGGAATGGGCAAGCTCTTCGCATAGCTCACCATGGCGCTAACAGTACGACTCTGGGACAGGTGAACCTCGTTACCATGCCATTTGCCGCTTTCGCTGGCATCAGATCCGCGAAGGAGCGATAGCACTTTCGCGCCATACCTAGCCGCCGCAGGGGGATACTTGTCCGCAGGGATCGTGGAGCAAGTATCTGCTGCACCATCCTTAGCCGAGTGTCTTCTTGCGGCCAATAGCTGCCGGTGGCTACAGAATGCACTGGGCTAAGAAACCTAATCACCAGGCGCCTCGAAGTAGCTAGGTCCCTCGGTGGTTGTTGGGCTGCATTTGATTAGTGCGTTGTTAACAGGGAGCCCCAACCATATAGTTCCTGTCAGGCCTAAAATCATGAACGCCATAGGCTTGGTTAGCCGATTTGTGATCTTGACCCACTCATTGATATCGACGCCTGAAGGAGATGGATTGATTTCTGGGTGTGTGTGCCATTCGCCCAGATAATCCATTGTCTTTTCACTAACATGCCATTGTTCCAAGGCGATTTGCTGATGATGAGTAGACCTGTCAAATCGGAAGCGGCGGCGCCGATCGGTCAACTGCGGAACTGTAACTTGGACGATGTGAAGGTGTGGACCTTTCCGGTATCCCAGTAAAATCCCCCCGGCTTCGGTTTTGTCGCTTCGGTCTTGGCGGTACCTATCCATGGTCTGGAGAGGCTCGTCTTCTACAAGAATTTTGTGATGTTGTGGTGAGGCTTCCCACACTATTGCGGTTCGCATGCAGGACTCTCGTGAGCGGTTAGGCGGAGGTCCTAGGATCTGTGAAATTATCCCCTGAACAATGTTGAGGTATGCCACCCGCAGAGCGGCGCTGTCTGAATCAGACATCATTCATCCTTATGTATTGAGTTTCTTAACAGTCCCGAACGCTGAGTCGGCAGGTGGCACATTGGTATCATAGGTGTAGGGCTGCGTAAACATCAGATTCGCTGATACTGCCAAGCTTATAAATGGTATGGCCGAATCAGGATTTTCTGTGCATCTCGAAGGTAAATGGTTTTCCGAACGGGTCTTCGTTTTCAGGACGATTACATCCGAGCTGACCGACTGTAATTCATATTCTTCAGACATGCCCTCTGGGTACGAGTCGCTGGGGGTTGGCAAAGGTTGGCCCGACAGCCTCACAGCAAGCTCCGGGGGGATGTTGACACCAGCGAGGGTCAGCGATTTGGTCATGGATTTCATATTGGTCAGAGAGACCGACATCCGCTCGCTGTCGCCAGTCCAGACCCCAGCCCCCACCACGTCATAGGTGAATTTATAGGGCTTATCCTCTACCACGCCTTCCAGCGTCATGACCCCGATCACATTGTATTTACCTTGCTGGAACAGGTCAGTTTTACCTTGGAAGCTGGCGGTGCCCCCGGTGATAGGATATGAATAGTCGCTCTCCCAGCGACCTACCAATTTCGCATTCTGATGATCCGGCGGGTAGTAAACAAGTAGGACCGTGAGAATGCCTGACAGACCGCTGATGGCAGCGATCAGCGAGCTAATTCTTTTAAATATGGGTGAAAAATTAGTCAGTTTTAAACTTTTCATTTAAATGTCCATGTAGTGTGTCGGCACACTCTGGCGTCCAGCAGGCGCAGAAAACCAACCGGTGTAGCCTTTTCTGTGGGTAGGCATTTGACGGACGTCCCGTTATGAGAGACGTGCGTGTTGCATGGAACGGCAAGACAGAATTAGCACCATGTCGATTGGGCCTCCTCTGCTAACAGGGCTTGCTCTTTAATAGACTCAGTGTCTTAATCGTCCTTATGAATCTGCAAACGGAGGGCGTTAGAATGGCTGGCTCGTCAAATCTGGAAGATGTTTTCGTAACTGAAGGTGTTCCGCTAATCACATTTGTAAAACCCCCAAATTATACCGCGCTGTTGGTAGATATACGTCGCGAAGCTAAGCCCGTAATAATCGAAGGCCAGTCAGGAACTGGCAAAACGACTACCTTGAAAAAAGTGTTGTCAGATGTATTTCCCGACAATCCTCCCCGAGTCTTAACGCCTAGAAACCCTGACGACCTTCCTATAATTGAAGCAATATCAGAAAAATCCGGTGCGGAAATATTCGTTATCGATGACTTCCACAGACTACCTAAATCCACCAAAGAAAGATTAGCTAACCTTGCGAAGGTTGTTGCAGAACGGGAAGATCGGGCGGGCCTTCCCAAAATAGTTATCATAGGAATAAATGAGGTAGGCTCCGATCTAATTCAACTTGTGCCAGATATCGCCAAACGAATTGGGGTACATCGAATATCTCCCGGCACGTCAGAAGCCATTCGAGAAATAATCAGCCTAGGTTCAAAGCAGCTAAACATTATAATATCCGACCACGATGGAATTATTTCCGACAGTCGCGGCGACTATTGGCTCACACAGCAAATTTGCAAGACTATCTGCATAGCAGCGGAAATATCCAAATCCCAACAAAGCACAAAGACAGTAACCTGGCAGCACGCAAATATCAGGGATTTAATAGTCGCAACACTAAAACATAATTATGACGCACCGGTTCGTGAGTTTTGCCGCGGCCGGAGGTTTAGACCATCAAACGATCCATATTTCAAGCTTCTGAGAGCAATATCAGAGCAAGAGTCTTCGAACGTTGATTTAAATGAGCTAGCCAACTCCAGGCCAGATATTAAGGGCAGCATCAATAATATAAAGGACCACAGGCTAACGGTTCTGCTTGAGAGGAAGGAGGCATGCTCAAGATTATTCTATTATGATTCGGCTACAAAAAACTTTGCACTTGAAGACCCAGCATTGTTTTTTTATCTAAAAAACTTGAACTGGGATGATCTTCGACAGCGTTGCGGCTTTAGAGATGGCGCGAAAGACTTCGAGTTTGATATAGCCATTTCATTCGCGGGAGAGAATCGGGTCCTAGCTAAATTCATTGTAGATCAGCTGGCAGAGCTCGACATCTCATCCTTCTACGATAAAAATTATGAAGACAACTATTTAGGTGGCCCGTGGGCAAAACTTTTTAAAGAGATCTTTGTTGAGAAATCTCGCCTAGTCGTCGCGATATTGGATGCACATCACTATGAAAAAGTCTGGCCGACGTTCGAGCGAGACTGCTTTACAGTCAGAGTCGCGCAGTCCGAAGTGATACCTATAATTCTTGATGACACTGTCTTCCCTGGCTTTCCAAAGGATTTGGTATCGATTTACACTCGTTTGGAAGGAGACATCGAATCCAATAAAAATAATTTAATTGATAATGTAGTTCTCAGAATCGCTTCGAAATTAGACTCACTGTAATCATGATGGTGCCGGGGGCATTAATGGCCTTTACATTACTATCGAGGACAGGCCCCACGTGATAGGCGCGTGGGGCTTCACCGTATAGGCGCATTCGGGCAAATCCAGGTGTAACAAGAAAAATCATAACCCTCTGATTCATAAGCTTAAATTACCTTCGCTGAAGAGAGTGCTCTGGAGTCATGCATGCAGAAAACCACCCCTGAGACTAGTGGTCTACGGACTATAGTCTGCATTATGATTTCATTGCTCTTTTCAATGTGGCACATTGGAGCCGCGTTTACCGCCTATTGAGAAATTCCACAATGAATTTTCGAGCAAATGAACAGTGGCGAGTTAAAGATCCGATAGCTGACTTGCTTGCGCTCTCAGGTGAGCACCGGTATCGAATGGTGGAGCTACTTCTTCACGTTCCCGTGTATATCCTAGAGATGGCGATGCCGGATGGCGACGGTGCCTCTATTTGGCAGCGCTTCATGCTCGACACAGTGGATGACGCCCTGGCTGTCGTCGAACAGTGTGCGCCCCTAGACTTTGTGATAAGCATGCTCTTGCCGCCGACTCATACGGGTAAGCGCGAATCGTATCTGGGTATGGTTGAGGAGGTTAAGGAGGGGGTCGGCTCCAACGGGAACCGCCTCCGGTGTTATACATTCAGGGATGGCAGAGAATATTTTGAGCCAGACGATGAGCCACCGTGCGACGCTAGAGTAATTTACCGAAGTGCCTCATCAGCGGCGGCTTAAAGTCCGCTGAGGCTGGTTCGCAATAATGCATAAGTCAGGTCTTGTCTTCGCGGTCGCCCTGAGTGAAGGTCTGCTCAATTTCTTCACGGCCCATTTCGTCGAAGTCAGCGGGGATTCGGATCTGATCAGCCATGAATCCAGTGCGCTTGGGCCGGACTGCATCCGAGTCGTCTGAAGAGTCGCCTTCAACAGATGCTTTAACCAACCCGAAGTCATAATTGGGAATAGTCACAGCCTCGTCGAACATCCTCTGCCTTTCCCACTGCTGCCGGCCGTAAAGCAACATGTCGCCGAAGCAATACTCGCACAGACAAACCTCGTACTGCTCACCAGTAGGCTGGGATTGGTCCCGCCAATTGGCTTGGAGGAGGCCGAACCGTGGCGCTCCCCCTTCCGAGGAGAGATTCTTATCGCAGACGTCGCATTGTGCCGCTTGAGTATCCTTAGAGAGAGGACTTTCCGTCGTTGAGCTGAAGAAGGGCTCGCCGATTCCCCTACCGTATCGCTCTTCAATCAAGCCCTCGACTACAACCTGCCGGGGTGAAGGGTAGTGACGAAGCACGCGGCGCGCGTGTTTCCGCACTTCTTTTGGCAGGTCCAAGTTTTTGGTAAGCTCGATCAACAATTCGCGGGCCTGAATGACTGACAGTGTGCGCTCATGAGGCATTGTCATTGCGGTGGTTCCCCTCTGCTGTATGTGGCTCAGCGTCTATCGCTCTGAAGGCCTTTGTTCATTGTGCTGGACCGTAAACCAAGGTGGACCTTCGTCCCTCTCCAATTAGCCTTTTTTTGTGCTTACAGCGGGCTTATGAGTGTGATGTTCCCCTACCATTACCGCGTTAGCTTACTGCTCTGCGGTAGGTCGGGGTAGCTGGCCTCTCGAATCAGCACTGCGTCACCGGAGTGTCTCGCTCTGGATACACAAAGGCTTCCCGCATGCTTGGCTTTATTTCGGGCAACCGATAACCTTGTCGCTCGTGATTTGTAAAGATTGCGCTCATTTGAGCGGCTAATCTTGTCAAAATACTTAACGAATTTTTGGCATTTCATTGCAAGTCGATGAAATTTAAAGATATTTAATCTGGTGCTTGCTCTCAGGTGAGAAGAACCTTTCTGAGTTCGGCTAAATGCGAATGCGCCTGATGCTGTTGGGCGGCGATAATGCCCTGGGTCAGGCGCTGATCCGCCTGGGTGCCGAGGAAGAGATCGCTTTCCTCGCCCCCCCTTCGCCTGAG
>Ga0233383_1000291_pt1 | contig 20679 bp, 13 predicted proteins | sample ElkDunMinimDraft_14_FD_191542 | JGI IMG/M metagenome (GOLD analysis project Ga0233383, IMG submission 191542) | Fecal eukaryotic communites from dung pellets of Tule Elk in California, USA - Elk Dung G16 | ecosystem: Host-associated > Mammals > Digestive system > Large intestine > Fecal | place...
CGACTTCCAGGGGGCGGATCCGCACCGGCTCTACGCAACGCTGCAGCGCATCCTCGCCCTGCCGGACGAGACCGCGATCTTCGTGGGGCACGACTACGCCCCCGGCCGCCCGCCTGCGTGCATGAGCACCGTCGCCGAGCAGCGCGCGCACAACGTGCACCTTCGCGGCGCGGTCGACGAGGCCGCCTTCGTGACGATGCGCCGTCAGCGGGATGCGACCCTCCCGTTGCCCGCACTGATGCTGCATGCGATGCAGGTCAATATCCGCGGCGGCCGACTGCCCGATCCCGACGCAGCCGGCCGGCGTTACCTGCGTATTCCGCTCGACCGGTTCACATCCCCGGTCACGTAGCGAGCCCGGTCAGGTCGCCGCGGGCAGCTCTTCGACGAACGCGATCATGCGGCGACGCTGCTCGGCATCGGGCAGGCGCCCGCGCCCCGCAGTGAGGTTGTCGACCAGGTTGGAAGCGCGGCTGGTCGCCGGCGTCACGCTGGTCACCGCGGGGTGCGAGAGCACGAACTTCAGGAAGAACTGGCCCCAGGTGGCCGCGTCGAATTCCGAAGCCCAGTCCGGCACCTTGCGGTCACCCACGCGCTGCCACAGCCGTGTGCGCCCGAACGGTGCGTAGACCAGCACGCCGATGCCGCGCTCGGCGGCGAGCGGCAGGATGGTCTCCTCGACATCACGGTTGTCGATCGCGTAATCGACACCGATGAAATCCAGCGGCTCGTTGCGCATGATCTCGACCAGCTGCGGATACGCCGGCTTGCTGGTCGAGGTGACACCGGTGTAACGCACGCGCTTGTCGGCCTTGAGTTCCTTGAGGATGCCGAGCTGGGTCGGCACGTCGCCGAGGTTGTGGACCTGGATCAGATCGATGGTGTCGCGTCCCAGCCGCGAGAACGAAGTCTCGATCTGCGCGCGTGCCTGCGCGGGATCGGCCTTGGCATCGGCACCACGCCCGGCGACGTTGACCTTGGTCGCCCAGAACACACGGTCCGCAATGCCGAGATCCTGCACCGCCTTGCCGGCGACTTCCTCGGAGGCGCCGTAGCTCGGCGCGGTATCGAACACCGCGCCGCCCTGCTCGACCAGCGTGCGCAGCACCTCGTGCAGCGCCGAGGCGTTCTCGCCCGCTGTCTTGGAGAACGTCGCCGAGCTGCCCAGGCCGACGACCGGAATGCGCTGGCCACTCGACGGAATCGCGCGCGTGAGCATCGGCGACTGCGCGGCCTGGGCCAGCAGCGCACCGGGCATCGCCAGCGAGAGTCCGGCGCCAAGGGAAAGTTTCAGGGCATCGCGACGTGTGACCATGGTGTCCTCCTGGTTGGCGCGCAGACGGTGCAGCGTTTGCAGGCGCTCGCCCGGAGGGGTCCGGAACGCTGCGGCGATCGATGTCGGCGCGGGTCGTTCGAGTCTGCAGCAGCCCTGCTGGCCCGGCAAGCGCAGCCCCGCGCGGTGCGCGCCTCACTCGGCGGGCGCACCTGCCCGGCCGCGGCGACTGCGGTGCAGCGCCCAAAGCAACGCGGTGACCAGCAGCCAGGCGAGGAACCAGACGCGCGGGGGCACCGCCGGCGATGGCAGCGCCTGCAGGCCCGGATCGGCACCGGAGCCGGCGAGTTCCCGGGTCGCTGCCTGCATCGCGGCCGCCTGCAGACCCGGCGCATCGTCGGCGCCGCGTACCCACAGCACGCCGCCGCCTTCGATCCGGTGCCAGCCGGGGACGCGTGGCCACAGGCCGGCGCAGCCGCCTGCTGCAGGATCAGGTACCAGCGGGGTGGCCCTTCCGTCGGGCGCCAGCACCTGGGCATCCGCATCCAGCGCGCACAGGGCAACACGCTCGCCGACCCGGGCCTCGGCCCTGAATCCGGTCACGGCCGCGTCGCCTGGACGCGCCAGCGTGCCGGCCCAGGCGCTCCACAGTTCGCCATGCAGGTCTGCGCGACCCGCCAGCGGCAGCTGCCAGCTGTCGGCCAGGGTAACGATGCCGATGCGGCCTTGGCCGAGCGCCTGCCAGCGCATCATGTCGTCCGCGCCAGTTCCGGCCGAAGGCAGGCCTCCGGTCAACGGCAGATAGCCCAATGCGGGCGGCGCCTCGCCGGCAAGCTGCGGATCGAAGGGCGCATCTTCGCTGCCCGGCCCCGACCACGCCCGCAGCCGGGCGAGATCGTCGGGGCCGGCGTCGACGCGCCATTCGCGCAGGCGGCCGGTTTCGATCGCGAGTCCGCCCGTGCGCAACCAGCTGCGCAGCGCGTTCGACGGCGGCTGCGGCGCATGCACCAGCAGTCCCAGGCCCTCGCGCACCGCGGCCAGAAGTGCGGCGCGTGCGGAGGCGCCGAGTCCGTCCCAGGCGCGCGCTTCGATCAGCACGAGATCCTGCTTGCCCAGGCTGGCGGCGTCGAGCGCCGGGGCGTTCCCGGTGACCGCGCCACCACCGAGGGCGATGCGCCAGCGCAGCGAGGTGCCGGCGTCCTCGGCCCAGCGGCGCAACGCGCGCGTATCCGGGTTGGGCGCGCCCGCGAGCAGCAGCAGGCGCATCGGCGCGGATCCGGTGACCACCACCGGCACGTGCGCGCGGGTCCAGGCACTGTCTTCCACCTCCTGGATCGCGACTTGGAACAGCGTGGCGCCGGCGCCGCGCGCGGTGCCGCTCAGCCGGAAGCCGCCGGCCTCGTCGGTGGCAGCGGTGTCGACCACGCGCCCGGCGGGATCGAACAGCGACACCCGGGCGCCTTCGATACCCGTCACGCGTCCGCGCACCACGAAGCGTGCGCCGGGCGCGACATCGCCCGGGCCATCCAGTTCCGCGAGGCCGGGCGCGACCGGCGCAGGCAGGTATGCGAGTGCGCGTCCATCGACCGCGTCGCGGTCGCGCGGATGCAGGCCGGCGCCGACCACCACCAGCTCGCGCACCTGCGGATGCAGACGCAGCGCCGTCGCCAGGTCCGGCATCCGCGTCGCGCCGGGCGACACCTCGCCGGCTTCGGGCAATGCGATCACCTGCCCAGCCGCCGGTACCGGCAGGCCGGCCGCATCGGCGGTCAGCACCACCAGGCGGTCGGGACCGGCCGGCGCGGCTGGCAGCAACATGCGGTAGAGCAGCATCGCCGATGCCGCGGTCAGCACCACCAGCGCGACGCTGCGCCATGCCGCAGGGCGGCGCTCGCTCGGCGCGCGCAGATGCGCGAAGGTCAACCGCGCGATCGACAACAGCGCCGCAGCGAGCAGCACGGCGCCGAGCCAATGTCCGGGACTCATGGCGCATCCTCCTGCAGGGCGTCGAGATAGCGCGCGCCCAGCGCATCGACCGCCGGTCGCAGCACCGGCGCGGCAAGCGGGCGTTGCAGCACGCGCCACAGCTGGCCGCGCAGCGCCTGGCGGCAGTCGACGCAGGCCGGGTCGCGCTGCAGGGCGTCGACCGTGGCCAGCAGGGCCAGCGGATCGTCGACCTGGCGCGGATGCGCCTGCGTCCAGGCGACCAGCCCGGCGAGGTCGGCCTCGCCGTCCCAGGCCAGCGCGGTCCACGCGAGCGCGGGCACATCGGTATCGGCGGCCGACGGTGCGGGGACCGGCCGCGGCGCGATCCCCTCACGCTCGCCGCCGAGGCGCCGGCCCGGATCGACCGGCGGCAGCGTGGCACCGACGCGGGCCAGATAGATGCGGTCGGCCTGCTGGACCTGTTTGATCAGCTCCAGGGCACGGTTCGCATACGGCAGCGCGGCGCGTGGCGCGTACTGGCGCAACTGCAGTTCCGACTGCCACATCTCCCCCAGTGCCGCGCGCAGGACTTCGCGCGTGGCCGGGTCGAGCATCGTGGCCGCGCCGGGCAGATCGTGGGTATGGCCGAAGCTGGCCATCACGTCCTCGGCGCGGCCGAACGTGGTGGCGTCCTGCGGACCGTGATCGTGATCGGCGTGCGCACCCGGCGCGTTGCCCGAAGCCGCGTCCGCATGACCGTCATCGGCATGATCGTGATCGTGGCCGTCGCCTTCGGCGTGAGCGTCCGGCGCCGCGGCCGGCACGTCGGACTGGCCGAAATCGTCGATCGGCAAGGGCTTGCGTGGCGGCGGCGGCGGCGGCGGCGCGGCGTCGGCGGTCGGCGGGGGTTGCGCGCCGCCTTCCGATTCCTCGCCGAGGAACTGGCCGTAGCGCAGGCGCAGGATGCGCTGGTCGACCCCGAGCGCGTCCGAGCGTGCTTCGAACGCAGCCGGCTCGATGCGCGAACGCTCGGCCAGCAGTTTTTCGGCGTCGATGATGATCTGCCGCTGGCTGCGGAAGTAGGCCGGCAACACGTCGCGCGCGAGCCCTTCCAGGCCGTCGGCATCGATGGGCGCAGGCGGCGGCCAGCGCAGGATCAGGCTCGGGCTGCGCGAGGTCTGCGGCGCGGGCACGCGGTTGTCGCGTACCTCCAGTTGCGCCACCAGATCGCCACCCTCCTCGATGCCCAGCGCGTTTGGATCGAGCGTGGTCGAGAACGTCTTCAGCCGCGCGTCCCCGCGCCCGCGCAGGCTCAGCGTGCGGTCTTCGAACGTGATGCCCTCGCCGCTGCCGCGGGTGACCGTGATCCGCAGGCGCGCATCCACGGCGATGCCATGGTCGTCGCTGGCCTCGAACACCAGCGGCCAGCTGCGCGCGCCAGGCGCGTAGGTCGACAGGGTCGCCTCCGGAGTGCGGACGCGGATTTCCGGTGGCCGATCGGCCACCGCATCGAGCCGCCACGGCTGCGCGCGCGCGAGCGCCCCATCGGTATCGCCATCGACGGCAATGCGGTACAGCCAGGACTGCTCGAGGCCCAGCGTGGCGACCCAGGCCTCGTCCTCGCGCACGAAGGCGATCTCGCTTCCGTCGTGCAGCTGCAGGGCGACCTGGCGCGGCTGCGGCGCGAAATGCAGCGTCCAGCGCAGTGTCGCGCCGGCCGGCGCCTGGGCGTCGAGTTCGGTCTGCGTGCGCGGCGCCCGCCCGGTGTAGGCAGGCGCCGTGATCTCCAGTGCCTGCGATTGCAGCACCGGCAGCGCCGCGGCGTTTCCGGTCACGGCGTCTGTCGATGCGGTCACCGTCTCGCGCGGCGCCGACGGCGGCCACCACAGCGCGGCGGCGACGAGCACTGCGCCAGCGATCCATGCCCCTGCGAGCGCCCGCGCCGGCCATGGCGCTGGTGCAGGCATCGACGGGTCGGCTTCGATGCGGGCCTGCAGGCGGGCCCGCTGCAACTGCTGCAGCGGCGCGAGCGTCGCGGGCGTTGCGAACAACAGCGCGGCGCTGTCGTCCATGTCCGTGCGGGCGGCATCCAGCGCACGCGCCTGCCAGTCACGATCGAAACCACGCGCGCGGCGCATGGCAAGCACCGCTGCGACCACGCAGGCGACCGCAGCGACGGCGATCGCCGGGGCCACGCCCGCCGCCCGCCATGCGAGCGCCGCGAGGCCGAACGCAAGCGGCAAGCCGAGCAACAGCACGATCGCGAGCGCACGGCGGCGGATCGATGCGAGGTTGCGCTGCAGGCGGATCGCGACGTTCATGCCGTGCGGTTCCGTCGCGGCGACGCCGCCATCCAGCGTTCCAACGCGAACGCCAGCGCGATCAGCAATGCCAACCACGGCCGCAGGTCACGCGGCGCGGGTGGATACGCGGCAAGGCCGGTCGTCGGCGTGAACTCCTCCGCGGTGATGCGCGCAGGCGCCGGCAGCGGCCGCGCCAGCGCGCGCAGGCGCGCCGGAAACGCGGGATCGAGCACGGCGGGCAGATGCGCCGGATCGAGCGCCCGCGTGAAGCGGATGCAGGTCGCCGCGGCGCAGGGCGCGCGCTCGGCCAGCAGCCCGCCATCGGCATCGCGCCAGGCAGGCTGCCAGTCGGACCCGGGATCGCGCGGCGTGGCAGGCCCGAGCAGCAACACGCCACCGGCTGCGTGCGCCAGCACGCCGGCAGCAGGTGTGCCCTCCCCCCACCATGCCGCCAGGGCATCGGTACGCAACGCCGTCTCCGTCGCCGGCATCGCCAAGGCATCGGCATCATCGGGCCGCCACGCGCGTGCCACCGCTCGCAGTACGCGCAGCGATGGATCGTCGCCGGCGATGGCCAGCACGTCGAGCCGCGGCGCCGCCTGGCCCGGCGGCACGGCGTCATCCGCGCGCGACGGCGCGATTCGCCAGTCGACCACACGCGACAGCGCCACCGTGCCGCCGTCGGCGCGCTCGATCACCTCGGGCGCGACGACGGTCAACGTGGTCCCGGCCGGCAGGGTCATGTCGAGTTCGCGCAGCAAGCTCGAGACGCTTGCGGGCTCCAGCTCCGGTGCATCGGGCCCTTCGATCGGCGGAAAGCCCGGCGCAAGCCAGCGTGGCGGCGCATCACCCTCGGCAACGGCCGGAATCGCATCGTCGGCGACCCCCGGCACGACCACGATCCAGCGCGCCGGTGCCGTCGCCCCGTGCAGCACGGGCCAGGCCAGCCACACCGCCAGCAATGCCAGAAGCAACAGCCGCACCAGCAGCAGCGGCCAGTCGTCGAAGCGCAGGCGGCGTCGCGGCCTGGGCTTCTCGCGTAGCCAGCGCAGCGCCGCGAATGGCGTCGGCCGGGTGGCGTCGCGTCGCGCCAGATGCAGCAGCAGCGGCAGCAGCCAGGCGGCCAATGCCGCGAGGGCTACGGGTGCTAGCAGGCCGATACTCATCGCGCGCGTTCACCGAACAGGACCTGCAGCACCTGCGACGGCGAGCGGTCGATCACATGCGTCGCATGGCGGATGCCGGCTGCCGCCAATCGCGCGGCCAGTAGGCGCTGCGCCTCCGCGAAGCGCGCGAGGTAACCGGCGCGCAGCGCAGGCCCGTCCCCGAGCAGGGACTCGCCCGCTTCGGGCTCCACGAAGCGGCGCCCATCGGCGAAGGGAAAATCGCGCTCGTCAGCAGTCAGCAGCTGGATCGCGACGACCTCGCGACCCGCATGCGCGAGGCGCTCGAGTTGCGCGACCGCGGCTTCGTCGAAGAAGTCGCCGAGTGCGATGACCAGATCGCCGCGGACGATCCGTCCCCAGGCCGGCGCGAGCACGCCGGGCTTCGGCCATTCGCCGCGCGGCGTGGCGGTCACCAGCGCGTGGCGCAGGCGATCGCGCTGGCGCGGCCCACTGCCCGGGGTCACCAGCGACAGGCCGGCGCCGCCGCAGAGCACGAGCCCGCAGGCATCGCCCTGGCGCTGTGCGATCTCGAGCACGCAGCGCGCGAGCAGCCGCGCCGCATCGAAACGGGAAAACCCCGGTGCGGCCTCGTCGGCCTGCGCCATCGAGGCAGTGGTGTCGAGCAGCAGCCAGGCGCGCACGGGACTTTCGCGCTCGGCTTCGCGGACGAAGAACCGGTCGCTGCGTGCATAGAGCTTCCAGTCGATCTGTCGCGGCTCGTCGCCGGACTCGTAGGCCCGGTACTGGGCGAACTCCTGACCGCTGCCGCGGTTGCGGCTCGGGTGATGCCCCAGTCCCTGGCGTCCGAGCGCGTGCCGTGGCCGCAGCCGCAAGGTCGCGATCAACGCACGCAGCGCAGGCGTCAACGGGTCCGTGGACGCATCGCCCGATGCCGTTACCGCAGCGGAGCTCTCACCAGCCATGTGGCCGCTCAGCGCTCCGGCGCGGGCAGCGCGCGCAGCAGACCGGCGATCACCGCATCGGCATCGGTCTGCGCGGCTTCCGCGGCGAACGACAGCACGAGTCGATGGCGCAGCACCGGCGCGAGCAGCGCGGCGACGTCCTCGCGGGTCGCCGCGAGCCTGCCCTGCAGCAGCGCACGCGCCTTCGCCGCAAGCACCAGCGACTGCCCGGCGCGCGGCCCCGCGCCCCAGCGCACGTATTCGCGCACGATCTCCGGTGCGCCCTCGCCCGGGCGCGTCGCCCGCACCAGCGCGGTGATCCAGGCCAGCAGGGACTCGCCGACATGCACCTGGCGCACCAGCGCCTGCAGCGCGAGCACGTCGCCGGCGTGCATCACCTTGGGCACCGCGACCTCGCTCGTGCCCGTGGTACGGGCGAGGATGGCCTGCTCTTCGTCGGCATCGGGATAGCCGAGCGCGACATGCAGCAGGAAGCGGTCCAGCTGCGCCTCGGGCAGCGGATAGGTGCCGGCCTGCTCGATCGGATTCTGCGTGGCCAGCACGAAGAACGGCCGCGGCAGCGCTCGGGTAACGCCGGCATGGCTGACCGTCCGTTCGGCCATCGCCTCGAGCAGCGCGGCCTGGGTCTTGGGCGGCGTGCGATTGAGCTCGTCGGCCAGCAGCAGCTGGGTGAACACCGGGCCTTCCTGGAAACGGAAATGACGCTTTCCGGTGCCGTGGTCTTCCTCCAGCAACTCGGTGCCCAGCAGGTCGCTTGGCATCAGGTCGGGGGTGAACTGCACCCGGCGGAAGCCCAGCTCCAGCGCCTCGCCGAGCGTGCGCACCAGCAGCGTCTTGCCGAGCCCCGGCACGCCCTCGAGCAGCACATGGCCGCCGGCGAGCAGCGCCACGAGCAGTTGTTCGACGACGTCGGCCTGGCCGACGACGGCCTGGCCGATCGCACTGCGCAGGGCGCCGAGCTGCGCGAGACGTGCCTGCAGGTCGGCTTCGGTGGGAGCGGTGTCGGTCATGCGTGCCTCATGGAGTCATCTGGGGGGCGCGCTCGCGCGCGATGTGGCGGCACCCGGCAGGGCCAGCGCCACAGTGAGGAATTGTGGTCATGCGCTCAGCGCATACATGACGATGTTGACCGCGAACTTCGTGTTGTCCTCGGCCAGGAAGCGCTTGTTGCGCCAGTCGTAGTCCCACTCGCAGCCGTAGTCCTTGTTGCTGTAGAGCACGGCCAGGCGTCCGTCGATCGTGATGCCCTTGAGGTAATCGTGGACAAGATCGTCGCCCCAGCCGTTGAGTTCGAAGTTCGTGGTCGGCGGGCCATCGGGGAACTGGAAGAAGCTGCGGTACAGCGCATGCGAGTTGGGCAGCTTCTGCATCGCGGACGCACCGAAGATGGCGGCCATCTGCGCTTCGAAGGATCTGGCGAACATGCCGTCGATGTCGTGGTTGCAGTCGTCGACGAATACGAAGCCGCCGCCGCGCACATAGCGCTCGAAGTTGCGTCGCTCCGCGGGACTGAACTCGACCAGCTTGTGTCCGGCCAGGTAGCAGAACGGCGAGGCCAGCATCTTCGGATCCGCCAACGCGACCACCCGCTCCTCCGGATCGACCCGCAGGCTGGTGTAATCGATCAGCGAGGTGATGATGTTCGAGGGCATCCGCGCATCGACATCCCAGTCACCGGACTCGTAGCGCAGCCGGGTGAACCAGAAGTCGTAGCGGGCGGATTGCGCGGCCAGTGGCGGCAACGCCATGGCTGCAGCGGCACCGAGCAGCATCTGCAGCGACTGACGTCGGTTCATGTCCCGCGCGCTCCGGTGCGGGACATCGTGGCGCGGTGCGGATGACCTTCGCCTGCGCCACTGCCCTTGCCAGCGCTGTCACTGCCGGCTTCGCTGCCGCCGCCGACGTGTCCGCTCCAGCCGCTGCGGATGCCTGGGCGCAGCGAAGGATCCCAGGCCCGCATTCCGGACCCGTAGGGCGCCGCGCAATGATGTGCGGCGCCCCTGGAGTCTGCAGACAGCACTGTGTGCATCACGGAAAGCAGAAGCCTCGCGCTCTCAGATGACCTCGGCGCGTCGTGCGGTTACACCGCATCCGACAACGACGTGAACGTGAAGTCCCGCAGCCGCATCGGCGGCAGCATCATCACCATCGACGACTCATCGCCACCCACGCGCACCGGACGCCCGAGTTCGTCGATGTTGTTGAGCATGATCACCGGCGACTCGTTGAAGCGGAAATTCTTCAGCGGATACTTGATCTCGCCGTTCTCGATGTAGAACGTGCCGTCGCGGGTCAGGCCGGTCAGCAGCACGGTCTGCGGATCGACCATGCGGATGTACCAGGTGCGCGTGACCAGGATGCCGCGATCGGTGCCGCGGATCAGGTCGGCGGTCGAGGCGGTGCCGCCGGACATCAGCAGATTGCCCGGGCGGCCGACGGCGCGCCTGCCCTGCTGCTGGGCCCAGAAACGCGAGTAGTCGAGATTGGCGATCTTGCCGTTCTCGATGATCGCCATCTTCTCGCGCGGCAGCCCGTCGCCATCCCACGGCATCACCGCGGCTTCCGGATGCCACGGGTCGGACACGATGTTCACGCGCGGGTCGTAGACCTGCTCGCCGAGCTTGTTGCCGCCGCCACGCTTGGACAGGAAGCTGCGCCCCTCGTCGGCGGTGCGCGCATCGAAGAAACGCATCATGAAGCTGATCAGGCCCGCCGCCGCGGCGGGCTCGAGGATCACCGTGTACTTGCCGGGCTCGAGCGCCTGCGCCTCGGCCGATTCACTGGCCTTGCGCATCGCCACGCGCACGTCGCGGCCGGCGTCGAACTCGCTGGCATCCTTGAGGTTGCGACCCACCCAGCCCGAACCACGACCGTCTTCGGTACGCACGGTGCAGGTGTAGTTGAAGTTGGTGCCCTGCTGGTAGCCGAAGTTGCCGTTGCTGTTGGCGAACGCGACGAAATTCTTGCCATCGTCGAGGAAGCCGGCGGCGATCAGGTTTTCGGCGCGGCAGGGCGTGATCGATCCGGCGGCCACGTTGGCGCGGAACTCCGGGGTGATCGCGGCGGTGGATTCGCTGTAGGTCGGGCTGGGGCGGTACTCCTGCTTGCCGATCGCCGGCAGGAACTCGGGGTTCTCCGGCGCCAGCCGCGCGAGATCCTCGGCGCGCTTGACCACGCTGCGCAGCGACGCGTCGTCGAACGCATTGATGCTGGCGGTGCCGACACGCTTGCCGAACGCGACCTGCACCGCGAGTTCGGCATTGCTGACAATGCCGCTGGTGGAGACGTTGTTGAGCGCGAAGCGGATATTGCCCGCCACGGATCCGGACAGCGTCGCCGTGCATTCGTCGGCGGTGGACAGGGCGACGGTCTTCTCGAGGATCTCGCGCGCCTGGGCTTCGGTGAAAATGGTCATGGGTTGATTCTCCTTAGCCGAGCGAACGCGCGGTGTTGATCACGTTGATGCCATCGAAACGGGCGGTCGACGAGCCATGCGAAACCGCCGAGACCTGGCTCGGCTGGCCCTTGCCGTCGAAGAACGAACCGCCGAGGCGATAATCGCTTTCGTCGCAGATCGCGCTGCAGGCATTCCAGAACTCCGGCGTGCGGATCTGGTAAGCCACGTCCTCGATCATGCCGGTGATTGCGCCGTCCTTGATCTCGTAGAACAGCTGGCCGCCGAACTGCGCGTTGTAGCGCTGCTGGTCGATCGAGAACGAACCGTCGCCGATGATGTAGATGCCGTTCTCGACGTTCTTGATCATGTCGGCGACGCTGAGCGGCGTCTTGCCCGGCGCGATCGACACGTTGGCCATGCGCTGGAACTGCACGCTCGACCAGGAGTCGGCGTAGGCGCAGCCGTCGGACTCGGTCTTGCCCAGGATATGCGCCTGGTCGCGGATGGTCTGGTAATCCACCAGCTTGCCGTCGGTGATCATGTCCCAGCGCTTGGTGGGCACGCCCTCGTCGTCGTAGCCCACGGCGCCCAGGCTGCCCGGCTGCGTCTTGTCGGCGAACACGGTAAGGATGTCGCTGCCGTACTGGAAACGTTCCTCGCGCTTGTCGAGCGTGGCGAAGCTGGTGCCGGCGTAGTTGGCTTCGTAGCCGAGCACGCGATCGAGTTCGAGCGGATGACCGATCGCCTCGTGGATCGTCAGCCAGGTGTGCGAAGGATCGAGCACCAGGTCGTAGCGGCCAGGCTTGACCGACGGCGCCTTGAGCTTCTCCTGCGCCTGGCGCGCCGCGGCGATCGCATCCTCGCGCATGTCGTAGGACGTGCTGTAGTTCACGACGCCGTTGGGCGAGACCACCTTGCCCGAGGCCGCGCCGTCGAGATATTCGTAGCCCATGCCCATCGGCGAGGACAGCCCGCTGCGGGTGCGGAACTTGCCGCTGGCCTTGTCGATCGCGGTGACGGTCATCGGCGCCCAGATCCGGTGCACGTCCTGGTCGATATAGGAGCCGTCGGTGCTCGCGAAATACTTCTGCTCGTTGACCAGGAACAGCGTGGAATTGACGAAGCTCGCGCCCGCGCCCATCGCCGCGGCATTGACGCCCAGCAGCAGCTCCACCTTCTCGGCCACCGGCACTTCCATGCCGTTCTTGCTGATCGGCGTGCGCCAGGACACTTCGCCGGTGCCCTTGACCGGCGCCAGCTGGACCGGCGCGGTCTGCACCTTGGCGTTGGCCATCGCGATCGCGGTCGCCTGGCGCGCGGCCTCGGCCACACCCTGCTCGGTCAGGTCATTGGTCGCCGCGAAGCCCCAGGCACCGCCAGCGATCACGCGGACGCCGACGCCCGTCGATTCGGTGCTGACGACGTTCTGCACCTTGTCTTCGCGGGTCATCACGAACTGGCGCAGGTAGCGCCCGACGCGGACATCGCAGTAGGTCGCGCCTGCGGACGTCGCCGCGTTGAGGCCGGCATCGGCAAGTCGCTTCTTGAAAGCGACATCGAGCGTGGACACCAGCTGCTCGGCGGCGATGACCCTGCCGAATACGGCAGGCAGCAACAGGCCGCCCGCACCGACACCAGCGAGGGCGAGGAAATCGCGTCTATGCAAGGGAGTTCTCCGGGGAACGTGCGCACGGCAGGCGCCATGTGCGGGGTTGGCGAAACGGCAGCGCGTCCTGCGGAGCCATCCCGATTCTTGACGCCGCGTGGACGAAGCGTCAAATGACTTTCGGCACGCGCGCGCATGACGCAGTGCGCGTGCCGTCCCGATGCGCGCGCCGATCAGGATGCTGTCGACGCAAGAGGATGGAGAAGCAGGAGCGAAGTGCCATGCCTCCACCAGCGCAGACGACCCTGCCCCGCACCAGGCAGAGGCGGCGCGCAGCCGGCTGTGGGTGACGCAGCAGGACGCGCAGCCGCCATCACACTCCCGGCGCGATCGGGACGAAGACGATGTTCCCTGCGTTGCTGCGGGCCTCGCCGAGCCAGCGCGCTGCACGCGTCGACCTCTCCCGAAGGGAAGAGGTCGGCGGATCTCCAGATCCGCGCGCAGCTCAGATATTCCGCGCCGTGTTGATGATGTTGACCCCATCGAAGCGCGTGGTCGCCGAGCCGTGCGATACCGCCGAGACCTGGCTGGGCTGGCCCTTGCCGTCGAAGAACGAGCCGCCGAGACGGAAGTCGCGTTCGTCGCAGATGGCAGAACAGGCGTTCCAGAATTCCGGCGTGCGGATCTGATAGGCGGCATCCTCGACCATGCCGGCGATCTCGCCGTTGCGGATCTCGTAGTAGAGCTGGCCGCCGAACTGGGCGTTGTAGCGCTGCTGGTCGATCGAGTACGAGCCGCGGCCATGGATGTAGATGCCGCGTTCGACGTCGCCGATCATCTCCTTCACCGTCAAGGGCGTCTTGCCGGGCGCCAGCGAGACGTTGGGCATGCGCTGGAACTGCACGCTCGACCACGAGTCCGCGTAGCTGCAGCCGTCGGATTCGCTCTTGCCGAGGATGTGCGCCTGGTCGCGCGTGGCCTGGTAGTCGACGAGCACGCCGTCCTTGATCAGGTTCCACTGCTTCGTCGGCACGCCTTCATCGTCGTAGCCCACCGCCCCGAGGCTGCCGGGCCGGGTCTTGTCGGCCACGAAGTTGACGATGTCGCTGCCCCAGCGATAGCCCGAGTCGCGCTTGTCGATCGTGGCGAAGCTGGTACCGGCGTAGTTGGCCTCGTAGCCGAGCACCCGGTCGAGCTCCAGCGGATGGCCGACGTTCTCGTGGATGGTCAGGAACAGGTTCGACGGATCGAGCACCAGGTCGTAGCGACCCGGCCTCACCCCCGGCGCGGCGAGCTTCTCGCGCGCCTGGCGCGCGGCGGCGGTGGCGTCCTCCCGCATGTCGTAGGCCTGGCCATAGGCGACGACGCCGCCGGGCAGCTCGAAGCGCTGCGCGGGATCGGGGGTCAGGTATTCGTAACCCAGGCCCATCGGCGAGGACAGGCCGTCACGGGTGCGGAACTTGCCGCTGGCCTTGTCCACGGCGGTGACGGTGAACGGCGCCCAGATCCGGTGCACGTCCTGGTCGATGTAGGAGCCGTCGGTGCTGGCGAAATACTTCTGCTCGTTGACCAGGAACATCCGCGAGCTGACGAAATCCGCGCCGGCAGCGGTGGCCGCGGCGTTGACGTCCATCAGCAGCGCGACCTTCTCCTCCAGCGGCACGGTCATGCCGTTGCGGCGCACCGGCGTCGCCCAGGACACCTCGCCGACGCCGCGCACCGGGGCCAGCTGCACCGGCTCGCTCTGGATGCGTGCGTTGGCCTTGGCGATGGCGAGCGCCTGGCGGGTGGCTTCGGCGATGCCGTCGGGGTCGAGCGCGCGGGTCGCGGCGAAGCCCCAGGCACCGTCGGCGAGCACGCGGATGCCGACGCCCGTCGACTCCTCGTTGACCACGTTCTCGACACGCGTCTCGCGGGTCATCACGTACTGGCGGAGATAGCGGCCGATGCGTACATCGCAGTAACTGCCGCCACCATCACGCGACACCTGCAGCGCGACATCCGCCAGCCGCTTCTTCAGCGCAGGGTCGAGCGTACTGGCGAGATCCTCCGCGGCGATCGCACGCCCGATGCCGCCGGGCAGCAGCAGGCTGCCCAGTCCGATCCCGCCGTAGGCCATGAAGTCGCGACGTCGCATTGCATTTTTCTCCCCGCGGCGATGGCCGCACTTCGCTCCGATTCTTCTGTGCGGGCGAGGTGCGCGTCAAATGACGACGCGCGTCGCATTGCATCGGCCACCCCGGTTTCCGCCACCATCGGCACATGTATGCCCCCCGGCGCGGCCCTATGCTTGCAGGCTGTCCCCAATGCCCGGAACCCACCGAATGCGCCGTTCCCTGCTCGCCGTCGCCGTGCTCACCGCCGCCCTCGCCGGCTGCAATCGCCAGGCACCGGCCACGCCCGCCGGCGTAGCCGATGGCGTCACCACCAACGCCGCCTCGCAGGCCGACGCCGCCTTCGCCGAGCTGTCGAAGCGCTTCCTCGACGAGTCGATGCGGATGGCGCCGATCTCGGCCACGCAGGTCGGCGATCACCGTTTCGACAGCGAAGTTGACGATCTCTCCGAAGCCGGCCGCCAGGCAGGTCTCGACTTCAACCGCCGCTATCTCGCCGAGCTCGATGCGATCGACTTCGCGCAGCTCTCGCGCGACAACCATGTCGATGCATTGATCCTGAGGAACACACTCGAGTACGGGATCTGGGATACCGAGACGATGCAGAGCTGGGCCTGGGATCCGCAGATCTACAGCGGGCTGGCCGGTGGCGCGATCTACAGCCTGATGGCCCGCGAGTTCGCACCGATGCCCGAACGCCTGAAGGCGGCGACCGCACGCATGGAGAAGGTCCCCACGATCCTCGCGCAGGCACGGGAGAACCTCGATCCGTCGCGCGTACCGGCGACGCATGCGCGCACCGTGGCCGCGCAGAACAAGGGCGTGCTGTCGCTGATCGAGACCTTCATCACGCCCAATGCCGACCAGCTGCAGGGTGAGGACCGTACGCGCCTGGACGCCGCGGTCGAGACCCTGCGCGCCGCGGTCGACGAACACCAGACCTGGCTCGACGGCACCCTGGTGCCGAATGCCAGCGGCGAGTTCCGCATCGGCGCGGACAAGTACGACCAGAAGCTCAAGTTCGCGCTCAACTCCTCGCTGAGCCGCCAGGACATCCGCCAGCGCGCCGAAGCCGAGCTCAGCCGCATCCGCGACGAGATGTATGTCGTCGCCCAGGCGGTACTGAAGGACCGCGAAGGCGCGCCGGAAACGCCGGCCCAGCCGAGCGAGGACCAGCGCCAGGCTGCGATCGAAGCGGCGATGGAAGTCGCCTACGCCGACAAGCCGGGCCGCGACGAGGTCGTCGATTTCGCCCGTCACACGCTCGATGTCGCCACCGACTTCACCCGCAGCAACGACCTGGTCACCGTGCCCGAGGATCCGGTCAAGATCATCCTGATGCCCGAGTTCCAGCGTGGCGTCGCTGTCGCCTACTGCGACTCGCCCGGCCCGCTCGACAAGGGGCTGGACACCTACTACGCGATTTCGCCGATTCCCGACGACTGGGACGACGGCCAGGTGGATTCGTTCCTGCGCGAATACAACAAGCACATGATCCACGTGCTCACGATCCACGAGGCGATGCCGGGCCATTACCTCGAGGGCGCGCATTCGGTGAGCCACCCCTCCACGCTGCGCGCGGTGTTCCGTTCCGGGCCGTTCGCCGAAGGCTGGGCGGTCTACACCGAGCGGATGATGGCCGACGCCGGATACGCCGACAACGATCCGCTGTTCCGGCTGATGCAGCTGAAGTTCTATGCGCGCGCGGTTGCCAACGCAGTGCTCGACCAGGGCGTGCACGTCGACAACTGGACCAAGGAACAGGCGATGGACCTCATGGTGCGCCAGACCTTCCAGCAGCAGAGCGAAGCCGAAGGCAAGTGGATCCGCGCGCAACTGTCGTCGACCCAGCTCGCTACGTATTTCGTCGGTGCGCAGGAACACTTCGATGCGCGCCAGGCGGCCGAGGCCAAGGCCGGAGACGCCTTCAACCTCAAGCAATACCACGACGGCATGCTGGCCCAGGGCGCACCGCCGGTGCGGTTCGCACGTCAGCTGATGCTGGACGAGGCGATCGAGTAAGCGGGCCGACCGGGCGCAGGGCGCGCGGCGATGCCGCGCCCTGCCCCCGCAGCCTCGAAGCTGCGACCCGCGGCGACGCCCCGCATCCCCGCGACCGGCCGCTGATGCCGGAACCGCCTAGCCCCGCGCCGCCTCGAATGCTTCGGCCAGGGTCTGCACGCGTCCGCAGTAGCTCGGGTCATAGCCGGGCAACAGGCCCAGATCGCGGCGGAATCCATCGCTGCGCAGCAATGCCAGCAGCTCGGTGATGCGGCCCGATTCGAGCACGTCGTTGTGGCACAGGAAGAAATAGTGCTCGGTGACCAGCGGGAAGAACTCCAGCCCGTACTTGCGCGCGGGCGGTTCCAGCGCGAAGCCCACGTCCGCAAGCCCGCTGGCCACGTAGGCCGACACCGCGGCGTGGGTGAGTTCCTCGACATCGCAGGCGCGGATGCGCTCGAAGGCGATGCCGTGGCGCGCGAGCATCGTTTCCAGCAACAGGCGCGTGCCGGAGCCGGGCTGGCGATGGATCATGCGGATGTCGGGGCGTTCTAGATCCTGCAGCGCGTGGATACCGCGCGGATTGCCCGCCGCCAGCACCAGGCCCTGGCGGCGCATCGCCAGGTGGATCACGCGGTCGGCGTCGAGATCGAGCCGGTCGCGGTAGTGCGCGAACAGCACAGGCTCGAGATCGCCGATCGGCAGGTGCAGACCGGCGATGTCGCAGGCCCCACTACGCAGCGCAACCAGCGCGTCCTCCGGACTGCGGTACTTGAGGTCCAGCGGGAGCCCGGTCTCGGCCATCGCCCGGCGCAGGGTCTCCACGCCGAATCCGTGCGAGGCGTGGATGCGCAGCGGCGTCGACTGCGCGCTGACGATGCGCTCGAGCTCCGCTTCGAGTTCGGTCGCCAGGCTGTCGAGGGTCGGTGACAGGCGCGCGGCGATCCGGCTGTCCGCCCAGACCAGGCGTTCGCCGATGGGCGTGAGCCGCGCGCCGCGGCCCCGGGTCATGCGCAGCAGCGGCTGGCCGAATACCGCAGCCGCGTCCTGCAACTGCCCCCAGGCGTAGCGGTACGACAGATCGACCTTGCGCGCGGCCGCAGCCAGTGAGCCGGTGGCCCGCACCGCGACCAGCAGTTCCAGCAGATGCGGTGGCAGGCGTTCGCCGGTGGCGCTTTCCAGTTCCCAGCGCGGCCGGATCCGGACCTTGTACATGTGCCCTCCCCTGCTCGGCGGCCGCAGCGCTGCTGCCAGACCGCCACTTCAATATGTTCCTCAAAGCCGGATAGTCGACTATTGGATCTGGCGATACAAGGCAGGCGCGCGTACCGTTGCGACGATCTGTCGCAGCCAATATGTTTTTCAGAGCATAAAGAGCGCCAGGAAACGCCAGTCGCAGATGAAATCGGGGGAGATCCATGGCCAACAGTTCCGCACTACCGCTTCCAGCCAGCGCACCGGAGAGCAGCCTGCTTTCGAAGGAGCGCATCATCGCCAGGCCCGGCTTCAACCGCTGGCTGGTACCGCCGGCCGCACTGGCCATCCACCTGTGCATCGGCATGGCCTACGGCTTCAGCGTGTTCTGGCTGCCGCTGTCGATGGCCGTCGGAATTACCTCACCCGTGGCCTGTGGTCCGGAGATGGGCTTCCTCGCGCGGATCACCTCGGCCAGCTGCGACTGGCAGATCAGCGAACTGCAGTGGATGTACACCCTGTTCTTCGTGCTGCTGGGCTGTTCGGCGGCGATCTGGGGCGGCTGGCTGGAACGCGTCGGTCCGCGCAAGGCGGGCTTCGTCGCCGCGCTGTGCTGGTGCGGCGGCCTGCTGATCTCGGCGCTGGGCGTGCACCTGCACCAGATCTGGATGCTGTGGCTGGGCTCCGGCGTGATCGGTGGCATTGGCCTGGGTCTGGGCTACATCTCGCCGGTGTCGACGCTGATCAAGTGGTTCCCGGACCGCCGCGGCATGGCAACCGGCATGGCGATCATGGGCTTCGGCGGCGGCGCGCTGATCGGCAGCCCACTTGCCGACATGCTGATGCGCCATTTCGCCAGCCCGACCTCGGTTGGCGTCAAGGAAACCTTCCTGGTCATGGCCGCGGTCTACTTCGTCTTCATGATGGCCGGCGCGTTCGGCTATCGCGTGCCGCCGACCGGCTGGAAGCCCAAGGGCTGGACGCCGCCGCCGGCGAGCAACAACGCGATGATCACCCAGGGCCACGTGCACGTGAAGCGCGTCTGGGGCATTCCGCAGTTCTGGCTGGTGTGGGCGGTGCTGTGCCTCAACGTCTCGGCCGGTATCGGCGTGCTCGGCCTGGCCTCGCCGATGCTGCAGGAGATGTTCGGCGGTCGCCTGATCGGGGTCGACGCGGGTTTCCGTGACCTGAGCGCCGAGCAGCTGTCGGCGATCGCCGCGATCGCTGCGGGCTTCGTCGGCCTGTTGAGCCTGGCCAACATCATCGGCCGCTTCTTCTGGGCTTCGATGTCGGACAAGTTCGGCCGCAAGGTCACGTACTCGATCTTCTTCGTGCTCGGCATCGCGCTCTACGCCGCTGCGCCGACACTCGGCAACGCCGGCTCCATCGCGCTGTTCGTCGCGGCCTTCTGCGTGATCCTGTCGATGTACGGCGGCGGCTTCGCCACCGTGCCGGCATATCTGGCCGATCTGTTCGGCACCCAGCACGTCGGCGCGATCCACGGCCGCCTGCTGACCGCCTGGGCGACGGCCGGCATCATCGGCCCGCTGGTGATCGGCTACATGCGCGAATACCAGCTCGGCATGGGCATGCCGCCGTCCCAGGTCTACAACACCACGATGTACATCCTCGCGGGGATGCTCGCGCTGGGCCTGGTCTGCAACCTGCTGGTGCGCCCGGTCAACGCGAAGTACTTCATGACCCCCGACGAGCTGGCGCGCGAGAAGCAGCTGGCCCACGAGAAGGTCGACGCATCCGGCAAGTCGCTGATCACCCAGGACGAGATGGACCGCATCGGCGCCGGCGGCAATCCGCTGCTCGTGGCGTTCTGCTGGGCCGCAGTGGGCATTCCGCTGGCCTTCGGCATCTGGAAAACGCTGGAAAAAGCACTGGTGCTTTTCTCCTGACATGGGCGGCGGCCGCTCACGCGGTCGCCGCTAACCTCACGCCATGAACGATTCCCACGACAACCCGCAGCGCGCATCCGCTCCGCAGGCTTGCGACGCACCCGCCGGCGCGGTGCGCCGCCCCGTCGAGCGCTGGCGCGACGGCGCCGTGCGCCAGGTCGACGACCATGTCGCCGAAGAGGTGCCGGTGGCCTTCGTCTACAACGACGTGCCGTTCGCGGTGATGATGGCGACGCCTGCGGACCTGGAGGATTTCGCCCGCGGTTTCGCGCTCAGCGAGGGCATCGTCGCCTCGCCGGGCGATGTCGCCATCGAGCGCATCGAACAGTTCATCGAGGGCACCGAGATCCGGCTGCGGATTCCCGAGGCCCGCGCCGAGGCACTGGCCTTGCGCCGCCGCAGCATGAGCGGCCGCAGCGGTTGCGGCGTCTGCGGCAGCGAACTGCTCGAGGCTGCGCTGCGTTATCCCGCGCCGGTGACGACGGATGTCCGGGTCGCGCCCGAAGCGCTCTCGCGTGCATTGCGCGCCTTGCGCGATGCGCAGTCGATCGCCGCGTTGACCGGCGCGACCCACGCCGCAGGCTGGGCCTCGCTCGACGGCATGCTGCAGCTCGCGCGCGAGGATGTCGGCCGCCACAACGCGCTCGACAAGCTGATCGGCGCGCTGCATGCCGATGGCTTCGACCCCGCGGCCGGCTTTCTCGTCGTCACCAGCCGCGCCAGCTACGAAATGGCGATGAAGGCCGCAAGCGTCGGCATCGCACTGATGGCGGCGATCTCCGCGCCGACCGCGCTGGCGATCTCGCTGGCCGATCGCGCCCGCCTCACCCTGATCGGCTTCGCCCGCGACGACGGGCACGCCGTCTACA
>Ga0233383_1000304_pt1 | contig 20318 bp, 18 predicted proteins | sample ElkDunMinimDraft_14_FD_191542 | JGI IMG/M metagenome (GOLD analysis project Ga0233383, IMG submission 191542) | Fecal eukaryotic communites from dung pellets of Tule Elk in California, USA - Elk Dung G16 | ecosystem: Host-associated > Mammals > Digestive system > Large intestine > Fecal | place...
GGGACGGACGCGCGGCACCGTACGTCCGTGCCCTCGGCGCTCCTGCGCACGCCGCGGCACCGCCGGGAGGAGCGTGACGCGATCGACCGCGGCATGGCCCTCCTGGAGTTCGTCGGCGTCGGCGGCCGCGCGACCGAGAAGGCGCGCAACCTTTCCTACGGCGACCAACGGCGTCTCGAGATCGCCCGCGCGCTCGCCACCGAGCCCAAGCTCCTGTGCCTCGACGAGCCGGCGGCCGGGTTCAACCCGGCCGAGAAGGAGGCCCTCATGGGTCTCATCCGGCAGATCCGCGACGACGGCTACACCGTCCTGCTCATCGAGCACGACATGCGCCTGGTGCGCGGCGTCACGGACCGGATCGTCGTGCTGGAGTTCGGCCAGGTCATCGCCGACGGTACGCCCGAAGAGGTGACGAACGACCCTCGGGTGATCGCCGCCTACCTGGGCGTTCCCGACACGGAGGAGGTGTGACGTGGCGCTGCTCGAGATCAGCGACATGACCGTCGCGTACGGCCGGATCGAGGCCGTGCGGGACGTCTCGCTCAAGGTCGAGGAAGGTGAGCTCGTCACGCTCATCGGTGCCAACGGCGCCGGCAAGACGACGACGATGCGCGCAGTCAGCGGCATCCGTCCGGTCGCTCGCGGCCGGATCATGTTCAACGGCCAGGACGTGACGCGCATGAAGCCGCACCTGCGCGTGGTCGCCGGCATCGTGCAGGCACCCGAGGGTCGGGGCATCTTCCCCGGCATGACGGTCGTCGAGAACCTCGAGATGGGCGCCTACGCCCGCACGTTCCCGACGAAGGCCGAGCACGACAAGACGCTGGACCGCGTCTACGAGCTGTTCCCCCGGCTCGCGGAGCGCAGCACCCAGGTCGGAGGGACGCTCTCGGGTGGTGAGCAGCAGATGCTCGCCATCGGGCGCGCGCTCATGGCGCGGCCGCGGCTGCTCCTGCTCGACGAGCCGTCCATGGGCCTGGCGCCGATGGTGATCCAGCAGATCTTCCGGATCATCTCGGAGATCAACGCCCAGGGAACCACGGTGCTCCTCGTCGAGCAGAACGCGCAGCAGGCGCTCTCCCGCTCCCACCGCGCGTACGTCCTGGAGACGGGCGAGGTCGTGAACTCGGGCCCGGGCAAGGAGCTGCTCGCCGACCCCAGCATCAAAGAGGCCTACCTGGGCGTGGCGTGACGCCGGGCCGCGCCGGACGAGCGTCCGGCGCGGCCCGCGCTCACGGCCCGGCAGCCCTCACGCCCACGTGGTGGTGCGCGCCGTGAGGTCCGTCGTGCCCTTGCGGCCCGTCGGCGACATCGTGAGCACGCGACCGCCGGGACGCAGACGCGCGTCGTGGGCGTACCGGTGCGCCAGCTCCGCCTCGGCCTGCCGTGCCGCGGCGTCGTCCCCGCGTTCCCGCGCGCGGTCGGCCGTCACCAGCAGCTCGGCGACCTCGTCCGCGACCGCATCGGCGGCAGCGACGGCGGCCTCGTCTGCGGGCGTGGCAGGGGCTTCCCCGGACGAGGCGGAACCGTCGGGAGACGGCTCGCCCGCCGCCCACAGCTCCGGGTGCCAGCCGTCCCACAGCAGCACCTCCTCGCGCATCCGGTGAGCGAGCTCGAGGCCCACGTAGGTGCGCACGAAAGCAGGGCCGGTCAACCAGGGCATGGCCGGGTCCACGCCGTAGGTCGACGCGTCCGCCCGGCCGGCGCGGATCGCCAGCCAGGCCTCCGCGGCGGTCTCGAAGGGGGCGCCCTCACCGGTCGGCATGTCGTGCACGTCGAACGGCCAGTCCTCCGGGGCGAGCTCCGGGTCGAACCGGAGCCAGCGTGAGCCGTCCCACCGCTCGGCGACCACATGGTCGTGGTGGAAGCCCGGCCGGAAGTAGCCGGAGAAGCCGATGCGGCTCCGCGCGGGGACCCCGTGCTCCCGAAGCGTCGCGACCGCGAGCAAGGCGTGGTCGCGGCAGCACCCCGCGACCTTCTGGGTGACGGCCCGACCGATGCCGAGCGGCCCGGCTGAGCGGTCCTGCAGGACACCGAGGATCGTCGCGGCCCAGCGTGAGTCGATGTCGCCCGCCTGCTCCGGGGACAGCTGGTCGGCGAAACCGCGGTAGTGCACGACGGCGTCGCACACCGCGGCGTGCAGGCTGCCCGGGTCGGGCGCCACGGCGCGCACGAGCTCGGCGTGCGCCCCGGGGTCGGAGAACGGGCTGTGCGTCGCGTAGTCGGTCAGAGTGGGTGCGGTCGCGCTCATGGGCACGAGCATCGGCCCTGCCCCAGGGGCAGGGTCAAGTGGTCGGCCCGCCCGTGCCCGCCGCCCTCACCGGGACGGCGACGTGGGCTACTACCCGCCCGTCGTCGGACCACGGGCCCGGGTAGATCTCCCGCAGCGGGCCCGCTGCGGTGCCCTGCGACGCGGCCCACGACTCCACGGCCGTGAACGCGGCGCCGATGCGCGGGTACCGGCAGTCGGCCGCGGTGAGCGCGACCGAGGCGTGCTGGGCGGCCGGCTCGAGCCGCAGCGCCAACGGCCCTCGCGGTGCGATGAGGCCCTCGTAGGGGACGCAGGTCTCGATCAGCCCGTCCCGCGGCCCCACCGGGCGGTGATAGATGACCCAGAACTCGTCGTCGTACCGCGCGCCCGCGGCAGCCAGGTGGGCGCGCACCGTCAGGACGGCGGCCGTGAACGTGGCGACGAGATCGGCCTGGTGCACCTCGGAGAGGACCGTCGCGACCGAGCGTTCGGGCATCTGCCGCATCTCGATGTCGGCGGCCGTAAAGGTGGGCAGCGGCTCGGCGTCCGTCGCGTCGAGAGCGGCGGCGAGGAGGTCCACGGCGCCACGCCGTTCGACGGCCTCGGCCTGGCGTGCCGCCCACCATGCCGTGACCCGGGCGGCTCGCGCCGCGGCGTCGTCGGCGAGGAGCGCCTGGATCTCGGACAGCGGCATGTCGATCCGGCGCAGCAGCGCGACCAGCCGCGCCTGCTCCACCTGCCCCGCGTCGTACCTGCGATATCCGGTCACCGGGTCGACGTGGGCGGGCCGCAGCAGGCCCCGCGCGTCGTAGAGCCGCAGGGCCTTGAGCGACAGCCCGGACGCGCGGGACAGCTCGCCGATCGTCAGGTCCATGGCCTGATCATCGCGCGTACGCTGACCGGGTGTCCGACGACCTCACGCAGACCACGACCGCGGTGCCCCCGGCCGAAGCCCCCGTGGCGCCCCGCCGTCCCACCGAGCGCACGCACCACGGCCACACCTTCGTCGACGACTACGAGTGGCTCCGCGCGAAGGAGGACCCGGAGGTCGTCGCACACCTCGAGGCCGAGAACGCGTGGACCCAGGCGCAGCTCGCGCACCTCGAGCCGTTGCGTCAGCGCGTCTTCGACGAGATCAAGGCGCGCACGCTCGAGACCGACCTGTCCGTCCCGGTCCGTCAGGGCGCGTACTGGTACTACACGCGCACCGTCGAGGGCCGGCAGTACCCGATCCACGCCCGGGTCCCGGCCGCCGACGCCCGCGAGGACGAGGCAGCCGCCTGGACGCCGCCCAGGATCGAGGCCGGTTCCGTGCCCGAGGGCGAGCAGGTGCTGCTGGACCAGAACGTCGAGGCGCACGGGCACGACTTCTTCTCGCTCGGGTCGTTCGACGTCACACCGGCCGACGGCGCGCTCCTCGCGTACGCGGTCGACGTCGAGGGCGACGAGCGCTACACCCTGCGGGTCCGGGACCTGGTGACCGGCCGCGACCTGCCGGACACGGTCGAGGACACGTTCCCGGGCGCCGTGCTGAGCCCTGACGGCCAGTACGTCTTCTACCCGACGGTCGACGACGCCTGGCGTCCGTACCGGATCTGGCGGCACCGCGTCGGCACGCCCGCGTCGGACGACGTCCTCGTGTTCGAGGAGTCCGACGAGCGGTTCTGGGTGGGGGTCGGGCTCTCGCGCAGCGAGAAGTTCCTGCAGATCGAGGTCGGCTCCAAGACGACGAGCGAGGCGTGGCTGCTCGAGGCCGACGACCCGACGGGCGACTTCCGGGTCGTGTGGCCGCGGCGCGACGAGGTCGAGTACACGGTCGAGCATGCCGTGCTGCCCGGGACCACCGCGGGCTCGGCCGTCGACCGGCTGCTCGTCCTGCACAACGACGGTGCGGTCAACTTCGAGCTCGTCGTGACCGGCGTCCCACCGCAGGACGGTCCCGCGCTCGACCCTGCCTCCGCGGTCGTCGTCGTCCCGCACGACCCCGAGACCCGCCTCGACGGCGTGGACGCGTTCGCGAGCCACGCCGTGCTGAGCCTGCGCCGCGACGCGCTGCCGCGGGTCGCGGTGCTGCCCGTGGAGGCGCTCGCGGCCGGCTCGCCCGCCGCGGCGGCGGCGGAGATCGAGTTCGACGAGCCGCTGTTCGCCGCGGCCCTCGGCGCCAACCCGAGCTTCCACCAGCCCGTGCTGCGGCTCACCTACACGTCCTTCGTCACGCCGCCCACGGTCTACGGCCACGACCTCGCGACCGGCGAGCGCACGCTGCTCAAGCAGCAGCCCGTGCTGGGCGGCTACGACCCGGAGGACTACGTGCAGCGCCGGGAGTGGGCCACGGCGCCCGACGGCGCCCGGGTGCCGATCAGCCTGGTCTGGAAGCGCGACGCCGTCACGCTCGACGGCGCCGGCACGCGGGCGGAGCCTGCGCCGCTCCTCCTCTACGGCTACGGCGCCTACGAGATCAGCGTCGACCCGTACTTCTCGGTGCCGCGGCTGTCGCTGCTGGACCGAGGCGTGGTGCTGGCCGTCGCCCACGTGCGCGGGGGCGGCGAGCTGGGGCGGCGCTGGTACGACGACGGCAAGCTGCTGCACAAGCGCAACTCGTTCACCGACCTCGTCGCCTGCGGGCGTCACCTCGTCGGCGCGGGCTGGACGGCACCGGAGCTCATGGTGGCCGACGGCGGGAGCGCGGGCGGCCTGCTCGTCGGGGCCGCGGTGAACCTCGCGCCCGAGCTGTTCGCCGGCGTGCTCGCGGGCGTCCCGTTCGTCGACCCCCTGACGTCGATGCTCGACCCGTCGTTGCCGCTCACCGTCGTCGAGTGGGACGAGTGGGGCGACCCGCTCCACGACCCCGAGGCGTACGCCTACATGCGCTCGTACTCGCCGTACGAGAACGTGCCCGACGACGCCTCGCACTACCCGCGCATCCTGGCCACGACGTCGTTCAACGACACGCGGGTGCTGTACGTCGAGCCGGCCAAGTGGGTGGCCCGGCTGCGTGCGGCGCACGCGCCGGCGCTGCTCAAGATCGAGATGGCGGCAGGTCACGGCGGGGTGTCCGGGCGGTACGCGCGCTGGCGCGACATCGCCTTCGAGCATGCCTGGGCGCTGGACGTCCTCGGTGTGGCGGACGCCGGGGCCTGACGAGCTCGAGCCTGTGAAGCACCTCGTTCGAGACGCGGCCTCGAACGGCAGGTGAACACGAGGTGAACTCGACAGGAACTGTTCGCCGGGAACCAGCCCGATGGTCCGAGTGCCACCTGCGCACCCTGCAACATAAGGTCCGTGACCGAGACGCTTCTTCTCGTGCTCGTCGTCGTGACAGCTCTCGCGTTCGACTTCACGAACGGCTTCCACGACACGGGCAACGCGATGGCTACCTCCATCGCCACCCGCGCCCTCAAGCCCAAGGCCGCCGTCCTGCTGTCCGCCGTGCTCAACATGGTGGGCGCCTTCCTCTCGCTGGCCGTCGCCGCGACGATCGCGAAGGGCCTGGTCGACGCCAACGTCATCACCCTCGAGGTCGTCTTCGCGGGCCTGGTCGGCGGCATCGTCTGGAACCTGCTCACGTGGTTGTGGGGGCTCCCGTCGAGCTCCTCGCACGCGCTCGTGGGTGGAGTGATCGGCTCGGTGCTGGCCGCCGTCGGCACCTCGGGCGTGATCTGGTCCGGCGTCGTGTCGAAGGTCCTGGTGCCCGCGCTGGCCGCCCCGGTCGTCGCGATCGGCGTCGCTGCCACCGGCACCTGGCTCGTGGCCCGGCTCACCCGGAACCTGCCGCAGGACCTCACCTCGCGCGGCTTCCGCTGGGGCCAGGTCGGCTCGGCTTCGCTCGTCTCGCTCGCGCACGGCACGAACGACGCGCAGAAGTCGATGGGCATCATCCTGCTCGCGCTCATCACGGGCGGTGCGGTGCCTGCCGACTCGGGCGTCCCGTTCTGGGTCATCATCTCGTGCGCGTTCTTCATGGCCCTCGGCACCTACCTCGGGGGCTGGCGGATCATCCGCACGCTCGGCAAGGGGCTCGTCGAGATCGACACCCGGCAGGGCATGGCCGCCGAGACGTCGTCGGCCGCGGTCATCATGCTGTCGAGCCACTTCGGCTTCTCGCTGTCGACGACGCACGTGGCCACGGGCTCGATCCTCGGCTCGGGCGTCGGGATGCCCGGCGCGAAGGTGCGCTGGGGCGTCGCCGGCCGGATGCTCGCCGCGTGGGGCCTGACGCTGCCCGCGGCGGGTCTCGTCGGTGCTGCGTGCTTCTGGGTCGGCCACGGGATCGGCGGCTTCCTGGGCACCATGGTCGTGTTCGCGCTGCTCGTGATCACGTCCACCGCGATCTGGTGGGCCTCGCGCCGCAAGCCCGTCGACCACACGAACGTCAACGAGGCGTGGGACGAGGAGAAGGGCGCCGACCTCGAGCCCGTCGCGGCGACGACCGGCGTCGCGGGCCCTGTGTCCGTCGCCCCGGTCATGGCGCCCGAGGCCGCGTCCTCGTCCGCGGTCGCCATCGGTGCCGTGCACGCCGACATCAGCGGGAGCACGAAGGAGGCTCTGCGGGCATGAGCGGGTTCATCGAGTGGGGCGCCCTCGCCCAGGTCATGGTCGCCGGGCTGGTGGTCGGTGCGGGCATCCCTGCGCTCTTCGCGCTCGGCCTGCGGCTTCTGAGCGCGCCCGGCGCGCCCGACGGCGCCGCGTCCGACGGAGCTGCCGTGCGGCCGGGCCTGGCTCGCCGCGCCGGGGCGCTCGTGTGCTTCGCGGTGGTCGTGGGTGCCGTTGTCGCCGGCATCGCGTTCCTCGTCTCGGGCGGTCACTGACCTGACCTGCGGTGACGCGTCCTGCATGAGCTACGGACGCGCGCCGAGCGGGCGAAAACGGCGGCCCCGGGCATCGGGGACCCGCGGGCATGCTCTCTCCAGGGGTGGCCACCACGGGCCGCAACCCACCGCCCCCTCCTGGAAGAAGCTCTGCCATGGCCGCCACCGCCAACCCCAGCTCGACCGGCGTCGCCACCACCGCGGCGTCCGCCCCCGCCTCCGCTGCCAGGCACACGCGCCGTCCCGCCGCCGAGGCGCTGGCCCTCAAGATCGACATCGCCGTGACCGCGCTCGCCCGCTTCCTGACGCGGTGGTCGGTCCCCGCCCTCCGGGCCGCGCTCGGACTGGTCTTCCTGGCGTTCGGGATCCTCAAGCTCATCCCCGGTGCGAGCCCGGCGGCGTCCATTGCGGCACGCACGGTCGAGACGCTGACGCTGGGCCTCGTGAGCGGGACGACCGCCGTGATCGTCACCGCGGTGCTCGAGACCTTCATCGGCCTGACCCTCGTCACGGGTCGCCTCCTGCGGGTCGGCCTGCTCGCGCTCGCCGTCGCGATGGTCGGCATCATGTCGCCGATCGCGCTGTTCGCCGACGAGCTGTTCGGCAACGGGATGACCCTCATGGGCCAGTACGTCCTCAAGGACGTCGTGCTCGTCGCGGGTGCCGCCGTCGTCGCCGCCGTCGCGCTGGGGGCGCGGATGCGGCACGAGGCGTGACCCCGCGCCGCACCGCAGCCGGCAGGTCAGCCGGCGCCCAGGCCCGACTTGGCCGCGAGCACCCTGCTCGCGGCCAAGTCGACCTTCTGGGCGAAGGCAGGGTCCGTACGGGCCTTCTCGACCAGGGCCTCGGCCATCTCCGGTACGACGCTCGGGTCGGCTGAGGCGAGCACCAGGTCGACGCCCGCGCCGACGGCGCGCACCGCGCGCTCCCCGGGCGACCATTCCTGGGCCTGCGCCGCCGCGGACAGGTCGTCCGTCATGACGACGCCGTCGAACCCCAGCTGGTCCCGCAGGAGGTCCTGCACGACGACACGGGAGAAGGACGCCGGGGTCCCCGGGTCCATCTGGTCGTACTGGGCCGTCGACATCATGACGAACCGGGCACCCGCGTCGATGCCGGCGCGGAAGACGTCGACCGACGGCGAGTCCGCGGCCGTCTCGGTGTCGGTCACGCCGTCGGACGTGTCGGTGTTCTCGGTGACGCGGCCCAGCCCTGGGAAGTGCTTGATGACCGGCTCCACGCCGGCCGCGCGCTGACCGGCGCTGAACGCGTTGGCCGACGACGTGACCGAGCGCGGTGTGAAGCCGTAGTTGCGGTCGAAGTAGCCGATCGGCGGGTTGCCCTCGGCGAGGCTCCGGGGGACCAGGTCCATGACCGGGGCCAGGTTGAGGTTGATGCCGGCGTCGGCGAGCTCCTTGCCCCAGCGCTCGGCGCGCCGCTCGAGGGTGGCGGGCTGCCAGCTCGCCTGCTCCATCGCCGGCGGGATGGTGGAGAAGCCCGGCCCGCTGAGCACCTGCACCGAGCCGCCCTCCTGGTCGGTCGCCACCAGGAGCGGGGTGTCGCGCGTCGTCCGCTGGGAGACCAGGCCGGTGTAGCGCTCCACGAGGTCGCGCGTGGCCGCGACACCGGCGTCCGACCTGCCGTGCAGGAACACGTTGCCGACGTGGTGCCGGGTGATCGAGGTATGGCTGACCTGCTGCGGCGACGTCACGCTCACGCCGACCATGAGCAGCTGGCCGACCTTGTGCTCGACGGACCACTCGGCGAGCGGGTCGTCGGTCGACTTCTCCTCGCCGTCAGGGCCCTGACCGGTGCTCGGGGAGGGGCCCACGGAGGGCAGGGCAGGCTCGGCCGGGGTCGGTGTGTCCGGCGACGGCGACGTCGCGCCCGGCTCGGGCCGGGGCGCCTGATCAGGTTCGGGACCCGAGCAGGCGGACAGGAGCACGGCGACGGAGGCGGCCGCCAGCGCCCGCGCCGCCCTCACCTGGTGCGCGCGCCCGACCCGCCGCCGTCACGGTGCGCCAGCGTGGCCAGCGCACTTCTCCAGTGCGCCTCCGACGTCGTCGCGTGCTGCGCCGTGTCGATGTTCTGCTGCAGCACGGTGACGAGCGTCCCGGTGGCGTCCGGCTCGAGGGTGATCCGGATGTCGTGGTAGTTCTCCGGCACGTCCTCGAGCTCGCCCAGCGGCGAGTAGTGCGTGAAGTGCAGGAGCCGCGGCCGGTCGACGGCGATGACGACTCCCTTGTCCGCGAACTGCCGGCCGAAGAAGTGACCCTCGAACGTGATGGGGCTGCCCGGCTGGAAGTCGGTCTCGATGTTGGCGCCCAGCATCCACTTCGCACCCGGGTGCATGAGCTCGGCCCAGACGCGCTCGGGTGGCTCTGCGATGTGCGTGGACGCGGAGGCCGTGAAACCCGTGGTGCTGTCAGTGGTCATGTCGCGTCCCTTCGAAACTTCTGTGGTTCGTGAAGACCGTAGCCCGCCAGGGCAAGGTCTGCCCAACTGACGGCACCTGGCACGCGCCTAGGAGCGGCCGACCTCCTCGACCACGGCGGCGACGAACGCGTCCACGTCCTCGGGCGTCGTGTCCCACGAACACATCCACCGCGCCTCGACGCGGTCGGGCGTCTCGCCGACCGACCAGTCGTAGAACCGCGCCCGCGCACGCAGGCGGTCGGCGGCGTCGCGCGGCAACGTCGCGAAGACGGCGTTCGCCTCGGTGGGCCGGGTGAACCGCACGCCGGCCGCGGGGAGGGCGTCGCCGGCGGTGGCGCCGGCAGCCTCGAGGCCGGCACGCACGCGTGCGGCCATCTCGTTGGCGTGCGCTGCGTTGCGGAGCCACAGCGGGGTGGTCGTGTCGGACTCGGCGCCCGGCTCCCCGAGGAGCGCGAGCAGCTGCGCGGACACGAACCGTGCCTTGGACGCGAGCTGCGTGGTCGCCTTGCGGAGGAACGGCACGGCCGCGGCGGCCGAGCGACGGACGGCCGCGGTGTCGACGGCGTCCGTCGCAGGGCCGTCGTCGGGGCCCATGACGACGATCGCCTCACCGAGCATGCCGCCGTTCTTGGCCGCTCCGAAGGACAGGATGTCGACGCCGAGATCCGTCGTGAGCGCTCGCAGCGTGCACCCGAGCGACGCCGCCGCGTTGGCGAGCCGCGACCCGTCCACGTGCACCGCCATGCCGTACGCGTGCGCGACGTCGACCAACGCCCGCAGCTCGTCGATCGAGTACACGGTGCCGAGCTCGGTCGACTGCGTGAGCGAGACCGCGCCGGGGTGGGCGCGGTGCACGTCGTCGCGCTGCCACGCCCAGCGCTCGACGTCGGCCGGCACGATGCGCCCGTCGACCGACCGGTTCGGCAGCAGCTTGAGCCCGCCGACCCGCTCGGGCGCGCCGTTCTCGTCGGTGTTCACGTGCGCGACGTCGGACACCACGACGCCGCCCCAGCGCGGCGAGACCGCCATGAGGGACACCACGTTGGCCCCCGTCCCGTTCAGCACGGGGAACGCGCAGGCGCCCGAGCCGAAAAGCTCGCGCACCCGCGCGTCCAGGCGCTCTCCCCACGGGTCGTCCCCGTACGCGGGCGCGTACCCGCTGTTGGCGGCGGCCATGGCGGCCATCACATCGGGGTGGACGGGAGCGTAGTTGTCGGAGGCGAACGGAGACAGGACCGTCTGGGGCACGGCGCTCAGCCTACGCACGCCCCGATCCTGCCCGCGGCGTCAGACCGCGGCGGGCTCACCGAGCTCGTACGTCCACTCCTCGAAGTCCGACACCCGGCCGTCGTCGGCGAAGCGCAGCACCCACAGCTCGCGGAACTGCCGGCGCCTCGGCGCCGTGTACTGCACCTCGGCACGGACGACGGCGCGGTCGCGTTCCACCGCGACCGCCTCCGCCGTCATGGTGAACTCCGTGCCCGGGTCGTCGAGCCAGATCTCCTGGATGGCCGCGTGGCCCCGCAGCGGCTCGTCGTAGGGCGAGCGGGCGTACCGCGCGTCCTCGGTGAACAGCGTGCCCACTGCCGACAGGTCGCGCTCCCGCCAGCCGCGCTCGTACCCCGACACCCAGCCCTCGACGGCGTCCCTGTCCATGGTCGTCCCCGCTTCCTCTCGTTCCGGTCAGAGCAGCTTCCGGTCAGAGCAGCTTCCGGTCAGAGCAGCCGGCGCGACTCCGGCATGCTGACGCGCAGCCACCGGTAGCCGTACCCGGGCAGCTCGACCTCGGCCGTGCCCTTCTCGCCGACGACGCACTCGCCGTCCTCCAGCAGGTCGACGAGCCGGGTCTCGGGGGCCAGGTCGCTCACGTCGATCGGCACGACGACGGGCTCGGGAGCAAAGTTGTGCAGCGTGATGGTCGAGGCGTCGTCCCACGTCGACCGCATCGCCAGCACGCCCGGGACGGGCTGGTCGAGGACCTCGCAGTGACCCCAGCCGAGCTCGGGCGACTCGCGGTAGCGGCGCACGAGCATCTGGACGAACGTCATCAGCGAGTCGGGGTCACGCCGCTGGTCGGCGACGTTCACGTGCGCCGGGCCGTAGCCGTCGTCGGGGATGGGCCCCGCCAGCCGGCGCGGTTCCGCGCGGGAGAAGCCGCCGTTGCGCTCGGAGGTCCACTGCATGGGCGTGCGGACCGCGAGCCGCCCGGGAGCGGCCAGGTTCTCGCCCATGCCGATCTCCTCGCCGTAGAACAGCACCGGCGTGCCGGGCAGGGCGAACAGCAGCGAGTACACGCACCGGATCCGCCGCGGGTCGCCGCCGAGCATGCCGGGCAGCCGGCGGCGCAGGCCACGGCCGAACAGCTGCATGTCCTCGTCGGGGCCGAAGGCGGCGAACACCTCCTGGCGCTCGTCGTCCGTGAGCTTGTCGAGCGTCAGCTCGTCGTGGTTGCGCACGAACGTGGCCCACTGGGTGTCGTGCGGGATCTGCGGACGGGAGCGCAACGTGTCCGCGAGCGGGCCGGCGTCCTCGCGGGCGAGCGCCAGGTACATCGCCTGCATGCCGTTGAAGTCGAACTGGAGCGTCAGCTCCTCGCCGTGCGGTCCCTTGACGTCGTCGGACCCCGCGCCCTTCCCGGCACCCGGCTCGACGCCGAAGAACCGGCGCTGCTCCTCGTACGGGAGGTTGACCTCGCCCATGAGGATCGCGTCGCCGGCCCGGCGGCCGAGGAGGGCCCGCAGCGCGCGCAGGAAGTCGTGCGGGTCCTCGATCTCGTCGCCCTCGAGGCCGGCCGCGTCGGCCAGGAAGAACGGCACCGCGTCGACCCGGAAACCGGACAGGCCGAGCTGCATCCAGTAGCCGATCGACTTGGCGATCGCGTCGCGCACGAGCGGGTTCGCGGTGTTGAGGTCGGGCATGTGGCGGTAGAACCGGTGCCGGTACCACTCGCCGGTCTTCTCGTCCTTGGTCCAGATGGCGTCCTCCTGGTCGGGGAACACCACCTGGTCGCTCGTGGGCGGCGGCTCGTCGGCCCGCCAGACGTAGAAGTCGCGGTACGGGTCGTCCTTGCTGCGCCGGGCGGACTTGAACCAGGGGTGCTGGTCCGACGTGTGATTCACCACGAGGTCCGCGATGACCCGGATCCCCCGGTCCCGGGCGGTGCGGATCAGCTCGACGAAGTCGCCCACGTCGCCCAGCCGGGGGTCGACGCCCATCAGGTCGGTGACGTCGTAGCCGTCGTCACGGTCGGCGGTCGGGTAGAAGGGCATGAGCCACAGACAGGTGACCCCGAGGTCGGCGAGGTGGTCGATGCGCTGGACCAGACCTGGGAAGTCGCCGATCCCGTCGTCGTTCCAGTCCATGTAGGTCTCGACGTCGAGGCAGTAGATGACGGCGTTCTTCCACCACAGGTCGCCTGTATCTCGGATTCGCATGCCCCTTGCCTACCGGTCGGAGCAGACGTTCGCAGGTCAGAGACGCAGATCGACCCACACCAGCCGGTGGTCGCTGCTCGGGAACGGGAACACTCCGGAGAGCCGTGACAGCGGGTCGGCCTGGACGGGCCAGAACACGCCGGCGTTGCGAACGCGCAGGTCACGGGACGGCAGCACGTAGTCCGCGCGCAGGTTCCCCGGTGCGCCGTCGGCGAAGTCCGCGGTGTCGAGCGCGGGGTTCCCGAGATGTGTGTCGTTCGCCTGGCCCTGGAGCTCGGCCGCCTCGACCGCACCCGCCGACGTCGGCATCGGGTCGGAGATGCGCCGGTGGTCGAGGAGCTGCTCGATCGCGGCGTCGACCGAGTCACCGTCCAGCGGGTCGGCGTTCTGGTCGCCGACCACGACGAAGCTCGCGCCGGGCTTGAGGCCCCCGCGGCGGCCGTCGTCGTCGTAGATGTAGCGGGACGCCGCGCCGGGCGTCACGTAGTCGGCCCAGAACCGGATCTCGTCGTGGTTGCGGCGGCCGTTGCGGTCCTCCGGCCCGTCGAAGGTGGGCGGCGTGGGGTGCGACGCGAGGACGTGGAGCGTCTCGCGCCCCACGCGGACGGGCACGTCCCAGTGCGACTTGCTCGACAGCCGCACGACGTCGAGCTCCGCGGGCGAGTACCAGTCGGCCGGCGCGGGCGTGGCGGGGTCGTCGGGGAGCAGCGCGCCGGGCATGTCCTTCCACCGGAAGGTCTGGAAGGTGCGCACGGACCGGGTGTCGATGGGGTGCTTCGACAGCACGGCCATGCCGTACTGGCCCTCGAACAGGCCGAACCCGAACGCGTCGTCCCCACCGCCGACCGTGCCGTCGTTGTTGAGGTCGAAGCCGCTCGGGACGCCCGTGTTGGACGGCGCGACGTACGCGTAGGGGTAGCGCACCGGGTCGGCGCCACCCTGGGCCACCTCGAGGTAGTTCTCCCGGAAGAGGTCGACGGCCGCGTGCGCGGCGTCGTAGTCGAACTCGTTGAGCAGCACGACGTCGGGGTCGGTGCGCTGGATGATCTCGGCGACCGTGCGCGCCTGCGCGTCGTCGGGCGTCGACAGGTCCGTCACGAGCTCGCCCGCCGTGCCCCGGTTGAGCGAGAGGTTGAAGGTCGCGGCACGCAGCGTCGCGTGCTTGTGGTTCCGGTCTCCCTGCCTGCCGCCCTGCTCCGTGCCGTGCGCGTGGGCGCTCGTGGCGAGGGGGACGACGGCGGTGGTCACGGCGAGCGCGAGCACCGCCGCGGCGGTGAGCGACCGGCGTCGGCCGAGGTGGCGGGAGGTCATGACGCCACCGTAGGGAGCCGCGGGAGTTCTGGGAAGGGGCGCCGGCAGACCTGTGGATCGAACGCCCCGTCCGTGACCGGGCGTCTGTCGGTGCTGCGGGGCAGCATGGAGGCACGCGACCGCCGGGAGGGCGTCATGACCGACAACCCACGCACGTACCCGCACGGTGTTCCGTGCTGGATCGACCTCGAGACCCCGGACATGGACGCGTCGCTCGCGTTCTACGAGCAGCTCTTCGGCTGGAGCCTCGCCTCGAGGACGCCGCCCGAGTCGCCCGGCCGGTATGTCGTCGCCTCGACCGACGGCACCGATGCCACGGCCGTCGCGGCGATCGCGACGCCGGGAGACGGCGCGGCGTCCCCGGGCGCCGAGGCGGTGTGGAACACGTACCTCGCGGTCGACGACGTCGACGCGGCGGCCGCCAGGGTCGCCGAGCTCGGCGGCACGGCGGAGCCCGCCGAGACGGTGGGCCCGCCCGGCGCGGCGGCCGGCCGCATTGCCCGGATCCGGGACCCGCACGGAGCGGAGAGCCGGTTGTGGCAGGCGGGTACGCGGCTCGGCGCGCAGCGGGTCAACGGCCCGGGCACGTGGAACTTCAGCAACCTGAACACGCCGGACGTCGACGCGTCGCTGCGGTTCTACGGACCGCTGCTCGGCTGGGAGGTCGACCCGCAGCGTGCGGCGGGGATGGCGCGCGTGCCCGGCTACGGGGACCACCTCGCCCGGACGTCCGACCCCGGCATCTACGAGCGCCAGGCGGGCTTCGCCCCGGAGGGGTTCGCCGACGCGGTCGCCGGGATCGGGTTCGCGGACGGCCCCGCCTCGTGGTCGGTGGTGTTCGCCGTCGCGGACCGGGACGCCGCGGCGGAGGCCGCGAGGGACGCGGGCGGGGCCGTCGTGGCGACGGCCGAGAACGACTGGGCGCGTGGAGCGGTCCTGCGTGACCCGCAGGGCGCCGAGTTCGAGATCTCGCAGTTCGCGCCTCGGGGGAGCCGGTGAGCGCACATCCCGGTCCGGGGTGAGACTGGGTGTCAAGATGCGCTCCGGGCGAGGCCCGTCCGGGGACGCGCTGCAGGTGCTGGAAACCCGGCTCCTTGAACTGATACTGGGTCTCATGCATACTCGCTCGTGTCCGCGCGAGGGCTAGGGTCAGCGCACAGGACATGCGAGCAGGCGAACGACGGAGATCGCGAATGGGCGACAGGTGACGGGCTGAACGCCTCCACGGCGACGACCGCCGGTGGACCAACCGAGCCCGAGAGCTCCGTCGAAGCAGTTCTCACAACCTGACCGGTCATCTCGAGCCGGCGCGACGAAAGGTGAAGTCATGCAGCGCGACATCTACGACGAGGACCACGCAGCGTTCCGCGAGGTCGTCAAGGAATTCATCAAGCGCTACGTGACGCCCGAGAAGGCGAAGCAGTGGGACGAGGACGGCGAGGTCGACCGCGAGACCATGAAGGCCGCGGCCGAGCACGGCATCGTCGGCCTCTCGGTGCCCGAGGAGTTCGGCGGCGCCGGCATGCTGATGGACTACCGCTTCCGCTCCGTGGTGAACGAGGAAGTGATCGCCAGCGGCATCGGCTCGGCGCTCGCCGGGGCCTTCGGCATCCAGGACGACCTCGCCGTGCCGTACCTCGCGCACTTCGGCACCGACGCCCAGAAGCAGAAGTGGCTGCCCAAGATGGCGACCGCCGAGGTGCTGGGTGCGCTCGCGATGACCGAGCCGGGCACCGGCAGCGACCTGCGCGCCGTGAAGACGACCGCCCGCAAGGTCGACGGCGGCTACATCGTCAACGGCGCGAAGACGTTCATCTCGAGCGGCAAGACGGCCGACATCGTCGTCACCTTCGTCAAGACCGGCGAGGGCAACCGGCCCGACGCCTTCAGCCTGATCATCGTCGAGAACGGCATGGAGGGCTTCGACCACGGCAAGAAGCTGCACAAGATGGGCTTCCCGGGCCACGACACGGCGGAGCTCAGCTTCACCGACGTGTTCGTACCGGACGAGAACCTGATCGGCGGCGAGCCGGGGCGCGGCTTCCTGCAGCTCATGATGAACCTGCCGCTGGAGCGCCTCTCGATCGGCGCCGTCGCCGCGGCCGTCGCCGAGGCAGCGGTCACGTGGACCCTCGACTACACGAAGAGCCGTGAGGCGTTCGGCCAGCCCATCGTCGACTTCCAGAACACCCGCTTCCGCCTCGCGGAGATGGCCACGACGGTCGACGTCATGTGGGCCTTCGTCGACCGCGCGATGGACCTGTACCGCAAGGGCAAGCTCAGCGCCGACGAGGCCGCCAAGGTGAAGTTCTGGTGCACCGAGCGTGAGTGGGAGATCCTTGACCAGGGCGTCCAGCTGCACGGCGGCTACGGCTACATCCTGGAGTACCCGATCGCCCGCGCGTTCGTCGACGCCCGCGTGCACCGCATCTACGGCGGCACCAACGAGGTGATGCGCGAGATCGTGGCTCGCAGCGTGACCGGCCGCAAGTAGTCAGCGGCGTCCGCCGCAGCCGAGCCCAACGAAGAGAGCAGAGTCGTCATGAGGATCGTCGTCCTGGTGAAGGAGGTGCCCGACACCTACGGTGATCGGACCCTCAGTCTTGAGACCGGGCTCGCCGAGCGCGGCACGTCCGACAACGTCGTCGACGAGATCGGCGCGCGGGCGCTCGAGGTCGCGCTCGCGTACGCCGAGGCACACGACGGCACCGAGGTGCACGTGCTGACGGTCGGGCCCGAGGCGGCCGCCGCCTCGATCCGCAAGTGCCTCGCGATGGGCGCTCACGCTGCCACGCACGTGGTGGACGACGGCCTCGTCGGCGCGGACCTCGGCCTCACGGCCGAGGTCCTCGCGGCGGCGCTCGGCAGGGTGGGCTTCGACCTGGTGATCACGGGCAACCAGTCCACGGACGGCATGGGCGGCGTGCTGCCCGCGATGCTGGCCGAGCTGCTGGACGTCCCGAACGTGACGAACCTCGACGCCGTGACCATCGGTGAGTCCGAGGTCAGCGGGACGCGGGCGTCGGACGACGCGATGGTGCAGGTCACGGCTCCGCTGCCTGCGGTCCTGTCCGTGACCGAGGCACTCCCGGACCCGCGGTTCCCGAACTTCAAGGGGATCATGGCGGCGAAGAAGAAGCCGCTGGACGTCCTGTCGCTCGCCGACCTCGGGATCGACGCCGACGACCTGAGCGCGTCGCGCTCGATCATGCTCGCGATCGGGGCTCGTCCCCCGAGGTCGGCGGGCGTGAAGATCACCGACGAGGGCGACGCCGGCGTGAAGCTCGCCGCGTTCCTTGCCCAGAACCACCTGATCTGAGGAGCGACCGACGATGAGTCATGCTGCCGATTCCATCCTGGTCCTGCTCGACACGACCTCCGACGGTTCCCTGGCGAAGTCCGCGGGCGGGCTGCTGAGCGCCGCGTCCGCGGTGGGTACGCCCGTGGCGCTGGTCCTCGGGGACGAGACGGCCGCGCAGGCGGCCGCCGAGCTCGGAGCGGTGACGGTGCTGCACGCGGCCGCCCCGACCGAGGTCACCGTCGGTGCGACCGACGCCCTCGCCGCCGCGGCGGCGCAGGTCCAGCCGGACGCCATCCTGCTGTCGCACTCGGTCGAGGGCCGCGAGGTCGCCGCCCGCTATGCGGCACGCACCCGCTCGGGCCTGATCGTCGACGCGATCCGGGTGGAGCGTGACGACCAGGGCGTGATCGCGCGCAACTCCGCCTACGGCGGGGCCTACGACGTGACCTCGGCGGTGACCCACGGCGCACCCGTGATCACCGTGCGCCAGGGTGCGGTCGAGGCGCGGGCCGAGGCGCAGCCCGCGAACGTCATCCCGCTCGGGGTCGTCCCGAGCGGGAAGCCCGCCGCTGCGATCGGTGCCGTCAAGGTCGCCGAGAAGTCCGGCGAGCGCCCCGAGCTGAACGGGGCCAAGAAGATCGTGTCGGGCGGCCGAGGGCTGGGCTCGAAGGAGAAGTTCGAGCTCGTCGAGCAGCTGGCCGACGCGCTCGGCGCTGCCGTGGGCGCGTCGCGCGCCGCCGTGGACGCGGGGTACGTGCCGCAGTCCTACCAGGTGGGGCAGACGGGCGTGCAGGTCTCGCCGCAGCTCTACGTCGCGCTCGGCATCTCGGGTGCGATCCAGCACCTCGCCGGGATGCAGACGTCCAAGACGATCGTCGCGATCAACAAGGACGGCGATGCGCCGATCTTCCAGATCGCCGACTTCGGCGTGGTGGGCGACGTGTTCACCGTCGTGCCGCAGCTCATCGCGGAGATCGAGAAGGCGAAGGCGTAACACCGTGGCGACGTTCGAGCAGGGCATCCGGCAGGGACTGCCGCGCCGTCCCGGGGGCCCGGGCTGGCCCGACGCCGCGGCAGCGGCGCCGGTCGTTCCTGCGGTCAGCACCGGGGGCGAGACGGCCGTGGCCGTCGCCGAGCCCGTGGTGACGCCACCGGTGACGCAAGAGGTGACGGCACAGGTGAAGCCAGAGACGACGGCACCGGCGACGCCGCAGGTGACGCTCCGCCGCGGCCTGCCGCGCGTGGCCGGTGGCGACCCCTGGCCGCCCACGGGAGTCGCGCCGAGCGTCGTCGCTCCGCCCGCTGCGGCTCCTGCCGCACCCGCCGCCGTGGCCGAGTCACCCGCGGCGGCCGAACCCGCCGTCGCGGCAGGCTCGGCGCCCGAGCGGCCCGTTCCTGCGGTGGCCGCATCCGCGGGTGGGACGGCGACCGAGGAGGTCGCGCTGCGTCGCGGCCTGCCGCGGGTCGCGGGCGGCGAGCCCTGGCCGCCGACGGCGACGGCGACCGTGGAGCGCACGGTCCCCGCAGCCGCCGGCCCCGCGACGACCGCGGCTCCTGCCCCTGCTCCCGCCGCTCCCGCCGCTCCCGCGCCGGCTCCGGTCGCCGAGCCTTCGCCCGCGCCTGCGCCGACCTCCGCGCCCGCGCCGGCGCCTGTCGCCACGCCCGCTCCTGCAGCGGCGTCGACGCCGGCACCCGCACCGGTGGTGAAGCCCGCACCGACCCCGACGGCTCCCGAGCGTGAGCCGCGCACGACCGGTGCTCGTTCGCCGCGTCGCTGGCTCCGCGTGGTCTGTGGCGTGATCGGCACCGTCCTCGCGGCGGGCATCCTGGTGCTGGCCGCGCGTGGCGTCACGACCCTGCCGGGCGTACCGGCGTTCCTGGAGCGCTACCCCGGCTCCTACGCGTTGCCGGCCGACGCTCCCGTGGGGTTCCCCGTCTGGCTGAACTGGTCGCACTACCTCAACTTCTTCTTCCTGGCGCTGATCGTCCGCACGGGCCTGCAGGTGCGCCGCCAGCAGAAGCCGCCTGCCTACTGGGCGCCCAGGCGGGGCGGCAAGAAGATCAGCATCAACCTCTGGCTGCACACCAGCATCGACGTGCTGTGGCTGCTCAACGGCGTCGTGTTCGTCGTGCTGCTGTTCGTCACGGGCCAGTGGATGCGGATCGTCCCCACCTCGTGGGAGGTGTTCCCGAACGCACTGTCGTCGGCGCTGCAGTACCTGACGCTGAACTGGCCTGCCGAGCACGGCTGGGTCTACTACAACAGCCTCCAGCAGCTCGCCTACTTCGTGGTGGTGTTCGTCGCCGCGCCGCTGGCCGCGATCACGGGAGTGCGGATGAGCGAGTGGTGGCCGCAGAAGGCGGAGCGGTTGAACAAGATCTACCCGGCACCGCTGGCCCGGGCGATCCACTTCCCGACGATGCTGTTCTTCGTGCTGTTCGTGATCGCCCACGTGTTCCTGGTGCTCACGACCGGGGCGCTGCGCAACCTGAACCACATGTTCGCGGCCTCGGACACGGTGAGCTGGGCCGGCTTCGGCTGGTTCTCGCTCGGCCTCGTGGTCGCGGTCGCGGCCGTGCTTGCCGCACGACCGCTCGTGGTCGCGCCGATCGCGTCGCTCTTCGGCAAGGTCAGCAGCCGCTGAGGACCGCGCGAGCGCCCGGCGTCTACGGGCGCCGGGCCTGCACGAACAGCACCTCGGTGCCCATCACGGTCGTCCGGTCGACCTCGCGCGCGTCCTGGAGTCCGGCGGCCGTGAGCAGGCGCTCGATCCCGC